>Ga0307516_10001371_pt1 | contig 33755 bp, 44 predicted proteins | sample 19_EM_MG_FD_203310 | JGI IMG/M metagenome (GOLD analysis project Ga0307516, IMG submission 203310) | Populus trichocarpa ectomycorrhiza microbial communities from riparian zone in the Pacific Northwest, United States - 19_EM | ecosystem: Host-associated > Plants > Roots > Unclassified | place...
TGACTGACAAATTCGCCTTGCAAGGTCACTGCGGCATGAGTTAGTCTTGGACGCAAAGACTAATGACATACGGACGGCCAAAAGGTATCGTCATTTCCTGAGCGACGTCAATCTGAGTCGCTTTTGACGAGATGGAGTTGGCAGTTAGAGGCTGAAATTTTTCATGAGGGTCGGTTTTGACCGTAGTAAGACATGAAGGATAACTTACGAATCACGCTGTAGTCTATGGATCTCCAGACATTAAAAAGATCGGTCCATGATATTCCAAGATTGTCGAATCTAGCCAACTCTGCAAGTAAGCTAGCGCGATTCTTCAAGTGCGCGGTTAAGAGAGAGGCAGAAGTTTGTGGCTGGATGTTCTAGATATGTCTAGGAAACATTTCGTGAAGAAAAACAGCACATCTCATCGTCTTCTGATCCGGCCTGTTTCGAGAGTCAAGACTAGCGGTGTTTCGGTGGGAGGAATAGCTTGTCGTTGTTGTTTGTGGCGTGACTCGTGAGATCAAGACTTCCCGTGCACAAGCATGGATTCATTGTACGAGGAAGTGAGGTATAGGAATTATGATGCGCGGAATTCCGTCCAAGCGTCCACAATCAACATTTCAGTTTTGTGTGCATGTGACATATAACCAGCGATGGTAAAGAGACAGGGAGGCAGTCCGACAGGTTATGTAGACATCGACTAGCCTTACTGCAACAGCTAGTCAAATGGCATGCGGTAGCTCCGTATCGACAGCAGGTCCTTCCGTAAAGGTCAAGTCCGCAAGGTCAGTGGGCGAAGCAAGGGGAAACGAAAGGCGGATGAAGACGACGACGCAGACACGGAAGGGGAGCAGGACCCAGCAGAAGACGAAGATCCAGATACGCAGGGAGAACTGGCGATGAAGCAGGTGGCATCGTCAAGCACGCTCGCCTACTAAATGAAGGTGACTCTCGCCCAGGGGACAAGTGCAAGCAAAGGGGCATTTCAAGACCTTGCCTCGCGATGACTTGTTCCTCTGTTGTATACTGTAGAGTTGTCTCCCCTAGACAGACTATACATGATCGTCTGTTGATGGGACATATAACTGTACTAGAGAGCACAAGACGTTTTTGTTATCAGAACGACTAATCATTATAATGTAGCTAGAATGCACTATTATCTTAGTGTTTCCGCCTCTTCTTTCTTTTCATCTCACCTTCCTCATTCCCGTCCAGGTCTGGTGTGCCAGTAATATTGTTCTTCCCGTTGATTGAGGCCCCGTTTCGTTGCATGACATCGACAACTTTTTGAACAGCCTGCTTGCGTATTTTCTCCGGTACCTTTTGCCAATACAACTCCTCACGCTTCCCTACCACCAATTCCGTCGTGATTGACCCCAACTCGGCATCGGTAAGCGCTCCAATATCGTCCAAACCCTGAGACTGTGTATGTTTGTGGTCTCTAAAGTAGCCGACAAGAACCTGTGCATGTTTCGGTGTCGCAAGACGCAGATGACACTGGGGAAGATTAGATATTTCGGCGAATAAACACACCAAAATGAACGTACGGAATCCATTCCCTTGTTGTAATCCACATAATCCAATCCATCCCTGGACGGTGTAAGCGCGGTTGAAAACAGTTTCCGCAATGTCGTCTTGTTCGTCTCTGAATGTAGGTTGCGAGCAAATACAAGACAATTAGGAGGATAAGGGGATGCCGGATGGATGATGGGGGGAGGCGAAGGCGACCGTATGTCGTCCTGAGGACGTGCCCGTCCATCCGAATCGAGCTTTATATCTTGCGAGGATGAGCTTGGAGCTAGATTTGGATCTGGGAGGACAGAAACGGGAGCCTCTGCGTCTTCATACGTATTAATCTCGTCAAGGAGTTGTTGCCGGTAAGCAAGGTACTCCTCCCTAAACTCATCCCATTTTGCCTTGGAAAGCGTCCGAAAACCAAACTTGACGGCTTCCTCGACTTCGGAGGCATGTCCATCTTCCCCACAGTCTGATTGAGACCGAGAACGATCCCAAGGCCAGCGGTCCAGCAAAAAGTCCCTGTCTTGATCGCTCGTCAGCACCACCAAAGCGAAACCCTTGCATTTTGGCTGGTCCCCGGGCTTGTCCAGATGATGGGGAGGAAATGCGATGTTTTGTATGCGGATGGCGGGTCTAGGGCACGCCTGCTTTTTTGTCAAGAGAGAAAGGATATAATGTAAAATAGACGGCACAGTTCTGTGCTGTACAGGTATATTTTCCTTCAATCAAATCAGAACGCGCTTCTCTCATGAGGGACCGACAAACACACGCACCACATAGACCGTCTTTCCATTGAATACTTCCCGTGAATAGGGACGCGCCAGAGCATCGACCCAGTCTTTCCGCCGTATTTCGTACGCCCCAACGTCATCCAGCTTGTCACGGAACCAAGGCGTCGAAGACGGAGGAGATACAAGCAAACGGACGTCAAAGACATCGCTTGCACACTCGCGCAAGGCTTTGACGATCGCAGCTTGAGATCCTACGAGGTTCAGAGAGGCTAATGTACTTGACCGAGTGAGGAGATAATTCAGAGGGATGACTGGTGAAAAAACCTGGTCGACATGGTTTATTTAGGGTGGGGTAATGTCATAACTCACATCCTTCGTATTCTTCTGGGCTGCTCGTCTGTGGGCATGGACCTATGGTTCGGCGGAGGTCTTGGTCGACCCATAGCGCGTAGTCGGACAGCGCGACGCCAAAAAGATTGGCATAGTCTTGGTTTGAATATGGAGATTTGCTTTGACGTGACGATGCTACTGGTTTAACAAGGTCTCTTGTGCTTGACTCGGATTCGGTGCAGGTCGTTCGCGGAACGGTAGATGTTGTGGAAGCGGAAGCGGGGCGACGAGCAGACGGTCTAGAGAGAGCTCGTGGTACAAACGCAAACGACGAGGACATGACTCGTGACTAGGTTTACAGACCTGACAAGGGACATATTCTCTACGGTCAAAGCATGTCTGAAAAGTGTAGATTTACAGTTAATGTTAGACTACATACAAGGTATCAAAAGTCGACGGTAACCAAAAAAACATCGATGCAGATATTCCTCCTGAGATAGATACCATGAAGCCAAAGGCTCCTACTGTCCAATAAAAACAGCCGTCGACATCATGCCTGGGCCGATACTCAGCGCAATCGCCTTCCTCTTATCCTCCCATGCCCTCAACGCCTTCAAAAGCTGAATTATCTTGTCCCTCTTCGCCTGACGGATATCATTGATGCTCACACTTCCAATTTTTACTTCATTGTCCAGCAAGAAATCGAACAGTCGGAACAGCCCATCGAGCTTGTCGTCTGCCGAGTTTGCGGGGAATGCAGAGTTGGGAACGGGTGGAGACAACGGACTGCCTCTGATAGACTCTGCGATACGGAGGAGACCAAGTCCGCCGCACAATGTGCCCGTAGGGTCTGAAATCTGGAGTGACGAAGGCAGGTGCGAGTTTGTCCAGTCGATTAATGATGTATCCTCCACAGTGCTGACAGACTGAGTGAGTATGACAAAGTTTGCGTTAGCAATGTCAGAGCTCATAGAGCAGGTAAAACTTACTGTGCGGTTGATGCTCATTTTCCGCCCTTCTCTTGAAGGCCTGGGAGGTGCAGGCGACCTGGGAAGTTCGTTTGCTTGAGTTTGACTGTCACCGTTGGTGGCAGTGAAGAAGGATTCCAAACGCATCCTGTCTTCCTTTCCATCGTTGATTGACGGAAGTCCCATCAGGACACGAGCATCTCTACTGGATAGTTGATGGGTATTTTCGCGACGAAGGGCTTTTTGTGTCGCATCTCGGGCACTAGGCGAAGGAGGACGAGGTGCCGGATTCATAGCTTGTGCGACCATCAGAGGGATCGTTGGAATATTGCATGACGATATGACAGGTTCTGCGGACAATGATTTCACAACGGAGACTGCTACAGAAAAATGAAATAACGCACTTGTGTAATCGCGGTCGATTGTTGCCTTCATGATTGCCTTCATCCAATCTCGAACGATCACCTTCTCGTCTGAGCTGAAGAAGTGCGACTTCTCCTCGTCGTGTTCGATCCTAAACCCATATCGCCCAGGATTGACATTCTCGTCTACGGTCACCTTGTATCCCACAATGCTGAGGAACCCTTTAATCTTGGTTTCCTGCCGATGCACAAGGTGGTATCAGCACAATATAGCTGATGGGAAGGCAAAGAGTGCGTACGGCAGTGCTACTGCTCTTTAACCAGTACAGGTGCTGGCCCTTGAGAACGAAATACCTTAATTTCCAGCTGTTATACCGGTCTCCCCGCTTCCTCATCCATCCACTGTGGTCAGGCTCACCGATCTGCGCCAAAACGCTCTCACCCTCTTTCAAAGAACTGACAGCGCCATTACTGGAAGCGGAAATGACACTGGCCGGCTGGGCAGGGGCCGAAGTTGTCCGCTTGCGCAAGACGGTCGCCACTTTCTCCTTTCCCTCCTTCACAATAGTGGGAGGAGCCACAGCATCCGCGATCTTGGAGCTGGTTGTCGATGACACAGTCCCGTTTGTTGCCGATGAGCGGGGATTTCGCTTGCTAGCTGTACTATGGAGCCTCGAAATGCCAAACATCGAAGACGACTTGTCAATCCCAATTTCGTCGGCAGTTCCTCTGAAGACAAAAGTTGAGCCGAGTTTCATCAGATTTCAAGAAAGCTAGCGAACGATGGATATTTTGGAGCTGGCTTCCTGCTCTTCCCCAAGGTTCCACCAAATGAGCCACCAAAGATGCTCAGTCGCTCGCTCCCTTTACCAGAGTTTCGGTTGCGTTCCTTGTCCTTATCTTTGGCAACATCTTTGTCTGGAGAGGCTGGTACGCCAGACGTTTCCCTGGAATGGCGTGAGTTCGATGGAGATTCGGGCTTGGAATCTTGCGAGCGGCGGAAGATGTGATGACGCATACTCATAGGTAGTGCCTCGCCCTGTGGACTATAAAATAGACGTACAGGAGATTAATTACTTTCACTCACATCACTCATATGACCTCGGTCCTCAACCTCCTCTTCCGCGATGTCGGAAACACCCCTTGCCGAGGCCTTCAATGCACTGTCACTTGGCGAAAGCGCCAATTGACCCGGCCGGCCCTTCCAACGATATAAAATCTTTCAATCAACGGAAGATACCGACTTACCGAGCCATTTTCATTCAAAAAACGAGAGGGTAAGCCCATTCCCATCGACCGTATTCGCTCATTTTCGGGCATTAATGCCTCCGAGCCCATGTATTCTGTCGCCGGACTCTCACTGGGAGTCATCATTCCATAGCCGTAGCCGTTGCCGTGTCCACCGGAAACGACATATCCAAATGGAGGGGTATTATTGCCAAGTGAACTACGCCGTTGGGGTATATATGGAGCTCCTGGGAAGGAGTTGTTGGAATGAGACTGGGATACGTTCCTCGAATGTGATTGGATTTGCGATACCGATTGGGAGGGCGTCAGTGAAACGTGCTGATGGGCGTGTGGGTGCGTAATGTGTGTGGGTGATAGCGGCTGGCCTGGCTGATGGTCTGAGTAGACAATAGACGGCGGTCTTCGCAAGTCGGTAATGGCGTTGGCAATTCGCATACGTTTCCCAAATGCCACGATGCCAATTTCAGTCTTGAGTAAATTGACGTCAAGGTCGAGGAGGACATCGCCAGTGATTTCTTGTTCTATCACACCCAAAAAAAAATTATCAGAAAAACAGAATTCTGGAAGTTGATGAGGCTGACCTGTAAACTTATCACAGACATCCTGATCAAAACCTTTCGACTTCAACCAATCTACGACATCTTCAACGGTCCACTCAGAAGGATGCACCTTGTCTTGCTTCTCGGTGTCCTTATCTCCAACAAATGTATTGTCGGTAGAGGAAGGAAGTCGTGGCGATGTTTCCGATGCATTTGATGGGTCGGAATAAATCGACATCACGCTCATATATTTCGATCTGTCTGGATGTGGACCCGGCTTCGGAGCTGGAAAGGAACTCGTCGGGGAAGGTAAGGCAATATTCGCCGACCTGGGGTTCAGAGTATGTTCGTGTTTTGGCTCTTGGAATGTTACCACCGGGCCAGTCACTGGTGAGACTGGAGTTGCCAGAGAATAGGAGTTCGCCGCCGACGGCGGATTCGGAGAAGCGTCGACGTCGGACGGAAGAGAAAATCGAGGTCCTGTAGCTGTCCCTGGATCGGCGGGAGTGTCCTCAGTGACAGTAATCTCGTTGGAACTATCCTCCTTGACTGTGTCACGCTCGTGCTCGCTCGAGCGCTTCGAAACAACCTGCCTGGTGATTTCGGATTCTTCATCTTCTTCGAGAATGTATGGGTGTCGCCTCGGAAGGGGGCTAGTATGAGTTGTGTAGTCGCCGTCTTCGCCTTCACTTTCATCGCTGAGCTCGACTTGGATGGGTAGTGTTAGTCTGCGAGCAACCGGACCACCCATCATGGCCTCAAGTTTTTCAGCCTCCTCTACCGCTTTCTTTGCTTTGGCAGCTAACCTTGTCCGGGCTCGTTTATACCAGTCCTCCCCAGTATTAGGAACGGCGCCATCAAGGTCGCTCATATCGTAGTCATCCTCAGTTTCTGTGTTCTCTCCTCTGGAGCTCGCGAAACTAAAACTTCGGTCATCCCTGTCTCCGTTTGGCCCCCTCCCGAGTTGCTCAAGGGCCTGTTGAACATCCGTCATGGTGGCTTTCATCACTTCGCCGCTACCGTTGGAGAGGCCACGTCGGTGGTGACCACCATCGTGAGGGGCATCGGTTTGATTGAGGAAGGCAGCAGAGGCCTGTGTCTGAGGTTGAGGTGCCACTATGTTTGTGTTGGTATCCGCAAGAGACTCCATTTCTGACATCTCCTTGACAGGGTGGAGAGTGGAGCGAGAGCTAGAATCAGCGACGATGGTGTCTGTCGTGGTGGAAGGGGTGATTGGAGGGACAGGAGTTGTATAGCTTTGAGGAAACAGGCCAACATGGCCGGCGAGATTTCGGCCCTGTGTGACGAATGATAAGTCAATGCCGAGCAACGTAAGAATAATGTAGGCAGTAATTGGCAGGGACTATAACAATGAACAGGACTCGCCTGCCACCAGCCATCTCCGTAGAGATCATCCCTCTCGACGATTTCTATCCGCTCTCCAGCAAGAAAAGGGACCTCGTCTTCGTGTTCCGGTTGGAAGTCGTGTAGTGCATAAACATACTCGGGCATAGTTCGTCAGGGTCTGCACATGTGTAGGTTCGTCAAATAATCAGTAATGTAGAGAACAGCAGGAGTGGGATTACAGAGAGAGTATAACTCGTTCCCACGCTACCCCGGGCTATCCCTTGTCAGAAATCTCTGCTGATGTCCGGGCACTAATATCTCCAGCCTCGTTCGTCCATACATGATCTCGACGTTGGTTAACCTGGCCAAAGCTTTTGAACGAATCATCTGTGAAAAAGCGGTAACGAGAACATCCGTTATGTACTGATCTCAACCCTGCAAAGTTTCTTACGAGTTTCACTCATATCCAAGGCATACACAGTGCTCCTTTCCGGATCGCCACCCAGAATACGATCTTCGCCATGCCTGAAAAGTTATTTTCTGTCCAGGTTGGATGGTGAACTGGGGATATATCTTGGTCTCACCTCGGAGGATCTCCATGGCAGGGCTGTGTTGTAAGATTCCGCTTCTAGCATGATCCTGATGAGCGCAGCGCGCTTGGATTTGCCACGCATTACATACCTTCACAGCAGGTACTCATTCTTCTCGATCGATTAGCCTCCTTGGAATATTAGCGTGATTGACGGGACCATTGAGGAATTTGCTTCTCAGCGTTTACCAGAGGACCCTCCGACGCCGTTAACTGGTGAAACACGGATTGCACTTGATTAGGCCTTCCGGTAGACATCTTGGCGAATCTGGAATCTCTTAGAGACCACACCAATCCCTCTGTTTCGCAGTGGGCACATAGGACACTTGGCTCTCTCCATCTCCGCAGCCTTACCAGTTTGAAGGTGTCAATCAAAGCTATAAGGACGGGGCGCCAAACCCTTTTGGAAGCATTACAAAAGGTGTTCAAGATTGCGGGAGCCTTCTGCGTACGTGAATTCAGATCTGCGTAACTATATCAGGCTCATAAGGATTTGAAGAACGGTGCTAACACTGATTTTGTGACGGGTGTACGGGCGGTCCTCCAGAATATCAAAGAGCGGCCTCAGTGGAACCCCGATTCACTGCAAGGAGTTACCAATGAGATCGTGTCAAGATTTTTTTCGCCGGCGTCGTCCTTCACTGAGTCTATACCGAGCCTGGCAATCCCCAAGACCTTGGCTTCAGTGACACCGAAACCTCATGAAATACGCCTTGCCAACGGAGGATGAAATTAAAATGTGATGTCGTTGATGCTTAATGGGGGGGATGGGAATCTTTCCTTCTCGTCGTACGTTATTCCACAGTAGCGGGTGGAAAACAGGCGGTCAGATTCTTTGGGGAGGAGTACACCAAATGTGTGATCGACTGCTTGCTCATCCTGCGAGGCCCAAGGCATACAAGGGTATGCATATGCCGTCTGTCGTATAGAGACGTTCAGAATCGATTAATCAAGCTTATCTAAGCGAGCCCGCGATTGCGACTCTTCCCACAACCCGCATCCTGATCGAAATAATGGTCCAAGTCAAGAACAAGGTCTGCCTAATGCAAGTCGGACCTCTCGCTCTCGTGCATCCATCTGAATAGACGGAAAACTTCAACAGCGTCCATGACGGCTGGGGCGTCGCCAGGGAACCAGGCCTTGAAGGCAATGCTATAGAGGCAGGTACGACGACCAACATGGACACAATCGCAAAAGACCACAGTTACCGCCTCCTTGCCGCTCATGGAACAGCCGTAGGACTCAGTGACGGGCTGATGGGCAATTCTGAAGTCGGGTACGTTCTTCTCCATGATTGAATGCGAATAATTAGTTCTCATTGAGGGCCAGGCATCTCAATATCGGAGCAGGTCGAATTGTATGGCAAGATATAGTGCGGATCGATGTGTCGATCAAGAAGCGGCAGTTTCATAAGAACGAGATTATCTTGGAAACTATGCAGCAAGCCAAGGATGGAAATGGTCGCCTGCACCTAATGGGATTGGTAAGTCTACTCCTCATTAGCTGATTATTGATTTAATCCATTTTCCGCATAGGTCTCTGATGGTGGTGTCCATTCCCATATCACCCATCTTTATGCCCTTCTGGAAACCGCTAAGGAAGTCGGCGTCCCGCATACCTACGTGCACTTCCTCGGTGATGGACGTGACACTGCCCCGCGGTCCGCTGCAGGGTATTGTCAAGACCTTCTCGACTTTATGAAAAAGGAGAAATACGGCGAACTGGCAACGGTTATCGGTCGGTACTATGCCATGGACCGCGATAAACGGTGGGATAGGGTCAAGATTGCTATCGATGGGTTGGTGAAAGGTGAAGGTGAAGATGGGAAGGGGGAAGCGGGTATTGTGGACGTTATCAAATCCAATTATGAGAAGGACGTTACGGATGAGTTTTTGAAGCCCATTATTGTGAATGGCGATGTTGGACGAATTAAAGGTTCTCAGTCTAATGTTCCGCCTTCAACAACGTTGACTGATCTGTCCAGATGACGATACCCTTTTCTTATTCAATTATAGATCCGATCGCATGCGTGAAATTGCGTCCCTCCTTGGACTTCCTGACAAACCTGTGGAGGTCGATGTTCCCAAGAATCTGGTCGGTCTCTTTCGACTATAACACAGGTCTTTTTCATGTTGCTGGATATAGCATATTTCCACCATGTCGCGTTACAATGCGGAATTCCCCTTTCCTGTCGCTTTCCCCCCGCAAGCCATGACCAACGTGCTTGCAGAATGGCTTGCGAAGCAAGGGGTAAAGCAAGCCCATATTGCTGGTTTGTCCGCATGCGTCCTTTTTTCTTCTTCCCCATACTGACATCAAAGATTAATTTCACAGAAACGGAAAAATATGCTCATGTCACATTCTTCTTCAATGGCGGCGTCGAGAAACAATTTGAGAACGAGAAGCGACACATGATCAGCTCTCCAAAAGTGGCGACGTACGACAAGTTACCGAAGATGAGCGTACATGGCGTCGCCGAGAAGGTGGTGGGGGTTCTTAAAGAGGGCGAACATGAGTTTGTGATGTGTAACTTTGCGCCGCCCGACATGGTCCGTCATGAGACACACGGCCGACAACCCTCTCTTACACCTTATTATTCTCCAGGTCGGACACACAGGCATTTACGACGCCGCGGTGGAAGCGATTACTGAAACGGACGCCGCGGTCGGCACCGTTTACAAGGCGGCTGAAGAGGCTGGGTACATTTTGCTTGTTACTGCGGACCACGGAAACGCAGAGCAAATGAAGAATTTGGAGACGGGGGCGCCACATACAGCTCATACGACGAACCCAGTGCCATTTATTATGACGGGGGATCCGACAGTGTACAGATTTATTTCCGATGAAGAGAGGAAAGCCCAAAATGGAGAGGAGGGGGAAGACGGGGCTTTGTGTGACGTTGCACCGACTGTTTTGGATCTAATGGTGGGTCTTCATGATGTCTTATTGGAACCATACTGACAGGTGAACGTTTTGGTAGGGTCTGCCAATTCCTCAAGGTTAAGTTTTTTTTTTTTCGCTCGAGGACATTCTCATAAATGGCCGATCTTTCTCTCGAAATTAGACATGACGGGACGGTCATTGCTCAAACGACTCGAGAAAAATTAGACGAACTAAGCTGCCAACATAGAATTGAGATCAAATGGACAGACGAACCAGGACCTTATAAAGCATCGGGCGGGACTCGTGGAGACCTTGTAAAATACATGCCACATGATAGATACGATTATAGTCTGTTCAAAAACATGTTTCTCATCGACGGTGGTCTCGACACTCACGAGTTGAATGATGTGTTGGAGGATCATACTGACAGAAATCTCGAGAGCATTCTGAGGAATTGAACACCAATCTGAACTGGCTCTTGGATAAATCATCGAAAGAAACATATAGACGTAAAGTAGAAGTTGAGTGTACATTCAAATAACAAACATCGAGTTTAGAGAATTTTCTAGTCGAATCTTCTCCTTCTCGGCGGAGTTCGAGAACGGGAACGAGAGCGTGAGCGAGAAGGCGAGCGAGAACGAGAACGTCTGCCGCCAGCCCTTGCTCCCCTACCTCCACGATCTCCCCACCCTCCCCTCCCTCTAGCGGGTGGCGAATCACCTCGTCGAGGTGGAGGAACCCTTCGGTCATTATCCCTAAGTCTTCCGAAATCTCCCCCACCTCTTCCACCCCCAAAATCTACCCGGCCTCCCCCACCCCTGCCACGGGCCCCAGCAGCGGGCGCATTCGAATCACCTCTCCAATGACCATTACCCCTCCCTTGTCCGGCTTGCACAGGTGCCGAAGCCGCGAGAGATCCACCCCATCCACCATCACCCCTTCCAGCGGTCTTCCACCCATTCGACGGGGCCGCCGCAGCCGCAGCCGCACCCTTGATCCCAATCTCGGTTGTGACGTTTTTAGGGAGGGTGACGTTGATGAGGAGGTAGTCCCCGGGGACGAACCTCAGTTCGTCGAGAGTGCGCTCTTCCTTTTCTCGCTCGGTGGGTTCGCGGACTTCACCGTCGTGGTCTTCCATGAGACGGGGGGCGGTGGTGTTGAGGGTCCCGGGCTCGCCGAGGATATCACGGGAGTAGATCATACCGCTGAGGTCTTTTTGATAGAAACGGCCTTTATTGCCCGAGTCGGCGTAGACGATACGGAAGGCGAAGCGGGCGAGGGGGTGCCGAAATTCGGATACGTGGGGCGAGGTGTTGCGAAGGGTTGTCAAGACTTCGCGAAGGGTAGCGTCCTTCCTGAGAAAAAATTATGGGAGAGTTTGGGGGGGGAAACTATGATAGCTACCATGTGTAAAGTTGGTGTTCGTCCGTTGTCGGAAGTGTGCCGTCTTCAAAGAGGTTGAGACGGTGAAAACCACCCATCTTGACAAAAGTGCGGACGAGGAAAGGCGCTGTCTGGTTGATATAAACATCCGGAAGGAGAGAGAATCGACTCAAGACGACGGACTTTTTCTCGAGAGATAATTGGGAGGCCGGCAGGAGTCGTCTCGATGTCCATGATGAGCGAAGTGAACTTGGCTGGTGGCAGTGCACCTCTTCACGGCGAGTCACGGGATTTATCGCTCTCTCTTCAAAGCAGCAACGATGTTGATCAAAGTCAAGGCAAGCGAATGCGTTCCTCGTCAGGCCCAGAACGCGTCTCGCTGACTCGATGCTGTCGACGCATTACAGACCCTGACGGGCAAGGAGGTACGTTTAGGATTACCGCGATCGCGAGACATTTCACCGCCAACCGTGATCCTTTGACCGTTCAGATTGAGCTTGACATCGATCCAGATGATAAAGTAAACTATCATCTGTCCTGATCAGCACTTTTGGCCCAGACGCGTTCTACAGATCACACGCATCAAGGAGAAGGTCGAGGAGCAATCCGGTGTACCACCTCCACAGCAACGGTTGATTTTTAGCGGAAGGCAGATGTGCGCATTCCAATCTTTGTCCATGTGCCAAACGATCTGGCTTGACTCATCGTGCGCCGCAGGACAGATGATAAGACGGCGAAGGAATATAACATCACTGCTGGAGCTGTGTTGCATCTCGTCCTTGCACTGCGCGGTGGATGTTGGTGATTCTAACCCCTACACAACTCGTCACTCTAGTACTAGTTTATTATCGTGCGATTTATATGACATTTGGTTTTTCTGGAATGGGGCTCTGCCCTAAGCATGCAATGCATTTAATGTTGTCTATACAGTGTTCGACTCACAGCGATCGTCTTCATCTCCTACAATGTCACCTCCAGGTAACAACCACCTGAAAGTAATACTCAGGCGGATTCCTCTATCAATCCATGTTCCAGACGCAGCTCCAAGGGCCGAATCATCGGAGGCCACATAATCTTGCTTGCATCTATCAATTCCGTGTGTCCAGCCATAACGAGCATCTTCAGACAGAACAATAACGCTTCGCTCAGGAAGGTATACATCCCATCTATCCCTTGTCGCGCCGGGATCGTCTCCGAACGGCTTCTCGTTAGGCTCAGATCTTGCAAATTGCATCGTACAACCACTTCCCAGACTGACACCTATGATACCATCGCCGAAACGCTTGAGCAGGTCGACATGGGGTGATATCCCTTCTCCAGGCTGATACAGATTCAAGATGGCCTGTCGGGCTTGTGTGGGAACTCGGGGAAAGAGGAGGTTGTGGGTATTCAAGGGAAGTACAGGGAATAGTATGCTTTCCAAAGTGACGAGTAGTCGCAGGAGAACGGGGGGAAGCCCAGAAGGTGGTAAAGAAGGAAATGAGTCCGTAAGGACTGAGGCAGGGTCGAGGAAACGCCCGAATAACATGACCTGGTTCACCCCCTCGTTTTGGAAGTAGGTATCGAGACAGTGTTGCATGATTGGATCTGCTACATCTGTGGGAAGTCGCAGAGAAGGCGTGAAGAAGAGGCCTTGTATGGGAGGGGCCGTCAGGAGAGCTGGAGTATGCCTGTCATCAATGGGATTGGATGTGGGGCTGGTCGTGATTGTTGGTTCATCGAACAAAGAGTTGGGGTCTGAGAATCCTGTTGTAGGGGTATTATTGGTATCGTCGTCATGAGAATGTAGGGTATCCTGTGGAGCAGGTAAGGTTGAAGGGGGTATACTGATTCGTAGATTATGTCGCTTCCGTGGAGGCGATGGTGTAGTGTGAAGTAGTTCTTTTGTGTTCCTCTTACGCTTCGTCAATCCGGGTACTAGGTCCTGTTTCAAGGTCATCCTAGAAAGGAATGATTTCACCAGGGTGGTTTCGTCGATTTGGTGTACCAAGAGCAACCCTGAGCCATACTCAGTAGCAGCACAGCCACTGATCCGAGACACGGCTATGATAATTGTCGGACGACTTACGCTTGCTCTCTAGCCATGACCACAGATGTTGATGCCTCGAAAATTGCTGGGAACGTATCCGACGACATAAAGAAGATTGTGGGAGACTTTGGGCGCGTGTTCTATCGTCGCTCTTTCGAGAACGATTTCACTGGCCGCATATTCGGTGGATTGATTCTCAGTCGGACGAGGGTTACGGAGGCATCAGTTCTCGCAAAGGCAGAGGAGCCTGAAAAACTCGAATGCAGGGTGGTTTGTGAGCTTGACGTTGAAGAAGGTGAGCAAATTTCAGTGTTTGCTGTGTTTTCCCTCATCCAATGGCGTTGTAGATATGATCAACGGATCGGGCAGTATCCATGGGGGATGCTCAGCACTCTTGATTGACGTGTCTGTTCTCCCGCCCTCAGCATTTTTCGAACACTTTCTCACAAAACTTTTTTATAGCTGCTCGTCCTTGGCTTTGCTGGTATTGAATATGTCAATGATGCCGGAAAAAGGCATCCAGGCAGCCCGACGTGTGTCGCAGTCTCTGAACGTCGTGTACCACTCGCCGGCTGTACTGTACGTGCTGCGTATCTTATGACTTATTCAATTTGCTGCTCATCCGATTTTACAGGGGGGATAAAATCCGTCTCATAAATACAACTTTAACTATTGGAGCGAGAGCCGAATCGGTAAGGACTGAGGTAGGCGTCCGTATTCAATGCAACCGTCGTAGGTGCCTCACTATCGACCTTTAACAGATTTGGAACGTAACCCACCATCGCCTGGTGGCGTCCGGGGTGCACATTAAAATGCAGGCATCTCAGCCCAAAGCTAGGTTATAAGAATTTCGAATGCGGCATGAGCGCCCTTTCCTCTCCGGGAAGGTTAAGCCCCGCACCTAGAGCATATCAGGTACATTCCGGAATCATGATACCCATTTTACTAGAATTCCATCAATATGGGATTGGAGGCTGGTTGACGTCGTGGCACTTGGTTCATCGAACAAAGAGTTGGGATCTGAGAGTCTGATCAAGGGGGGTATACTGATTTGTAGATGTTGTCGCTTCCGTGATGTAGTATCTCCCCGTTCCTCTTATGCTTCGTCGATTGGGGTAGGTCGTGTTTCAATGTCATCTTAGAAAGGAATGATTTCACCAGATTTCGTCAACTTGGAGGATTCGAAGAAACCCGAGTGACAGCACAGCCACTGTGCTGTCGACACACGGGCATGTTAGCTATCATCGGCAATACATACCCGCTCCGCTTTTCACCGTCATGATCACAGACGTTGCTGCCTCGAAAATTTCTGGAAACGTGTCGGACGACGTGAAGAAGATTGTGTGTTCTTTGGATGACCATTCAATCAGCCGGAGATTCGGTGTATCGATTCTACGTCGGATGAAGGTTACCGAAGTATCAGTTCTCACAAAGGCAGAGGAGCCTGAAAAGCTCGAATCCAGGGTGGTTTGTGAGCTTGACGTTAAAGAAGGTGAGCGATTTCAGTGTTTGCTGTGTTTTCCCTCATCCAATGGCGTGGTAGATATGATCAACGGATTAGGCAGCATCCATGGGGGATGCTCAGCACTCTTGATTGACGTGTCTGTTCTCCTGCCCTCGGCCTTTCGAAGACTTCTCATGAACACTCTTTTTATAGCTGCTCGTCTTTGGCTTTGCTGGTATTGAAAATGACAATGGCGCCGGGCGATGGCATCCAGGCAGCTCGAAGTGTGTCGCAGTCACTGAACGTCGTATACCACTCTCCGGCTTCACTGTACGCTCCGCATATCCTGTGGCTTGTTCGATTAGTTGCTCATCCGATTTTACAGAGGGGATAGAATCCGTGTGGTAAACACCACCTTGACTATTGGAGCGAGAGCCCAGTCTGTACGTACCGAGGTGCGTAGGCGTAGTACGGATCCATTGAATTATCTTCGATGCTCATTATGCATTTTTGCCAGATTTGGAGCGTAACCCACCACCGTCTGGTGGCGTCTGGGGTGCACGTCAAAATGCAGCCATCTCAGTTAAAAGCTAGGTTATAAGAATTCCGATTACTTTCGAATCGCGGCACGAGCGCTCCTTCTTCTTGGGAAGGTTAGGCTCCGGCAGCCCTCCTTGCCTCCTAGAGCATATCAGGTGCATTTCAGAACCAATGTTCCTCGAATTCCGTTAGCATTACAATCTTCATTCTACTCATCCGATAACTTATAATATAACATATCATAAAGCAAGAGGTTGTACCAACTATAGGCTGAGAGTATCGAAAGGAAGCCTGAAGAATAGGAAGACATAAAGCAAATAGCAACTTATCATAATCTAGAACCTTTCTTCTTCAAGTTTCGACGGCCATAATTCAAGAAGATGGTGACAGATTTACAGTGGATGTTAACTTGTCGCTTCCGTGATGTATCTCCCCGAAGGTCTTTCGTCACTCGTCGTCTTACGTTTCGTCGATTGGGGTACATAGGTCATGGTTTCAAGGTCATCCTAGAAGGGAATGATTTCACCCGGTAGATTTTGTCAATCTATCGCCGTGGGTTAACCTAAGTATCATATCCTATCCCATGTCATGCATATCATGGCCCGAGTAGCAGCACAGCCACTAATCTGTACATACGGCCACCATCATAGCCCCCCTGACACGATAACAGATCCCAAACTCGGGGACCTTGTCTGCAACGAAACCGCCCAAATCTGTCCAAATCGATGCCGACCCCCGTCAAATTCTAATTTGAATTCTGTCCGGAATCGATATTCCACTTTTTGTCCGTCCACCGATGATATCGTGCTATGGGAAGGATCACTCAGCCAGGTCCGTTACCCTCCTCTTACTTAGTCTCATACCAAGACAGCCCACGTGTGTGGACGTTATGTGAGCCTAACCCTCCTCTGGCCTATCACACATATGCACATGTTGTCCACAAAATGGACCTCAATTCTGTCCGTTTTGGACTCGGCTTTCCGGCTAACTTGTCCGGAATGAAATCAAACCTATGAGGGAAATGTCAAGGGCCCTGGGCCCTGCCATCATCTAGCCATGACCACAGACGATGATGGCTCGAAAATTGCTGGGAACGTATCCGACGACATAAAGAAGACTGTGCGTTCTTTGGAGAACGCTTTAACCGGCCGCATATTCGGTGGATCGGTTCTCAGTCGGACGAAGGTTAAGGAAGTATCAATTCTCGCAAAGGCAGAGGAGCCTGAAAGGCTCGAAGGTAGGGTGGTTTGTGAGCTAGACGTTGCAGAAGGTGAGCAATCCCAGTGTTGGCTGTTCCCTCATCCAATTATTAATGATCATGACATAGATATGATCAATATTGGGGGCGGTATGCATGGGGGATGCTCAGCCTTCTTGATTGATGTGTCTGTTCTCCCGCCCTCAGCCTTTGGAACACCTTCTCATAAAAGCTTTTTCAATAGCTGTTCGTCTTTGGCTTTGCTGGCATTGAAAATGTCAATGACACCGGACAAAAGCTTCGAGGCAGCCCGAAGTGTGTCGCAGTCGCTGAACATCGTGTACCACTCTCCAGCTGCATTGTACGCTCCGCATGCCTTGTGGCTTGTTCGCTTAGTTGCTCATCCGATTTTACAGGGGGGACAAAATCCGTGTGGTAAACACCACCTTGACTATTGGAGCGAGAGCTCAATCTGTACGGACCGAGGTACGTAGGCGTATGGATCCCATGTAACTGTCTTCGATGGCTCACTATGGACCTTTGTAAGATTTGGAACGTAACTCACCATCGTCTGGTGGCATCCGGGGTGCATGTCAAAATGCAGGCATCTCAGCCCAAAGTTATGTTATAAGAAATTTCGAATACATTTCAATGAGCGGTCGTTTCTCCCCAGGAAGGTTGGGCTTCCGCAGCCCTCCTTGCCACAGTATATATTTCGGAATCATGATACCCATTATCCTGGTATTCCATCAGGCTCCGAAAACCATCCTCTTGGCGTGAATTGCCCTATGTACTATGAGGGAGATGTCGGGGGACCTGAGCCCTGCCATCATCTACATAGCCAAGTCTCGTCCCCAAACGTTAGTTATACGCACCACGCTGACACGCGGATCTCTGCCATGTGTCTGGTGGGTGAATTCGAGCAGAGAGTACTGTGAGTTTTCGAACCCCGCTCGCGTGGCAGGATGATGCGGAACATCGGCTGGGAACGAGACTACATCGATATCTAGCCATGACCACAGACGATGATGCCTCGAAAATTGCTGGGAACGTATCCGACGACATAAAGAAGAAAATACGTTCTTTGGAGAACGCTTTACCCCGCCGCATATTCGGTGGATCGGTTTTCAGTCGGATGAAAGTTACGGAAGTATCAATTCTCGCAAAGGCAGAGGAGCCTGAAAGGCTCGAAGGTAGGGTGGTTTGTGAGCTAGACGTTGCAGAAGGTGAGCAATTCCGGTGTTAGCTGTGTTCTCCTCGTCCAATATTAATGATCATGACGTAGATATGATCAATATTGGCGGCGCTATGCAGGGGGGATGCTCAGCCTTCTTAATTGACGTGTCTGTTCTCCTGCCCTCAGCCTTTCGAACACTTTATCATCAAACCTTTTTTCTATAGCTGCTCGTCTTTGGCTTTGCTGGCATTGAACATGTCAATGACACCGGACAAAAGCTTCGAGGCAGCCCGAAGTGTGTCGCAGTCTCTGAACATCGTGTACCACTCTCCAGCTGCACTGTACGCTCCGCATGTCTTGTGGCTTGATCACTTAGTTACTCATCCGATTTTACAGGGGGGACAAAATCCGTGTGGTAAACACCACCTTGACTATTGGAGCGAGAGCTCAATCTGTACGGACCGAGGTACGTAGGCGTATGGATACAACGCAACTGTCTTCGATGGCCCACTATGGACCTTTGCAAGATTTGGAACGTAACTCACCATCGTCTGGTGACATCCGGGGTGCATGTCAAAATGCAGGCATCTCAGCCCAAAGTTATGTTATAAGAAATTTCGAATACATTTCAATGAGCGGTCGTTTCTCCACGGGAAGGTTGGGCTTCTGCGGCCCTCAAAGCAAATAGTAACTTATCGTAATCTAGATCCCTTCTTCATCCAGTCTCGAGGGCTATAATTCAAGAATAAGGTAGGTAACACTGCGTCACAAAATGTGGGTGTGGTTATGCGGACTACATGTCAATTCCTGGAGAATGGATAGCTGTTCACGCAACAAGATGATCATCGGTATCAATGGAACGGAGTCATTCCAGGCATTACGAGATCAGTTCAGGATATTCCAAGATTGTTGATCTTAGCCAACTCCGCAAGCAAGCGAGCGCGCTCTTGTTTGAGGAAGAGGGTACGAGCGCGTGATTCTTCAAGTGCGGTCAAAAGAGAGGCGGAAGTTTGTAGCTGGGTATTTGATGATCAACTAGATGAGTCTCGGGAACACGTCGCGAAGAAAAATAGCGTACCTCATCCTCTTCTGATCCGGCCCTACTAGAGAGACTTCGATTACTTTCGAAAGTGAGGAGTTCCAAGTCTTGATCTACTGCGGAGATATAACCTGTGTAGCGCACATTCTGTTCGCTCGTTTCGGAGGAGTAATTAAGGTAATATGAACTTGGGCCGGCGAATGGGCTATCCAAGTCAGGTGAGAGTATAAGAGACGGCGAGAGAATGTCGTGTATACAGCGCGGTCGGAGCGACAATGGGGAAGTCAATATAGGTTTACGCCCTGGAGCGATAGTTTCGAGAGAGTCAAGACTGGTGATCGACTCGGTGTTTCGGTGGGAGGAATAGCTTGTCGGCGTGTGGGTGTGTTTGGTGGGCGTGGACGTTGCAGACGAGTCGACCGGGGGCTGGGTGTGAGTGGGGAGCGAACTTTGCATTGTGCTATGATCGTCTGCAACGATGCCATGTCTGCAGCCGACCCAACAGAGGAGCTCGCCAATGACAAGGACCTCCTCCTGTTCGCCGCTCGCCAGCTTTCGCGGATCCATATTGCTCAAACCAACGTCCATTTCGAGGACTTCCGTTTCTAAAACGCCAAGGAAAATCTTTGTCTGTTGTAGTGCTGCGCCCTCGCGGGAAGCTGAAAAGTCTATAGGGAAGTGCATACATAGGAAAGCTTCCAGTATTGCGATGAGAAGTGGCGGTGTTAAATCGGTCGGAGACTTCAAGATGGTTGACAGGCCAAGTGCACCAAGGAGGGTATTTAGTCGATCCACCAGAAGTGGGTATTTCCTGGGTTTCCTGTGCACGAGCATAGATTCATTGTACGAGGAAGTAAGGAATAGGGGTTATGATGCGCAGGATTCCGTCCTGGCGTCCACAATCAGCATTTCAGTTTGCGCATATATGTGGCAGGACCAGTCACTTACTGTATGATGATAGGTCCTCCTGGCGATATATACATAGGTAGCGCTGGTAAACCGTAAAAATACAGAGGCAGTCCGACACGAGTTGACCTGCCCTGAACTCGTGGGGACAACCAAACAAACGGGTATTCATTGGCATCGCGTCCGACCTAATTACCGTGGATATCGACCAGCCTTCACAGCCAGTCAAATGGCACGCGGTAGCTCCGCATCTATGGCAGGTCCTTCTGTAAAGGTCAAGCCCGAAAAAGTCAGCGGGCGAAGCAAGGGGAAACGAAAGGTGTATGATGACGACGACGCAGGCACAGAAGGGGAGCAGGACCCAGCAGAAGACAAAGATCCAGATACGCAGAGAGAACTGGATCAAGATTGCGATGAAGAAGGTGGCGTCGCCAAGCGCGCTCGCCTAAATGAAGAGGGTGAGTCTCGTCCAGGGGACAAGGGCAAGCAAAGGGAACCGAAGGAGCGTGTCAAGACCTTGCCTCGCGATGTTGATGGGTAAATTTTCCCTGTTGTATAGTCTATACTACTGAACATGACGCACCTCGACAAAGATACATTCCCGGATCTATCGTTCGCATTCAGCTGAAAAATTTCGTCACCTATGACTATGTCGAATTCTGTCCCGGTCCTTACCTGAATATGATTCTTGGGCCTAATGGCACCGGCAAGAGTAGCATTGCCTGCGCCATCTGTCTTGGTCTCAATTGGCCACCAAGTGTCTGTCTTCTTTCTATACAAATCATGGTACAGGTCTTTAAAAAAATTCATTACAGGTTCTCGGAAGAGCATCAGATCTAAACTCTTTTGTTAAGCACGGTTATGATACTGGTCATATCGAAATCGAGCTCCAGGGCCAGAAAGGTCGCGGTAACCTTATCATTCGCCGTAATCTGAAGGCCACCTCAAAAGGTTCATCATTCACTCTCAACGGTCAACACAGCTCTGGAAAAGAAATAAACGCAAAAATGGCTGAACTAAATGTTCAAGTGGGCAACCTGTGGTAAGCAGCACACATTTCGTCAAGACTTGGGGGAGGGTTATGACCTGCCCAGAAGCTCGTTTCTTCCTCAGGACAAAGTATCCGAGTTTGCGCAGATGACTCCTCAGCAACTCCTTAAAGAGACACAGCGTGCAGCGGGAGATGAACGTCTTACCTCATGGCATGAGACCCTCATGAATGCTGGACAGGAGCTGAAGACACTGTTGCAGGTTAGCGACCTTCGTCTCGTCAAAATCGTAAATGCCTACTCTTTATAGTCTCTCAAACAAGAGAACGATATCCTCAATACATTGAAAGATCGGAATGAAGCGGTTGAACGGGAGGTTCAACGCTATAACGAGCGCAAGAATATTGAGCATGCGGTAATTACTTGCCTCCGGAATATTTGCGGGAGACTCAACTTGGCCGCCCAGATTGCTCTTCTTAATGTCCTTATACCAGTGGAACGTTACCGGATGCTGCGCGTCAAATTTATGGAGGTCAAAGCACGGCAGCGTAAACTGCATGAGAAAGTGAAGAAGTTAAAGGCCAAGAACGAGCCAGCACACTCACTACTCAAGTATAGGAAACTTATTAATATTAATGTTCTACGCCTCACGATCTATTTCCTAGGCAATTGGATGCCGATTGCAAAGAACATGAGAAGGCCCGTGATAAAATCAAGAAGACCGCTTCAGCCAAGTTTGCCGACTTGGTAAGGAAATTGTCAGATAGTGAAAAGCTCGTAAGTCCTGTTGGATTTTATTGATTCCGTCCTCCTGAATGATCCATCCACCTTGATAAGGAACAAGAAGCGGAAGAATTTATATCAAAGTTGGATAATCTGAAAAAGGAAGAAAAAGAACGGGCCCGAAGAATTAAGGTCCTGGAGCAAGAAATCATTAGAACAAAAGAAGAGCTTGTGAAGCAACAAGAAGTAAAACCTGAGAAGGTGGAGGACTTGCAGGTCGAAATGGTACGTTGTTGCGCTGTGACATTATTCATCAGTCTGAATAGTCTGTTTTTAGCGGCAACTGAACCTCGAACGCCAAGATGTCATCTCACGTAAAGCCATGGTGGACGACAAAATTAAAGCCAACATTGAGGGTAGAGCAAAATCCACTGCTAGGCTCAATCAAGCTCATGGAGAGTGAGTGATTATGCACCCTGCTGCCCGGCCTTCTAGATGACTTGCGCGATCCGAAGGTTAAGAAAACTCGACGACGTGAACGTCCGCAAGCTGCAAGCTTTGGCGAAATGGGATCAGGCAACCCACGACGCCGTTTTATGGCTCCGAAATCATAAGCATCTTTTCAAGATGGAAGTTATCGAGCCTCCTTTCCTATGTCTGACCGTTCCCAATAAAAATTACGTGCAAGCGGTGGAGGCGTGTTTTCATGGCAGCTTGATCAAAGTCGGTTTACTCTTCACTAACCTTGTCGGCTTTTCTTATTTCTTTCGACAGGCTTTTGTCGCTCAATGCCAAGAAGATCTAAACACATTCAATCATCATGTGAATGATACAGAGAAAGCTCTTGGAAGGAGAGTCCAAGTTGGGGCATGGTTCCGAGGAGGTTCGGAAAGTTCACTTCCGCCACCTCCCATGTCAAAAGAGGAGGTATGCCCAGTCCTTTCGGGTCTCTTGAATGCTCTAATCAACTAGCCAGATGCTCAGTTTGGGATTTGATGGTTATGCGATTGATTATGTCGAATGTCCACAGGGCTTGCAGTGGTTCCTTAAGAGGGAGCTCAACTTGCATCGGACGGTATGAGAATCCTCCGGTTTATAGAGACGCGATTGGTTACTATCTTCAGGCCATTGGATCAAATCGAGTGGATGTAGGTAAAGCCATGGACGCCGTGGGCAAGGCTGGCGGCGCCAACTTTATCAATGGGACGACGTTGAACATGGTTAACCGCTCCTCGTACGGCCGAAGGCTTGTCAACAATTCGACACGAGACCTGCCGCCTGTCCGGAACCTCGGAAACTCGAGTAGTTGGTGTCATCCCCATATGTTTGTCTCTCCTCGAGCTAAATTTTTAATGCGTTATAGTCGACCCTGGCGTGAAGAGAGGGATTGATGAGCAGATTGCGGAATGCCAGCAACAAATCGCTCTATACGACGAGGAAAGAAAGGCCCTGGACGAAGAACTCGGCAAAATTCTGGAGGAAGACAAGGTTTTCCTTAAACGCTTTGTGTGTCGGACATTTTGGAAGAAACTTTCTCTTTTTTATATTTGATGACTGTTTAGGATTTAATCAAAGCACGCAAGGAAGCGATAAAAAAGGCTGAGGAAACGAAAGTGAGGATGGAATCCAAATTGAGTGGGTACCGACTCAACCGACTCTCTCAAATTGGCGCCTGATGCTGATAGTTTTCTGAAGAACGAAACGAGACCTCCCTCGCCACCTTGCAAAAACAACCTTCAGCAGATGAGGAGCGTGCCAAAGTCAGAAGAGATTTGGTGCGCATTTCCAAAAGGCGCATCAAAATTGCGAAAGAACATACTGCATGTTCTCATTTTCTGCTTGGCGTCTCATTGTGTAACCAAGGTTTCCCCCTTAGGAATTGTCCCGCCTCATGATTGCAGAGCATGCAGAAGCCACACGCATCGGTATCCGATATCTTCAGGCTGGTGCTAACAAGGCCGCTCTCCAAGAACTCTGCAATAAGAAAGATGAAAAATATCAGACAGCATTGGCAGAGTTCAATAAAGGTCAGCGTCCTTCTATCCTTTTTTTTCAATCAGAGTTGGTCCTCACACTCTCGTTATCCAACCAGTTGATGTCGAGTTCCAGGCTATCAAGGCCGAGTCGAAGGCCTCCCTCGACGAGAGTCGCACAATTATGAATGAGATTGAGCCGGCTTTACGTGATGAATATCAGCACGTCGAAGCCACACGAGCAGTGTACGACAAGGCACTTGCGAGTGCTGAACGGGATGGGACAACCCCGCCTTCTTCGGACGGCGTTGATACAAGAACGGTTGATGAATTGCAGGCTGAGCTTGGGAAGCAGCAGGCAAATCTGGAACTCAACTTTGCGACGGATGGCGGTGTCGTAGAGCAATACGAAAAACGCAAGCGACAGGTACGGAGATCTGAATTCTCTTTGGTAATCGACAGGGCAAATGACTCTGTTAGATTGAGGAATCCGAGAAGAAGATGGCTGACTTGCAAAAGAAAGTTGACAAGGTTGAAAGAAACATCAAGCATGCCAGAGTCTGTACTCTTCAATCTAGCGGTGTCAAGGACATCTTGGGGACTCACGTTTTCGTCCTGTTAGGATAACTGGCAACCAGCCCTTGACAAACTGGTTGCAAGTATTGGCGAGAAATTTTCAGCGGCGTTTGATCGTAAGCTTCGCCATCGTCTTGTACCAACCATTTCCCAACGTCATCCATATCAGGCTTCGGTTGTGCAGGCGAGATCCGCATTAGCGAGCATGAAGACTATGACAAATGGGCCATCGATATCCTTGTCAAGTTTCGAGATACGGAAAAGCTTCAACTCTTGACCGCCCAGCGGCAATCCGGGGGAGTATGTCTTTAATTCGAAAACGGATTAAACGGAGACTTGATCTTTTCTATTCTAGGAACGTTCTTTGACCACGATTCTATACCTTCTCAGCTTGACCGAAGAAGCGCGTGCACCATTCTCGCTCGTCGATGAAATCAATCAGGTGAGTATATTTTTTACCCTTGTACATTTTTTGACGTGCGTATGAAGGGTATGGATCAGCGTGCGGAGCGGACAGTGCATAACAATATGGTAGAGGTGACATGTAATGCGGAGAGCGCGCAATATTTCCTCATCACGCCAAAACTGCTTCCGGACCTCAAGTACCATGAGCGGATGAAGATCCTGTGCGTCAATAACGGAGAGTGGCTTCCGGAGGAACCGGGACTGGGCAACATGATGACGATGATCGATGGATTCCTTCAGCGCCGGCGCCAAGGGCCCAACGCCCAATAGAACGAAGTATCTCACCTTGTGACTCATTATATATCTCCTTGTGCAGCCACATTTTGCATCTGGTCAAATCAAATGCATTGTTGCACCAGCAGTTCTTTTCGCCGGATGATCGCAGCAGAGATGCATATATTTAGAAGGGAATCTTGAATCTCCTCTCCCTCTCCCTCTGCGTCTCCTAAACCCAAACCGAGCTGGGTGACGGAGATTAATTGGCCATCTTGGTCTATGATGATGGAGAGCGTGGTGTCTAGAAGGGGCTCCTCAAACGCCGTGGGGTCGGAAAGGAGTCTCGTGCTGTTTTTTTTTTGTTTATGATATTTTCAGAGTGAGATGTACGGCGGAGGCAAGAGAGAGAGAGCTCACGCGTCAAAAACGCCGAATGAGAAGGAAGCCGGTATTCGGCCGAGACTGAGAGGGTGCATCAGGGTCCGAGAGCAGGTGGTGAGACCTGTATCTTCGTTGTACGTCACTTTCGGGAGTTGGGCTGCGGAGAAGCAGTGTTGTGTGAACATGACAAAGTAGTTTTTTTTTTTTTTTTAAAAAACGCAACTGTTTTTGAGAGCAGCGACCATGGCGAGTAAAGTCGCGTCGAACGGGTTACCGTCGTAATTGATGCATATCGCGTCGATGTAGAGGACCCATGCGGATTTGCCAGTGTGGATGCAGAGGGATTCGAGGGAGAGGATGCCTGAACTGGTGTCACGGCCCCGGTCAGCTGGAACTAAGGAAAGAGAACGAGGAACAGACGCCAAGAGAGCCTCGTTCAGCCTGTCAGACAGCACCTGGGCTTCTTCGGTCGGTGGACCGGGCTTGAATTTCGGGGAACACATCGCTGGGAGGTCGAGGTTGGGGACTGGTTGGTTTAGGGTGTGTGTGAGCAAAGAAAGGGGGGATAACGACGCACCGATGAACCCTTCTCGTTCACGGTCGAGCTCTGGTTCTGCTATTTCAGCTTTGACGCCGCACACAATGGTCGTGTTTCCCAGACGGACGAGGGAAGAGCCGTTTGCTGTCGATATTGAGCCTGAGGATGAATTCAGATCTTGGATTCGAGTGAAGAGATCCCCTAGAGCGCAGCGCACCGACGTTGGCCGATACATCACGCCATGCATCGCATGTTCTTCCATCTGGTCTAACATTCTCTGCAAGGAAGCGCTCGAGGTAGACGCGAGGGTGGAGGCGTTGGAAAGTGGAGGCTTTCAAAGATTCCTTCTCAGCGGGCGAGAGACCATCGGTGGTTAAAGTCATGTCGATCAAACAAGTCGTCACCGTAAAAAAAAAAGAGAAAAAGAGGTCTATGTGAGTTGTTCATATGTTATATATAGTCTACATGTATTCAAGGCGTGATAACCCCCTTCAAAATGGCCAACTCTGCATTAATGATGCTGCTGGTCGCTGCGCCGATGGAGACATTGTTGGAGAGGACAACGAACTTGATATCCAGGACACCACATCTCCTGATGCGGCCTACCGAGACACCGGCACCATTCTGATAATACCTGTCGAGCCTGGGCTGCGGGCGATCTGGCTCATCGTGGACAGTGATGATGTGGGATGGGGCGGAGGGGCAACCTAGCGTCTGGGCCTCGCAGGTAAAGGCAGCAAGTGCCTCGCGGACCTGCTCCGGGCTGGGCGGGGGCCGCCTTGCAAAGCGGATAGAGACACACTCTGTGTGGCCGTCAATGACGGGGACGCGATTGCAGGAGGCAGAAACGCGGAGGGGGTGGCTGGCGTGCATGTCAAAGGAAGCCACACCATCGAGCGAATTAGCGACGCCGCCGAGGATCTTGAGGGTTTCCCACTCAATCTTTTCTTCCTCGCCTCCGATATGGGGTACGACGTTGTCCATGATGTCGAGGGAGGAGACACCGGGGTAGCCTGCACCGGAGATGGCCTGCATTGTGGTGATGAAAGCGGATTCGAGGGGGCCAAAGGCCTGTTCGAGGGCGGAGAGGGGGATGACGATGCCGGTGGTGGAGCAGTTGGCGTTTGTGACGATGAAGCCTTTCTTAAGGGGGGGAGAGTGGGCGAGCTTCTGCTGGGGTAGGATGGAGAGGTGGGAGGGGTTGACGTAGGGGACGATGAGGGGGACGTGAGGATCGCGGCGGTAGTTCTTTGCGTTGGAGAATACGGCGAGATCGGCAGCGCGGAAGGCAGCCTCTGCAGTAGGGTGAGTAGGATCGGGGTGAGAGGGCGGGAGACAGACCTATCTCCCCGGCGACGTCGGCATCGAGGCCAGAAAAGACGACTGCGCAGTCGGCAAAGTGTTCTGGCTTGCACTCATGGACGACGACGTCACGGACGGGTGCTGGAAGGGGGGTAGGTTGCTTCCAGTTGACGGCAGCGGCGTATGGCTTTCCTGCCGACCTGGGGGACGCTCCGAGGGCGTGGATGACGAACCAGGGGTGGGCGGCGAGGAGGGTGATGAAGCGCTGGCCGACGGTGCCAGTGGCGCCGAGGACACCAACGTTGACGGGGAGCATCGAGGGGGATGGGGGAGGAGTAGAAACGACCTGCGTTAAATAGAGACTCAGAGCAATCGGACCGGAGAGCAGTCCTGCTCACGTGATCTACCGCACTCCAACCATGTCCACTCCAGCCGACGCTGCGGCCCAGCTCATCTACACCCCCAACGTCCTCGCCAACGCCGCTCTCATCAACATCAAGTTCCTCTCAGCCTGCTTTTCTGGCGCTGTCGCTGGCATCCTCGGCCTCGAAAACTGGCTCGGATTTGCCCTCTTTCTCTCCTCCACCCTCTTCACAGCACTTTGCATCCACACCATCAACTGCGGCCGCACCCCTTCCAAGTTCGTCTCGGGTGGCTTTACCGAGCTGTTGAACCCTGGTCAAGACAATGCCTTTACTTTTGTTCTCGTCTGGACCCTGTTTTACGGTCAATCTGCTCGGCTCTTTACTTCTTGACGTTATTAAATACCCTACAGGTATCGTGCACGGTATGACATCCCTCTCCCACGTGTACTCTGCTCAACTCCTTGGCGCCTATTAGTCTATGACTAGTCTTTCCACACCCCGACCTATCAGGCCTGGCTGTACGTCATCCCCAGCTGGTCGTGCGTCCCCTCCCTCATTCAACCTTCCCGTTACAGCATATATACCTTCACCCCCCGCAAGCCCATTAATTTAGCTGTGAAGTATATATTTAAATGCTATTCCGATGAGCGCCGGGACTAAGATTCAAGCCATCGATAAGCTCCATCACCCACGTGGCTTCCCATCCCACGCGATCTACGAGGGTCCATGGAACACGTGGGATGACAGGTGGCTGTGTAATTCGATCCCTGCACTCTTCCCGATCCCACACCTCCTCCTTGAAACTAAAAATACCGGTCAGATGGTCCTTTTCTAGCGGCCCCCTCCTCCTCCCCACGCTTCCCACTCTCCCTCCAAATGCCTACAGTTCTCCTCCAGTTTGGCGACGATCCTTTCAACAACAGGTTCGAAGACTCTGAAGGCCATCAGGCGTTCACCGTGTAACTCCATCGCTGCTGACCATCATCCATTCTCACTATCAAACCACCACAGGACAGCCGTAGCCAGCCCCCACTTTTCTCGTTCCCTCATTTCAGCCTGACCTCGAATTTTAGGCAGGATATAACCCGAACGCAGTCATCAAACTCACGCGTGAAGCAGCCTGGTCCCAAAGGCACTCCACCGTCATGGGCCCCAGCAATTCCTACTTTTATTTCGGGCCCTCGGAGGCGCCAGGGTACATCGTGTATGGCAACAACAGGAATTCCATACCAATGGGTTATTTCCTCAGGCAGAAGAGGGAGGGGAGTACGTAAGTCATTCTCCTCCGATTTCCCGGCTCATGACCTAATAGCATTAGCTCGAGGTACTTTACATCCCAGTGTGGAAAGGACTACAAGTGGAGGATTTCCTCCAATTGTATGGAGGTATAATCCCTCCTCCTCCCTTCTTCCTATGCTGAACTCGACCAGCTCGTCGACGGTCGCACCATCTTGGCCATATGGGAGCTTAGTCACCCCGAAGAAGACTTTCACGCCCGCCTCACCATCAAACCCATCGGACTCCCCATCGCCACCGAAATTATAACAACTCTGGCGCTCAACCGGATGGCACAGGTCCTATCTTGGTAGCCTCCAAGAAAAAAGCGACGCCGGTCCGATATTCCCCCATTGTATTCGTAATCATCTCGCTTCTTCCAAACATGCCCGGATCATCGTTTCCACTTGTAGTATGCTTGCAATGCCTCCGAACAGTCGTTATCCAGTAACTTCCCCTCCTCGTCTGCTCGACGTGTGTAGCTTTAGATGAATTTTTACCTTACCCTTCTAATGACACATGCATTCCCCCTATCTTTCCTTTTTTGTTGTTGATGGATCAGTCCTCATTCCGTAAACTTTCTTCCAAAGCCACCAGCCTTTCCCATTCCACCGAATCCTCAAATCCCATTCCCCGAGTCCTCCGCATAAACCCCTTCACAATACTCCGTCCCTGATTCCGCCATTTCTTACCCTTACCACCCTGTTCCTGACGCACCCTAGGCCCAAAATTAATCAACACATCCACCGTCTCCTCCACCTCCCGCACAGCCTCCCTCCACTTTTCCAAACCCTCGTCACCACCCACGGTATCATCCATAGTACCCGCCACTCCGGACCGGTAAGCGTCCATGTAAGCCTTCAACGCGTCTCCCCACCTAGACTGCCAGGTCAACAGCCGCGCGTACGCACGGAATATCCGCCCAGACGAAACACGGGGAAGGATCGTCTTCTCAAAGAGGCCGGCCACGTTTCTTGACAACCCTTGCCCTTCGTTCGGGCTCGTCACGCCCGCGATACCCTCCCCTAGCCCTGGCCGTTCTCCTTCCTCTGGAGCCGCAGGTGCGCGTGTGACCGCGTTCACCAGTCGATCCAGAACGTCCTCGTCCACGGCCTCGGCACCCACTTTATCCCCCGTTTCTTCCACAACCCGCGCAAGAGCGCGGCACGCCTCCGAGAGCTCACCAACGTCCATGGAAACAACCATATAATTGTACCACATCCTCCAGTTGTCGTAGCTGAATCGGAGACCCTGTTTGAGGGCACGAAAGGCCAGGAGTTTGTTTTCAAAAGGGACCAATGTCCCTTCCACGCCATTTTCGGCTCGGTCCTAAAAGAAACAAAAAAACATGAGGGGAGAGTACCCCCGGATACATCGACCTGACCGTATTCTTGATCTCCTCCCCCGATTCATCGCCGGCCTTTCTCGTTCCTATGCGAAGATACATGCTCGCCAGATTATTCCAGCTCTCCCCATCCTCGTCATCAATCGCCACACATCGAACAAACGCGTTTTTGGCGTCTTCCCAATCCTCCACACGCATACATGCACAGCCAAGGATAAACCAAGACCGCGAGAGCAACGAGTTGATCGTCACTGCTCTCTTTAGGCATACAATTGCCTCCGCATATTTGCCTCGCGCGAAATAGTATCCGCCCAAGGACCGCATAGCCCGCCCAGATGTTCCATGCGATACCTTCCACGCTCGCTCGTAATGCTCCACGGCATGGACAGGCTCAAGATCCCCTAAAAGACACCACAGTTTCGCCTCCCGCGCTTTATCGTGCACCCGCCTTTTGTCAGCCGAAATATCCTTTCCCAAGGAAACAACCTCCTCCGCCTCCTTCTTCCGCCCTTCTAGCAAATCCCGCACGATCGCAATACCCTTCTCAGGCCTCTCCAGCGCACCCCAACATTTCACCACTTCCTCCCACATCTCCAGCCTCTCAAAAATTTCCAAAGCCGATTTGACGACACCGAGGATCAGATACCTCTGCGCCAACTCGCGTTCAAACTCCCATTCGCTCGGGAGTGGGAGGGAATGAAAGTAGGAGAGACGGTCTTGGATGGTCGAGTCTGCGGTCGGTATCTGATCGATCAACGCTTGGAGCTGGAGGGTAGACCGCTCTACGGTCCTGGTGCGGGAGGACTCGAGACGAGATCGGATGAGGAGGGCCATCGTGTGGATGGACCAGTTGCGTGGGTGGGAGATGACACGCGCGACGTAAGGCGACATTTGTTCGTTTGTGAGGCCGTGGGAGGGGGAGGTGTTCTTGACGTTGAGACACATGCAGAGAAGAATACATTGATCTAGAGGGTGCAGTGGGGGCTGCGTAGATGGATCGATGTGTCCTAACAGTGAGCCTGGCGCGGAAGGGTTGGATGAGGTAAATTCGGTTTGCTCAAGGAGGGTGTCGTCATTCAGAGAGAGTGTTTCAGGAACAGCCGGGCCGTTCCCATGACCCGTCCGTTCGGTGCTTTTGGTGGGGAACGACGAAAGAAGCCCAGACCCTTCAGGACCGTTCCTGGCGCCACCATCTTTGATAACGAGATGACTTTCGGCAAGCAACACGAGCTGGCTTAGTTCAAATTGTTGAAATTTTGTTCGTTTCCCCAAGGCTCCGGTCAGCTCGTAGACCAGTCCTGTCGCTTTTGCTGCTCGGACGAAAAGCTCGGCGGCGGATTTACCGTTTGATACCTGGTGTTGCAACAAACCTTGTTCCAAGATCAACTGGCCAGCCAGATCAGGGTCACCCGAAAAGAGCGGTCGTGAATTTTCTACGGATTCCAACAAGGTATTTGAAACGGGCACCGGGTCGTCCAAAATCTGCTGGTGTACGAAAGCGATACGCAATCGCCACCACGGAGCAGAGCCGCATCGTTTGAAAGACGGTGCCAAAAGGACTTGTGCGAGTCTGAGGAACGAGGCCGCTTTTGTGAGGTGGTAAGCCGGCTCTCCTGCAAGGGCGAGTTCCGATATCGCAGTTCTATTTAGTAGGTCTTCGTCCAAAGATGGTGACAGAGACTCCGTCGAGGTCGTGGAAAGTGAGATGACCTCTGAGGGTCGGATGTCCAGATCTGGCCCTGTCCAATTTACCTGTACAAAAGCGTGAAGGCAGGCAACAGCGAGGGTGACTCTTATCAGCTCATCCTCCTCCGTGTTCGGAAAGTTGAAGGCCTGCTCAAAGGGTCGGTTGAGTGTGGGTGAAGCGATGTGAAAAAAATCTCGGGCGAGAGGGGAGGTCAGCGCTTCGCGAAATTTGCCTTGGAGGACGGCTTGAGCCAGATGGGATCCTGAGGGCTCGTTTGACCCCGTTGTTGGGTCCCATGTTCCCCTCAGGAGGGACTTTTCAATCGATGAAATGGGAATGCCCGGGATCATGGCAAGTGGTGGAGGTTATCACATGATCTGTACGGCCTAGACTGTTCACCGAAAGATTCCGTTCGCCGTTGGAAGTGACCGAAGGTGGGTGGATCAGAGTCAGTGAATACTTGCAACCTTCACGATAACTCATCCAGCGGTGCCATCATACATGGGTGCGAACAACACACTTGAAATCGAGGATGAGGACGAGAGGGAAAAGAGGATCCGTGAGCACTGCTCTCATCGCCCCGAACTGCGAGCCTCATATATGAAAGCCAGAGTCGTCTCTTGAACGGCTCAACACCTCCGGGACACCCCAGCCTCCACCCTTTCAATTCGGGTTCGGGGACCGCTCTGCCCCTCATTTCGTAGCCCCACCTACCGAACGTCTGCATTACCGTGCTCTCCGTTTCGAACACTCCGCCCCGCGACTGATGCCCTTTTTTCCCCTTCCGAATACAGTTTTATCCCGCGTGCAAGCCTTTCTGCCTGCCCTCGAAGCAGCCAACAACGATCTAGCACACAAGGCCAAGGCCGATCCCAATAGCGTGGATATCGAACACATCTCTGACAAGGCAGAAAGATACATCGAGATGGTCTGTTTCTCATTTATCGCGTTCTGCCTGCAATCATCCAACCCCTTCCCGATAACTCCAGAACCTCGGCCTTGGCCTCTTCGAACAACGTTCCTCTCAGACCTCTTCAAACTCTCCTTCTCACTCGCAGCAAGCCACTGAAATATCCGTTTCTAGTGAATCTTCGGCTTCCGACGATGACTCTGACTCGTACGAATCGGACTCTGACAAGGATGAGATCATCACCTGCTTTCAACCCAGTCGTCCGATCAAGCCCCTGCCTAGGCGAAGGTTGGGTGTTACCGCAGGATCAGGGACTCCACAGATTGTGGTTCTTGGCCAACCACTGACCAATGGGACAGCTCTGTCGGACCAGAGTTAGAAGGAGGGACTTTATAATATGTCGAGTGCGACGCGGATCGTTAGGTTCCTGGGGTAAAGTATATAATACAGTGGTGTTATCTTTTTGACCTCTATAATTTCAATGTTACTTTGGATTCAGCAATTACGCAGTTCGGCCTACGACTTTGCCAGTCTCCGACTCCACCCCGACGGCACACGAGTCAGTCAATCATCCAGCACAAACCGAAACCCTCGAAACTCCCGACTTCCGTATCTATGTACTCGCTTTGAAGTGATTCTTCCCATCCCTCGGGAACGCGAACTTCCATAGACTTGGCAACCCATGCCTCCATCAACATCCCTAGTCAGAGGCGAGGAGCAAGGAACGAGGGACGGACCCAGTGCTATCAAAGCCGACCCGTCCAGGACTCGATACATATCTGTTGGGTATCGTATCT
>Ga0307516_10001372_pt1 | contig 33718 bp, 36 predicted proteins | sample 19_EM_MG_FD_203310 | JGI IMG/M metagenome (GOLD analysis project Ga0307516, IMG submission 203310) | Populus trichocarpa ectomycorrhiza microbial communities from riparian zone in the Pacific Northwest, United States - 19_EM | ecosystem: Host-associated > Plants > Roots > Unclassified | place...
ATATTCATGATGTATGCCAACTACTGAGACTTTCTAAATTGTGGTTGTGGGGATCGAGAAGGTTGAGTGAGGGCATCATGGGCAGTTGTACCTGGGTGTACGGAAACTTTTGGCCTAGTACTTTACGGACGGCTGAGTCTGGGTGCGGCCCGCGATATGTAGCTGCAGTGTACCATGTTCCAGTGTCACATCCGTAACAATCGCCAACGGAGGCCGAAGCTGTTCCCTGAACGATGCAGAGATCGCCGCGGGCAGCAAATGACAACAGCACTCTCCCACTACATACTTTTGAGGGCCCGACCTGGCCGATGCAAGGTCGCGTCTCCGCGGGCTGCCTGCTCTGGCTCTCCTACGTCGGGAGAATACAGTGGCCGCCTAACGTTCCAGAAAAGCGGATTTCCGTGCTGTCCCACCTGCGGGAACAATGTCTCGGCACTTTCACCGCCGCCTGGGTACTCTGGATACTCCACGTCGAGGTGCAATGTAGACTCCCCACCGTGCGGTGGCTAACACACGGATTGGATGCCTGCGTAGCTATAGCGAGCACTGTACCAGGATTTCGGGGACATCCAAATGGTTATGTACGGTACACCTACTCGTTTATTGTGGAACCCGCTCCAAGCATGTAGCTGGGACCTTCTCTGGAGTCGGAGAGATCCCATGTGTGATGGACAGGTATGACTTTGCGAAGGCTGGTAGTTACTGGACACCACCAACCGAGACGAGAAGACCGTCGGGCGTCTGACACTGTTGCGGATATGGCTGATCGCGGAGAAGGTTGACTGTTAACCAAAACTGCTTTGTATGTCCTATCGTCGATGAAATATGTCCATCTGACTGCGTCCGTGACTGGATGTCACTCGATCCCACCATGTCCCGACTGTCTTGCACTCGCTCGTTGGTATGCAGGGGCCGAGAAACCCTAAACTCGCTCTGCAATGGGAATGCAACCAGTGCCGAGACGAAGGGCTTTTGGGTGCATAGCTGAGATTGGCTGGTCAGTGACGCCTTGATAACGCCTCGGGACTTTCTGATTGGACCTGACTGGAGAGGTCTAACTCCTAACCTGCCCGTTAGACAAAAAATGGCCTGGCTTGTCCGTCAGTAGATAGGACCAGGCGTGAGCTGTCAGTGAAATTCTCTAGACTCAGACTATCTAGCTACATTGTCTAGCTATCCCAGTGAACTGACAGTCACATTAAACTCACTAGGTAGGGTTTTTGTTCCACGAGTTGGGTGCAACGAAACCTAATTCCCTTAGCTCTGTCTTGTGAGTTTGCCTCCGAGCAACTTACCTTTCCTGCAAATTTTGGGGTTTCTCGGGTCCTTCGGAATGTTAGCTCCTTTCCCTTCTCAATCCTGGAGTGGGCTGAACGGCGGGTGGGGCCAAAAGCCGCAGTGCGGATTACCAGTACTGAATTGGACCTTTTCCGTCACCAGTGAGGTTGTTTTTTTTCCATTTATTCATTAATCGCATGCGACCTTTCTAAACCATGCCAATTCGCACACTTTTCGGTTCCTGTCCGCTGTCCTCGTGGCTCACTGGAGCTCCCCTGCCCTCCGCCCTGGTCTATCCCGAAGATGTAGAACGCACCAAGGAAACGACGTCAATGAAAGAACAAAGAGATCGCCGCATTACCCCTTCTCGGCCTCCAGCCTCCTCTCCTCTTCCCTCTCGTCCACGAGGAGGTCCCGGATCTTGAAGCGACCTTGCCCCTCCCGGTATCCTTTTCGCCTCCGCCCACAGGATTTCCTGCTGGCGCTTCCTGTGGGGACAGCTCTTGAAGAGATGCTTCCGTGTTTGGGTTCGGTACGGGTAACCAGCACTTGGCGGTGGGCCGGCTCTTCGTCCAGTGGAGGTACTGGCCAGTGAGGCAGTAACCTGTCTTCAACTGGTAGAGCCTGGAGGCATGCCACTTGTTCGCATTGGCCGGGATGAAGTCCGGCCTCTGTCGTTTCTTCCGGCTGTACCGGTATTCCTTGTGGGTGACTTTGACGTCAGCCCACGCGTTCGTTTCCTTCCACTTGGTCTCGGTGATTGAGCGTTTCAAGTGGGCGAGTGACCTGGGAGGAGACGCCTTCTCCCGTGCAAGGAATTCCACATCATGAGTGTCCGGCTCGTCTGCCGCCAGCTCGGCCCATTCGTCAGCCTTTTAATTCCAAAGCACCCCTTTGTGGCCGAGGCACTGCCGGAGTTTAGTCACCACTGCTTGGGCGTCCGTGCGGGTCGTTTGCCCCAGGATGTGGCGCACAGCAATCTTCAGTGGGTGGCTTTGAAGCCCCGACGGCCGAGTGGTTGACCCAGAACTCTCTCCTCAACTCCCCGCTATCGGTCGACTTCATGACCACCAGCAGCCCATCAATGCTGAGCTGCCCAACTCAACACTGCGGCGCTGGCTGCACAGCGTCGCCGAAACCGTTTCCTGCGGATGAGAGAATATCTGCTGCAGACTTCAGTGGTGGATTATGAAATTTTCGGTATTCAAAGATACTCGGAGTCGCAGAACCCCTTCTACGAAACTCCAAACCTAGCATATCGAAGGATTGGATACCTCTATACTCTCAAAATAGAGATTGGTGGAACAACAGCTACTGCTTGTTTGTACTCGGGAGCTAGGGTAAGCAGAACACCTTATGAGAAATGTGAGTAGGGTCACGTGGGTACATCTGATGTGTCTAGCAATCACTCGCCAACCATCATATATTTCTGGACGACCCAGGCAAACCGGTATTTTGAAAGTCGCATGCCACGTCGACCACTCTGTCTTGTCCTGCCTCTGACAGCAATCGCCACTACATCTACTCTCCCTACCAAATAATATTTTACAAATTTCTACTCATCATCACACAATCCTCGCACTTCCTCTACTGCAGGAAGTTTCCGCATCATCTCCACCACTTTTCATTACAATTCATCATGTCGAACGCTAGAGATTTGGGCGAGTATGAAAAGGTCGAGTACGAGAGGCGGATGACCGCATGGGAGGTGCGGAAACAGTTACTGTTCCAGCACTACAAAGACCACGAATCCACCAAGCCCACCAACGAAGAAAACAGCTTTGGTGTGAGACAGTCCGACATCCCACAGGGCAGTCAGCCGTCCCGTATGCAACGAGAGCTCAGCGACACGATGATCGGCTACGTACCGTGTGCTCGGCATGCCTCTGTGGGCAGTTTCCCCCCGGCGGGTGACGGCTTTCCGATATCGTCTAGCCTGCCGGGCTCGCAGTCACCGTCCTTCCCTGTTCCTGTCCGACCGGAAGCGCAGCAGATGGGCCGCGGGAGTGGTCTGCTCAACTACAATATCGGTCGTACCATGGGTCTTGAGAGGGGAAGGGGTACGATGGGGCCCCCTCAACTGCCACCGGTCCCAAGCATCGCTCGGTTCCAGGAGCACCTGAGGCAACAGGAGCAACTGAAGCACCAGGAACGGCAAAATCAGCTCCACCAGCTCCAGTTGCAGCAGGAGCAATGGAGACAGAAGGAGCAGCCCTCTCAGGAGAACCAGGCACTGCAGCAGAGGATGCAGAACGGTTTTGGTGGAAAGGGCGACTTTGGTCTTCCACGCACCACTTCGTTTGGGAAACCATCGATGGCTTGGATGGATAAGAACGAGATAAAGGCCCTTCATGAGAGAGAGATGAGCGAGCTCAGGCAGTCTCAAGGAAGGCAGAACCCAAGTGTCTCACCCCAGAAGCCCTCGACGATCCCACGGCCCAAGCACACGATCCATTCAAACCCGCAATTCGCCAACATGCACCGGACTGAGTCCAACGAGCGACTCCAGACGAAGAACGACATGCACGCCCAGTGCGATTCTCGTCAGAACCACGCTCCTCCTCCACCCTCGGGGGTTCCGCAGCTTGAATACCCCACGTTCCCAGGATCGATGGGCCCGCCCCCGGTACCAACGGTGTCGTACGCTCAACAGCACCTGTATCCCAGGGAACAGTCCCACGCATACAATTTGCAGCAAGCCAACAACGCGAGGCCACAGGCGAATCATCCTTTCGATGGATTTAGGGGACACAATGGATTCCCACCCTCTGGATTCTACTCGAACAACCAGCAGAACCACGCCAAATTCCCTGGTGGATCGGGAATGCCGCATGCGCACACGTTCAATGCTGGGCAGGCTATCTACCAGCAAGCTGGCGGTTTCTCTCGGCAAATGCCAGCGGGTTACTTCATCTCGCAGGCCACGCCGACCCGCATTCCTCAGCCGTTGGATTTTGCGCCTCCCCACGACGAGTACGGCCGCCACCCCCAGTTTACACCTGGAATTCTCGCCGTGCCTCAGGGCTTTCACCCCCGCAACCGGGATGCGGGCCCCTTCGGCCGCCACCAAGACCTGAAGCCTTCCTACTCGTTCAATTGCGGTCAGGCACAGCGCCGGCCGCCCTCCACCGTCACCATCCTTGAGGACGGAATACCCAAGACCGTAAAGAATGAGTACCGCCCACCTAAAGCAGTCAACCCGGAGCTTTTGCCGGTCACAGAGCCGATGGACGTCGGATACTGGAACGGTCGCTTCTCGAGTGCCATGGACAGGATGGCCGAACAGAACCCCCTGCTCCCCTACAACAGGAAGAGGGGAATGATCATGGGATTGCTCATCGACTCTTGCAAGAATCAAGACGCGGCCAACTCGTACCGGGTGTGGCGCGCTCTGTATGACAAGCAGCTCCGTGCGAAGGGATATGTGGATCTCGACGAACTACATGGGTAGTCGAAGCACAAAGCGGTGGAAAGCGTCGGTGGCGATTAGAGGGAGATTTCGCTTTCTGGGATCTGCTGGGTAGTGTTGGCTGGTTTTTTCCTATCACCCGACTACGCTGGTTTTGTCGTCCTTTTTGCTTAGGTGACTTTCGTTCGGTTCTTTCTAAAATTTGCGGCAATTTGTGTTTTTCTTCCGTGGCATTTCTTTTTTCTTTCCTTTCTTCATCTAAGTGCTTTCTTCGTAGATTGCAGGGTGGATTTTCACTTTTTTCTATCAAAAACGTAATCGCGGGTGGAAATGCTATCTGGCCCTATAGTAGAGTAGGTACCAACTACTGCCGGGGTCACACGAGGTCACTCGACCCCGTGAAATATCAATCGCTGTCTTGTCTGCCACTTGTCGTAGCATGTGGCATGTCTTCTATCTATTTGCTTAGTCAGTGTTCGTGACCGCCTCACTCCATATCTATGGGTAGTGGCGTCATATCTTCACAAGACAACCATCATCACTTCCGTTGGCAACTGTGGCGATGACAAGTGAAATAGCGGAGAAAGTGGAACTTCTATGCCATCCCCTCCATCGCGGCCCGATACAAGCTGTTGGACGAGTCCTGAAATATGCTGCGCTGACTCCACATACGTGCTGGTCCGATGACTTTTATGTGTGAGCGTGGTCCGAGGCAGCGGGTATTTGCATGTGAAGATCAATGCTCCAGAATCTCGCCAAATCCCTGACCAGCGATACGTACCAAGACAAACCCGTCAATGGTAACGATCACATGCCATCGCCCAGGCAGAATGCTCTCTACCAAGGACACCTAGAGAGCAGTTGCTCAGTTGATTCTGAACCAGTGATTTCCGAAAACAATTAGAACAATAAATACTCGCTCCTCGGTTCAAAGTTGGCACGGGACCTCTCAGTGAGACTACCTGTCACTGTAGATACACAATATCTATTACCGAGTTGGAGTATGTAGCGGTAACCCCACACGGCTATTCCCTAACAAGAACGACAGTAAATCATCATCCTGGCAAATTTCACCGCCAGGACACCCATCACATGCCCCAGTAGTACACTTCCTATCATAAGTACACTGCCCTGTTTACTTTTTTTTTCTATAAAGAACCGCTCTCTCTTCGGTCTTCCATTCGTTCAAATACTTGCTTCCTCTCTTGTTCATCTCAATCACGCCACTGTTCCTAGGTATCTAAGCGGTCGGACACACCTCATACCATCGAAATCGACAACATACCCGATATCCCAGCACACGATGTCGAAGGTTTTCAAGCTGTCTGAGGTGGCAGAGCACAAAAAGCCAGAGTCGCTCTGGATCATTGTCGACGACGATGTATACGACGTGACAAAGGTTTGTTTATCGCGCTGTCGGTGGCGGGAGTGGTGGTTGTGGTATCCGACTGAGCCGAGGATATCCGAAACCGGGATCACGGGAGCTGACTCCAGTGCTTGGATGGATAGTTCGTGGATGAGCACCCCGGCGGAAAGAAGATCCTGCAGAGAGTGGGTGGAAAGGATGCTTCCAAGCAGTTCTGGAAATACCACAATGAGTGCGTTCCCTCTTTGCAGCAGCTGCCGAGATCCCTGATGGTTCGAACGCGAAGCTCAAAAGAACGCGTTTCATAGGACAATCCTCAAGAAATACAAGGCGCAGCTACAGATCGGATCGCTTGAAGGAAAGGCGCCTCCACCAACTCCCAAAGAAGAACCGAAGAAGGTTGAGGCCAAGGTCGTGCCGATGCAGGCCGGTCCCGCCGCTCCCGTTGTCGCTGCGGACCACGAGCCGAAGGAAAGCTTGGAGCCGTTCGGAGACTTGGTGCCCTTCGGAGACCCAGCCTGGTACCAAGGCGTGAGTTTGCCCCAATCCACCTGGCAAGGTGAAGTTACTGATTGACCTAGTACCATTCCCCATACTACAACGAGTCGCACGCCGCACTACGGAAAGAAGTTCGCGAGTTTGTCGAGGAGAAGTGTGAGCCTCATCTCAACGATTGGGAGAAGAACAAGTTTGTGCCGCCAGAGATTTACAAGGAAATGGGCACGAGGGGCTACCTTGCTGGGTATGCTGTTTTCCGAATCGGCCGGAGTGATTTGTGCTAACATTGCCACCAGTCTTCTTGGCATGGAATACCCCACGGATCTCACTCCTCATCGCGTCGCCTCCGTACCCCCCGAGAAGTGGGATCTGTTCCACGAGTTCGTTGTCACTGATGAGATCTGCCGCACCGGTTCCGGAGGATTCGTGTGGAATCAGATGGGAGGCTATGCGATTGGCCTTCCTCCGGTTGTGAGGCACGCACAGAAGGCTCTCAAAGAGCGTATTGTCCCCGGAATTCTCTCGGGTGACAAGCGGATATGCTTGGCCATCACCGAGCCCGACGCCGGATCTGATGTTGCCAACCTCACCTGCAAGGCCAAGAAGACCGAGGACGGCAAGCACTACATCGTCAACGGCGAGAAGAAGTGGATCACCAACGGTGTCTGGGCGGACTACTTCACCGTCGCGGTCCGCACCGGCGGTCCCGGCATGGGCGGGGTTTCCGTCCTTCTCGTCGAGCGCTCCGAGGGTGTCACCACGCGCGAGATGGATTGTCAGGGTGTCCACGGCTCCGGCACTACTTACATCACTTTTGAGGACGTCAAGGTCCCCGTCGAGAACTTGATCGGAAGGGAGAATGCCGGTTTCAAGGTCATCATGACCAACTTCAACCACGAGCGAGTTGGTATCATCATCCAGTGCAACCGCTTCTCGCGTGTGTTGTACGAGGAGGCGATGAAGTATGCCCACAGGCGCCGCACATTCGGCAAAAAGTTGATCGAGCATCCTGTCATCCGCATGAAGGTCCGCACTCTCAGCCCCCCCATTTTCCCATCGCTAACCAGTATATAATAGTTCGCACACATGGCCCGCCAAATCGAAGCCACCCACAATTGGCTCGAGAATATCATCTACCAGTGCACCGCGATGGGCGAGCACGAGGCGATGTTGAAGCTCGGAGGCGCCATCGCCGGTCTCAAGGTGCAGGCGACGATCACGTTCGAATTCTGCGCGCGAGAGGCCGTTCAGATCTTTGGTGGTATTGGATACACCAAGGGCGGCGTCGGCGCCAAGGTCGAGAGGCTGTACCGGGATGTCCGCGGATACGCCATTCCTGGCGGTTCGGAGGAGATTATGGCCGACTTATCGATCAGACAGAGCTTGAAGGTGCACGAGGCTATGGGCATGAAACTGTAAATAGAGACGGAGATGCTTTCCTTGGTGGGGGGGGGCCTTGCGATGCATTGTTTTTTTACGCGTGTACGTCGAGCACGCCAGTCGCCGGCGAAAGCAGGCTTGTACTTCTACCCAGTACTCTAGATAATAAGATCCCAGCTTCTGCAAGTGTTACATATGATATGTAGAGTATAACTTCAGAGTCCGCCAGTCTCCCCATCGCGCCAACGATGTCCGACATGATACTGACCAACACCCAACACTACCAGCCTGAGTGCCGAGGCACATCGAGACCCACGCCAGTCGATCACAGGACAAGCCGAGAAGGCGTCACCTGCGTGTTGCTACACATGTAGCTGCTTCATTGTGCCAACGATATCTATGCGCAGATGTGACACCAAGGACCGAATTATATAAGCGCCCTTCGAATGTCCACATCAGACGAGTTGATATGGGGGTTGTCTGCAGTACGATGAAGGCTTTCCCCTCGCTCCGGCGAATGGTTCCAATATGTGAAGGCAGGATTCACGACAGTAATAGTGGCAGTTTCGTTCTTTGTCTATGTACTCTACGTTAACGAATGTTTACGGAAACCACTGCGGCCCTCACCCGTAACAAACCGGCGGCAATTACGTCCGAACACCACGCCGCTCGCACGGACAAGAGAAGATAAGACACGCATCCTCCATGAGGGGGTGCCGCCGGGCGTTGCCCAGAGCAACAGGCTGCATGGCGTAATGGTAGCGTGCGGACCTCTATCTATCGCCGGTGGTGGATTGCTGCTACGGTGACGATGCCTGGCTCTTGCGGGCGTGTGGACAGGAGAACTACCCGTCAGGAGTTGGCGGGAGGTCTTTTCCGGTATTACTGGTGAGAGACGCTTGTCGGTGCTGTTAATACTAACGGTGTTCGATTTCACAGTAGTGGGCAGCACGTTGGACGACCAGCTCCAGCGGACCTAACGTTCCAAGTGTGCAAGAACTCTGCCTACCTCGGGTTCCTGCTACAAAAGGCAACCTATTTTCCGGAGATGCTCCACTTGAAGAACCCTTCCCGCGTCTACAACTACAGCCTCGAGGTATCAGCGGCGCGACGCGCATGGATGCCAATGGACGTGGCTTCTTGGATGGGTTCACGCGCAGGCCAAACCGACGAAAGTGCCACCACGGGGACCGAATCCCCACAAGCGGAGCGAACGCCCGCAAATCTGCACATGATAGTCTGTAAGGTTTGGAAATCGGAGGAACAGGGAACTGTGGACGGTGATTGGCTAAGGCTACGGTGAGAACGACAATGGAGGTCCTGCTCCACCCTGAGCCATCAAGGCCAATGTTGCCACCTCCCTTCCGACGATCCAGGCATGCGAGTATGAGCGCACGACCTGGAGCTTGCCGAAAGCCCGGTTGACATCTGCAAAGAGCCGCGGCACTTCCACTCGCCCCACATCTTTGAGGGAGGTAAGGCTTTAGCTAGGATATATCGCTCCGTGTGCCCACAGATTCCAGATTCTGGTGGTTCTTCGGCGCCGCTTCGAGCTTTGGTGAAGAAACGAATCCAAGTCGGGCTGGTCGTCCACTGTTACATGGCTGTTCGGTGAAAGGAGAGACCAGTGCCGTCAAAAGATATGCAGTGTTTAGGCACTTGTGTACATAACCAGTAAAGTCACCAAGCACATAGGTAAATAGTACATGCTGACCGATAACTCCTGGCTTCACGTGGAAAGATCTCGCGGCTCGGACAGTCGGTTTGTTTTGTTGGGATTCGCACGCTGAGTGGCCAGCCGCGACACCAGGTCGACATTGAAGGGACTTCTCCCACATGCATCGTGGGAGGTGGCTCGGCCATGGAGTCTCTGGTTAACTACATAGTGCGCAATCAGAGCTTGTGCCGCTCTTGGCGATGAACCTCGGCATCGCTGGATGGCTTCCACGGCAAGAGGAATACGGAATGGCGGATTGCGCCTACGGATCGAGATCTACGCGCTCTATGTCATACGTGTTTCCGCTATTTAGACTCCCGCCTGCTGCCTTCTCTCTCTGTACTTATCACCTTTCAATTGAAATTCCTCCGTCATTCTAGCCTATCAAAGTGCTTTGTAGTTCAGGCCTTCACTCTACATACTTTCTCCTTTTCTTCCGCCCAGTACTGCTGCTACCTGCAGCGCCTTTTCATGCGCTGCATATTTAAAGCTGTGCCCTCATTGAGACCCGAAGCACCACCGACAACGGTATCAACTTACCTACATACGCTACCTCAAACCCAGAATTCTTGAAACTTACGGAACCTGAAATTCTTCGCCAGATAAGCACTGTGTTAACAATGTCAGGTACATGACTCCCGTTGCCATCCATCCAAGGCAACGGCGCTCTGTTCATACATGCGACCCACCATGGCAGATCATAGCTAACATTCAATGCCAGCGTCGGCGTCGCAACTTCTCCTTCGCGCGGCCCTGCCCGCTGCTGCGGCATTCAGCTACCTCGACGCGAAATATCTCCTCGTCCACGATTACTTCATCATCTACCCCGTTACCGCCTCCGGCATCTCGATGTACCTGAAGCAGCGACGTGGCACGTTGAATTGTTTCTATCGACTCGAGGAGCGCGCGTTGTCCACGAACGCGGCGGTACGCGATAAGCCTTTCTTGATTTACCAGGGTCAAGAGTGGTCCTACAGGGCGGCGTACGAGCTCGTGCTGAAGTATGCGACGTGGCTGAAGGAGCGACACGGCGTCAAGTCCAAGGAGATCGTGGCGATGGATTTCACGAACAAGCCCGAGTTTCTATGGCTCTGGTTGGGACTGTGGGCACTGGGTGCCACGCCGGCGTTCTTGAACTACAATCTGGAGAGCGACAGATTGGAGTACTGCGTTAAAGCTTCGACGGCTTCTCTACTGTTTGTCGACGAGGAGATTGCCGCGGTGATCCGGGATCCGACAACCAAGGAGGCGCTCGAGGATGGTGGCAAGAGGAGAGTCGTGGTCTTCGACGCACACACGGCGGCGGGCGTCGCCACCTGGCGCGGCGAACGACCACCGGACGAGGAACGGTCGTATGCGAAGCTACCCGATCCTGCGATATTGATTTACACCTCTGGCACGACTGGAATGCCGAAGCCGGCGATCGTGAGCTGGCAGAAGATCAACTACAGCACGGGCTTCACTATCCGGTGGATGGGTGTGAAGAAGTCAGACCGGCTCTACACTTCCATGCCCCTGTACCATAGTTCGGCCGCTATTCTCGGCGTCAACACCGTCCTTTTGGCCGGCGCCACTCTATGTCTCGGACATAAATTCAGTATAAAGCGCACAATTGGCGAGATGCGGGATAGCAAAGCGACCATATTCCAGTACGTCGGAGAGACGTGCCGCTATCTCCTCTCTGCGCCACCATCACCGGATGACACCAAGCACAACGTCCGCATCGCCTTCGGCAATGGTCTACGCCCGGACGTATGGAAAGAATTTAAGGACCGCTTCGGCATCAACACCGTAGCCGAATTCTACGCCTCGACCGAGGGTATGTCCGGCTCCTGGCATCTCCAAACCGGAGAATTCGGCGTCGGCGCAGTCGGCAAGAACGGTGTGCTAACCAACGTCATCCTCGGCCGCGGCACAAAAATCGTGAAACTAGACTACGACACGGAACTCCCCTACCGTGACCCGAAAACCGGCTTCCTGGTCGCATGCGAAGCCAACGAGCCGGGAGAGGTCATTTGGAAACTTGACGCGAACAATATCAAGGGTCGCTTCCAGGGCTACTTCGGAAACCAAGAGGCTAGCGACAGTAAAATCCTTCGCGACTGCTTCGTGAAGGGCGACGCATGGTTCCGCACCGGCGATCTGCAGCGGCGGGATAAAGATGGCCTGTGGTATTTCATGGACCGCATCGGCGACACGTTTAGATGGAAGAGCGAGAATGTTTCGACCGCCGAAGTCGCCGGTGTGCTCGGGACCCACCCAGGCATCGAAGAGTGCGCCGTCTACGGTGTCTCCCTACCTAAACACGATGGAAAGGCCGGGTGCGCTGCTATCGTCCTGCGGAACGGATGGGATGCTCAGCGGGTCATCGCCGACCTCGAGGAATCCGTCAAGGCTCTCCCACGATACGCAAGACCGGTGTTTGTCAGGGTAATTAAGGAACTCGAGAAAACCGGCAATAATAAGATTGTCAAGCGGAAGCTGCAGGAGGAAGGGGTTGCCGACGAGGCCATCGAGGATACTTGGTGGCGTCCTGTTCCCGGACAGGGATATGTCAAGTTCGGGCCAGAAGATTGGACGAGCCTGGGAAGGGGCGGGGTTAAGCTATAGCCTGAGTATGTACGGAAAAGCATAGAGGGCGGGGGTAGCTGCGGATGTGGCTTTAGATATACGAAGAGTGCTATACCTTGTTGCTTTTTTGCGGAGGGTAGGTTTAGGGAGCGCAAGTCAATTTCTCATCCTGTCTTTACATACGTGGCGATGAGAATAGTGGATCTCCGAGGGTTCGAGGCGGTGCTAGTGAGTGTAGAAACTGCACTGACAGTGGAAACATGTGGCGAGGCCGAATCATACAATATCACCCCCTAGTCTACGCCTTCCAGTGATACGATGCTGGTCTCAGAGCATGTTCACAAATAAAAGAAAACAAACCTCGCCTCTCTCTTCCTCCCCTTCTCGGCCCGCTCACTGCTCAGTTGGCCAATGGCGTAGGCGGAGACGGAACAATGGATTGTTTCTTTGTTTCTTCTTTGAGACGAAAGTGAGGGCATTGTTTCTAGTCCCCCCCCGTCAACTACTAAGGTCACTCAAGATCCTTTGTCCTGCAAACATAGACGCCAGTCCGGCGAGATAAAGATTGGCCCCCTTGACAAACATCTTGCCATCCTCTCCGCGTACATATGGTCTCGTTGCTGGCGACTGGCAAACTTTTACCGACTTCAGGCCCACTAATACCACCACCACCACCACCACCAAAACCACCACCAAAACCATAACCATAACCAAAACCACCGCCGAAGCCATGGATACTAATTCACCAGGACCAAGGCAGCTTCCAGCCCGAGACCTCGTTGATCCCCGGAGCATCCCCCTTGACACCGACACGATCCAAGCTATCGTGGACGACCTTGCGTCTCCCAAAAATCCGCCGGCGGCCGAGAACGGGAGCAGCGATATCCTCTCCGAGCTCGGCCGTAAATTGGCGCTCAGCACACAGGGGGGGACAAACCCAGCGCTGGCGATCGACCTGGGTGGCGGTGTCGACCGCGCCTGGATGCTGGGCATGAGCAAGATGGTCATGTTCGAGCGCGAGGAGCACTGGGAGCGCATCGTCGGTAGCATGGTGGACCGCGTGGTGGAAAGCACCAGCGCGATGCTGAGCGGCCAGGAGAAGCTGTCGGACTCACTCGGCCTCATGGGTGTCGTCCTGAGCATGCTCACAAGACAGGGTTGCATCTTCTGCACCGATGAGTGGGAGCTCAGGAAGACCAGAAACCTCTCCGGCCCGGAGTACATGCGTCACATGATCGATCAGCACTTTAACAATGGAGACCCTGACATCGAGGACCTTACCGATGAAGTCCTGGAGGCAATTAATGCAGATGAAATGCCACGTGAACCCCCCCTCCCCTCATCCCTTCCTCCTTCTCGCAACTTGTGGGTGTCCTATAAATGGATGTTGATTCGTGGAATTTCGCGTTGCAGCGCCGTTAATAGCAGAAGGTTTCGACACCGTCGACCAACGCCGGAATGCGATCCGCCTGGTCAGGGGATTCCTCATGAACGACCTTCGCAGGACATGCCAGCACTGCGGCGACAGCTTTGATTTCGACTACGCGTGGCAGTGGCAGCCGGGACACAAGAGTTACAATATCAGAGCGCTGATCGACTCGCACCGCTTCTTTTGCCCGATCACGCGGGAGCTCGGCAGAACGGACTATCCGGCATGGTTGAATAGGATGGATTATCGGAACATCACCGTGCGAATGCCGCACGAGTTGCCCGAGAATGCCCTCTCTGCGCTCGACGAAGCGAAGGCGAGGATGTTCAGGAGCTTCGTCAGGATCGCAGCGGGGCAGGGACGGAAAGTCGTAGTGGAGCAGGAACGGGGGAAAGCCACAACGGACAAGGAACGGAAACCCATAACAACGACGAAACGGAAACCCCCCGGTTCCACCATGGATGAACCAATAATGGTGGGGTGCAGGATGAGGCAATATCCTAAGGGGGGTGTGAGGAGGAGCGAGAGGCCTCTCAAGATTAGATGCAGAGATGGGCATTACACTGCCGGGAAGGCGCCCCAAGAGGGTGATGAGAAGGACTCGTTTTCGGAGCCGGTTGGCTACAACTATTCAACCCACGATCCGAAAAATAGCGCAGTGGTAGCTACTTCGGAGATGGCCTCGGATTCGGACATCGAGGAGTTCGCTGCTTCCACAAGCGATGTCGAACCACCGCTGATAGTATCCGACGAGGAGAAGGAGCCGGTGCCCAAATGGCATGAGAAGGAGATCCGCAATCCGCACATCTTGCTTCCCGCACTCGACGATGCGTTGAAGGTGGTAGAAGCTATGGCATATGCTCGACCCGTAAATTATATGTCACCCAATCACTGGTCCGATGACAAACTTCTCGCCTGGCTTGCGGACCGCCCAGTGAGCGGTTCAACCATCAAGGTGGTCACCAGGCAGGAGCTGCTGGCACCGGACGCGGTGAAGCATCTGTTTGATAAAGAGGACACCCAATGGGTGCGCTGGATGTTTCCGATCCCGGACATCGTGGGCGATAACGAAGCCGACGAGTACGGCGACGGTAGCGACCCGCTCGAGACGACATACACGCACGAAGGCTCGAGCTTGCAGCGGACTCTCCCCCTGATGTCCGCGCACTTCCTTATGCGTTACTGGGCGGACCGAACCAACATCCTGCGGCTGCACAGCTGGCAGAATATGCGGCGATTCTGGTTCGCGCTTGGGATCCACGTCCGGCGTGAAGGGCGCACCTCCCTCTACTGGGGCAAGAAAAAACAGCTTAATATGGGTTGGGCCCGGGACGAAGGTTCACCTGTACCGGAGCACATCAGCCGCTGTCTACGGCATCTGCGAATGATTGGCTTCGAGCACGAAGCCAACATCTTCTGGGGCGCGCTCCAGAGGATAACGGAAGACAAGTTGGTCGCAAAGCCCAGCAAGCGCTTCACCGGCCAGCTCACTATATGGCGTCGGATCATGACCTGGCAGATCGACGTCTATTTCGCCACCGTGATGGAAGCCGCGATCGATAGGGAGGACCATAGCAAGCTGAATCCGACGGAGCGTAGGAACCGGCGCACTGAGAGGGTCCAACAGTATGCCATGCAATCGCCCTTCGACTCACCCTTTGTCACGGAAATCGACGCGGCGCATGCGCGTTTCGCCGCGACCCAGCGACAAGCTGGCCTTACCCCGTTCGCACGGCAACGTCCGAAGGACCAGTGGCACGATGGGATTGGGGAACTCCACGGCCCGGACGATGTGTCGTTGTATGGCCCACGCAAAGCCTCCGACGATGATATCGTCGCTCCAATGGCCTCCGGCAACAAGCGGAGGACCAGTCCCCCGCTCAGGATCAGTAGTTCCAAGAAGGCGAGGTCTACCCCACCGTCCGCCGGCGAGTCGCCAAGTCTGCGGCTCTCGAAGCGGCGGGCGCCCAAATGCATCCGTGAAACCGGGGATAATACCGAGTCGAACGAGGAGGAGGAAGATGCAGATGTGGATGAGGACAGTGTAGAGGAGGAGGAAGATGCAAAAGTGGATGAGGATAGTGTAGAGGAAGAGGGAAATTCCGATGAACCTGCTCCACCCCTGCCAACCTCGACGGTAGAGCTGTCTGACGACGGGGGTTCCCCTGGGGAGTCCAGCAAACCCGAGCACGAGAACCCGGATGGTTCTATGGATCCCGACAGGTATGAGGACGCCGACGCCGACGCTGACGCCGACGACGAGGAGACCACCAGCGACGACAGTATTATCTCGTTGCAGCACGAAGAAGGCGGGGTCGCAAAGATGGACATCGTGGTGGAGCTGGATCCGTCGGCGAAACCGGCCGACACCGCTGGGCCGAGAGTCGTCGTCCAGATGCCGCAGGAAGCGATCGCCGACGTCTTCGACGGAAAGAAGGTCCCCATGGACCTCGCCACCACTCACTCCCCGACTGTAAGTTCCTTCCTTCCATTACCCCCCCTTGACAGAGTAGAGCAGACGCTCACGACGGGCGATAGACCCCGGAGTGGCCGAAGACCCCAAAGATCGCAAGGTCGCAGACTCCCAGTAGCCAGAGCCGCAGGCACATCGTGGGAGTGAATGAGCAGCAATGGTGAGCAGAAGACGCGAGAGTTTGGTAAAGAAGAAAAAGAGGAGTTGCCTTTTGTTTGTGCTTCTGCTTTTGGGAGTTTCCTTTGATCCGGTTTGATTGGTCTGCTCTGGTTTCGGTGGGGCCGGGGAGTTCATCGTCCTATGTAGGATTAGTTAACTACTACTTAGTTAGTTGGATATCGAGACCTGTCACCATTTGCCGCAACAATGTGCCTGATGCTTCGAAGGCCCAATCCCTCACCAAAAACGCAAAGGGAGGGCGCAGACAAAACAGCAAAAAGGACCAGCACGGTGGCAGAATTGTACACCGTACAGAGAGAGACCAGAATAACAAGACAACTGTCCAGCGTTGAAATCTAACTCCCCTATCAATCCATCCGTCGAAACCGGCCCAACCAAAAAAAACAAAAAAAAAACAAAGGTGCTGATGGCCCTCGTTCCGTCGACGGTACTGCTCACGGTGACAGCGCTGGTCCCATTCGAGCGGCCGCGCTTACGGCAGCCCCGCCAGCAGTGCATGCCACTATGTACCTCCGGAAACCCGGCACCGGGACGAAGCTCCTCCCGCAGCCGCCACGGAGACCGCACCGACGGCCGAAGCCGAAGCCGAAATCGCCGCTGCTGCAGCAGGTCGCCGCTGAGAAGGCGCTGTACCATGCGCTCCAGAACGCCGCGGACCATCCGGAGTGCATTCCCGTGGCGCGGCGACGGAGACCTGGAGAAGAACCACGTGGCCGTGGCACGAGAAGCTTGTTGAACGGGGTTCTGCGACATCGGCCGCGGACGTCAATCCGAACGACGACGCGCGGGTGCGGACGGGTTCCTGCCGGAAGTGCCCGGGCCCAACGTGGCGTACGAAGCGCTGCCGCGCCACCTCCCGATCCGCGAGCTGCGGTGGGGCGGCCGCATGTTCGGCGCCTTCACCACGAGCGAGACGGAAGCGGATCCGCGAGCCGGGCGACAGTTCGGCCCTCGTCCCCGGTCCCGGCTCGCGCTCCAGCGGCTGCTACCAGCGCTTCACGCAGCGGCGCGACCACCACCCGCACCGCGCCTTCCCCGCCCCGCCGTCCGCCGCCGCGCTGCCGGTCCCCGCCACTCCGCCCCCCTGCCCGTCGGACCTTCTCTTGCAGCGGCTGCCAACGCTGCTGCACCTCGCGGCGGCGCCGTTCGAGCGGATCCCAGCGCGCCCAGTTAAGGCGGCCTGATCGCAACTGGTGGTCCCTCGTCGGGCGTTTAGCTCGCCCTCGTCGCGTTGCTGCGCGGGAGCGACCTTTGGGCCTCCGCTGCGCATCGCAGAGGAGCTGGAGGATATCGCCGAGAGGTGCGCTGCGGCGCTCGCGCCGGTGCTGGACGAGGAGGATGCGGATATGGTCGAGGTCTGGATTGGGTTCTGCGCTGTCGCACAGGACCTTGGGGAGCAGGAGGAGCAAGAGGAGGGGCTTGCGGGTGGAGACCGGGAGGGTGGAGTCGGCGAGCGGGCGTATTGATCGTGCCGGCGACTGTTTTTTTTTAACTGTTTGTATTTCTATTCTATTTCTAGTTCTCTCTATTTCCCTCCCCAAGTGGCGTCCGCTCTGCTCTTGCATGCTTTGAATGACTTGAAAAAGAAAAGAAAGAAGGAAAGAAAGAGAGAAAGAAAGAAAGATAGACAGATATGTAGAAAGAAAGAAGATCTGCGCATCCATGTCTATCGTCAATATTCCCCAGCCGTGCTACCTTGCCAATGCTCGCCTGTGATTCTCATGCGATCCCACAGGCCCACGCTTTGTAGTCATTCCGGCCGTCCCACCTGCCAACAACACGATGGGCTTCCTGACCTTCAACGTCCCAGTCTCGATGTCGGACTTCCGCCCCCTCCCTGTGCATTTCTTGCACCCGAACCAGGAGCCCATCGCGGCCGCCAGCATCGCCAGTGCGAGTGCGAGGAAAGCTGGAGTGCCATGCATAAACCGGCCCTGCGATGGTTTCTTGAGGAACTCTATGTTGAAGAGACACTAGTCGAGATGTCAGTCCGTGGGCTGTCAACTATTGCAGGAGGAAGGATAACTTACAACCATGAAGGCCAACGAGGCGCAGGCCACCACTGCGATAACCGCCACCACCGAGAACTGCACCTCCTTCTCCCGCTCGACCTCCATCGGGAAATCCTTCTCCTGGGGAGTTTTATATCCCAGGATCTTGTTGATCGTTAGTTTTCTGGCGCTCGCAGTGGGTGTGGGCAAAGCAGCACTCACCCGGGTGATCACGCTACAGTGTTCATTCTTCAGCGCCGATATGTGCTCCTGATGATTAGCCGTCTGCAGGAGGTAATTATCTAGCAAGGCAGCGACCTCGACGAATTCGGTGTCTTGTGCCAATTTGTCCGCGTTCTCAGCGCTGAGAAGTCGGAACTTCTCGAAGTCCAGCTTCATCGATGTAATGACATGGTGGTTCATCTTGAGGGAGTTGCATGGCTCCTCGAGCCCAGCTAGCTGCTGTTCGAGCTGCGGCACATATTTGATTGGCGGGTCCCGATCCGTCACACGCGAGAACATGGATAATATGGCACTCCTCCTCTTCGCGGAGTTAGCCGGAGAACAAACGACCCAAAGGCAGCGGCGAGGAGGGGCTACTTACATGCCCTTCATACTTCTGTTCCAGATGATCGAGACAATCGGACCAGTTCTCGAGCACAGAGGACAACAACAGCTGGATAGTTTTGATATCACTCTGTTTGATGTCGTTGGCACTGTCGGACTGCGTCAAGTCTTTCAAACGCATCAAGAAGCCGTCCGACGCATTTACGAAGATCCAGGCCGATTTGTTGTGGACAGGATGATAGCTCATCCAGGCGCCGACTTGCCGCGCGGAGATCTTCTCCTTCTTCTTCTCGACGTCTCTGAGACTGAAGCACAACTCTTAGAGCCTGTTAGCCGGTGCCATCTAGGAGAGCGGCACACCGCCAACCTACCATAGGAAACTTTTTCTTCATCAGTATTCTGTGGTAGATTGCAGTGTTGACTGTAGAATCCGGAACCGCTTGTACCCCCCTCATTCAGGTAGAAAGTGTGGAGGATCCGGGAGAATGCGGGGAGGACGGCGAAGAACGAGAGGATCTTGAGAAACGCTTCCCGGTAGACCAGGTGTCTTTCGGAGAAGAGCGGTGCGATTGCACTGTCCTTGGGGTCAGTGTTCCGTCCCGTAGCTGCGAGAAGGGACAGGGTGGAATTACATGAACGTGGACGTCGATTTGGCTGTGGTTGTCTCCAGCATGGACTCGACGGCCTTCACGTTGCGGAGGTCGATCTCGCGATAGCCGTTTTTGGCTGGCTGACGTTAGCGCTGCGGGCACACCAAGACCGTCTGGAAGGACCGACCTTGAAGGTACCGCACGTAACAGCCATCAACTTCCGCCTCGCTAGAGTCTGTGGCGTCACTATACGCAGCGAAACACTCGGCATGCTCTTTGGTGTCGAACTCCGACGGATCGTAAGCTGAGGCAGGCAGGTAGGTTTTTTCCGTCCGTTGTTGTTCTGCCATGGTTGATACTGGAGGTTCTTTCGACTGCGAAGTTCTGTTTCCTGCGTTCTTACCCAGACAGGTGATTCGAGTCTTTATAACTTTGAAGACACGGACCAGGCGGCGATAATCCCACGTCAGACTCGTATAGTCCACCTGGCACGAGTGCGACATGCCGGTGGGTGCAACGCTGCCGAGATACTGACGCAGTTGTGGTCCAACAGTATTGCGAGGGAGAAGGCTGGACTATGAAGCCTCGACGACAAGGTTCTGTGGATTCTGGAGGGCGCATCGACTTTTCGGGGTTATCATTGGATCGATCAGCGGAAGGCGTGTATGGTTCGGCGCCACGACGCAGGCTGCCAGCTACATAGAAGGCCAGGAAGCTCCGCAGGCGTTCCATCCCACCGACGACTCGACGGCGTCTCGTCGCAGCCACGCACCGCTATCTAGACTCGCGCGAGGTTCGGTGTTCCCTCGAAACTGCGACCGGTGGACATTAGCGCCATCCAGAGCTCACGGACCACTCACCGCACGCATACATACCTCCGAGATCCCCAATCGCCTCCTCCTGCACCCACCTGTCCAGCGAACGACAAGAGGATTCCCCCGTCCTCGGTCCGTGGTGCACGGGCAAAAAACCCCCGCCCAGGTCAATCGGTCGACACCTATCACCGTCCGCCGCGGTGCGGAAGTAACGACTCGACCGTCCTCCGTCCTCCGTCCTCCGCCCCCCGTCGTCCGTCGCACCGACTCTCCGCCATTGCAGCGGCCCCCGAACTCCCTTTTATGTGCTCGCCGTCAGGATCTGTGCTTGAGGCTGTTCGCGGCCGAGCCCCAGGTACGCCGGCTGTCGCCGAGAGTATATCAGAACAGCAGAGTATAGCAAGCCGACGCCATGTGCTGTCCTCCGCCGACCGTCCCCGCCCGAGGGAAGTCCGAGCCGTGTCTTCGCATCGTCGAGGTTGTTTGAGTTTGAGTTTGAGGGTGGGTGTGTGTGGGAGGGAGAGAGAGAGAGGGAGAGAGAGAAGATTCCGGCGGTCTTCCAGAACGCATCGATAGCGGAGGCTGCAGGCTGCGCTGATGCAAGAGGCGATGGGCGGTGTGCCAAGCCTGTCCAGCCCCTTCCGTCCGGCCCAGCCCTGCGTCAGCACCTGATGTTGTTCTAGGAATCGAGCGAAAGAGAGAGCGAGAGAGCCCGCACAGCGCGGCGCCGAATCCGCTGCCCGCCTTCTGTCACCAGGTGCTCAATGTGTGCTCAATGTGTGCTCAATCGCGGCTGCTGGTTCACGCTCGGCTTCGACAAGGCGGGGGGGGAAACTAGAGAGTGGCGTCGTCACCGGGCCTGAGCCTCGCTCGAGACTTGTCACCGCCACGCCTCGAGCCTGAGGATATCGCGGTCGCGGCCCTCGTCCGCCACGACGCAGCGGGCCACTGGGCGGACGAGAGCCTCGCCCGCTCATGGCTGTCCCTCAGGCGTATGTAGAACCAGCAAATTCATCCAGCACGCATGTAGGCAGGCTGCAGGCTGCAGGGCGCATTTATGTACATACATACATAGATGTCATACATACATAGATGTCATACATACATAGATGTCATACATACATAGATGTCATACATACATAGATGTCATACATACATAGATATCATACATACATAGATATCATACATACATATCTATCCACATAGAAGGACTGGGTTTTTTTTTGCTTCCGTCGGGAACCTCGCTGCTTTCGAAGCGGCAGGCACTAACTACTGGGAAGCGCGGATCTCGTATTGAGAACGGGAAAGATCCGCAACTTCTCCGTTCCAGGAACACCCACAGCAACGACCGATCTGGCGATTCCCCTCTCGTGGGCTAGATACATATCTGCATCGAGCGGGGCTGAACGCCTCGTTTGGTGTAACAGAAAGAAAGAAAGCAGCTAAGCCACGACCACTCCCCGTCACAACACACACGAGGCTGTGCACAGCCGGGACACGAATGCAGTGCTCACTCTCCGATGCAGTTAGTGCCGTCAGATGGGGGGGGGGTGGTGAGGAAGGGGCCCCCGCGATGAAAGAGAGATTGCGCGCTGGATCGATCACTGAGCTGCATCTAGATGTCGAAAATGCATACATATCTACATACGGGGGAAAACCCCTTCTCGTTCCGTTTGCTAACTATCTATCCAGCGACAAGTCGACATCTCGGAGCGCCGGATTTCCCCAAGTGAGAAGACCGCAGACCGGGAGGAGGTAAACATCGGCTTGGGGTCCGCGACCTCTTTTTGCGGACGAGCGCCGCAAGTCGGGCGATCTTGGAGTCCCTCTCTTGCGGCTGCGGATGTGGGGCGAAAAAGGTGGGGGTGGAAGTCGAGAGCGCGGAGGAGGACGCCATGAGTGTGACGTCGGAGCTTGGAGCGTGGGGAGGGGAAGCGGGAGGAGAAGACCGAGGAGAGGAATGAGGGGTGTTTAAACGCATATCTACATACATACATCATACCATATTCTTTGGGCCAGGCCAGGGAGAGACACATCGTGCCGAAAGGCCAGTGGACGGAAACGGACCGTGTGTAGATATCAGCATATCGCCAGGATCTACCCGGATACCGAGGTCGCATGCGATCTACATAGGTATCTATCTACGACAAAACAAAAACAAAACAGGAATATGTGCCCACACTTTCGGACGGATCGAGTGCTGCCCGCCCGGCCTGGAAACGCCAGTATCACAGGCAGAAGCGCGGAGGGAGACGAGGAGAGACAAGGGCCGGTTCAAGGTCCGGGACCTCCTCGCCGACGCAATGTGCAGGCCAGGCGGCTCTGGACTTCCTCTCTAGATATGTATGTATTTACTTGCATAGATATCTAGATACATACCATCAATGTGGGCGAGGCTATCCCTAGCCCTAGCTGGACTTCGGAGTGTGAACTCCGGGAGAGAGGGGGGAGCTTGCAACGAGCCGCCTTCGTGCGGACTACATACTGCGGACAATTCGTTCTCGCTACATATGATCTACTCTACATACATATGTACCTAAGGCAGCTATCTATCTATATAGGTCGCATGCGAATACTCTAGATAACAGATGGGGGCCACCCACGGTCAAGGAAGCAACTTTGGAGCGAGAAAACAAACCGCGCACTCATTTCCGATGCAGAATATTGATGGGTCACGAACCTCCCCAACCACGAAGGGTACATACGTAGCCAGCGGAAATGCCTTCGCCGACGCGTGGGCATGTATGGTGGGGGGGGCCCAGCTTGAATCCATTGAGGATCTCCATCACCGTTGCCGAGCGGCAGATGTACATAACTATCATGTAGATAGTTACCGACACCACCTACTGGATCCACCAAAAAATGAAGTGTACATATATATCCAAGTCCCTGGCTCGAACGAAAGCGAAAAATAAATAAATACGTAAAACAAACAAGGTTCGAGAGAAGCCAACAAAAAAAAAAGGAAAAAAAAAAGCGACCACAATGGGACTCGAACCCACAACCTCGGACTATATCTCACAGATGGATAGGAGGTCCGCGCGCTACCATTGCGCCATGCAGCCTGTTCGGTTGATTGCAGGGTCGCCAGCTGCTACAAGATGTGCTCAGTTGCGCTAACTGTTTCCGGACTGCAGATTAGCCGAACGTATAGCACTCCAGAGTAGAGTATGTACCCCCATTTTCGAATCCGATCACTCGCACCCTATCTGTCTTCCAGCCCGGGCGCGAGTCCGACCTGCGCTCTCTCGGCGCACGCGCGGGAAGACACGGAGAAAGCATCGACGCATTCGAACAGAGCACCGGCCGGCGACGACGACGGCGACTATGGACGGGGAGTATGCGCCGTTCTCCTGCGTCTGTCGTGCGTCGAGAAAAGTCCCGCCACCAGCCAAGTGGAGGGTTCCGCATCTCGCCACTCCGAGGCCAGACCGAGGGGAGGGAGATAGATCGGCAAGTGCACCCAGCTATGCAGGTACATACACACATGGTCGGCGAAGCTGAACCACACGAATGCACGTACCCGTGTGGCGCTCCCAGTCCTCGCATGTCACAACTGTGTATGTACTAGGGATGTATGTAGATACATCATATTCTTCAGCCACGACAAGCACTCCCCATGCATGCTTACGTGAGCACGGGCACGAGCTGAGCGAAGCACGAGCTATATATGTAGGTACTTTATCCCCGGTGCGTATGCATGCATGCAAGCAGGGGCACAACATGGTTCCGGGGGGGGGGGGGGAGGGGCGAGGGAGTCAGGGTCTCGCAATCGAGAGGTCCAGAAGCCAGCGTCGAGAGCGCAGAGGAGAAGAAAGTGCCGACGCGGGCCGGGGCGAACGTCGGATCCCAAGTCGGACCGCAGACAACAGGTAGATAGAGTACATACCAAACGTACGCAGCTCGAACGGGGGGGAAAGCGAGGAAACCGGGTTACTTCTCGGTCTGGCCGGATGCAGCTACAATGAGGTTTGTGTCGGTCGAGTTCACCGGTCGCTGGTCGCTGGTCGCTGGTCGGTTCAGCTCGGTTCAGCTCGGTCCATTGCCGGCTTGTGATAGTGGTGCAAACCCTTCTCGGCATTTGCTCCGCAGTCCGCCGTCTGGAGTCCGGCCCTGCGATCATGCGAGTCCAGCAGTCCCCGCCCCCACCACCGGTATCTATCTGGCAGCAGCAAGCGGAGGGCCTTCCGGCGCGGAGTCCGATTTGCGCCACTGGTCCTCGCAATTCCCGGGTGCACCGAGATGGATGCGTCGTCGGTACGAACGTTGGGGACGGAGGAACGTACATAGAGAACTAGATATCTAGTCTAGCTTGTTCGCTCCACGGCCCCGGAGCCGCGCTGGTGGGTGGGGTCCGCAGGGTGGCGATCGCGGATGGCAGGCTGGTCCCTTCGCGCGGCAGCGAAATGTGCCGGGTGCTCCAGCTGGTGGCCAGTCGGGGTGGGCACATGTACTACACATATTGCGCGGACTCGATGGACTCGCGAGTCACGATGCCCGACCAGTTCGACGACCAGCCCAGCCACGGGCATTCGGCTCCATGTAGAGTGCGGAAGTGCGGATGGAGGCCTAGATGCTCTCCCCCTGCGCCGCGTCATTCGAACCAGCGCCCATATCTATCGGCAGCGGCTCGTCTTCGAAAGCTGATAGATATGTACACCCGTGTGCAGATACACCATACATACATACATACATATCGTATGTACGTATGTGCACTCGCAGGATCCGCTCCGTGTGATTTTTCTGGAAGCGGATGGCGGAGTCCTTTGTTTTTGTTTTCTTTTCTTTTGCCGTAACCGCGGTGTTCGACGCTGTGCCTCAATCGGCCGAGCAAGCAGTCAAGCAAGCCTGATCTCGCGGAATGCAAATGCGGGCTCGAGCGTCCGATCCGGATTGGCATTTCCCCCATGATCACTGCATTCCATTATCGCTGGTATGGTGTGTGTATATAATATACATGTGTAGATATGTATACAGGCATATCTAGACGGCTTACTTGCGGACCAGCGCCAGTGCCGCGTGGAGGAGGAGGAAGTGTGGGGGCTGCTTCCAGCCGGCCGGAGCAAAGGAGAAGAGCGCACGATCGCAGATAGATAATGTGCCTGGATTTCCGGATCACGATCAAAGCAGATCCGACGCGCCCACACGAACGCCGGATAGGAGGTCGACACTCGCTACAGCGGTGCGGTTTGGCGCAACCAGCCAAGCACTGCGTCTTGTCGTATCTAAGTATCCAGAGGCACCGGCTTTCGTTGTTTTTTCGTTGTTTTTTCGTTGTTGTTTTTTCTCCGTTGTGTTTTTCTTCGTTGGTCGTGTGTTTCTGGCAATAATGCTGAGCCTTACGTACATACGCAGGCATAATTACTTGCGGGGAAAATGACGACGGGACATTAGTCTATGCATTCGTCGTTTACACAGCGCCAGGGGACAGGCATTGCAAGATTCGGGGAGGTGGTTAGTGCTGGAACAAGGGAGGGAGGGGCCAAAAAAACGAACTTGCAGTGGTCGCCGTTGTTCCGGCTCGGGGTCTCGGTGTTGACGATCAGCCACCCCCCACCCGCCGGGCGGCAGAGGGGTTCCTTTCCAACCCGATCCATCCATCCATCCATACGCAGACTGGGCGTGGTGTTGGTTCCAGCTGCTCGATGCATAGATAGTGGCATTCTGATATTCTCTCGTCGCCCCGCGAGATCGGCGTCCTCCGTCTTCGGTTCCCCGTGACGCCGCACATCACACGTATCTAGACGATGTGGAGGACATGGCTACAGAGTTGTGCTCGCCGTTCGTTCCGCGCTCACTCGGCTGCGTGGCGGTACGTAAGTATGTGCCGGACCTGCTCCAGTCAGCTGCGGAGCTGCTGGCAATGGTGGTTGCGATGCGGACCAGGATGGCGTCGAGACGTCCCCGAACGTACGCAGCCGGTCTTGGCGGCGTGGCAAGGGAGCTGGCGAGGCATAGATAACTATCGACGCAGAGATGTACGTGATGTGGCGCGGCATCAGTGGCGCGCCATACACGTGGCCCCCGCCCTCCCGACGATTCTCGCGAGCGCGCGTTCGATCGTGCGATGGATGACGACGCTGCTTGTTGGATTGTGCGGTGGACGGCTGCTTCTCGGATTATTGGGTCTGGAGTGGAGTGGAGTGGAGTCAGCCGTCCGTCTCGCGTCCTCTGTCTCAGCGCCGGGATGGAACAGCACAGCATGGGTTCGAACTTCGCGCGCTCTCTCTCTCTCTCTCTCGGACGCTGCGGTGTATGTGCCGGGGGTGCAGAGCATCGCGATTCGGTTGGTCCGTCGCTGCGAGGTGGTGGTGGTGGAGGTGGCGGTACGTAGTCGGCGACCTGCAGGCGCTTTGGTTTGGTTTGGTCCGTGGCGTGGGCCCGGCTCGCGGAATCCAGCAAGCGGCAAAGGGAATCTGCATGTGGACGATATCAACCGCCGGGCTGCTCTTGTGCTCTGCTGCGCTCTGCTCTCCTCTGCTCTCCTCGGCTCTCCTCTGCTCTCCTCTGCTCTGCTGCGACTTGGTCTCCTCCTCCGGTACATGCCACTTCTTCTCGCGCGCTCTCGTCCTGTCTTCCTCCCCGACCGCTGCGGCTCCTCTGTTCCTCCTTCTTCCTTCCTTTTTCTCTTCCTCTCCCCAGCTCCCCGGGCTCTTGTCTCGGGGGTGGACGTCGTTCGTTCCGCGAACGTTCTCGACGTGCACATACCTCTTGTTCTGATCCTATCCTCGTCGGTCGCCCGCTTTGTAAGCTAATAATAATAATAATAATAATAACAACAACAACACCAACAGCAACAAGAAGCAGAAGAATAAAGTCCACAAATTTGGCTGCTTATCGGCCCCACCCCTCGCGTTGCAAAACTGGCGCAACTCGGAATAGCCTTATCGCTTCGAATCGGACCTATCTACGCACACACACACTCACTCACTCACACATAACCACCTCCCCAAAAAAACCCTGAACCACGCTGAAGACTGGGCCCGTCTGGCTCTGCCCCGAAACACAGCCCTGTTCCCCTAGCGACCGAGAGACCCTCAAATTCGGCACCCGCCCTTGCGGACCCCGACTCACTACTTAACTTCGCCATCCCTAAACGGCATCACTCCTGCTGCTGCCACTTGTTGAGAGTCTCCCCCGCACCACACCGCAGCTATGGCGCAACGGTCGGCCCGCGCCCGTTCGAAGCTCGACAAGATCACCGCCGCGAACGGCTCCGCGGCTCCGCACCCGTCGCAACGGAAACCCGCTCTCGGCCATGGTGCCGCCCGGCTCGGCTCGGGAGGACTGCTGACCCCGAGCGCTAGCAGCGTGTCGGGATCGTCGACGCGCAACTCGCAGCCGCCGCCGCGGATCGGCAAGGGCGCGCTGCGGAGCTTCTTCGATGCCCAGGGAGAGAAGCTGAGGGGCAGGCTGGCTCACGGAAACCAGAGGAGGGACACCGACGGAGCCACGAGCTTCTACGCCGGCCTGGGCGGAGGCGTGGGCCTGGGCCACGCCAACCGGGGCGGCCACGGTGGCCTGTCGGGCCTGGGCACCATCGGCGAGGAGCGTGTGCAGGTGCGCCGGTGGGAGGGCACTGGCAGTCGCGGCGAGAATTGGGATGGAGGCGGACAGGGGAAGAAGGTCGGTTCCGTCGTCGTCTTGGCGTGGCGGCTCCGGTGTGTGCTGACTCCCGCGGACAGGATCTGGACTTGTGGTTTCCCGATGGCGACACGTTGGTCTATCTCACCGACAAGCCGCTGCCGCCGCGGGATCCGCTCGACCTGTACAAGCCGCCCGTGCCGCAGCCCTCCTTCCGGCTGCGCTCCAGCGTGCTGAGGAGGACGGACTCGATGTATTTCGTTTCCCTGCTGGAGGCGTCGACTCGGGACCGGCCCATGACGCCGGCCGAAATCGCCGATGAGTTTCCCGCGCACCAGACGGAGGAGCAGCTGATGGACTACGAGTACCAGCTGCGCCGCACCCGCACGCTGGAACTGACCAGCTCCGCGGCGTCGGCGGACACGCAGAGCACGGCGAGGACGCAAGACACCTTCGAGAGCGGCATCACGTACCGCCTCTATTTCCCTGCGCCGGCGCGGTGCGACAAGACGATGCGCCACCGATTCCACCTGGCGACGCGCAACTTCTTCGCGATGCTCTTCGGCCAGCCGCTGGTGGGCATCACGGTGGGGCAGGCGCTCACGGACCTGATGGAACGCACCGACAAGTACCTCTTCGCCGGTCCTTCGCCGATGGAGTACGATCTGGCCGACCGCGGAATCTCCGAGATCGAGTCGCCGTTTGGCTCGTTCTCGACCGCCGGGAGCACTCCCGCGCAGGAGAAGAAGACGTCGAGTCCCAGCAGCGTCGCGATGGTGCTCGATTACATCGACGCCCGCGAGCTCAGCGACGTGCGCAACTGGGCGGAGGGCGCTGCGGGGCTGCTCGTCTGGTCCGAGCGTGCCGGTTCCGACGCAGCACTGAGGCTGAGCTTGACGCCGCACGACCTGCACCGAGTCGAGTCTCTGTGGCGGGAAGGGTTCGTGCATTGCACGGGACTGCTCTCGTCCCTGCAGATGCTTCCCGAGTGGCGCGAGATCTCGCCAATCACGAAGGCGCTGATCGACCGCGCGTCGCTCGAGATCCAGGTGCGAGTCAGCAACGCCGACACAAGGATGGCTGGCTTCAACTTCCACGACATGTGGCCTGTCTCGTCTGCGGGGCCCCCGCCGGCCCGCCTCTCGTTCGACCGGTTCCAGAAGTTCCTGGTGAAGCATTACGCGTCCCGGTTCGGATCCTGGCCGCCGCCGGAGGGCCGTTTCACGCGCACGCTCTACCTCCATCTGCAGCGTGACTTCACCACTCTGTACTCCTACCTTGTCGACCAGGATGCGGTGTGGTCCCCTCCGCACGACCAGCCCACGCCTTCGTCGAGAAGGACCATACTCAAACCGGGGAATCCGAACTGGCGAGCCGACGACGAGTTCCTGCCGATGGCGGACATCCTAAGCACCTTCGACGACCGCGAGAACCACCCACCGATCCCGCATCCGTTCCCTCTGGTGCCTCCGACCAACCGGGCCGGCGCCGTCATGATCTCTCCCAGCGGCTCCAGCGGCAGCAAAAAGCAGAAGGGCTTCTCCTTCGCCGCTGCCAACCCTCGAAACCGCGGCACGGCCGGCAATCCCGGGGCGGCGCAAGCAGCACTGGCTCTCAGCGAGAGCACCAACATCGAAGCGCTGCGGTCGTCGACCACGTCGAACCCGCTCCTCGAGGCCTTCCAGGTGCACGAGAAGTCAACGCCCGCACACGAAATCTCGCCCCACGATGCACGAAAGGGCCGCTGGATCATGATCTACGGTGTCCTGCAGTCTTTGGCTTCCGTCGCCGTCGACGCGCCGGGGATCAGTTGGGCCGAGGGCGTCGAGTACTGGATCAACCCGAAGCTGCGGGACACGCCCCCATGGGGCAAAGCGACGCCGCAGTCGCCGGCCAGCGAGAAGGGCGACGAGCGCTCCCACTTCCGCAGCCACTGCTGGGTCTCGGTAGGTTCCAGGGAGGTTGCCGCCGTGCCGCTGCTCCCGTCGGGATTCATCGCCCCGGCGATAGCGGCCCGCCGGATGCGCCAGCGAAGCCGAAGCCGAAGCCGCAAGGCGCTCCGCGCGCTGCACAGGGAACAAGCCATCACGCCCAGTTCGTCCGTGCACACCGTCAGCTCGGCCGTCGCGCCTCCCACGAACGAAGAGGTTCTCGTGGCATCGCCCAATCGGAACGAGAGCAGCGGCGACGAGGGTGACGACGAGATGGACGCCGAGAGTCCGTCGCCGCCGCCATTAGCGCAGACCACGTTCCGAGCGTGGGGACAGCGGCACGCCAGGGGCGACGCCGAGAGCCCCGGCGCCGTTCGTGCCGGGACTGCGCCGTGCGAGGCGAAGAGCGAGGTATGACGTCGGCGAGTGATCTGGGGCTATCGGAGTTTACGGTTGGGAATCACGCGTTTTGTTTACTTATTTGGGCATTGTTTTCTCTTTTATTTTTTCCCTTTTTTTCCCCCCCCTCTGGGTTGGAAGCGAGCATGGTGGACGGGGTGGGGACGGGATGGGGGCGGACACTGATACCCTAGGCACTCTCCTTTGTTATAATTTTCATTGTCTCGTTTCGATCCTGCGACTGGATCTTCCCTTTTGTCTTTTGGCTTTTCTGTGCACTTTGCTCTTCTGGTTTTTTCTTTTCTTCGTTTCTTCTCCACATCGGTTTCAACATCTATCTATCTTATGGTTCGTTTGGAGGCTATGTTTTTAGGAGGACTGCAGGGAATACGGGGTCTTGAGTTTTAGGTACCAGTTTTGCATTACCGAGGGATATTTACTTGGACTCCACTCGCGGATCGCATGCGTGCTGTGCTCCGACGAGTGTAGACAGCGTTTCTGCGCTGCGAATGGGGTCTGGTTCGCTGATATGATCGAGTATGCATCTATGATGCATGATCCGTCACTGGAGCAGCGGTAAAACGGGTTCCGGCGGAACGACGATCAGCCATCAGCGGCAGACTCGTGCGACAGCCGAGTGCGGCGGGACATCATCTGGGATAGTTATCTGGCTGTCGTATCCGCTGCCGTCGAGTGACGGCGTGTGGTTTTCGATTCGGGGACCTGTCTGCGTGGGGTTCATGGATAGTCTGCTCGCAGGCCGAGGCTGTCGTCACGCACGTGCACGTGCAGACAGGCGCCGCCCCCCCGGTCTGCAGCGTCAGCCCCCGCCGGGTGGGCGGGGGAAAGTCAGCTCTTGCGGAAGCAACGGACCGGGCTGTGCCAGCTGAAGAGGGAAAGAAGGAAACATGGAGGATTGCAATTCCCCGTGCGTGTGTGTGTGTGTTTATACCCTCCACCCCAGTCAGCTACATATCTCACCGCCGAGCGGCTGAGGGCGACTCCACGGGCTCCGCCGCAAACATGCTGTGAAGCAGGTTGGAAACGCAGAGGGGGAAAAGAGAAAAAAACATGGTAGATATGTCTCCTCGGCGGCGGTTGATGGCGACAGTGTTTTTTTTGTTGTGTATCTACATACTTAGATAGCGACAACACGTGGGATATGCTTACTCCATCTGGGGCTCTGCGAACGGAAGGAGCCGGATGCAGAGGGCTCGCTACATATGTATAGATATCCACGCTGGCTGGCTGGCTGCATCCGATATTACAACGCCGAGACCGAGACGAGCGCGGGCGTGGAGTTCCTGCGTCGATAGTTGGGGCGCTTGGCTGCTGAGTCGGGCGGATCGGAGAGACAGCTCTGACGCCGTGCAGACCGGCGCCGACGACTGCCGCTTCGAGACCACGCGAGTGCGCGCTCTCGCATCTCCGCGTCGCATCTCCCCCCCGCACGTCGCGGCGGGCCCGGGGCGAAACGTGCGCCCGTTGCCGGCCGCTGACTCGCTGTGCTCCGAAGCGCTGCGGCCTGCCGTGGGGTGCTTCCCTGCGCGGATCGGTCGGAAATCTATCGATCTAGAGTACATACGATATCTAGCGCGAGGCGATGACAGCCAATCAAGTGCCGCCCGTGAGGGAGCAGGACCGCGGACGGCCATTCGATTTTGGAGGCAGATTGAAGGACACGCTCGCTGCCCTACAGCACCGCCAGGACCGACCATCTCATTCTCGATCCGGCCACCGAGGATGTCGTGGTCGGTCGGATGATGTCAGACGGCGCCGGGGAGGAGACCTGACGAATCCGCGCAGTGCAACCGGCCGGTTCAGGTTCAGCTCGCACAACGGCTGCCCCCGAGGAGGGGGGGGGGCAGGTATATATAAAGGCATCGCCGGCTCGCCACGAAGGAGGCAGTCCTCAGCCAGCCAGCCAGCCAGCCAGCCAGCCAGACCGGCACCGGATTCCCAGACCCTCCCGTCCTCGCTTCCCATTCGCACACGATGAAGCTCTTCGCTGCTCTCGCCGCCGTTGCCGGCCTGATCGCCGGCTCCTCCGCCGCCGCGATCGAGAAGCGCACGCCGCCCAACATCCCGACCGCCGCCAGCGCAAAGACGATGCTCGCCGCGCTGGCGACCCGAACCACCGACGCGCCGGGGTACCAGCGGTTGGTTCTCCCCCCCCCCCCCCCGCTTTCCCTCTCTCCGCGCCTGGACTGACGATCCCCGATCTCCCCCCCGCCTCCAGCTCCCTCTTCCCGCACTGGATCACAATCTCGGGCTCGTGCAACACGCGCGAGACGGTCCTTGCGCGCGACGGCACCGACCTGACCATCGGCAGCAACTGCTACCCGACGTCCGGAACGTGGTTCTCGCCGTACGACGGCGCCACCTGGACCGCCGCGTCGGACATCGACATCGACCATGTCGTCCCGCTGTCGAACGCGTGGAAGTCCGGCGCCAACACCTGGGTGAGTCCCCCGCCCCGCCCCCGTCTTCGTCCGCTGACTCGCGCGCCAGACTACCTCCCGTCGCCAGACCTTCGCCAATGACCTCTCGAACCCGCAGCTGATCGCAGTCACCGACTACGTCAACCAGGCCAAGGGCGACCAATCCCCCGACGATTGGGTGCCCCCGGTCGCCAGCTACCACTGCACCTACGCGCGCATGTGGGTCAAGGTCAAATACGTCTACTCGCTCTCCGTCACCGCCGCGGAGAAGACGAAGTTGAGCAGCATGTTGGATGCGTGCTAGACCCGGGGGGGAATTGGGATGGAGGATGGAGGATGGAGGAGTCGTGGCTGGTACATACGTGCATACGACGGCCAATCAAGAATTAGCTACGTAATGTATCTGAGACCTGTCAACTGCGATGCGATGCCCACATGTTGCCGATAGCCACGCCCGAGCTACCTATAGCATTCCGTCAGCTATGTACCTACTGCATCACGCGGTGCCGGGGAGGATACCGCTCCGTCGCGAAGTTTGAACAGCGTACCTAGATATGTGTGTAGGTATATTATGTAGTTACTCCCCGACTAGGTATGTAAGTACACTGTATAGTGAATGGGGGTAAAAAACAACAACAACGCACATGCATAGCTTTCCCGCAGAATATCTACGTATTTTTTCACCTCATGGCAACGTATCCAGCGGGAAAACTGTCTACGTTTTTTTTCTTTCTCAACCCCCTCCCTTCACTACAGCATGCATATCTATGTATCTATATACCAAGGCAGGTAAGTACATACATACATACATACCTATGTAGATACTCTACGTACCTCGAGCCCCTCGCATCGCTACGATCCGCAAAGGTCGCATGTGATCGATGAATAAACAAAACTGCACGGCGACATGCCCCCTTCGCCAGTCCACCCCACCCCACCTCCATCACGCATCAGTCCAATCACATGTGTAGATATGTAGATATCTACTCTACCCCGCCCCAGCCTGCCCCAATTCCGGTGCATTTTGAGCTGCAGTGGGGGTGCAAACGCTGGGCACGCTAGTCCAGTTTCGGGGGTTGCCCCCCCCCCCCCCCAAGGC
>Ga0307516_10001373_pt1 | contig 33688 bp, 44 predicted proteins | sample 19_EM_MG_FD_203310 | JGI IMG/M metagenome (GOLD analysis project Ga0307516, IMG submission 203310) | Populus trichocarpa ectomycorrhiza microbial communities from riparian zone in the Pacific Northwest, United States - 19_EM | ecosystem: Host-associated > Plants > Roots > Unclassified | place...
GCGGATAGCGTCCATCATCTCGATCTGCGGTTCCTTGGAGGGCTGCTTCAGCCATCTCCGGTGTTCACGCCGAAAGCTCCGGCTCTCAAGGTCCCCTCGGCTGCATCGAATCTCCGCAGCTTGCGTTTGGACAATATCAGCATCTTTACGCATACGAACAGTGGATACGCACAGCTGCTGCAGAGTCTGCCTGTGCTGCAAGTCCTCCATGTGACGAACCATAGCTGTTTCTCCCCCGGCGCGTTCTCGATCCTTCCGCCGTCGTTATGCACGCTCACTGTATCCGAATATTACGGGTATTGGGAGCCCATGAGGGATGTCGTTCTTCCTGACAGTGAGCCGAAAAACGAGGCGTTCTTGACGGCGCTGTCGATGTGTATAACGGCTTCGTGGCGGAAGGTGTCGAGCGTCGTTGGCTCGGCTGGGAAGCAGAACGACCCTTCGGATCTGGTGGTCATTTCGTCTGCTTGTGCGCTGGAGGATGAGGGTATTTTCAAGCAGGTGGACGAGGATATTGCGTTTGTGCGGATAACCTGTCAGTTTGTTTTCCCCCTTCGTCATGTTCGTTGACGACCACTCATGAGTTGCGCAGTCACGAAGTCATAGCGATCTGGGGGGTTGTTGTTTCCCTGTGCGTATGGCCGTTGTTGTTCTGGGTCCCTTGAAAGTTGTTTTGCAAGCGATACCCCTGTACGTTGTCTTGGATCGTGGCGATACCCCTCTCTCTCGCTGTCACCTATGTGTTCGTTTTCGTTCAAGACTTGGCTGGAATGAAAATGCTTGTACAACGCGTGTATGCATGTACATGTATCCATACCTAGAATTCAAGCCTTGGAATCTGCCGACCCTCCCCCTGTCTTTGACGCGGTTTCCGGCTTCCGGTCGTGGGGCTGCTGGTCTGAAGGCGTATGGTATGATGATAAGAAACCATCAAGACGGGCTTGACCTCGCGGATTCTGCTTTTCATTGGAAGTGCGCCGCTCTGTGGCGCACGTTTTGAGGTTATCAACGACATCACCTCAGCCTGCTGTGATACATTTTCTGCTCTGAATCTCAACGCTTCTCAATGTCTGAGCTCAGTGGTCAATTTCTTTTCCTGTCTGTAGATATATGCACAAGTATTCGAGCGGGACGAATCTGATGGACTCCTATCTGCTGGTCCTTCTACTCGTGCTGAGTATCTTCATAGGCCAGGCCGTTTACCGAGGGTTTTAGCATTCGAAGCGGTCTAGTGCAAGATGTCTTCTTCCGCGTCTTCTACCGCCCCTCTTCATGATCTGTCCATCCAGTCATGGGGCAAATTTAGCTTTACTGACGCCCAACGGCCTCCCCCCTTGCAAGACCTCTATACTTCTTTGCCCGCAATGCATTTTTTATTCTCATTGGCCTCGTCAGTCATTAGGAATACAAGGGCGACCTGACGCAGCATGCCACTCAGGAGGTGGATATAAATCTGCTTTCATAGATGATTGGATCCCCCCTCGTTCGATGGCTCCTTTTTCTGTCATCTTCCCTCTTATCGTTCAGGCTAGTATCCCTTCAGATTTTTAGGGCTATTTTGAAGACACACCGCAGACTCTTGCTTTCGACAAACGTCAGTCCGCGTCCAGGATAAATGGTTGGTCGTACAAGGGGTGCTACTATGCGTGCGTTGCAAGTCTTCCTTCTATACCTGTCCCATAAGCTGACCTTGACCCCGTGTTCCTCCTAGCGATGACTCTGACAAAGTCGACAATCGCACTCTGGCTCACCAAGTCACTTTTTCCGACGAAGTTGTGACCCCCGCCACCTGTCTTCTCACTTGCAAAGCCAGCGGATACCCTTATGCTGGATTAGAATCGGAATCAACCGATGAATGTTGTACGTACATTGCACCTTTTTTTTTTTGGTTCTTGGAATGAACAGTCTTTTCACCATCACCCAGGGTGTGGAGAATTTCTGAGTAACAGTCATCGGTTGCCAGAGAGCGAGTGCCAAAAGCCGTGCACCAGTGACCCCACACAGTTCTGTGGCGGAAAAGACCGTCTGGCAATGTACCATGCTGACGACGCTGCTGCATTGGACCCCCCGTGCGTGTCTACACCTCCCGACGACGAAATTCAATCTTGTAGCTCAGCGCAAAGATTCCCTGGACTTGGTAGCTAGCGATCAAAATTATCCAAGTTTGGACTGTCCTCAAAGTCACATACTGGATTCTTTCCGTATGGATGATTTGTTCTCTCGAACGATCACACATAACTCATCCATATGGTTTCCTAGAGCTGCCCCCCTTGTGTAGGACCCTGGGAGTACGACTCCTTACAAAATGGAACGATCCTCGGCGTTTCACCTTCTCGCCCTTACTTCAAATCGATCTCTTTATCGGTCAAGGAGGGCGAATCTCCGGCTTTTATTTCGACGCAGTCTCCACCACCACCATATGATGAATATTGTTTTATGGCAAGTCTTTTGGCTTTTTGACCGATGGATGACTTGAAAACTGTTGAACAGCCAAACGCCGTCGACCTCGAAGGATCGCTTGTCCTCGGCGTGAACGGCCGTTCCGACCTTTGGTCGTTCTGCCCTAATTCTACAGCAGGTGGCCGGATGGACGTTGTATGGGCTGCGAAAGCGAATCACGCGCATTATGTGGAGAGTAAATGTGTGAAGGTTGACCTGCACAAGTCGTGAACCCCCCTCGTGATTTAGCCTAAGAAAGTGGACGATCATTTGTCTTGCAGGACACACCAAATCCCGGTCATTGGCTGTCCAAATATACGTCGTTTCTATCGCGTGTATCGAAGTCCATGGGCTACCTCAGAACTGCAATGAATGTCTCTCTGCTTTAAACGACGATATGATAGTGAGGATTTATTTTGGCTTTTCTGACTCGTCAGTCTTAGGTCGAAAGTCCACGCGAGAAATCGTCTCCCAGAACGTTTTGCCTTGAATGGTCGCAATCTCCAACTCGAGTTGACTTGGTTGACGAGATCCGTCCACAGCGGCGAACGTCCCTGCACCCCAAGGAGATCCTGTCAAAGGAAAAGAAATACAAATGTCCAGATAAAAGCAACCCATCCTGATTAACGATGAAACATACCGCCATGGGCCACGTTCACATTCGTGAGTTGAGCAAACGTATGGTAATAACCGAGTGGGACGTAAATCATGCCATGATGGGTGAGCGTAGACATCATGGTGAGGGGTGTCATTTCTTGTCCTCCCCCCGGGCTGGCAGTGGAAACGAACATGGAGGCATACTTGCCGTGAAATCCGCCTTTCGCCCATTCTTTGCTTGTATGGTCCCAGAACGCCTGATGAGAACAAATCAGATATTTGTGTAACGCCTTGCAAGGAGTTAGACCGACCTTCCACTGCGCAGGCATGTTGCCGAAACGAGTGGGTATTCCGAAGACGAAGGCATCATAGTTGGCGACATCGTCGAGAGTGAAAACGGAATAGTCGGGTTTAGTAAGGGCATCCATCTTGCCTAAAATTTCTTTTGAAAGCGTCTCTTGGACCCTGAAAACAGCCTCAGCATTAGGTTGGGAGGATGTATGGAGATCAACGAGCCTACTGGTAGATTGCAGCGCTTCCGCCAGCACTCGTTATCCCAGCCTTGACTGCTTCGGCAACTGCATGCATAAGATTCAGACAAATTTGAGTTTAAAAGGGGTTGTATATTGAAGGATGTGAAAAGAGGCGCACGTTTGCCAATGTGGCCATACATGGTGTAGATAACGATAGCAACCCTGGGAGGAGGCTTGGGAGAAGCCATTCTGCGATTATCGAGGTCGTGGTTTAGGGTGGGGTCTCGAGCCAAGTGGGAGCGACATAAGTGAAACAAAAGCCATCCCCGATGACCTCAGCGATCATGCCGACGACATCCTCAGATCTTTATTCTGCTAGCACAAACTCGCATTGTATTGGGCGTGTATTAAATGCACAGTCAGAGTTTGGATCTGCGAACTACCATGAAAAAACATTAGAATCTCTAGGAGGAAAAAAACATTTTTAGATGGTCATGACCTACTCCTATCAACCGGCGAGGAGGATAAAATATCGATCAACTCCCAAGCCGTGTGCTGTGCCTCTCCCGATACACGTCTAACGACACCGTCATTTTCCAACTTTATCAAATGCAGATTCACGCTGTGTGCGGCGGGAAGCCACAGAGACTCAGGGTAAGCGGCATACATCGTCGTCACGATGGTCCAGGTGGTCCAATATTGCGCGGGAGGATCCGTTTGGGGCGGAGGGGTCCCCAAGACGTTTAGGATCTGCTCCTCACGTTGGAGGCGGTGGCGGATGTATTCGCTGATGGTGTCTTTGCCCTTGATCACGACGGGACCGTGTCCAGGATAGAGCGAGGTGTATTCGCTGTCTGATTCCCCCTCGCCGAAATGCAACATTTTGTCCAAGCTGTTCATGTATGCGGAGAGATCCTCGAATACAGCCGTTCCCTGGCCGAGGACAGTGTCGGCAGTGTATAGCGCTTTGTCCTGGGGAATGTATAGACATATGGAATCGACGGTGTGACCGGGTGTGTGCAAGACACGTAAATTCGAGGGTGCAAGGACTTGGGAGTCGTGAAGATCATGGAATGCGTGGCCGTGAGAAGTGGGAGTATATGCGCCGGAAGGCAGAGCGTCAAGTATAGATGGAAGAGTAAAGCGGGCTTCATGAGATTTGGCAGCGCTCTTAGGATCATATGGGAACTTATGGAGACGCGGAGGATGGAATGGAAGGGATGGGTTTCGTTGTTGCCATATTTTGTGTAAGAGAGCTAGAACGGATGGGAGCCCGCCGACGTGATCTTGGTGCCAGTGAGAGATGATGATGTCAGAGACATCGGGCTTGGTTGGGTCGGTGGGTTTGGCGGTCTCTCGCAGGGCGGCTTCAAGGATTGAGATATACTCTTCGCGACCCTCTGCCGTGTCAATGAGAGTATATGGGTTTTCTCTGCCGACGATGTAGGTATTGGTTCCTGTGGAATAGCATGCTCAATTGCCAATGGAAACAGATGGAGATGCAAACATACCTTGTAATGTGAACTTGCCGGGATTCTAAGTCAAACATAAGCAGGAGTCTTCGGTTTTCGGGTATACACACCTGACCCAAGACTCTCACAACATGATCACTGAGCTGGCGAGAACCAATGAACGAGTGAACTAGGACTATAAAACTGAGACCCACCTTAGAGATCGACGGTAGTGGCTCCAGCTTGTCCATGGGATGATGAGAGATCTTTCGGAGCTCCGGGAGTCGGCGAGGCGCAGTGGCCATGTGACTCCAGGAGGCTGACGAAGCTGAACACAACCATTTCCAGTCCCCAGCAATCTTTTTAAGCGAGTAAACCAGCTTCATGCATAAAGAACTGTACTGTAGGAGAGATTCCAACAGAACCCATGTCCACAACGGCTTGCAGCTGGCGATGAGAGGCGCTGCCGTCAGACAGAGAATAGGGACAAACAAGAATAAACATCACTCTTCAAGTCCAACAGCGACGAAGCAACGATGTCCCCCGCTGTGACGAGCCCTGTGATGAGCATCGACGGATTCCAACACAAAAGAAAACGGTACGTTGCTCTCCATCCCACGATACCAGCAATTCCTGATGCCTTCCTAGGTCGCATTCTCCGTCATCAAAAGACGATAGTGTACCGCCCTCCAGCCGCCGAAGGTCTGATTCGCCCCCAAGAGCTCCAGTGGACCTTCCAAGAGTCGATGATGTTGACCCCGTGCGTCGGGCGGAGCGAGAGCGGCAGCTCGCCGCGCGCGTCGCAGCATTGGAACTCGAAAAGAGCGACAAGCCAAAAGAGAAGGAGAAGGAATTCGATGCCCGAGCTGAATTTGCCAAGCTCGTTGGTTCCAAGTCTGGCGGCGTCTACATGCCCCCCGCTCGTCTTCGGGCACTCCAACAGGCCGCTTCAAGCGACAAGAGTAGTCCGGAATACCAGCGTCTCTCCTGGGATGCTCTACGAAAATCCATCACCGGTATTGTCAATCGTGTCAACATTGTCAACATCAAGCAGATTGTGCCGGAGCTTTTCTCGGAGAACCTCATTCGAGGTCGGGGCTTGTTCGCGAGAAGCGTCATGAAAGCCCAGGCTGCCAGTTTACCCTTCACACCCGTGTTTGCAGCGCTGGTAGCCATCATCAACACAAAATTGCCTCAGGTCGGCGAGCTAGTGCTTACGCGGCTGATCAGTCAGTTCCGACGTTCCTTCAAGCGCAACGATAAAGTATGTGTTATTTTATGGAAAAAGTCCCTCGAGTCTTATTGGCTTTTTCAGATCGTCTGCCATTCAACCACCACATTCATTGGCCATCTTGTCAATCAAGCCGTCGCACACGAGCTCGTTGCCCTTCAAATCCTCATGCTCTTGTTGGAAAATCCTACAGACGATTCTATCGAAATTGCGGTCGGCTTTATGCGCGAAGTCGGAGCTTTCTTGACAGAGAATTCGCCCAAGGCCAACACCATCGTCTTTGAGCGGTTCAGAACCGTTTTGAACGAAGGCAACATCAGCCAGCGCGTTCAATACATGATTGAGGTCTTGATGCAAGTTCGGAAAGACAAGTTCAAGGACAACCCTATTCTACCTGAAGGTTTGGACCTAGTTGAAGAAGACGAACAGATTACGCACCAAATTCAACTCGAGGACGACTTGCAAGTTCAAGAAGGTCTTAGTGAGTGTCTTTATCTCATGATGCTAATAGTTGCTCATTCCTCCTCTTATAGATGTTTTCAAGTTTGACCCGAACTATATGGACAACGAGGAAAAGTATAAGGCAATCAGGACAGAAATTCTTGGAGAAGAGTCTGGAGAAGAGTCTGGTTCCGAGGAGTTGAGCGAAGAAGAAGATGAGGACGAAGGTATGCGATTTACCTGGATATATAGTATCTTTTTTTTCTGATCACTCCAATAGTCGTGGAAACCAAGGAAGGCATCGAAGATCGCACAGAGACCAACTTGGTCAACCTACGCCGAACCATTTATCTGACAATCATGAACGCCCTTAATTATGAAGAAGCTGTTCATAAGCTTTTAAAGGTCCAAATACAGCAGGGGCAAGAGGTAATATCTATGATTTGATTTGTTATCTGTCCCACCTTTTGACGGAAACAACAGATTGAGGTGGTAAACATGATCATTGAATGTTGTTCACAAGAACGCTCCTACTCGACTTTCTACGGTCTCATCGGAGAGCGGTTCAGCAAGTTCAATCGCGTCTGGACGGATTGCTTCGAGGCAGCGTTCGGTAATTATTACACTACCATCCATCGATACGAGACGAATCGCCTGCGCAACATCGCCCGCTTTTTCGGCCACCTTTTCGGCTCTGATGCTATCTCGTGGATGGTCTTTGAATGCGTGAAAATCAACGAGGACGATACGACGTCGAGTAGTCGTATTTTCATCAAGATTCTGATGAACGAGATGATGGAAAGCATGGGACTGAAGATTCTGGCAGAACGCTTCAAGGACCCTGAAGTCAAGCGTGGCTGTGAGGGAATGTTCCCGATGGACATCCCGAAAAATACGCGATTCGCTATCAACTACTTTACCAGCATTGGACTGGGTATTATCACGGAAGAAATGAGAGAATATTTGAAGGTATGTTGTATTCGTCAACTCTCTCCTAGTGTTGATATCCAACCTTCATACTTAGAATGCACCAAAACTCATCATGGAGCAACGGCGCGCCATGCTCGAGGCGGAATCTTCTTCTTCCGACTCCAGTTCGTCTGATTCGGACGATTCGTCAGACAGCGATAGCAGCAGCTCGGATTCTGAATCTGATGAATCACCTCGTCCCCGCTACCGCCGCACACCGACACCACCTCGTCATCGGTTGCGTGACAACTCGAGGTCCCCGCCCCGTCGCCAAAATGGGCGAGACATTGCGAGATCTCCGCCGCCCCGTCATCGCGGGCGTGACGACTCGGTATCCCCGCCGCCGCGTCGCGATGGGCGAGATGATTCCAGAAGGCGGCGCCGCTCACCCAGCCCCCCACCCCCTCGTTCTGGGCGTCTTGCTGATGACAAGGACCGTAGAGCACCTGTTTCTTCGTACCGCGATCCGCCTCCGCGTCGTGCCAATGGGAGTAACTTGCTCCCCTTACGAGACACATCGCCTGATCTCCGGGATAGGGAAAGAGATCGTAGACCGCCGCCGCCGCCTATTTCCGCCAGAAACCGGTCGAGGTCAAGGGAGAGATCTCCGCCTGTACGTTTGGGAAGAGGTGCGGGGCGAGGGGGTGATGGGAAGCGGGGCGACTCGAGGGAAAGGGAACGGGGTGGTGGTGGAGACTATCGAGAAAGGGAAAGAGAGATGGACAGAAAACGGTCGCCACCTCCACCCCGACGAGAGGAGAGGGAAAGGGACAGGGGTTATGAACGTCGTCGATGAAGAGATAGATGCAAGCCCAATGACCATGCCTGATAAATTACCGTTCACGACTGTCCAGTAAATACTCTGTGATCTTTCCAAAGGACCTGGGTCGTTCAGTAACTTACATGGTAACTTGGTGTATGCAAGCGCATGTTCCTCAAGAAGTGTAATACTAGTGTTGTGAACCGCATGGTGTTGAGAGGTGACCAGTCACTGCTCGCTTACAGAAACGATCATGTCGAACCCAAATAGGTAGTTGCCGTGCGACCGACTTGATATCCATCGCGTCTTCCATCGCGCTCGCTACCCCCACGAATCTCCACTTCCTGCTACTCAAGGCGAGGTCGAAAATTGGAGGAGCTTTGCCCTGCCGTCGTTTGACTCGAACTCTTGTCAAACGGGCACACGTGCCTGTCGTACAGCCAGTCAGTTTCCCCTGGCAAAAATCCCCCCTAGAAACGAGTTTCACTAGAAAAATCACCGGTTATTTTGCCTTCGAAACACCCGTTATCGACGCTATTTTAGGCACCGTGATGGACACCCAGAAGTTTCAGGATTACTATGCATGTTCATGATAAAAGACCGGCCATCTCGAGCGGAAACCCCATCCCCTTTCCCCCCTTCGCACACCCAAGCTGTTGGCTGGTCCACAGGTGCGTCTGCGTCTGATTGCATATACCCCTCGAATAACGGGCTCGACACAGCTTGTTTGACAGAAAGACATCCTTGTTCACGACCTAGTTTCTATCATTATGATCTTGGCCCCTTCTTTCGCTGCCCTCCTTCTGGCGTTGACCACCAGAGGTGTTTCCGCAGCCTATATTCCTACTCCTAGGCAAGTCGTACTCAAACCCGCCGCAAGTTTCACCTGCCAACGTCACTTTTGACTTGCGCTTTAGGGATCATATACTTGAGCCACGGAACCCGGCGGCAAAAGGCGCGGTGAACGTGGCAGCCAATGTTTTTAAAACCGCCGGGGCGAAAACGTTACAGCACGTTGGTACCGGGATGGGCAGGATTTCGCAACAAGCTGGAAGGAGTGGGATGAACAATGCGGCCACACTTGGGCGGCCAATCAAGACAGGGCCCGGCAATAGCGGGATCCTCAAAGATGCAAAGAAGGCTAGACTCGACAATATGGGCACGGGGAGGAAGCCGGATATCCAGTCTCAGATAGGGAAGCCTGATTACGGACCGAGTGCTGCTACCATGGGAAAAGGACTTGGTTTGATGTTCGTGGGCCAGGTAAAGAAACATACTTTTTCCCCAGATTCCTTCGATTGATTAAAACTGGCGTATCGCCTTGATCCTTTCTATCGTAGACATTAGGCGGTGCCGCCGTGGGTCTCGGGAACATTGGGCATGCGGCAGCGATCCCTGAACGTCGAGATGTTCATGTCGACCTTCAAAGGCGAAACCCGGCAGCGGTGAGGGCGGCGACGACTGCCCTTCGCGCGGCGGGGCAAACTGGCCTTCGCGTGGTGACGAAGCCGGTCAATGTGGGTCGCGTCCAACCGGGTCGTGCTTACCAGTTAGCAAATTCTGGTCGCGTGGGGAATCCAAGCGGGCTGACCAAACCACACAACATTGGTCCCACGGTGGAACACAATGCCCCGAATAAAGTAGCAGGGAAAATGGGGGGGGCTGGCGCGGTCACTGCCGCCCTTGTTCTGACCAACAGCCCTTGGGGCAAAGCCGTAACAAAGGTGAGCCCGAACCCTGCCTCCTTCCACCAGTTACTCAAATGACATGTGCTGCATCAGCCCCTCATGGGATCCGGAGAATGTGTTGGCGGCCGGGTAGTTGGAAACATGGTTGATAGACTCGACGCAAGGGGGGTATCGCTACGAGACGTCGATGAAGAACTCTGGGGACGCGATGTCCATGACTTCGATGACTTTTCGTCACGAGATGTCAATGAAGAACTCTGGGAGCGCGATATCCATGACTTCGATGACCTTTCGTCACGAGATGTCAATGAAGAACTCTGGGGACGCGATATCCATGACTTTGATGACCTTTCGTCACGAGATGTTAATGAGGAGCACTGGGAGCGCGATATCCATGATTTCGATGACCTGTCGTCGAGAAACGTCAATGAAGAACTCTGGGAGCGCGATGTCAACGACTTCAATGACATGTCTTCGCGAGACCTAAAGCAAGAGCTCTACGCGCGCAACCCTCTTGTTAGAGGCAGTGCAAAGGCGGCACAAATGCTCCTCAACGGCGTCAAAAATCCTGCCTTTGTCAAGGGCGGCAAGGTGGCAGTAATGACGACTGGAGCAGTTACATCAACTGTACGGTCTTTTTTTCTTCCTTTTTGTCTTGAGAAATAAGAAGTTCCTGATCTGTTCCGTCCTCTAGTATGCTGGCGCTGTGGTTGAGGGAGGGGTTCAGGCACTTGACGACCCCACCCGGAAGAAGATCGCGAAGGCAATGAAGGACGATCCCCGAGCTGCATTCAAAATGGTGCCGGGCCTGGATCAAGTCACCAACATGTTCCCCAAAAAATCCCAAAGCCCAATCCTGGGGGCGGTCCCCAAGGAGGCCTTTAAAACACGGCGCGATCTTGACGACGCAGATATCCTGGCCCTTCGCGCGTTGCTTGAGGAGATGGAGGTCGATATGCTCGACTGAGAGGTACTTAATCATGATGGGTAGCTTAGTTAGGATTTGCTGGCGAATCTGAGCAGGTTGTCCCCCACACTGTTTGATCCTTGAAATCTGAAACTACCCAGTTCACACCCAAGTATGTACATTTGATACAGTGCGTGCATGAGGCCTGGTTCTACCAGCTCAGGCTCTACCCCCCGAATCTCCTTCAACTGAGCCGAATCCCCATGTCTATCTCAACCACATGCGCCGACAGCTCACTTCGAAGTTCGATGAGCCTTGGTATGGACATGACCCTCGAAGCAGAACCGGAGCGTGTGGCTGGAGACTACATATTTGTGCAACACGGAACGGCCTTGTAGAATGCATATTAGGCGTCGCATTTTCACTGCCGGTGAAAAAGAAAAAATCGTCAGAGAACAGGTACTCAACTTCACCGATACGAGGCAAGCAAGGTTTCTGCTGACGTAGGAAGCAATTCTAGTTCATTAGCCTTGCCACTGTCAGTTTGGAAACAAGAGCTTTTTACCCACCCGCATTTGGCGGACGTTCGTCCTTAATCGCCGCCCAAAGAGTCTACAGAATCAAATTGCCGCCACCTTTGATACCTTTGATGTAAATTCTACTTTTGAGCGTTACACACTTTCGCATTTCGCTAATGATGGTCCGTTTGGTTGAGAATTAGATACGAATGAGTTGACATACCAGCATTACAATTCAATCATATTAGAACGTTTTCAATGTAAGAGATAGAGAAGGGATTCAGTCGCCTTTCGCGAAAGCCTGACTATCTCCTCCACCTCCTTCACATGCATCAAGCTAATGCCCAGATTACCAGCCCCAAGAAGCGCCGTCACTTGTTCTCCATCCAAGACCTCCGCCGTCCGCTTCCCCAGCACTGTCAGATCCACACTCAGGATCTGCAACCATCGCCCACCGTCGCACGGTATCCAGTACCGCCACACCCGAGAGACATCTGCTTGCCGTCCGCCAGCTCCGTGGGGCACGAACATGGGCATCCAGTTTTCCTGATCGACATAATCGACCCCATGAGCGGGGAGGATTCCCGACAGCGCGCGTACCGCAGGAATGGCAATGGTCCGAGGACCAGAGTACGCTCCTGGAACAGCTGAGGATGAAGCAGGTGTTGGGAGAGAAAAGACAACGATGCAGCTATCGTATAGATCCATCGCTGTCAACGTCGAGCCTACCAGCCATGACGCACTCGAGAGCGCGGTATCGCCTATCACCGCGACGATGTCCATCTCAATAGTTGATGAGTTGATCGGGTTGAAAGTGCCAGGGAGTGTGTACGAGGCGCGCAGTTTGTTCGGGTCCCCGAGCAAGCTCATGACCTGTCGCGGAGAGAAAGAGTCATTACCATACCCATCACACGCATCCGCGTGACGAGGATGAACGTGGATCTGGTATTTCGCTACAGCAAGGGTAAGACTGAAGACGCGTGCCTTCATCGACGGCTCAAGGTCGTCCCAAGAGTATGGGACCATGATACGGTTAGCCATGTGGTCGTAGGTATCTGCCACATATGAGAAGAGGATGCGGAACGCGAGCCAAGTGAGTTGAAAGCCAGCCCATGCAAGGATGAACGGTGCGCCTTGCTGGTTGAGGAGGAAATAAGTCATGATAAGCGAGCCCGTATCAGCAATACGCCAATGGTCCACATGAGCCTCCACCATATTGACGTCCGAGGATTGCCTGAAACGCCAAGGGCTAATTTCTTATTGCCGCCCAACTTCTGGCACGTAGGCAGAGCACCGACTAAGTAGTCGATACTCCCCACATCCGCCGGGTTCCTAGTAAGGATAATCTCCCCACATTCGACGATGATCGCAGCGACGAAGAAAAACGAGTAAGGGACGGCTGAGACGAGCGCCAACAGACGGGCACCGTTTATCCACTCGTAGTACACCTCTGTGGCCTTTACCAAAGAAAACGCGAGCGCTGGCAATTGAAAGCGTGCGTCATGCGTGCGGAAGAAGGGATACAATGCATAGGCGTAAACGGTCAGGTCGCCGCCCGGGGGAGTATTGGGGAGGCCTTCCAGCATGCGTGTGGTTGGGCGGTCGAACGCATAGATATCTCTACATGAATGATGGTTCTTGGACAACGTTTCATCGATTTTCTAATGAATGTCTGTCATTTTCGAACGCGAACAAGCACAGTCCCCACCTTGGAGTCGCAAGATACACCCAGCGGGACATCGAAGGTACTCCTCACCTTACTTGCACCCCTAGAATCGCGGGCAAGCTCCAGGTCCAACCCAATCGCTACATCCGATGCTTTATCCCTCAACCCTAGCAATGCCCGAAGCCATCCGGAACTCGCTCCACTGATACATGCCTTGATGATCGAGCTGGCTCCAAAGGTGCTAATCGTGCCCCAGACAAGACCAACTGATCCTCTGTCTCCAAGTACCAGAGTTTCGGCGATATTGGGTCCAATGAGGGCCGTCAATGCCCCAATCTCGATGAGGTTGCTTCCAAAGTTGAAAGCGAAACCACTAGAGATGGTGTTGGTGGTGGAATTAGCCATAATCCTGGGGAATAGCGGAAATAGATCGAGGATGACTGCGGGGTTGCATGATTGCATCAGGACTGAGAATGAAGAAATTGAGCATGGGTAGCATCACATATAGGCCGAATTCTCCTGTCAATGAATGAATGGGCCACGAGTTCACAAGTTTGGTGATCTAAGTCTAACCTTCCGGGGACACCACGGAAATGACCGGAGTTTGTGCGTTGCCAAGCGAAGGTGGAGAAAGGATAGATGATAGGCACGACATGGGCAGCTAGGAGAGAACTTTGACGCACGATAACAAGTTACCTTGCAAAGTGGTTTCCACCTCTAACCGACCGGCAAACTCCGAGCTCGAGCCACGAGGCAGGTTGCCGACGAGTGGCGCGGTAGACGAAGCGGTGACCTGTGGTGTGGGTCCTGAATTGCCATATGAACAGCTAGACCAGAAAAAAGTATTAAAAAAAAGGGGAGGAGAAAAACAAATATGTTCAGTAAAATCGTAAGGCGTAGGCGACAAATCGCCTGTCGTCCTTTCGTGCTCACTAGGTAGGGGGCAAATGTTAATATTATGCAAGTCGGCTATTCCTCTAGTTTCAAATCCTTTCCATTAAAGAGGGAGGTTACTGCGCCACAGGACTTGTTTCGGTGTCAAGCCAACTAAAAGTAATGTGGAATATGACAGAAACCGTCAAACCGACTAGTATATGCTCCCAAAATTGAAAGCCATATGCATATGCGCCAAATCAAAAATCTATAGTCAAATCATGGGAACAGGGGTTCTACAAAAGCTCTACAAAAAGAATTAACATACAGAGGTCGACGGAGAGACATCAAACACGTTCAAAATTTTATACGTGCGGTATTATAAAATATAAGAGAAGGCAAGGGTAGCTCGAGGGCATGTAACGTAGGGTAGGAGGAATAGTTGCGAGACAAGTACAAGAACAACAGTAAAAGAACATAGTGATGAAACAACAAGGCGGGGGGAATATCACAGACCGGGTTGTACAGAAAAAACACACACCGAAAGACAGACATGGAACGATAAGGATAACAATACCGGTGGGCGGGAGGGCGGGGACGTCTCCAAAGCGAGGTCTTCAAGATCTTCAAACAACCTCCCTCCTCGCAATCTCTCCAATCCCCTCCTGATCAACCAACCACCCCTGCCCAGCCCCAAACACATCATGCTCATGCTCAAACACCTCTTTTCCCTCCTCGAGCAACATCAGCTCATCTTCCAACGACAGCTCGTCGCATTTCACATCCACGTCTTCTTCTTGTTCACCGGCTCCGTCGACCACCCCATCAGGCGAACAAGGAACTTGTACCGTATCGCCGCCCATCCACACATCCCCCCACAACTCGCTCACCCTCGCGCGCTTCCTCGGATTCCTCACAAGCAACCTAGCCACAACCCTCCTCGCACCCTCACTCCTCACCAACCCCGTTCCCACCAACTCCTCTCCACCATTATCCTCTTTCTCCTCCCCACCACCACCATCAACACAAGGCAAAGGCCACTCCCACTCCCCCTTCGCAATTTTCATTAACCACGCTCTCCTCGCCAACCTCCCTCCTCCCGGTCCCGGTCCCTCCCCAAAAGGCAACCGTCGCACCACAAGCGCATACAACACCACTCCACACGCCCACGCATCCGTCTCGCGCGGGTCATACACACCCGGAGGCCGCACCTCCGCTGATCCCGATCCATTCGAACGTAATGAAGACTGCGAGGAGCCCCCGCCGCCGCCTCCGATGACGAGCTCAGGCGCCGCATACGCCTCGCTCCCGCACCGCGTCGAAAGCAGTGGGCCTCTCCCTCCTCTTTCTTCAGCTTCTTCAGCATCAACATCACTCTCCGCACTATCCCCATCCGCACCCCGACGGCTCCTCTCCCTCTCCTGTCGCCTCTCCTCATCCGTCCGTACATCAACGAACCTCGACAACCCAAAGTCCGTCAACTTGACCACCGGCGCAGGCGCAGGCGGTAAATCATCGACAGTCGGCGCTTCCGAGGACGCAGCGAGGTTCGTGAACACCTCTGTCGCCAAGAGTATATCTGTGCATTCGATCCATGATCAGCGTTGGTGATATAAAAGAAAGAAAGAAGACGACCCACTCTCGAGTTTGATGTCCCTATGCACGAGGCCAACACCGTGCATCCACGCCACGGCCCTGCACAGCTCGGCCCATATCCTGCGGAGGACGCTTTCTCTGAGGCGCTCCCACGCAGCGTCGGTGTTGAGGAGAGTGAGGAGGTCGCCGCCGGGGAGGTAGGGTAAGACGAGAACGTGGTGAGTAGGCGTGGAGAGGTGTGTAAGGAGCGGGGTGATATTAGGGTGGGAAATATGCTGTATAAACTCGTTAGCACGCGATACGTAAAAAAGCGGACGAGGCGAGCAAGACGAAAATAGAATGACGCAAAAGACGCCACCCTAAAAAAAGGTCACGAGGCGAAACAAAACAGGGGGGCGGGCGCTAGCGGGTAGGTTTGATTTTGACCCCTCTTCACCGCACACGATACACCCGCCAAAGATCCAAAACGAGACAAGGACTCACTCGAAGCACCTCGACTTCCCGCACAAACGCCACACGGGTGCGCTCCTTCTCGCTCTCCTCATCGCCATCGCCGCCCCCGCGGGCGGTCATCTTGACGGCCACTAGACGGCCTCTGGATGTCTGTGGGCCAGACGTGGGTCTTGACGGGGAGGGCTCCTCGATCGATATGGTCAGCGATCTCCTCGTGGGGGCACGGGAGCCGTCTTCGGACGCAGAAGACGAATGCCTCGACAGCGCCGCTCCAAGGCCCACCTCCATCTCTGCCTCTGCAGGAGTGGTGGGGCCATAGACACGCAGCGCCCTCGCAGAGTCGCCTTTTCCGTTTCCGATGGGTCTAGTACCCGGGACGCGTCTGCGGAGCTTCCTCAACGAGTTTTCACGGGAAAAGGCGGGAGAGATGGAGGAGGATTTAAGGGAGGCTTGGCGGCGGAGATCGCGGAGGCTGCGACGAGAGCGGAGAACGAGGGGGACGGGGGAGAGGTCTTCTGCGAGCCAGACGCTGGAAAAGGCTCCGTGGCCGAGTGGGCTGAGGAGACGGAGGGTGGTTTTCTGGGGTGGGTAGAGGGCGGGTGTGGGGGGTGTCGTGGGGGAAAAGACGGGTGGGAGCTGGGCATCGGCGGAGATAATGGAGCCTTCCGCGGGCTCGTCGTTTTGTGGTGGGGTATCGCTGGGATCGTGGTGGTGTTTCCAGTGTCGGGGAAAGGCGGGTTCGCGATCTTTCGGGCGCGGGGTGGGCTCGTTTGTGCCGTCGAAAGCAACAACAGATTGCGTGGTGGGGGTGGAGATGCCGATGACGGGGATGGAGAAGAACCGGGCGGTCTTGGATGGGAGCGGGGGCGGGGGTGTGCGCGGGGGGGACGGGGAGGGTGGCCGGGTGGGGAAGGGGGAGGCGAAGAAGGCGTGGGTTCTTGAGCCGGAGTGGGGCGGGGACGGGAGGGAGGAGAGAGAGACGTCGGAGAAGGTGGACGACGAGGAGGGGGAGACGAAGGAGAGGCGCGAGTACGACGACCCAGACGAGACGGACTCGGGAGGGGAGACGTCCATGGTCAACGTCGCATTCCCACGACTGAGGAGACAACTATATTATCTGCTAAACACTACTATTCCGCCTTCTTCTTGCCCTTGCCCTTCTTCCCCTCATCTCCAGCCAACCATCCAACCGAAAACAAAAAGAATGCCACACTCGTGCTCACAGCCCCCGTATAGTACGGCCACGCCGCGCTCACAAACCTCGGATACCCATCATGCCGCGGCGGAACAACAGCAACCGTGCTCGTGCTCGACAGGTAAGTCCACCTTTCGAAAGTCGTCAACTCAAAGGGTGGAGAAAGAAAAAAAAAAAAAACCCACCCCTTCCGTTTATAGTCCACGGCAAACTTGAACACCCCGTGACGATCAGGCGCGCGGAACGTTACCGAGTATTTTCCGGGCACACTCGGGACCGCCGGCAGCGCAGTACGGATATGCGGATCCAGCATCGTAAACTCGAGTTGGAGGTCGCTGAGACCCCCATATGGCGTCCAGCTGTTCGTCTCGGGATCATATTTTGAAATGTAGACAGAAAAGACCTGTACAATGTCAGCAACAGACACGCAAGGAGGGAGGGCAGGAAACGTACAATGTTGTCATTGGTAGTGTACTGCTCAAGCGGCTCGGTACCGTTCACCCGATGATGTTCCGTCTTGTCAATACGCAACACCAACGACTCTTGGAACGTCCACGCAGTCACGTCCTTTACAAACTGTACATTTCCCGACTCGACGCCTCTGCAAAGGAACTCGGCCTCAATATCCAACTAAATCAAAAAAAAAAAAAAAAAAACTCACGTTCCCACCAACTTCCTCGCATACTCATCTCCAAACACATCCCCACCCCCCACCCACGCAACCCTCGCACCGCTCAACGCTTGAAACCCCGTCACAAGCCCCATCTGCCCCCCAGCCCACAACCCCTCCCCCGTCTTCTCCGCCGCGTCCACCAGTGCATCAGCACCCCCTCCCCCACCCACCTCCACCTCCGCCGCAAAGCTCTCCGCCGGCGCACGCAGGATCGGCACCAGCAGAGGACTCGTCCCCAGCGCGTGCGGGACACCAGAGAACCACACCGGACTCGTCAAGTTGCGCGATAGTATCAGACCTGACTTGACACCAACAGGGACGATATGCGCCGGCTCTTCCCTCTCTGGAAAGTACGACAAAAGCGACGTCCCAGGCGGAGGCGGGATCAGCCCAAACTCGGCCGCAAGCGAGGTCAGTGGCGTTTGTTTCGCGGAGAGCGTGAGGACGAGGTTGGTGCCTGCCGAAACGAGGCGGATGAGGGATTGGGGTGTGATGTCTTTTGCAAAGACTGTTTGAGAAAAATGCTTGTTAGTCAAGGGTGGTTTAGTGTTATCCAAACGCCGCACCTTTTGATTCAGCAGCCAGCACGATGACGTGCGCAAACGAAGGAACACCATACTCCGTCAACGCAGGCGCCGTGTCCTTGGGTGCACGAAACGTGAGGTCGTACCCTCGTTCTGCGCATATCATTATCAATTCACAACGACCTCTTTCGTTCACAGATCAAAAACGCTGCCCACCTTTCAAACCACCAAAGAAGTGCGAGTATTCCGCTTGTTTCTTTGGCTCTACTATCACAAGGACAGAGTCTCCGGTGCTGGACTTGGCGTTCAGGCCGCTAGCAAGGCCTGCCAGGAGGAGTATTAGGGAGCGGAAAGAGACCATTTATGTCGCAACTCTCCAGTGTGCAGTGTGTTGCTGTCCACGTCTGGTGTGCTTATGTTATAACATCACGTGAATGACGCGCTTGCAACCGAGGTCTTGAACAGGCCTGGATTCTCGGAATTCTAATACTTACCAGAAGAGGCTCAAGGTCCATGTTCCAGCAGCGGCGCCGCAGCGAAGGATATATATAATTCAGGCAAGTGACTAAGTATACTTATGAGATACGGGCTTGATCAGATTCTCAGGAATTTTCGACTCCATGCTTGGGCCGGTCGTCACTGGTCAGATCCATTTCGTGTTACACTGGCCGCCCTCCGAATGACACGATTCCCTCACGACGGCGCTGCTTGTCATATAACAGCATGTGTCGGAAATACACGATCATTATCAAAAGGCGTATAGGCAGCACCATCGACGATCGTGTGCACTGTGCACAACCATGTGAATAATTTTCTCATTCATAGATCCATAACTATTAATACGAACCTCGAAGCCACACGGACGGGCATACGGCTCGGTTCAACAGACAACATGGATCGCGCGACAATCCGACACGTATCCCCATATGGCGAGGGTGGTGGAGCATGTGGGCGGTGAGAGGCGGCGAGCGACGTTCCCGTCATCATTTCTCAAGCGACGTTCTCAAAAGAACGAAGCCGCTGTGGCCGAATGTCGCACAAGCTCCCACCTGCCCTCCCCTCCAAAAAAATTCCCCCGTCGGCCGACACATAACTTGGGAATATGTTGCCCTCTCCATGGCTCCCACTCATTGCCACCGTCGCCGCTGTCTTTCTCTGGCTTGGAGTAGACGCACGAAAAATTCGAAAACAAGACCTCCATGCTCGGCAGATCGAGGCTGCAAAGAGGTTCCATCGGCCGACGAACCGCGCGACTGTAGCTGGACCGCAAAACATCACGTTTAGCAACCCCAAGGCTTCTCGTGAGTCGGAGTGGTCTCCCGCAACATTTTCTTAGTTTATTGTATCGATAGAATTTTACGTGGATGGAAAGAGCATTCCGGAAGTTGGCTGGGATGTGGGCCCCAGTTGGGCAGGTTTGCTACCGATCAGCAACAAAACGGGCGAGACCCGAGAGGTATGTTTTATCATCATTATTTGCGGATAGGGTCTCCACGCTGAGCAACATCACTCAGTTATTCTTTTGGTTCTTCCCGCCCGGACCAGAAGGCAGTCTCGATGACTTGATTTTTTGGTAAGGCCCGCCAGTGCAGGCTTCGTCACGAGTCAAAAGGGAGCTCACCGACAAATCATAGGACGAATGGCGGCCCTGGGTGTTCATCTCTCGCAGGATTCTTGCAAGAGAACGGGGTTTGTACTTTCTCAAACTAGGTACCTGATTTCGAGCTGACTGTTGCCTCGTAGCCTATCTCCTGGGGACATGGCCAAGCTGGGCCAACTCTCAACGAAAATAGCTGGACCAATCTTTCGAGTGTCTTGTGGGTCGAGCAACCTGTCGGTACTGGTTACTCGAGGGGAAAACCCAACATCCGGGTATGTATTTTCTTTCTGCCAATGTTCTTCTCCCAGTAGTTAAGAGCTCAAACCATGGATTTAGAATGAGGTCGACCTTGCGGCGCAACTTGTCGGCTTCTTGGAACAGTTCCTTCAAGTTTTTTCTGAACTCAAGCACAAGAAGTTTTGGCTGTCTGGCGAGAGTGTGCGTATCCATTTGTCATCTGTGATTGCATTCTCATAAATCGGGAACAGTATGCAGGGACCTATATTCCCTGTTTGTAATAGGCTTTGGGGTACCCTTTATATGTATTGAGATCACCTTGCAGACATCGCCAACTACATCAACGACCACCCGACTTCTTTGGACCTAGACCTCCAAGGCATTTGGATTACTGATCGTGAGTATACGCAAAATGAAAAATGACAGCGAGAAACTCATCATACGAACTCCATCAGCCTCCCTTTCCTGGGATGTCATCCAAGAACAAGTCATTTCCGTGGACTTCGTTCATAAATACGAACACGTCTTTGCCTTCAAGTACGTTTTTCCATTATCATAGTTTCCACTCGAGGCCAACGTACTGCAAACCCAGCCAAACATTCTTGGCACATCTCGATAAGCGGGCCAAAGCTTGCAACTACGCGGGCTACTACAACAATATATTACATTCCCTCCCCCGCCTGCACCCTTCCCCCTACCTGGAGGTTCCACGGAGTTCGCCAAGGGATGCGACCTGTGGGATGAAATCTTCAACGCCGCCCTTAGCGTCAATCCCGCGTTCAACATCTACCGCATCTTCGACACGCACCCCATTCTCTGGGACGTTCTCGGGTTCCCGTAAGCAACTCTCGGTCTTTTGGCCAACTTTTGTTCTGATGACTCGGTTTCTTTGATTGGCACAGCGGATCCTTCCCTCAGACCCAGACCTCCCCACTTTACTTTGACAGAACGGACGTGAAGCGGCTGCTCCATGTGCCCACTAACATAATGTGGGAGGAATGCTCGTCCATCGATGTGTTCCCGCATGGTGATGCGAGCTTGCCCCCCGCGTTGACTGTGCTTCCCAGCGTGATTGAGAAGTCAAAGAGCATGAGGACGGTTATAGTCCATGGGCTCGCCGATTACGTGCTTATTGCCCAGGGGTGAGTGTTTCCACCTATTATTCAGTTTGCCACATCCATGCTCATTCGGGGATTTATTAGCACGAGAATCGTTCTCCAGAAGTAAGCGATCATGTTTTTTCGTCCTCTTGGTTGCTGTATCTGATGCTTCTTGAATGTCTTTAGCATGACCTGTAAGTCCTGAACGAATGAATGATCCAGCATTTTTCATAGTGTATCTCACGCGAAACACAGGGAACGGCAAGCAAGGATTCCAGACTCCCATCGCCAAAGACAGCTTCATCATGGATGCTATCGGTGGTGCCCTCGGAACCACACATACCGAGCGGGGATTGACGTACTATGAAATTGAGCTCTGCGGCCACATGTCTCCTACATTCTCCCCTTTGGTGAGTTGATTCTATTCGGATTTTACATGCGTTATACTGAAACGAAACGAATTATAGGCTGCATACCAGAGTATGGAGTATTTGATGGGGAAGAGGCCGACACCTTAGCGCAACGTATTTCTACGTGCGATTCTATGTTGCATCGGAGGCAACGACTTTTTTTCAAGTACTTTCCGAGTACTGCTTCCAGCTGCTTCCCATGAACCGGACCAGTTAAAAGGCATTGTGCGGCTGAGATTCTATCAAGTGTTAACTTAACGCGGATACAGCGAGCTATCAAACTCTTCTTGGTTTCTCACTTCCAGTCAAGTACAGAGCACGCTGAGAAGACACATCGATGTGTTCCCAAGCGACCGAGGTAGCCCAAACTAAAGGCTGAGAGGTCTCATCCCTTTCTCCTCGCTGCACCCACCTCAAGATCCTTTCTTTTGGCCCACGCACCACCCCCTTGACAGACTCCTTTTCCTTTGGACAGTCAAGAGTTCGAGACACCATGGACACCAGGCGTAAAAACGCCACGGGGCGCGCTTTCGGATCCGGGAAGTAATTATCCCATATCGAGGGGTCCTCCTCCCCTTTAACACTTTCCCGGTACCTCCCTACGTTCTCCTATCGATTTCCTATCATTTCGAGTCAGGGAACCACCCCGCGACATCAATTGGAATGACTCAGAAAGGCTCCTCTGCCGAGATGGCCCGAGGTTTTGGTGTGCGGTGGTTGCATTGAGTCTTGGACTCTCCCTCTCCGTCGAAATTTCAGCATGGATCGCAGAACTGAGGAGCTTGAGTTTTTATTTGTCTCGCGTTGCTGGAAAGTGTGCCGAGAGACGAGTGGATGTCATACTCGTCCATCACGAAAACTGCTCCACCCTCGATCAGCGCGGCTTCCTACTGGGAAATTGAATGAACAAACCGTCGAGCGCTGTTTCCCAACCTACATAAAATGTCACTGGTGGACAGTTGCATGGTATACTGCGGCAGAACCCATAAGTCGAGTTGTCGTCAACACTCTTTTTGGCAACCACAGACTAAATCATGGACCTAACAACCAAAACTCCCTCAGCACGTTCAACAGGTACGTACGTACCTTAGATTCATATTGCGCGATTGTGACTCCCGAGTCCTCATGGTCGTCAGCCGGCCGTAGGGACAATCAGCAAATCAAGGGAGCAGCACAACCGGAACGAGACTACTGAATATACTATACCAATTAGAGATCGAGGAGACGCATAAAGTTGAAGGTGAAACACGTTTCAAGTTTGCCGGCAACCCTGAAGGTTCGACAGTTCATACCACGATTGAAAGATGTTAGAGATCCCAAAGCTCCGCCTACGCGTGCATGATACATGTAGATCATCATCGTGATTAAGTAACGTTGGCAAGCTCCAGGTCTTTCGCCATCGGCAACTTTCCATCTACCCTTCAACCCTTGGACAAGGATCTCAACAGGCAGGACTGCGACGCGCCTCAAGAGAGAAAAATTCATCTGCTGGAAACAACTAGGAGTCATCGCCAAATGATTCCATTGGTCACCAAATAACCGTTCCGTTTTGGCGCTTATGCCTATGAAAGTCGACCTTCTCAGTCCCGCCTGTATCATATAGTGATCGACTGTTATCACTGTTTAGAGTCTGCCGACGGGTAACTATATCAGCCCGTGCAGCTCGTTTATCTCACATTGTATGTATGCATGCAAGTGCGACGAGCGTCTATATCTGGCTTACGATGGTCGTCATCGAGATTCGGCAACCACAGATACGAGCCATAAAACACTAAAAATCATGGACCTCAGTAAGAAAGCTTCCTCAGCACGATCGAACAGGTACTTACATTCATATAGCGCGATTGGGAGTTCTCATGGTCGTCAGTAGAGATAATCAGCGAATCAAGGGAGCAGTACAAATTATTACGCGTGCATGATACATGCAGATCATCGTGATTACCGTTGGCAAGGTCCTCCAGGAGTCTCCAGCCTTTAGGTCCTCCTTCGCCATCGAGTCGTTGACAACATTCCATCTGCCCTTGGACAAAAATCTCAACAGGGCAGGACATGTCTCGAGAAAAAACAATTCATCCACTGGCAACAATCACAACATTGCCAATTAGTATTCGACCCAACAACTGTGCCGTTTTGGCCTTCGATGACTTCATATGCAGGTCGACCTGCTAGGTCCCGAGTGACCCTTGTCGTGCACGGATTTGGGAATGGATGCATGCACCATTGAGTTTGAGCGGTGCCCGCCGCCCGGTGTTATCTCCCAAGATTCTTTTCTTTTCCTCACCTACGTACGTCCCTGCACGGTAGTCTCTTCTCCGATTACCCGATATTAACGACTCGAGGGGAGCAGTCTCATCCTGCCCCATCATAGAATATTTCGCACGAGGCCTTCAAAATAACCTACGAATATTGGGTATTGTTGGAACCTTAGGGTCATATTAATCGAGATCCCAAACGCGACACAAGTGACGATCAACCGGATGGAAAGTACCGGTATCTTAGTATGTTCCAGGATCTTGATGCAACGTCGAAGTCCTTATCGACGAACGCCTAATGGTCCTCCGTCCTCGGCTACGTATAATAGTTCCGTAAAGGGAGAATCCAAAGGGGTTGGAACTAGGTATGCATATTTTTCCCTATTTTCCCCTTGCCACCGACCTATTTCGAGACTGAGCAAATATGGTACATTTGCCGGATGCACTCAAGGTTCGCTTCGATTGAAGAAAAAGTACGATACTATTTTGATCATCGCGGGCTCAATACATTTACTCCTTTCACGGCTCCCTTCCGCAGAAAACGGGATAGATCTCTTCCAAGAACCCATTGGAGCCCCAGTGGAGGCTTTCGTTATAGCAAAGCAGCCGACGGGGCTTCCCAGCGGCGTGCCCACGCACTCAATTGACGCAGTTCATTTTTGTACCCCTGATAAAGTATAGGGTGAGGATACTATTATTGTAGGTCCCCAATCCATGAGAGTTTTTCCAGCATGTCACATGCATCACTACTAGCAGGTGGCGCATTGACGCTCTCTGTTCATGATTGCGGGATGGTATCGGACGATACTTACGACAAGAAAATGACTTTTTCAGGGGACGTCGAAGTTGGGTGGACACTCAGGCGAGCAGATATAGTAATTCCTGTCATGGTACAACTTCGGCCAGTCCGTCACGCGGCCCTTTGCTGCCGGTCCTAAAATTTCTTCGTCGTCTTACACTCCCAGGCTTCCAGCTGGGTTATAGCGGCTGCGCGGCCAGTACTCCAATAATTCATGATCGCTTTTCGGTGAAACTCCGGAGCTCCTTTCCCTTGTGAAAAGCGGGGAATCCTCTGGTAAAATTTTGAGCGAACGCAGGGCACCTCCTGTGGAGCATAATGCTCTGGTCCGAACCGGTAACACCCCTCTACTTCCTCCAATGAAGAAATGCGGATTACTTTTGTGCCACGTTCCAGCCCTTGATCCTTCACTCCAGATGCAAGAGGCGGTCTGAAGAAATCTGGCCGTTCAAACGGCTGTCAATGTCTGCGCTGCCCCTGGGACGGAGTCGGTAGCCTTACGGAGCCTTCGTTTCTCGAGGAACATTATCGGACCGGCGTCCGAGAGTTAATATGCACCGCTCAACGTGGTAATATTCTTCATAGGGGAATGTGGTCTTAAACTATGCAACTCACCTCTCTTTTCATCTAGGCCAGGGGTGCAGCGCTTTGGTGCCTTTCTCGCTGCATCAACATGATTGAACACCTTTTTTTCAGCAATAGTCTGCCAATCATCCCGGGACCCGAGAAAGGATCGTTGCTCTTTGTGACTGTCTGAACTTGCCAGGTCGGCACGAGGTCGTTGTCCGCGCTCTTTACTTGCTCGGTGGTCTAGGATACTCTATGCTCTTGACTAGTTTTGTGGCCGACATTCGACAGCCCTCTCCCGCGCGAACGACCACCCGGCATGATGGCGATCCGAGACGTAGTGCGCGAGTGAGAATTCGGCGCTCACCATGGACCGGTAAGACTGCTATTTCCGATTTCTATCTCTCTATCCGTTCCACCTGGTGAACGGCGACTATGGCTTACGCAGATAGCAGATATACCCTATGGCAGGTGAAAACAAGAAACTGCTCTCATTTTCAGCTTTTGCTGTACGTTCATGCCCGCCAGTCAAGATTTGTCCTCTCTGCGAGGGCTTTTGAAATCTGGCATCTTGTTTGTCTTGAAAGTCCGACTTGGAGTCTGGGGCTTTTCTGAAAATATTCAGGCAAGTGTCGGCACAATGGCAACACATCATGATTCGAGTAGCTTTCCAGTTCCCTACGAACATCCATGTAAGTTTAAGTACAGTATCGCGTCAACTTCAATTATGAGGATGGGTATACTAGAGTCATCGGCTATCACCGACCCACCTGCAAACTCCGACAAACTCCGGTTCAAACCTCGGGCCAACCAAGGTCCTCAAGAACGACACTGGCGTTCAACTTGTAGGTTTCGTACAACTCTCCGTCCCTCCTCCGCTCTTTTCTGCCATAATGGGCGTGTCAGAAGAACTCGAGTACCTCAAGTCTCTCGTTGCGCAGTTGAATGATAAAATTGTCGCTATAGAAGCGAAGCGACAGGCCTCTCCGAAAACGCCCATTCAACAACTCCGAACCATTCTGATTGGACCTCCTGGAGCTGGTATGGCGGAATATTTCCCTCCCTCCTTGATCCAGTACCGCTGATATGGCTTTTCAGGAAAGGGAACGCAAGCTCCCAAAATCCGCGACGAATTCTGCGTATGCCACCTGGCGACTGGAGACATGTTGCGCGAGCAGGTCGCACAGAAAACATCTCTGGGCATCAAGGCCAAGAAGATTATGGACATGGGAGGCCTTGTTCCCGACGACGTCATGGTGGGCATGATTAAAAATGAACTCGAGAACAACAAAGCTTGCAAAAACGGGTACGTCAGCAAATTGACTGTGCGGCTATTCCTCCACGTCAATAACGCGTCACTTCAGCTTCGTTCTGGACGGCTTCCCTCGTACGGTACCTCAGGCTCAAAAGCTCGATCATATGCTGGAAGAACGCAGGGAGAAACTGGACTTTGTAGTGGAACTTAAAATAGATGACGCTCTCCTCATTTCCCGCATAACGGGCCGTTTAATCCATCCTGCGAGCGGTAGAACATATCACAAAGAGTTCAAGTATGTAATGCCGAAGTTCATTAATATCCTTGCTTATCAATTCTTCAATTCTAGTCCTCCGAAGAAAGTCATGGTCGACGATGTCACGGGAGAACCGCTCATACAACGTTCAGACGATAACGTCGAAACGCTTCGCAAGCGTTTGGGAGCTTTCCACGCACAAACAGGACCCGTAGTCGATTACTACAAGCACAAAGGTCTCTGGCAAGGTATCGATGCCGCTCAATCTCCTAGCGTTGTCTGGGACCATCTTCGTAAAGTCTTCGTTGGTAAACACTAAACCTTTATTTGGCAAAATGTATGTTCCTTTATCATAATGTTCTACACTGTTTCCCCGAAAGCTAGCCGTCGTGATCAAACCAGAGCCACGAGACTCGAAGTCTAACACATCCCTCCGATCATCGTCCCATGTGTCTACAATCAGCGTTGTGGATGCTTTTCCCATGCATTCATTTGAAGGCAAACCTGACGAGATGGGTCGTGGCTGCCTGGCAATATCCAGACTGTCAGGGGATATCGCTTTGATGACCCTGGGTCGCTTGAAAGTTGCCGTCAGTGTTATCGTCTCAAGGTGACTCTCCCGACATCTTGGTGCTCGTGCTGTTACAGTTATGCGGATCCACTTTTCGTCCAGATTATTCAAACAGGCTCCTGACAGGTGCTGTATGACACTGGACAGAACGATTCGATGAATTATGAGGAAGTCCGACCTTCGTCGAATCACGAAACTATGTAGACGGAACTCGGCTCGCATGCTTACCCAAAAATGGGATATTCGAGGATGGCCGTGACATCGGTGGGCCATCATATGGTTACGCAATCCGAAGGATCTTATGACATGTCTAAAAGCTATTTTGAGAGGATCTCACTCGCTTGGTCCCAAGGAATTCTCGCAGAAAACTCCGCGAAATTTAGGTGGTGCGTGGCACATGCGATGACACTGTTTCAAGTGGTCACCATACGGAGCCAGTACTACAGCGCTCAATTTTAAGTGCCCGTAGATCATAGCTCCTCAACACTCCAAGCCTCTGTCTTTGATTTGTGTATGTGGGGGGGTCAAGTTCACAGTGAAACCACTGAATGTTGCCTTGTCCTTTTCGGTCAGTCTGCGCCTCGGGAGAGTCAAGAACTTGCAACGCCGGTGCCGGTTGATTTCACCCTGTTGCACCAATGTTGTACTGTCCATGAGGAGATTTTGTATCAGGGAATCCACGCTAATCCACGCCTGTCGTGTGGAAAAAATCTCAGTCATATCGTGAATGTGTCGTGAACCTCGGGTATTCTCTGTCCTGCCATGTTCCTGGTCGGGTAGATACTTATTTGGGTTGACTTAGGGACATCCTGAGTGTCCGTACATGATCCTGGAGCTATCAGGGCTTGATAGACTCGGAGGCTATTTTATAAAGACCGCAAGTTCTGCTTGGCTCTCGAACACAACCTCCCCCGCGACCCCAAATGCCATCATCTAAGGCTGAATCCATATTGCGAAGAGGTACAGCTTGTTTATCTTGTCGGTAAGCTGTTTACTTCGACATTCGCTCAATGAGACAGAAAGTTCACATTGTAGCTCCATCTCATAGGAAAAGAAAATTGGTGAGTGCCCAGACTATGGCAGGTTATTCCTGTCACTGCTAAGTACTTTGTTTCTCGCTTGGCTAGAAATGCGATGGAATGCGACCGACATGCAGGCAGTGTAAAAAGATGGATCGAGGTCATACGTGCAAGTACGACGATGCCCGTCAGAGGAGTCGAACGCAACAATTAAAGGATCAACTTGCCATGCTTGAAAGGCGGTTACGTGATCTCGAGAATAAATCATGTACTCCCCACCTCCTGCTCTCTCTGTAGTCCGCTAACATGATATCGAGTAGCTGACCGGGTGCCATCATCGCCGTTCAGCTTTGACTCCTCGGGCTCTGATGCAGATGTACTAGAGCTCACTCGCTTCGACGTTTGTCAATTGAGTTTGCATGACCCTTACACCGTCAGCGGCTATGGATCTACAGATTCCTCATCGCGGCCATCGTCATCATCGTCCGATTCTTCAATATCAAGGTTGGCCAGTCTTTCAACTTTTGGTGTGAACATGCGCCAAAAAGCACTGAAAAAAGCAGTTCTAGTTCCAGCTCCATATCAGAACCGCTGGTCCGCTTGGACCCCACGAATGCACTTGCTCCCGGAGAAAAACAATACCTGTATGCACTGTTTTCGCTGTCAAACAACTCTCACTTACTGTTGCCTAATTCCAAATCTCAGGCTAGGAGTGTTCATGCACTATCGTCAGCAATGCTGGTTCTATGCCAGCATAGATCGAATCATCGAACCCACTCATTATCCTTGGGACCGGCAGCCTCACCCAGCGTTGATGAATGCCATCTATCTCCTGGCTTGCCACTTTTCGCAGTCGCCCCGCTACGCAGAGTTTGAAGCAAAGTTCCTCGTACAAGCTCACTGGGAAATCAACGCGGCACTCGACAACTCAGATCGGCTGGTGGACGTCGTCCAAGCATCTTCTCTGCTTGCGATCTATCTGTACCTCAAGGATCACGGTACGGAGGGCTTCCGCCATATATTCACCGCTGCCCGTCTGGCTGTGGACATCGGGTTGCATCAGACGCTCACTCTGGACATCATTCCGGACGTCAGTCACGCATCCACACCAGTCATTTCGATACCACCTCCATGCGATAACATAGAGCTAAGAGATCGAATTTTCGCCTTTTGGCAGGTCTTCATGGTGGACAGATGTTGGTCTGTTGCCAATGGGTTGCCCCTTGCGCTCCCTGAGAGAGATACCGCTCGATGTCGTATCCTTACACCATGGCCCTCAGGTTTATCAGGTCCCAAGCTCGTCGGTTTGATTCTTTGGGTCAAAATTTATCTGCCTTGCTTACTGGCTTTCACCAGGAATCCACATTGGTAAGCTCCACTATTGAGCTGTTGCTTGCGGAATCCCCGTTCGTAGAACCAGGGGAACTTTACCTGCCTGCCTTGAAAGCTAAATCGGCTGCTTTACTTGGATTAACTGCACAGTCTGTCACACGTGGGTAAAACATCCTCCAGACCAGAGTTCTCATTAACTCATCTTTGACGACAACAGATCCAAATGATTGGGTGTATACAGTGCTAGAGTCCGCTCTCCGTCGTTTTTCAGACGCCATACCCTCTCTACCGGGCCGTGACAATGTTGTCGTTCGGACGATGATCTATACTTCGTTTATTAATCTGTGGAAGCTCGATCATGTGGAACATCGCACTTTCGATGTAGCCCAAACCATTGTCAGCCTCATCCACCAACTAAGCGACGGAGATTATCAGTATCTCGACCCCATAATCGGCGTACGTGACGCATAGTTCGCAGCTTGCCAGGTTATTGACCTATTCTCGCAGGTTCTCTGGTTCTCCGCGGCGGACGTGTTCAATCAAGCACTACGAAATCCCGGGTTCGTGAACAACCTTCAAGGCGGCATTTCTATAAATTCTTGTAATGCGTCCTTGGACGTTTTGTATCATGCTCTTAAAAATTTGGCCATATTTTACCCTTTAGCGTGTGCGTTACGGTTCTATCAATCCCCTCCAATGTGTGTGCTGACTTTCTTGTCGCAGCATGTCTAGCCGCGAAAATTGAACTCTCGCGGGTACGTGCCGAGGTCCTATTTTAGGCGACTGATCAAAATGGAGTCTTTGCGGCACCAGCGGCTTCACCTGTATCCTTGAGCCTGACCTATTTATTCCTACTGTAGCGATAGCTGGGTAATCCCTAAACCCGACAGAACTTATCTTTCGTTCACGCATGTACTACTTTTAAATTTACTGCCTCCTTCCAATTATGTAATCATGTTACGTACTACGTACTATCACCGTACATTCCTGAACGTTAAATGTATCCGATCTTGTCGGCAACGGTTCGAACACGATCTCGTGCTTGAGCAATGCGCGGGGCCGCAGGAGCCGGGCGCGCGCATAAATGTTGTTTCCCCACAGCGCAGTATGCCCGCCACCTACTCATCATCAGTGCATCACGTCGTCGTGCGCTCCCGCACCACATCACCGAGTGCATCGCGTGACTGCTCACGTCATGCGCGGATATATTTCGGACATACTGATCGGCAGACAAATCGGCACATAATTCTCAGGAGTCGTCCTCCTGAACCTGGGGTTACTGGATGAAATGTCCAATCCTAACGATGGAATGTCCCCATTCCGTCGCAACGTCCTCTCATGTTTAACCAAGCTTGCCCACGGCTCGGCGCCATTTATCGCCGCGTTCGTATTGATCCATCTCTCCGCACCAGCTTTAGCAAACCTCGGCGGGTCCTCATTATCATCCCAAACAATGGTAAGTTCACATAACGTTGACCTTTATGACACCACGTGGTGACGCTCGGTCGCAGTTGCTTGGACGAGAATACTACCAAACAGCCGTTGGTGAAAAATACCTCCTCTTGGGTCCTATCGCCATCCACTCCTGTGCAGGAATCACGAAAAGGCTCCTCTCGCCGAGCAAGTCGTTCGCGAGTCCCCGTCCCCTATCTTCCTTGTTGACCTTGACGGGTTATACCACATTCCTATTCTTCCTTCCTACCCATTTCGCAACGCATCGCCTACTGCCCACCTCGCTCGATGCCCCCATATCCAGCCTCGGACCAGCCGAGCTCGATTACGAATTCGTTAAGCTGGGGTTGCAGAGGTGGCCATGGACCAGCTGGTTCCTCTATGTCGGCCTCGTCGGCTCCGTCGCATTGCATATGGTCGACGGTTGGAATGGTATAAAAAATATGTGGTTCAGAAATAGGACGAGAAGTAAAACAGGTGTCTTTGCAGGTCGCAAACAGATGAGGGCGTTGGCCTTGGGAGGGTTGGTCCTACCTGTGTTGACCGGCCTCTATGTGATCTCAAGTGAACCACCGATGGTATTTTCTTCCATCGCATGGCGCTTCGAGACAGTGTTCCTTGAATCCGGGATGTATTTTGCCTAATACTTCAAAATCTTTGCCTTGGGGGTACAGCTCCGGAACTTATGAGCAGTTTGGGAGTGCATTTGCCTGTGCACGAAAAGCGTGGCGCCAGCTCATTGCTGTGCTTCACATCATACATGAGCGGTTACCTTTGGAACACCTGTCTGCCGGCAGCAGCACAATGGATTGAATTCTGTATGCAGCTAGTGCAACCATCTTATGGATAGTGTCGGGCATGCCACCTCTAAAGCAGTATATTACTCGATAGCGTCATTTATAAATGATAGACTTGAGGTTGGGCTGGCTGTTGGCGACAATGCCCTTTCTTCAGAACGTACGATCGTCGACTTAGACTCTGCACAACGCGCCAGATGGGTCGATTAACATCCAGACTCCAGCTCAAAGATCAAAGGCCTGTAATGTCCTAGTACGGTTACGTGTGCGCTAAAGGTATTGGTTCGATCTAGCCCTCGCGAAATTGTATTCAGGGAAGGACACCAACCAAATGATGGCTCGAAAGTGCCTATCGAGCAAAAGAAAGAAAAAAAGCAATCAGCTGTGCATCTGCACATCTATACTATTGTCGAGCGGCAGTGATAGGATGGTGGCGTTTGTCCTAACTCTCCCACAAAATAACTGAGCGAGTCGGAAGAGTGCAAGGAAAGAGCCTAAGTTACAATCCGATCTTCCCCACAATTCCAATTCCCACTCTATTCCAGCAACTCTCGTGTGTCGGCAATAATGGTCCTGACTTCGGGGAAACGAGGGTTAATCACACAATCGAATGGTAAGGGGTGTCTAGGTGAAAGGGAGGATGTCATTATCGGTTAGAATCAAGGGATAATGTATGATACCAACATGGCCATTCCAGGGATAGAATCGAGGGTATCGGGAAGGATCGGGTTCCCTCCTTCGTCCTTCCGGGCCGAGATATTTGCAGCCCACAGGACGGTCGCAATGTTGAGGAAGAGTGAGTTATTTGCCATGAACCGTCCAACACAAATTCTATAACACAATTGGATTAATCCCACTAATGCAAATGCACTGGGATCGTACATACCTCGTTCCGAATCCCTGAAAAATGTGAGGTACCATGATCAGCATACTAAATCGACGGGATTTGTCTGTGCCTCACGAATGATACATGTCCTATGCGTAGATGATAGTCGACGGGTGAGTAACGGTATGATAGGATGGAATAGAGGAAGGAGTACCTTCTGAAGAAGGCGAGAAGCAAGCGAATCAATATCTGGTAGTTATGCTGTCAGACAAGACGCGCACCATCTCTTGTGTCTGCTATGGGAGAGATGACCTGTCCGTCTGAGCCGATGAAACGGTCCGGATTGAAATCGTCCGCGTCGGCTCCCTAGGATAATGCAAAAATCAGGGGATTTCCTACAGACATCATAATTCTACCCACATAAATCGTTGAGTCACGGTTCATACTCCTAGACGAATAATTGGGTTTCTTAAGGCGCGAAAATGCGAATTTGGAATCATACCATATGTTGGCTAGACACATCGTCCCCTTTGGAATGAAGAACCCTTCGTACCAGTCGTCCTGGGGAAAGGAGATAGGTATAATACCAGGAGATGGCAGAGACTTACCTCCATGGTATAATGCGGTAATCCTACGTCACCAGTTGTAGGTGAGGATCCACTATAGGGTTCATTTTTGCCAGTGACTCACCGAGAGGAGTAACAGCCCGCCAGCGTAACGCTTCTCGGAAAGTAGCACATATGTAGGGAAGACTATCTCTA
>Ga0307516_10001374_pt1 | contig 33687 bp, 28 predicted proteins | sample 19_EM_MG_FD_203310 | JGI IMG/M metagenome (GOLD analysis project Ga0307516, IMG submission 203310) | Populus trichocarpa ectomycorrhiza microbial communities from riparian zone in the Pacific Northwest, United States - 19_EM | ecosystem: Host-associated > Plants > Roots > Unclassified | place...
CGCCCGACAGCATGAGGAAGTAGGTCAGGAAAATCACCACCGTGGCCTGGCCGATGAGGGCGATCAGCCCGATGGTGCCGGACCAGAGGTAGTCCTTGATGTTGAAGTGCGACTTCTCCACCACCACCCGCATCACGCCGCGGTTGCTGCTGGAGCCCGCGCTTTCCTGCGCCGCCTGCTCGATCTGGGAGGCCGCCTTCTGCACGGTATCCAGCGTGCTGGTGGATTTTCCGCTGTTGCGCTTGAGGGCATTGCGGAATTTCTGGGCCGCCACCGGAAGCGACTCGACCATGGCCACCGCCTCGTCGCTCAGGGCATACGCCGTGGTGCCCATGGCGCCGAGGATGGCCAGCAACAGCACCGCCGAGCCCAGCCAGCGCGGCACGCGCCTGAGCTCCATCCAGTTGATGACTGGCGAAAACGCGTAGCTGAAGAGGACACTGAGCATCACGGGGATAAACACCGCCTTGGCCCAGCTCAGGACAAACAGGCCGGCCAGGCCGGCCAGCACCACCAGCGACATGTTGCGTATGTCCACTGGCATGTGCAGGAACAGGCGTTCCGGCTCCGGAAAGGTCGTGACCTCAGGCGCGTCCGGCGCCGCGCCAGGCAGCTGCGTGTCGTTCATGGGAATTCTCCTCGGCCCCGGCTTGGCGGCATGTATGGTTGTGCTCCCATTTCAACAGGGTGCGCACGCCAGTGCTGTAGGACGCCTGCGCGGCAGCTTACCGGCTGGCCGCCCGCCTGCCCGCGCTCAGCCTGAAATGGCTTCGCGCACCGCACTGAGCTGGCGGCGCGACACCGCCAGCAGGTCGTCAATGCCGCTCATGCGCACGGCCCAGCCTTCGCCCTCTTCCGGGTCGAAATGTTTTTCGAGCGCGCGCACGGCGCGCCGCGCCACCAGCGCATTGCGGTGAACCCGCATGAAGCCGGGATACCGGTCCTCCAGCTCATTGAGGCTGCCATCGAGGATGTAGCTTTTGCTGGCGGTCCGCACGGTGATGTACTTGAGCTCGGCCTTGAGGTACAGCACCTCGGCCAGCGGGACCCGCTCGGTCCGGCCGCGGTCCTGGATGATCAGGCATTCCTCGTTCAAATCAGGCTGTAGCCCTTTCCCTGCCTGAGTGAGCCGCTCTACTTTTTGTAGCGCTTGCTGCAGCCGCTCCAGCCGCACCGGCTTGGTCAGGTAGTCCACGGCCTCGAGCTCGAAGGCCTGCACGGCATGCTCCGAATGGGCCGTGACAAACACCACCGCCGGCGGCTGCGGCAACTGGCCCAGGGTCCGGGCCAGCGTGATGCCGTCGGCGCCGGGCATGTGAATGTCCAGCAGCACCACGTCGAACACCTGGCGGCGCAACGCCTCCATGGCCTGCACCGCGTGCGCAGCCTCGGCCACCACGCTGGCCGGCGGGGCCGTGCAGTCGCCCAGCAAGGTGCGAAGGCGCGAGCGCGCCAGCGCCTCGTCGTCCACGATCAGTACCCGCAGCGTTGCGCTCATAGGGGAATCTCCAGCCTCACCTGAAACATGCCGTCCCGGAAGACGGTCTTGAACTGCGCCTGCACATCGTGCAGCAACATCAGGCGCTCGCGCACATTGGCCAGCGCCAGTCCGTGACCGCGCTCACCCACGCCGGCCGGCGTGGAATTGGTCACCTTGAGCACCACCACGCTGCCGCGGCACTCCGTCGATACCTTGACCTGCGCGCCCACAGCACTGGGTTCGACCCCGTGGCGCACGGCGTTTTCGACCAGCGGCTGCAGCAGCAGGGGCGGCAGCCTGGCGGCGTCGGCCGCCGGGTCCAGGCTCCACTGCACCTGGAGGCGTTCGCCGAAGCGGATCTGCTCGATGGCCAGGTAGCGTTGCGCCAGCTCGATTTCCTGCCCCAGGGTCACCGATTCGGTGGCATCGGCCAGCGCGTGGCGAAACAGCTCGCTCAGGTCCTCCAGCACCGCTTCGGCCTTGGCCGGCTCGGCCCGCACCAGCGCGATGGCGCTGTTGAGCGTGTTGAACAGGAAATGCGGTCGGATGCGCGACTGCAGCTCGGCCAGCCGCGCCGTGGTGGCCGCCGGCATGCGCGCCTTGGCACGCCAGACCAGCCCGGCCACCAGCACCGACGACAGCAGCGCGCCGGCCGCCGCACTGGCCCACCACGGCGACGGCTCCAGCAAACCCATCATCGCGAGCAGGCTGCAGCCGTACAGGCCCGCCAGCGCGCCCAGGCTCATGCCGGCCAGCCACTGGAGCGGCGTGGCCAGGCGGGCCAGGTAGCGCTTGAGCAGGCAGGCCACGATCAGCCAGGCCAAAGTGGCCGGCAACACACCGCCGGTCAGCAGCGCAAAACGCAGCAACCAGTCCACAAACTGCCCGGTGCCGAACATGGTGCCCACACCGACCACCGCTTCGGCAAACAACACGGCCCGCAGCACCACGCCCACATTGCAGGTGTCGAAGACATTGGCGCGGGCCGGCAGTTGCACATGCTCGTCCCCGGACTGGCTGATGCCGCCCTGCATGGTGGATTCACCAAAAGAGGAAAGATCGGGCTTGGACTGCATGAAAAAGGGTTGTTGGCTCCGTGTCCGGTCCTGCGCGCGGCCTGGCGCCGGGAGTCCCGGGCGCCCCGCCAGGGAGGTTTCCTGCACGCAGATAAAATCAGATTCATGAGTATTGCACCGGCCAGCCCCCTAAAACCGGCCCCGGACCCGTACTTTCCCCAATAATGTTGTCACCGCGAGACGCCATCGCTGCCGCCAGACGGTCCTCCACAGAAAGCCTCCCGTGAGCCAACTCGATACAAAATCCCAAGCCTGGTCCGCCCTGTTCTCCGAGCCCATGAGCGACCTGGTCAAGCGCTACACCGCCAGCGTGTTTTTTGACAAGCGCCTGTGGCAGGCAGACATCGCCGGCTCGCTGGCCCACGCTGACATGCTGGCGGCGCAGAAAATCCTGGGCGCCGCCGACCACGCGGCCATTCAGCAGGGCCTGGCGCAAATCGGCAAGGACATCGAATCCGGCGCCTTTGAGTGGAAGCTGGACCTGGAGGACGTGCACCTGAACATCGAGGCCCGCCTGACGCAACTGGTGGGCGATGCCGGCAAGCGCCTGCACACAGGACGTTCACGCAACGACCAGGTCGCCACCGACGTGCGCCTGTGGCTTCGCGGTGAAATCGACCTGATCACCGGCCTGTTGTCCGACCTGCAAAAGGCGCTGGTGGACATCGCCGAGAAAAACATCGACGTCATCCTGCCGGGTTTCACCCACCTGCAGGTCGCCCAGCCGGTGAGTTTTGGCCATCACATGCTGGCCTACGTCGAAATGTTCGCGCGTGACGCCGAGCGCCTGCAGGACGTGCGCAAGCGCGTCAACCGCCTGCCCTTGGGCGCAGCCGCGCTGGCCGGCACCAGCTATCCGCTGGACCGCGAACGCGTCGCCGTGACCCTGGGCATGGTGGACGAGCAGGGCCAGGCGCAGGTCTGCCAGAACAGCCTGGACGCCGTGAGCGACCGCGACTTTGCCATCGAATTCACTGCCGCCGCCGCGCTGGCCATGGTGCACATCAGCCGCATGAGCGAGGAACTGATCCTGTGGATGAGCCAGAGCTTCGGCTTCATTGACATTGCCGACCGTTTCTGCACCGGCTCGTCCATCATGCCGCAGAAGAAAAACCCCGACGTGCCCGAACTCGCGCGCGGCAAGACCGGCCGCGTGGTCGGCCATCTGATGGGCCTGATCACCCTGATGAAAGGCCAGCCCCTGGCCTACAACAAGGACAACCAGGAAGACAAGGAGCCCCTGTTCGACACCGTCGACACTCTGAAAGACACGCTGCGCATCTTTGCCGAGATGGTGGCCGGCATCACCGTCAAGCCCGAAGCCATGGAGCGCGCGGCGCTCAAGGGTTACGCCACCGCCACCGACCTGGCCGATTACATGGTCAAGAAGGGCCTGCCTTTTCGCGACGCCCACGAGGCCGTGGCCCACGCCGTCAAGGCCGCGATTTCGCATGCGGTGGACCTGTCGGAGCTGCCGCTGGCCGTGCTGCAGCAGTTCAACCCCAAGATCGAAAAAGACGTGTATGACGTGCTGAGCCTGCGCGGCTCACTCAACGCCCGCAACACCCTGGGCGGCACCGCGCCGGCGCAGGTGAAAGCGCAGATCGCGCGGCACCGGGCACGGCTAGGCTGAGAGTCATGTCCCCCCCCCGGGGGGGTACAGACCCCGCTGCTGCGATGGAAAACGCGCGATGCGTGGCCCTGCGTGGCAATCTGCAGCAGCTCACGATTGCAGTGCCCGCGCGGCAGTCAAAAGCTTGTGGTGGAAGCGCTGATCCGGCTACGAAAAGCGTCTTATTGCCGGTTATCTCAAAAACAAAAGGGGAGATCAGATGGCCGCAAGCAATCGAATAAAAATACTGACGCTGGCCACAAGCCTTGCCGCCCTGTCGCCTCTTGCATGTGCCCAGAGCACTTGTTACGGCCGGGTTGACGGCGGAAGACTGGAGAATTCGGTGAGCCTTCCCAGAGAAGGCCCAAACTTTGTGCGCATGGCCCAAGGACCGATATCGGCTGGCCGCGTCTTTGTGCATTCCACTGCTTACGACGTCCTTCTGGATGCCTATGCCGCACTTTCAATCAACCGACCGAAGATTCGTTGGGTTTACGGCGAAACCGGGCTTGCGCAAGGCGGGCCCATGCCGCCACACAAAACTCACCAGAATGGGCTGTCCGTTGATTTGTTTGTGCCGGTCCTGGACAAGGAAGGAAACAGCGTGCAGTTTCCTAACCGGGCCGACAACGGATACGGCTATCAGGTGGATTTCAACGCGGTGGGGCAGAACGCAACCCACAGCATAGATTTCGAAGCGCTCGGTGACCTTTTGTACCATTTGCACAAGGCTGCAGATAAACGAGGAAGTGGCCTGTCGCTTGTGGTGTTTCAACGCGAATTGCGACCTCAATTGTTTGAAACGACCCGTGGCAAATGGTTGAAGGAAACCATTCCTTTTCCTGCCTGGGATGACTCGGTTCGCCACGACGACCACATTCACGTCGATTTCGTCGCCAGGTGTCAGTAGTGCCATTGCTCCCAAGCGGGCATCCATGCGCACAGCGGGGCTGAATTTCACAAGAAGTCACCGTACTGCGGTGAACCCGTTGCTGCACGGCTTTTAAGCCTGGACTAAGCAGAGGCGCGGCATACTGGGTGGCTGATGACCAAGGAAGGTAAAGATGCGTTTACTGCTGGTTGAAGACGACGCCATGATCGGCGAAGCCGTGCTGGCAGTTCTGCGCGCGCAGCACTATGCCGTGGACTGGGTGCGCGATGGCGCCATGGCCGACACCGCCCTGCGCAGTGAACCCTACGACCTGGTGCTGCTGGACCTGGGCCTGCCAAAACGTGACGGGCTCGAGGTGCTGCGGCAACTGCGCGCGCGACGCAACACCACGCCGGTGCTGGTGGCGACCGCACGTGATGCGGTCGGCGACCGCATCGCCGGCCTGGACGCCGGCGCCGACGACTACGTGGTCAAGCCCTATGACACCGATGAGCTGCTGGCCCGTGTGCGCGCGCTGATACGCCGCAGCGCCGGCCGGGCCGAACCGGCCTTTGAACACAAGGGGGTAAGCCTGAACCCCGCCACCCGCGAGGCCAGCCTGAACGGCCAGCCGGTGCAGCTCTCGGCCCGCGAGTGGGCCGTGCTCGAACCCTTGCTGGCGCGCCCGGGCACGGTGCTGTCACGGCTTCAGCTGGAGGAAAAACTCTTCAGCTGGAAAGACGACGTGAGCAGCAACGCCGTCGAAGTTTACATCCACGGCGTGCGCAAGAAACTCGGCAGCGACATCATCCAGACCGTGCGCGGCCTCGGTTACCTGGTGCCCAAACAATGAACACACCGGCGGGCGTGGGGACGCATTCACTGAAAGCCCGGCTGCTGTGGTTTGTGCTCGCCGCGATTTTGCTGGGCGCCGTATTGCAGGCCACCACCGCCTACCGCAGCGCGTTGCAGCAGGCCGATGCCATGTTCGACGACCATTTGCAGCAGGTGGCGCGTTCGCTGCGAGGCGGCATCCCGCTGGGCGCGCTGATGCCGGAGGTCGAGGATGACGCGGGTTTTGACCTCTATGTGCAGATTTGGGGCCAGGACGGCACGCAAATCTTCCGCTCCACCCGCTCGGCGCTGCCGCCGCGCGCGGTGCTGGGCTTTTCCGATGTGGAAGCCCACGGCAAGCACTACCGGGTGTACACGCTGCAAACCTCCTTCCAGACCGTCCAGATTGCGCAGGACCTGGACGCCCGCACCGCGCGCGCCCGCGCCCTGGCAGCGCGCGCGGTGTTGCCGTTCGCGCTGTTGACGCCCCTGCTGATGCTGGCGGTCTGGTGGGTCATCAAGCGCTCGCTGGCGCCGGTGGACCGCGCGCGACGCCAGCTCGCGCAGCGCGCGGCCGATGATTTCTCGCCGCTGGCCGGGGCGGACCTGCCCGACGAGGTGCGGCCGCTGGTCGATGAACTGAATCTGCTGTTCGGCCGGGTGCGCAGCGCTTTCGACGCGCAGAAAACGTTTGTCGCCGATGCCGCGCACGAACTGCGTTCGCCGCTGACCGCGCTCAAGCTGCAGGCGCAGGCGCTGCGCCCCCATGGCCGCACGGACGAAACAGCGGCGGAGCGTGAAGCCGGCATCACCCGCCTGAACCAGGGCATAGACCGCGCCATCCGGCTGGTCGAGCAGTTGCTGGTGCTCGCACGCGAAGAGACCGGCTCGACACTGGTGGCGCCCACGGGCAAACCGGTCGATTTGCAGGAGGTGATCCGGCTGGCGGTGGCCGACGTGTTGCCTCAAGCACGGGGCAAGCAGATCGACCTGGGCCTGACGGAAAGTCAGCCGGCCGACCTGGCCCGCGTCCAGGGCGAGCCCGACGCGCTGCGGGTGCTGCTGCGCAACCTGCTGGACAACGCGGTCAAATACACACCCGCCGCGGGCCGGGTCGATGTGTCGCTGGAAGGCGCACCGGGCCAGCCGGTCCTCGTCGTGGAAGACAGCGGCCCAGGCATCGCGGCAGAGGAGCGCGAGCGCGTCTTCGACCGCTTTTACCGCGCCAGCGGCGCGGCCCTGGAGACCGGCAGCGGCCTGGGCCTGGCCATCGTCCAGGTGATTGCTGCCCGCCATGGGGCGACGCTGGAACTTGGCCACTCCGAACGCCTGGGCGGGCTGCGGGTCAGTGTTGTTTTCCCAAAGCCACCATCGCCAGGCTGAGCCCCGCATTTCCCAATGCTACTGATTTGATAGCTGACAGCTCGCGTCCGACGGGGGCTGGGACCTGTTTTTGCATCTAATCCGGGCGCCTTCTCTATAGACCGCGGCTTAAGCTTCACCTAAGACTGGCGCCGCATCCTTGCAACTACCGGCACCGCGGTGTGCCCTACCCAAGGAAACCAGCCATGACATCTGCAGCACTGAAAAATACCCGCCTCGTTGTGGCCCTGCTGGCCGCGGGCGCCATTGGCGGCGCCGGCGTGAGCGCTTTCTACGCCGTACACACGGCTGCCTTCGCGGCAGCGCCTGCCGCCATCGTCTCTACGGCCAACACACCTTCCACCGCCACGGTGGCCCTGCCCGACTTTTCCCAGATCACCGAGCGTTACGGCCCAGCCGTGGTCAACATCAGCGTGACCGGCAGCACAAAAGTCAGCAACGACGCGCTGGCCCAGGGTGAAGATGATGACGCTGGCGCCTCCGGCGATCCCTTCTTCGAATTCTTCAAGCGCTTCCAGCAGGGCCAGGGCCGGCCTGGCGGCCCGCAGCAGGACACGCCGACGCGCGGCCAGGGCTCCGGCTTCATCGTCAGCGCCGACGGCATCATCCTGACCAACGCCCACGTGGTGCGTGGCGCAAAGGAAGTCAGCGTCAAATTGACCGACCGCCGCGAGTACCGCGCCAGGGTGCTGGGCGCCGACCCCAAAACCGACGTCGCCGTGCTCAAGATCGAGGCCGACAAGCTGCCGGTGGTCACACTCGGCAAGACCAGCGACCTGAAAGTGGGCGAATGGGTGCTGGCCATCGGCTCGCCGTTCGGCTTTGAAAACACCGTGACCGCCGGGGTGGTCAGCGCCAAGGGGCGTTCGCTGCCCGACGACAGCACCGTGCCTTTCATCCAGACCGACGTCGCCATCAACCCCGGCAATTCGGGCGGCCCGCTGTTCAATGCGCGGGGCGAGGTGGTCGGCATCAACTCGCAGATCTACAGCCGCAGCGGCGGCTACCAGGGCGTGTCTTTCGCCATCCCCATCGACGTGGCTGGCCGCATCAAGAACCAGATCGTGGCCACCGGCAAGGTTGAACACGCCCGCCTCGGCGTCGTCGTGCAGGAAGTCAACCAGGCTTTTGCCGACTCCTTCAAGCTGGACAAACCCGAGGGCGCGCTGGTCTCCAGCGTGGAAAAGGGCGGGCCGGCTGACAAGGCGGGACTGCAGTCAGGCGACGTGATCCGCAAGGTGAACGGCCAGCCCATCGTGTCCTCGGGCGATCTGCCCGCCGTGATCGGCCTGGCGGCCCCGGGCGACGTGTTCAGGCTCGAGGTCTGGCGCCAGGGCGCATCTAAAGAACTCACGGCTCGCCTCGGGAGCGCCGACCAGAAAACCGCCCAGGCGGCTGCCCCGAAAGACAACCCCGCCTCGGGCAAGCTCGGCCTGGCGCTGCGCCCGTTACAGGCTGATGAACGCGAGGAAGCCGGTGTGGACAGCGGTTTGCTGGTGCAGCAGGCCAGCGGCCCGGCCGCGCTGGCCGGCGTGCAGGCGGGCGATGTCCTGATCTCCATCAACGGCACGCCGGTCCGCAACGTCGGGCAGGTGCGTTCCATGGTGGCGAACTCCGGCAAATCGGCCGCGCTGCTGATCCAGCGCGGTGACGACAAGATTTTTGTACCCCTGAACCTCGGCTGAAAAAGAGCGGGCGTGACGGCAAGCGGGCTGCGGCCCGCTTTTTTACGTCGCATCGTGTGTTTTGTTACATGCAAATAGGCTACGCTTTGCCTCCTCACAGGGGGAAAACGTGGCTTCATCCATCATAAAAACAGGCGCTGTCCTGCTGGCCGCCAGCGTGTTGCAGGTTCAGGCGTTGCAGATCACCAGTGTGTCGCCCCAGGGCGAAATCGCGCGGGTGCGGCAGGTGGTCGCCAAATTCGATGAAGGCGCGGTCAACTTCGGGGACCCCAAGGCCCCGGCGCCTCTGGCGCTCACCTGCAGTGACGCACAAGCCACCCGCGGCACGGGCCGCTGGCTCAACGAGCGGCAATGGGTTTTCGATTTCGATAACGATCTGCCCCCCGGCGTGAGTTGCACGCTGCGGGCGGCCACCGGCTTCCAGTCGCCCAAGGGCCAGCCCCTGGGCGGCAAGACCGCGTACGCCTTCAACACGGGCGGGCCTTTCGTGCAAACGCTGCGACCCGGCAGCTACCAGCGCATTGACGAGGACCAGTACTTTGTGCTCCAGCTCAACGGCGCGGCCACGCTGCAGAGCCTTCGCGAAAACGTCTGGTGCTCGGTGGAGGGGCTGGGCGAGCGGGTGCCGGTCAAGCTGGTGGAGGGCACGGAGCGCACCACCCTGCTCAAGTCCCTGAACCTGGACAAGGCTGCGGCGCAGGACCCGCTGCGCATTGCCACGCTGGCGTGCAACCGGCGGCTCACCCCCGCCAGCAAGATGCAACTGGTCTACGGCAAGGGCGTGGCCACGCCTGGCGGTATCGCCAACTCGGTCGAAAAACGCTACAACTTTCAGGTGCGCGAGCCGTTTTCCGCAAGCTTTAGCTGCGAGCGCGAAAACGCCCAATCCGCCTGTTTGCCGATACGCCCCATGCGCCTGGACTTCAACGCGCCGGTGCCACGCAAGCTGCTCGAGGCGATCCGCCTGAAGTCGTCCAAAGACACGCTCAAGCCGGTGTTCGACAGCGACACCGGCGACAGCGACACCGTCATGAACAACGTCAGCTTCAAATCGCCATTTGTCGAGCAGACACCCTACACGCTGGAGCTGCCCGGAAATTTCAGGGACGCCTCGGGCCGCGCGCTGGTCAACGCCGACAGTTTTCCGCTCAAGGTCGCCACGGGCGCCATGCCGCCGCTGGCCAAGTTTGCCGCCGCGCCTTTCGGCATCGTCGAGCGTTTTGCCGAACCCGGCGCCAAGGCGGGCGACCCGGCCCTGCTGCCCGTGACCCTGCGCAATGTGGAAGCTGCGCTCAAGGTCCAGGGCCTGGCGCCCACCGCCGGCAAGGTCAGCGACCTGCAACCCAAAACCGATGCGGACATCATTGCCTGGTTCCGCAAGGTGCAGCGTTATGACGACTACCAGGTCGCGCGCAAGACGGCGGCGGCCGACATCAAGGGACCATTGCCGAAGGTGATCGATGCCGACAACAAGGACTATGTGCAGTCCCGCATGTTGTCGCTGCTGGCCGGGCAACCGGGCGTGAAGACGCTGGACCTGCCCCAACCGGCCAGCAGTGACCCGCGCCCCTTCGAGGTGGTCGGCATCCCGCTGTCGCCAGGCTTTCATGTGGTCGAGATCGCATCGCAAAAACTCGGCGCCTCGCTGCTGGACGAACGCCATGGCAACGGCCGGACCATGTATGTACGTACCTCGGCGCTGGTGACCAACCTGGGCGTGCACTTCAAGCTGGGCCGTGAAAACTCGGTGGCCTGGGTGACGACGCTGGACAAAGGCGCGCCCGTGGCCGGCGCCACGGTTCGTGTGTCCAGCTGCGGCGGGCAGGAGCTCGCCAAAGCCGTGACCAATGCCCAGGGTGTGGCCAGCTTCAAGGAGCTGTCGTCGAAGCCGCCGCGCTGCAGCGGCGACGATTACCGCGACGCCTACTTTGTCAGCGCAAGAACCAGTGGTAACGGCAATGGCGAGGACCTCGCCTTCACCTGGAGCGACTGGCACCGCGGCATCGAACCCTGGCGCTACAACGTGCCGACCAGCAGCGACCCGCGGCCCGACGTGCGCATCCACACGGTTTTTGACCGCACCTTGCTGCGCGCCGGCGAAACCGTGTCGATGAAACACATCCTGCGCACCGAGACCAGCCAGGGTTTCGGCCTGGAGGAGACGCCCCCCGACAAGCTCACGCTGACCCACATCGGCAGTGGCCAGCAGTATGTGCAGCCGCTGGCATGGCGAAAAACCGCTACCGGCGGGCAAAGCGCAGACAGCAGTTTTTCCATTCCCCCCGCGGCCAAGCTTGGTGAATACGAGCTGCAGATGAACCTGCGCGGCAGCAATCGCGTGACAGGCAGCTTCCGGGTGGAAGAATTCCGCTTGCCGGTGCTGGAAGGCCGGATCAGTCCGACTGACAAGAACCCGCTGGTCAATGTGAAGACCGTGCCTGCCGACGTGCAGATCAATTACGTCTCCGGCGGCGGCGCGGCCAACCTGCCGGTGCGTGTCTCCGCACTGGTTCGTGCCAAATCGCTCAACTACGCCGACTACAGCGAATTCAGCTTCCAGCCGCCACGCGCCGCACGCGCGGGCACCAGCGGCGAAGGCGAGGAAGAAGCCACGGCGTCCCAGGATCCGCGCGTGATCGCCGACAAGCTGGCGGTGACGCTGGACCGCAATGGCGGGGGCAAAACCACGATCACCGATGTGCCGGTGGGCAAGCAGCCGCAAGAGTTGCTGATGGAAGCGAGTTATGCGGACCCGAACGGGGAAGTGCAGACCCTTCGCAGCGTCTCCACCCTGTGGCCGGCGGCCGTGGTCGCCGGCATCAAGACCGAAGGCTGGGTGTCCGCCAGCCAGAAGATCAAATTCCAGGCGCTGGCGCTGGACCTGGCCGGCAAGCCAGCGCCCGGCGTCAGCATGGAGGTCAAGGCGGTGGCGCGCATCGTCACCACCAGCCGCAAACGCATGGTGGGTGGCTTTTACACCTACGACAACAAAACCGACATCAAGGACCTGGGCAAGGTTTGCAGCGGAAAAAGCGACAGCCGCGGCCTGCTGCTGTGCGAGGCCAAACTGGGCGAGCCGGGCGAGGTCGAGCTGGTGGTGAGCGCGCAGGACGGCGCCGGCAACAACATCCAGGCAGCCGGCTCGGTCTATGTCACGCGCCAGGGCGAACTCTGGTTCGGCGGCGAGGATCACGACCGCATGGACGTGTTGCCCGAGAAGAAGAGCTACCAGCCCGGCGAGGTCGCCAAATTCCAGGTGCGCATGCCCTTCCGCTTTGCCACCGCGCTGGTCGCCATCGAGCGTGAAGGTGTGATCGAGACCCAGGTGGTCCAGCTCAATGGCCAGGACCCGACCGTGCAACTGCAGGTCAAGGAAGGCTGGGGCCCGAATGTGTACGTCAGCGTGCTGGCGCTGCGCGGTCGGCTGCGCGAGGTGCCCTGGTACAGCTTCTTCACCTGGGGCTACAAGGCGCCGCGCGAATGGTGGACATCGTTCTGGCACGAAGGCCGCGAGTATGTGGCCCCGACCACGCTGGTGGACCTGAGCAAGCCGGCGTTCCGCCTGGGCCTGGCAGAAATACGCGTCGGCACGCAGGCGCACCAGCTGGCGGTGACGGTCAAGGCCGACAAGGACAGCTACCCGGTGCGCGGGCAGGCCAAAGTCACCATCACCGCAAAACTTCCCAATGGGCAACCCGCGGCGAATGCCGAAGTCGCGCTGGCCGCGGTGGACCAGGCGCTGCTGGAGCTGATGCCCAACAACAGCTGGGACCTGCTGGGCGCCATGTTGCAGCGGCGCGCCTGGGGCGTGGAAACCTCGACCGCGCAGATGGAGATCATTGGCCGCCGGCACTACGGCCGCAAGGCGGTGCCGGCGGGCGGTGGTGGCGGGCGCAGCAACACGCGCGAACTGCTGGAGACCCTGCTGCTGTGGAATCCCTCGCTCAAGCTCGACGCCAACGGCCAGGCGCAGGTGACGGTGCCCCTGAACGACGCGCTGACCACCTTCAAGATCGTTGCGGTCGCCGACAGCGGCACCAGCCTGTTCGGCACCGGCCAGACCTCCATCACCGCCACGCAGGACCTGCAGATCATCAGCGGCCTGCCGCCGCTGGTGCGCGAGGACGACCAGTTCCGCGCGCAGATCACCCTGCGCAACACGACCAAAGCTGCGATGAAAGTCGAGGTGAGCCCGAGGGCGACGCTGCTGGAGCTCCAGCCGCAGACGGTGGACATTCCCGCCGGCGAGGCGCGTGAAGTGGCGTGGATGGTGACGGCCCCGGCGCAGCTGGCGCTGACACGCGCCGAAGCCATCCTCTGGGAGATCGAGGCCAGGGACAACATCAGCGGCGCGCGCGACGGCCTGAAAGCGCGCCAGCGCATCATCCCTGCCGTGCCTTTGACCGTGCAGCAGGCCACGCTGGTGCAGGTCGATGGCAACTTCACGCTGGACGTGAATCCGCCGGCCGATGCGCTGCCGGGCCGCGGCGGGTTAAAAATGTCACTGCAACCGAAACTGGCAGAGGGCATGGACGGCGTGCGCGACTGGTTTGCCAACTACCCGTTTGCCTGCCTGGAGCAGAAAACCAGCAAGGCCGTCGGCCTGCGCGATGCCAAACTCTGGCAGACCGTGCTGGCGCAACTGCCAGGCTACCTGGACAGCGACGGACTGGCCAGTTATTTCCCACCGCGTGACGGCGAAGCCTCGCGCGGCAGCGATGTATTGACCGCCTACCTGCTGGCCGCCACACATGAAGCCGCCGCCATCCACCCGGCCTTCGCCCTGCCCGACGATGCGCGCGCACCCATGGAGCGGGGCCTGATCGCGTTTGTCGAAGGCAAGCTGCAGCGCGAATTCTGGAGCCCCCGCAAGGACCTGGACATGCGCAAGCTTGCCGCCATCGAGGCGCTCTCGCGTTACGGCAAGGCGCAAGGCCGCATGCTGGGCAGCATCACCATCGCACCCAATCAGTGGCCGACCCACGCAGTGATCGACTGGCTCAACATCCTCAAGCGTGTGGCCGACGTACCGCAGCGCGAGCAGCGTCTGGCAGAGGCCACACAAGTGCTGAAGTCGCGCCTCTCGTACCAGGGCACCAAAGTCGTCTTCAGCACCGAGAAGGACGATTACTGGTGGTGGTTGATGGTCAACGGTGACGTCAACACCGCCCGCCTGATGCTGGCGGTGATGGATGATGCGGCGTGGAAGGACGACATGGGCAGGCTGGCCAACGGCTTCATCGCACGCCAGCAAAAAGGCGCCTGGCACACCACCACCGCCAACCTCTGGGGTGGGCTGGCGCTGGACAGGTTTTCCGCGAAATTCGAGGCGACGCCCGTGGCCGGTGTGACCAAAGCCACGCTGGCGTCAAGCGCGGCCAGTGTGGCCAGCGTGGACTGGGGCAAGGTCACACGTGTCAAGCCCACCGATACCCTGGGCGCGCCCAACCAGGCCAGCTTCTTCGGCGCGCCGGCCTCGCCCGGCAACCTGCGCGGCAACAGCATGTTCCTGCCCTGGGGCACAACGACACCCGGGGGCAAGGACACCTTGACCGTGACCCAGCAGGGCACAGGCAAACCCTGGCTGACGCTCCAGTCGCTTGCGGCCGTGCAGCTGAAAGCGCCTTTCAACGCCGGCTACCAGATCAAGAAGACGATCACCCCGGTGGAACAGGCCGTCAAGGGCACCTACACCCGCGGCGACGTGATCCGCATCACGCTGGAAGTCAACGCCAGCGCCGACATGAGCTGGGTCGTCATCAGCGACCCGGTGCCCGGCGGCGCCACCATCCTGGGCAGCGGCCTGGGGCGCGACTCGCAGATCGCCACCAGCGGCGAGAAAAAAACCGGCGCGGGCTGGCCGGCATTTGAGGAACGCAGCTTCGAGGCCTTCCGCAGTTATTACGAATACCTGCCCAAGGGCGTGGTGAAGATGGAATACACCGTCCGGCTGAACAACGTCGGCGACTTTGCGCTGCCGCCCAGCCGCGTGGAAGCCATGTATGCGCCCGAGATGTTTGGCGAAGCGCCGAATGCGCGGGTGAAAGTGGAGGCCGTCCGATGATGCAACGACGCCTCCTGCTTGCGGCCGCCGGCGCTGCGCTGCTGCACCGCCCGGCCTGGGCTGCCGCTTCTGACTGGGAGCAACGCTTCGGCTACACCACCGGCTGGGGACCGGGCCGCAACTGGACAGACAAAGCTTTTCGAGTGGGCAACTACTCGGGAGGCTACGAAGCCATGTTCCGGGCCCGGCCCATTGCCGCCCCGGCGCAGGCCAGCCCCCTGGCCGCCTTGTCACCGGAAGGTGTGCGGGCCTTCGAGCCGGTTGCGACACGTGCGCAGGCCTACATGCGCGCCTGGCCGGTCAGCGGCCTGCTGATCGCGCGCAAGGGAACGGTGCTGTTCGAGGCCTACCAGTTCGACCGTACGCCCGCCATGCGCATGACCAGCTGGTCCATGGCCAAAAGCGTGAGCTCGCTGCTGCTGGGCATCTGCGTCGACCGCGGGCTGGTGCGCTCCATGGATGACCGGGCGCAGGACTACCTGCCCGAGCTGCAGGGCAGCCTGCATGGCGGCGTCAGCCTGCGCCACCTCGCCAACATGTCCAGCGGCGCAGACATCCTCCACGACCGCGACAACGCCACGCTTTACCCGCGCGCCTTCCTCAACAGCGGGTCGGACCTGGAAGCCGCGGTGCGTGGCTGGAACCGCCCGCTGGAAGCCCAGGGCGCGCGCTACAACTACAACGAACTGTGTCCGCTCACCATCGGCATGGTGATCCGCAAGGTCACCGGCATGCCGATGGCGGCCTTCTGCGAGGAAGCCCTCTGGAAACCCCTAGGCGCTGAAGGCTCCGCCAGCTGGCTGTGCGACGGGCAGGGCAAGGAATTCAATTGCATCGGTTTTGGCGCGCGGCTGCGCGACTGGGCCCGGCTGGCGCAAATGGTGGCGCAGCGAGGCGCCATGGAGGGCCGGCAGGTGGTGAGTGCGCGCTGGATCGACGAATGCGCGTCATGGTCCGCCGCCGACGCCCAGGTGCGTTTTGGCTCGGCAGGCCCGCGCTTCGGCTACAAATTCTTCTTCTGGCACGGCCAGGCCGACGGCAACTGGATGATGATGGTAGGCCACGATGGTCAGCGCATCATCATCGAACGCAGCACGCAGACGGTGCTGGTGCAAACCGGCGTCGACCAGTCCGCGCTCTGGGTGCCAGCGCTGAGCGACATCATGACAGCCGCCATGCGTGCGCCGGTGGGGATCTGATGATGAAGGCGGCACGCGCGCTCTTGCTGGCTGCCGGCTTTGCCTGCGCGGCCCAGGCGCTGGCCCTGCCGTCCTTCGAGGAAGTGCGCCGCGAACACCGTTCTTCCGACACCCTGGTGCTGGACCGCAGCGGTGAAGTCATCCAACGCCTGCGCACCGACACCAGCGTGCGGCGCGGCCAGTGGGTGGCGCTGCCGGACGTGTCGCCGGCCCTGCGCACGGCGCTGGTGCTCAGCGAAGACAGGCGCTTTTACGAACACAGCGGCGTCGACTGGCGCGCCGTCTCTGCCGCGGCATGGGGCAACCTGTGGAACACGAAGACACGCGGCGCCTCCACCCTGAGCATGCAGCTGGCCGGCCTGCTCGACGAGGACTGGCGCGCCGGCGCGGGCGGGCGCAGCATCCCGCAGAAAATCGGCCAGACGGTGTCGGCGCAGTGGCTGGAGCGCAGCTGGCGCAAGGACCAGATACTGGAGGCTTACCTCAACCTGGTGCCGTTCCGCGGCGAGATCGTCGGCATCGACGCGCTCAGCCGCACGCTGTTCGCCAAGGCGGCGCACGGGCTGGATGAACGCGAGGCGGCTGTAGCGGCGGCGCTGGTGCGTGCGCCCAACGCCAAAGCGGCGCAAGTGTCTCAGCGGGCCTGCGGCGTGCTTAAAACCATGCAAGCCCCCACGCTTGTAGCTTCGCGTACTGCGCTGCCCCCCGAGGGGGCTGACCTTGCCCGGGGCGGCCCTTCGCGGCGGTCGCAGGCGCCGGCCAAACCTGATTGCGACGGCCTGGACCTGTTTGCCGCGGCCGCGTTGCAACGGCGCGCCTTCGATGCCAGCGAAGGCATGGCGCCACACCTGGCGCGGCAAGTGCTGCGCCACACCGCTACGCGAGACAGCGGCCAGGCGCAGGCGTTGATGCCTGCGTCGGTGACCTCCACGGTCCGCGCGCCGCTGCAGCGCTTCGCGGTGCAGACGCTGACCCGGCAACTGCGCGAGCTGCGCGGTCGCCATGTCGAGGACGGCGCGATCGTGGTGCTGGACAACGCCACCGGCGAGGTGCTGGCCTGGGTCGGATCGTCGGGTGCGCTCAGTGCGGCCGCCGAGGTGGACGGCGTGCTGGCCCTGCGCCAGCCGGGCTCCACCCTCAAGCCGTTTCTTTACGCACAGGCCATTGCCGAAAAACGCATCACCGCCGCTTCGCTGCTGGAGGATTCCTCCTCGCAGATCCAGACGGCCGGCGGGCTCTACATTCCGCAGAACTACGACCGCCGCTTCAAGGGACTGGTCTCCTCGCGCACCGCGCTGGGCGCGTCGCTCAACGTGCCGGCGGTGCGCACGCTGGTGATGGTCTCGCCCGACGCCTTCCACAAGCAACTCAGGGCCGTCGGCCTGCCGTTGAAGGAAACGGGCGGCTACTACGGCTACAGCCTGGCGCTGGGCAGCAGCGAGGTGTCCTTGCTGTCACTGACCAATGCCTACCGCAGCCTGGCCAACGGCGGGCGCTACAGCGCGGCCGCGTTCACGCGCAACCCGACACCGGCCTTCACCCCCGCCCTGGACGCGCGCGCTGCCTTCATCGTGACGGACATCCTGGCCGACCCGCTGGCGCGGGCGCGCACCTTCGGCACCGACAGCGTGCTCGCGACGCGGGCCTGGTCGGCGGTAAAAACCGGCACCAGCAAGGACATGCGCGACAACTGGGCGGTCGGTTATTCGCAGCGCTACACGGTCGGCGTGTGGGTGGGCAACGCCGGCGGCGCGCCCATGTGGGACGTCAGCGGCACCAGCGGCGCGGCGCCGATCTGGGCAGCGCTGATGAATCACCTGCACCGGACCGAGCCCAGCCGGGCGCCCGCCCCGCCGCCCGGCCTGGTGCAAAGCCACGTGCGTTTTGGCGCCAGCGAGGGTGGGGTCAACGGCGCACCGCTGGAGGCGGCGCGCAGCGAGTGGTTTATCCGGGGCACCGAACAAACCCTGTTTGCTATCGATTCAGGAGCTCCCGGCCCAGGCGTGGAAAGGGCTGAAGGCACAAAACACCTGAAAAACACCGCCAGGGAAGCGGAGGCGCCCATGCGCATCACGTCGCCGGCCTCCGGCACCATCATCGCGCTGGATCCCGACATTCCTCCCAACCGGCAGCGGGTGGGCTTCAGCGCCGACGGCCGGGACCTGCGCTGGCTGATGGACGGCAAGGAGTTTGCGCGCGGGCCCCGGGCGCAGTGGTTGCCCTGGCCCGGGCGGCATGTGGTGCAGTTGCAGGACGCCGGCGGCCGGGTGCATGACGAAATCCGCCTCGAGGTGCGCGGCGCGGGCGTGAAGACAGTGTCCCGCTAGGCGGCATCCACGGGCTGGACGCACCCGACCAGGCGGATCGACGCCTCGCGGACGTGAAAAAAATTCGGCATGGGTGCATCCGGGCCCAAATTTCTTCAAACTGGTCCGGCGCCAAAGCCGCTACGATCAGCTCTCCAAGGAGACCCGCCCCATGCCCGTGATCACCACCATCGAAGACCTGCGCGTAATCGCCAAAAAACGCGTGCCGCGCATGTTTTACGACTACGCCGATTCGGGTTCCTGGACCGAAAGCACCTACCGCGCCAATGAAGAGGACTTCGCCAGGATCCGGTTGCGCCAGCGCGTGGCGGTCAACATGGAAAACCGCAGCACGGCCGCCACCATGGCCGGGGTCAAGGCGAAGATGCCGGTCGCCATCGCGCCGGTCGGCCTGACCGGCATGCAACATGCCGACGGTGAAATCCATGCGGCCCGCGCCGCCGAAAAATTCGGCATCCCCTTCACCTTGTCGACCATGAGCATTTGCTCCATGGAAGACATCGCGGCATCGACCCAGGCGCCTTTCTGGTACCAGCTCTACATGATGCGCGACCGCACGGCCATGGAAGCCATGATTGCGCGCGCGCGCAAGGCCCGTTGCAGCGCCCTGGTCCTGACACTGGACCTGCAGGTCATCGGCCAGCGCCACAAGGATCTCAAAAACGGGCTGACCGCCCCGCCCCGGCCGACACTGGCCAACATCCTCAACCTTGCGACCAAGCCGCGCTGGTGCCTGGGCATGGCAGGCACACACCGCCGCAGCTTCGGCAACCTGGTGGGCCACGTCAAGGGCGTGAGCGACATGAATTCACTGGCGGCATGGACCAATGAGCAATTCGATCCGCGCCTGTCCTGGGCGGACGTGGCCTGGGTGCGCGAACGCTGGGACGGCAAGCTGGTGCTCAAGGGCATCCAGGACGTGGAAGACGCCAGGCTCGCCACCCAGAGCGGCGCGGACGTGATCATCGTCAGCAACCACGGCGGCCGCCAGCTCGATGGTGCGCAGTCCAGCATTTCCGCCCTGCCACCGATTGTTGAAGCCGTGGGCAACAACATCGAGGTCTGGATGGACGGCGGCATCCGTTCCGGCCAGGACGTGCTCAAGGCCTGGGCGCTGGGCGCGCGCGGCACCATGATCGGCCGCGCCATGGTCTACGGCCTGGGCGCCATGGGCGAGGCCGGCGTGACCAAAGCCCTGCAGATCATCCACAAGGAACTCGACATCACCATGGCCTTCTGCGGCCACACCGACATCCAGAAGGTCGACAAAAGCATCCTGGTGCCGGGCACGTTCCCGATCTGACGTGCAGGGCTGAACCGTCCGGCGGCGGGCGCCGCCGCGAGGTTTCACGTTTCATCCGCCGCCACGCTATGCTTGCCGGGTGAGCGAATCCGCCCCCTCTTCCCCGCCCCGCCAGCCCGGCCTGCGCCGCATTGCCCACCTCGACATGGACGCCTTTTTTGCGTCCGTCGAGCTGCTGCGTTATCCCCAGCTCAAGGGCCTGCCGGTGGTCATAGGCGGCGGGCGGCGCAAGGTGGACGAGGCCCTGGCCGCCAACCCGGAACGCCTGCCGCGTTTTATTCCGGTCGCCGAGTTTCCCCTGCTCAAGGACTATGTCGGGCGCGGCGTGATCACCACCGCCACCTACGCCGCGCGCCAGTTCGGCGTGGGCTCGGCCATGGGCATGATGAAGGCCGCCAAACTCTGTCCACAAGCCATCGTGCTGCCGGTGGACTTCGATGAGGTGCGCAAATATTCGCGGCTGTTCAAAAGCACCATCACGGAAATTGCGCCTGTCATGCAGGACCGCGGCGTCGACGAGGTCTACATCGACTTCACCGACGTGCCCGGTGGCCAGCGTGAAGGCGGGCGGGTGCTGGCGCGGCTGATCCAGAAGGCGATTTTTGAAGCCACCGGGCTGACCTGCTCGATCGGCGTCGCGCCCAACCGGCTGCTGGCCAAGATGGCCAGCGAGTTCAACAAGCCCAACGGCATCTCGATTGTTCACGAGGCCGACCTGCAGGAAAAGATCTGGCCGCTCAACGTGCGCAAGATCAACGGCATCGGCCCCAAGGCTGGCGAGAAACTCGCGAAGCTGCACGTGCACACCATCGGCGAGCTGGCCGCGCAAGACCCGGGCTGGCTGGTCGACAATTTCGGCAAGGCCACCGGCGCCTGGATGCATGCCGTGGCCTGGGGCCGCGATGACAGCCCGGTGGTGACCGAGAGTGAACCGGTCAGCATGAGCCGCGAGACCACCTTTGAGCGCGACCTGCACGCGGTGCGCGACAAGGCCGCGCTGGGCGCCATCTTCACCGACCTGTGCACACGCCTGGCTGACGACTTGCAGCGCAAGGGCTACGTCGCGAAGACCATAGGCATCAAGTTGCGTTATGACGATTTCAAGATTGCCACACGTGATCAGACGGCTGAGTCCTACACCTCGGACGCCAGAACCATTCGCAAAATAGCCGGACAGTGCCTCAAGCGTGTCCCCCTGACGCAGCGGCTGCGCCTGCTGGGCGTGCGGGCGGCCACTCTGGCGAAAGCCGGCGAGGAGCCGGTTCATGAACAAAAAATGCCTCCAGCCCCCGCCGATCAAGGGATGAATGCTCCTGATTACATAGCAACTGACCAGCTTTTCTGATTGTCACCTCATGCCCGGCAAGACCTCCTCCCCTTCCCCCGCTTCCTCTTCTTCCCGGTCTGCCGCGCCTTCTCCCTCTTCCACCCCACCCACGCCCGCCGGGCTGGTCTATGTGAGCGATGACAAGCCGGGCTTCACGCGTCTCAAACGTGGCGAGCACTTCGTCTACCGCGATACCCACGGGAAACCCCTCAAGGACAAGGAAGAAATCCAGCGCATCCGCAAGCTGGCGATCCCGCCAGCGTACACCCGGGTCTGGATCTGCCCCTTGCGAAACGGCCACCTGCAGGCGACCGGCCGCGACGCGCGTGGCCGCAAGCAATACCGCTACCACGCCGGGTGGCGCGAGAAGCGCGACGAAAGCAAATTCGACCGGCTGGAGGCTTTCGGCCTGGCGCTGCCGCACATACGCGCCCGGGTGGCGCGTGACCTGAAGCCCGTGAAGGGACAACCGCTGGGCCGCACACTGGTGCTGGCTACGCTGGTGCGACTGCTGGACACCACCTATGTCCGCGTCGGCAACGACGAGTACGCGCGTGACAACGGCTCCTACGGCCTGACCACCCTGCGCAACCCGCACGCCGGCGTGCGCGGCAGCGTGCTGCAACTGCGCTTTCGCGGGAAAAGCGGCGTGATGCAAAACGTCAGGCTGGACGACCCCAAGGTGGCCGCCGTGGTGCGCCGCTGCCAGCAGTTGCCGGGGCAGGAGCTGTTCCAGTACGAAGACGAAGACGGCCAGCCCCGCACGCTCGGCTCCAGCGACGTCAACGACTACCTCGCGGACATCGTCGGGGCCAAACGCCCCGCGCAGCACCCGCGCAGAGACAAGCGTGGGGTCGAGCCTTTCACCGCCAAGGATTTCCGCACCTGGCACGGCACGGTGCAGGCGCTGGAGCTGACCCGTCTGGCCTGCGCCGGCACCGGGACTGCGCCTTCAGGCTACAGCGCCAAGGCGGTGCTGGCCGAAGTGGCCAGCCTGCTGGGCAACACGCCGGCGGTTTGCCGCAAGTCCTACATCCATCCCGCGGTGATGAGCCTGGGCAGCGAATTGGCAGCGGAGCCCGACCTGATGGCGGGGCTGTGGGACCAGGTCGGCGCCGGAAAACCGGCACGCCGTCTGCGCGCCGCCGAAGCCCGCTTGCTGTCTTTCCTCAAAACCCAGAAACGCGGCAAAAGACAGGCAGCGCCTGCGCCGGCCGCCCGCGCGCGCGCCTGAACCGGCCTCAGGCCGTGACGATGTCGTCCTGGTGATTGGCGATGTGCAGCACATGCGCCAGCGCGAAGTCCTGCTTGTCGAGCGAACCGTAGGCAAAGTGCGGCCGTAGCGGGCCGGTGTGCCGATTGAAACGAAGAATCGCCGCTTTCAGCCGCGCCGCGCCCGGCTGCCACGCCTTGCCGCCCTGCAGGGCCGGCGCGCCGGGGATCGGCTCGCTCAGGCCGTGCGTCATCTGCCCGCGCCACTTGAAAAAAGCGAAAGCCCCGGCGCCGGCGGTTTGCTGAAACAGCGCGCTGCGGGGCCGCGGGAATCCGTCCATGCTCATCTCGATACTTTGCGCCATGTGTTCCAGCATGGCACCCAGGGGCCAGGCGCCGGTGCTGCGCGCCCCCGGGGTTTTTTCCAGCGTGTCCAGCCAGGCCAGCGCGCCGTCCAGGGTGCGGACCTTGGGCAGGTCGGCCAGGGCGGCTCCCCCATACAGGGAGGTGAGGCCCGCGGTGGCGGCCAGCAGGAGATCGCGGCGCTTCATGGGCCGCATCCTACCAGCGCGGCCCCGGCCGCTTATTTCAGTGTGGCCAGAAAAGCAATGAGGTCGGCCCGTTCCTGCGCGTCCTCCACCTGAAACCCCATGCGCTGGCCAGCCACCAGTTCTTCCGGGTCTTGCAGCCAGGCCTCAAGCGTCTGCGGCGTCCAGCGCAAGCGCGACTGCGCCAGCTCGGTCGAATAGCTGTAACCCTTGAGGCCGCCCACCCGGCGGCCCATCACGCCCCGGTGGGCCGGCCCGATCCTGTTGCTGTCCACCGCGTGGCAGGCGGTGCAGCGCGCCTGGTGCAGGGCCGCGCCGCGCTGCACATCCCCAGGGGGCGGTGTCCGCCATTCCCTTGCGCCACTGGCTTGCGCCAGGCAGGTCCCGGCCATCAGCAACGCCGCAAGGGCCAGCACAGCATCACAAAAAAAAGACAGGCGTCCGGGTGGGTGGCCGGGGAGAGATGGCATGGAGGTTCCTCAAGGCGCGCCTGGGCTGGGTCGTCGCATGAGGGCAATACGTGTCTCCTGGCCCCGTGGATTCAACGGGCTCCCAAGATTGGTGCGTAAAAAAAATGGACGGGACTGAATCCGGATCCAAAGCCGCCTCGTATCGCTTCGGTACATCTGATTACATTTCGCCACTTTTAACCGAGACCTCCCATGACCACTCCCTTTGCGCCTCGACTCGTCACCGCCTGCATCGCCGCCTTTTGCGCGGCTGCGGGCTTTTCGGCCCATGCCGACACCGGCAAGCTGCTGCTGACCGGCGGCGTCAGCAGCATTGATGGGGCGGCCGGGGGCGGCCTGACACCCTGGGCCGTGATCGGCAGCAATGCGACCGAAGGCGAAATCGGCGGCTCGGCCTTTGTCAGCACGGCCGGCACCCGGGACTACGGGCTGAACATCGTCGGCGCCGCCATCGGCATCCATGACCGCTACGAAATTTCCGTGGCGCAGCAGGACTTCAACACCCGCGCCACCGGCACGGCGCTCGGGCTGCCCGGCCTGCACCTGAAGCAATCCATCGTCGGCTTCAAGGCGCGTGTCGCCGGCGACGCCATCCTCGACAGCGACTCGCTGATGCCGCAAGTGGCTGTGGGTGTGGAATTCAAGAACCTCAACTCGACCGGCCTGGACGGCACACTGCGCGCGCTGGGAGCCAAGCGTGACGGTGTGGACATTTACGTCAGCGCCACCAAGCTGTTCCTGGGCCAGAGCCTGCTGCTGAACGGAACCCTGCGCGCCACCAAGGCCAACCAGAACGGCCTGCTCGGTTACGGCGCCACGCTGGGCGGTGGCAACAACAACAGCTACAGCCTGCAGCCGGAGTTTTCGATCGCGTACCTGCTCAGCAAAAACGTCGTGGTGGGCGCCGAATACCGCTTCATGCGCAACAAGCTGGAAACCGCCGGCCGCGCCGCCGGCCTGGGCAACGGCCTGCGTTCGGACGACTGGAAAGACGTCTTCATCGCCTGGGCGCCCAACAAGAACCTGTCGCTGACGCTGGCCTATGTGGACCTGGGAGTGATCGTTCCGGCCACCACGGCCAGCCGCAAGCAAAAGGGCTACTACCTGTCGGCGCAGATCGCTTTCTGATTCCGGCCCGCACCTTCACCATCCCAACATTCGAGGAACCCCCATGAACAAACCCCTGATCTCCCTCCTGCTTGCCGCCGCCAGCCTGCTGCTGGCCGGCGCCTCGTCCGCGCAAACCATGGCGCCCAACGACCAGCTGTACAAGGCCTTTGGTGAAAAACCCGGCCTGGTCGCGTTGATGGACGACTTCATGGTCCGCCTTCTGGCCGACCCGCGCACCAGCCCGCACTTCAAGCCGTCCAACCAGGAGCGCGTCAAGGAGCAACTGGTGGACCAGCTGTGTTCGCTGGCCGGCGGCCCCTGCGTGTACAAGGGCGCCGACATGAAAAGCGCACACGCCAACCTGGACATCAAGAAATCGGACTTCAACGCGCTGGTCGAGGTGCTGCAGCAAAGCATGGACGCCAAAGGCATTCCCTTCCGCACCCAGAACCAGATGCTGGCCTTGCTGGCCCCCATGCACCGTGACACCATCACGGTTCGCTGATCCCATTGACCACCAACAGGGACCTTCCTCCATGAAAAAAAACATCCTCTCCCTTGCGCTGGCGGCCTTGTGCTGCTGCGCCACCGCCGGCAACCTGCAAGTGCTTGTGCTGGACAAGGAAGGCAAGCCGGTGCAGGACGCGGTGGTCGTGGTGCTGCCGGCCAACAAGGGCGCATCCAAGACCCCCTTGCCGGCCCAGGTCACGATCAGCCAGGAAAAAATGCGTTTCATCCCGGCCGTGAGCGTGGTGGCCGTGGGCGCCAGGGCGCAGTTTGTCAACAACGACCCCTGGGAACACCATGTGCGCGCCTCGGCCGCAGGCGTGGCGCAGTTCAACAACGCCGCCGGCGGTGGTTTCGAGCTGCGGCTGGACGGCAAGCCCGAAGGTAAACCGGGCAAAACGGCGGAAGCGGTGTTTGAAAAAGCCGGCGCCGTGCTGCTGGGCTGCCACATCCACGGCTCCATGCGCGGCCACGTTTATGTCAGCGAGTCGCCCTGGGCACTGCTGACGGGCGCCGATGGCATCGCCCTGCTGGAACAGCTTCCCGACGGCGCAGCGCAGATCAAGGTCTGGCATGCGGACCAGTTGCTGGACATCGCGCCGCAACAAACCACTGTCGGCGCGACCCCCGGCAAAGCCACGATGCAACTGACCGTGGTGCCGCGCCGGCGCCGGGTTTGACGCCCGCTGGTGCGCCTAGCTGGCAGCAAAAAAAACATAGTCCGCGGTGTAGCCCTCCTTGATGCGTTTGCCGGCATCGGCCGGCGCCGCGCAACCTGTGGCGGGCGCATTGCCGCCCTCGGTGTTGAGTCGCTGAACACTGGTCACCCGGGCCAGGGTGCCGCTGCCGCCGCCTGACTGGACGGACAACAGCAGCAAGGGAATGTCTGCCGCGCGTTCGCCATTGGCGCGCGCCTTCACGGTTCCCACCGTCCTGCTGCCGTCCAGCGCGGTCCAGTGGGGGCCGGCGCCGTGGATGCCGACCTTTTCGTCTTTCTGATTGAAGAGTTCGGCTTCAGGCGCGACAAACACCCAGGCCCAGCCGCCTTTTTCGGCGGCGCGGCATTCATAAATCTGCGAACCCACGGCATGCCAGGTGAACACGGCGCGCTCCCTGTCGGCCGGCCTGAGCGCGGCAGGCACGGGGCTGCCCGCCCCGGCCGGAACCGGGGCTGTGGAAACGGCGCAGGCGCTGAGCAGGCTGGCGCAACACACGGCCAGGGCGAAGCTGGAAGCAGGAAAAGGAAGGGCGGAAGTGGCTTTCATGAGATGTCCTGAAGTGAGGTGGCAAACGGGTCAGCCGGTCGGCTGGTATCGGCCGTGGTTTGCGCCATGCCGACACCAGACAAACGCCGCCGCCCGCCCATCGGATGCAAGTCGTCAAAAAAACAGGCACCCTGCCCGGCTTGCCGCACAGGCGGAACTCCATATACTCAGCCGCATGAAACCGGACGCTGACACCGCCAACCGCAGCCTGGAGTCACTCATCATGGGTGCGGCGCAGGGCGACCACGCCTGCTTTGCGCAGGTGTATCAGCGCACCCACACGCATCTGTTTGGCGTTGCCGTTCGTATATTGGGTCAAGGACAGGCGGCCGAGGATGTGCTGCAAGAGGCGTATGTGAGTATCTGGAAAAGTGCCGCCGGCTACCGCAACGAGGTAGGCGGGCAAACCATTCAGGCCATGACATGGCTGATCGCCATCGTGCGCAACAAGGCGCTGGACGCCTTGCGCGCCCGCGCGCGGCGACGGGAAAGCGAGCTGCCGGCATCGGGCGACATCGATGAAGACGATGTCCAGGCCCTCGGCAACCCGGCGCCCAGCGCCATGCAGCTGCTCGAACAGGCCAGCCAGGCGCTGCATATTGAAGGCTGCATGAATGCACTGGACGGCAGCTACCGGCAAAGCCTGGCACTGGCGTATTACCAGGGCTTGTCGCACACCGAGGTGGCCGCGCAAATGGGCGCACCGCTCGGCTCGGTGAAAGCCTGGATACGACGGGGGCTGGAAAAGCTCAAGACCTGCCTGGCCGCGCAAGGGGTGGCGGCATGAGATATACCCAACCCGACCTGCTCGACCACCTGGCGTCGTCCTATGTCCTCGGCACGCTGACAGGCGGCGCGCGGCGGCGCTTTGACCGGCTGCAGCGCGACCGCGCCGATGTACGCGGCCTGGTGATGCAGTGGGAGAACCGCCTGGGCCAGCTGGCCATGTCGGTGCCCGTGCAACAACCCTCGCCCCAGGTGTGGAAGGCCATCGCAGCGCGAACGCAGCCCCCGATGGCCGTCCCTTCTGGCGGATGGCTGGGCTGGCTCAAGCCTGCAGGTTTTGGTTTTGGCGGTCTCGCCGCCGGCGTGATCGCCGCCAGCCTTTTATTTGCGACAGCGCCGGGCATCTTCATGACCAGCGACCAGGTTGCCATGCGCTCGGGTGAAAAACTTCCGCAAAGTTATGTGGGCCTGCTCACCGACGCGCAGGGCAACGGCAAGCTGCTGGTCAGCTCGCTGCGCCACGGTAAAACCATGAGCATCAAGGTGATTGGCCCGATCACGCCCCCGGCCGTCGGCCGACTGGTGCTGTGGGCCGTGCCCACGGACGGCCCGGCCTTTGCGCTGGGACCTGTGCCCACCAGCGGCTCGGCGGTATCGCTGCTGCCGGACACCTCGGAAAAACTGCTGCAGAAAGTCAGCAAGCTGGTGGTCACGCTGGAAACCAGCGCCGCGCCAGCCGGCCCCACCGGCATCGTGGTGTTCAGCGGAAATTGCGCCAAGCTGTGGTGACGCGGCGCGTTTACAAATAAATTACAGGCAGGGCTGCATCCGTTTGTCGGGTCCCGTCGTTTGTCCAAGGTGCTGACCGACAGCGCACCTTCATCAACCGACCCTCAAGGAGCCCGACATGAACACATTGACCCTTCGCCAGTTGATCGCCCTGCCCGTGCTGAGCCTGGCCCTGGCTGGTGCCGCACTGGCAGCCGACACCCCGACCACGCCGGTGCAGAACGCCCAGATTGACGATTTTGCCGCCGGAAAAAAAGCCATCGCCGCCAAAAACTGGGCAGAAGCTGTCAGCAGCTTCAACAAGGTGGTGGCGCAAAACCCGAAAAACGCCGACGCCTACAACTACCTCGGTTATTCGAACCGCTGGCTGGGCAAATACGATGAGGCGTTTGCCGCTTACGACAAGGCGCTGGCGCTGGACCCGAAACACAAGGGGGCCCTGGAGTACTCGGGCATCGCCTACCTGAAAACCGGCAAAAAGGCCCAGGCCGAAGCTCAACTTGCCAGACTGCAGGCCATCTGCACGAGCTGCGAAGAAACCAAAGACCTGGCCAAGGCCGTCGCTGCCGCCAAGTAATTCCCTGCGCTGGGTGTCATCCCCCGGCCCCGGCCGGAGGGGTGGCTCCCCCAGCCCGTGGCCACAAGAGCCGAAGGAAACACCATGTATTGCATCCCCCACTCACCGATCCGGCGCTTGCTGCGGCCTGCCCTCTTTTTCCTGGCGGCCAGCGTTCTTTCCACTCTGGCCAACGCCGGCAGCCTGATGGTGCAGGTGCTGGACAAGGACGGTAAACCGGCGCCCGACGCCGTGGTGGTCGTCGTGCCCGCCAGCAAAACCGGCAGCCCCAAAACCCCCCTGCCGGTGCAGGTGACGATTCACCAGGAACGGATGAGGTTTGTACCCGCGGTGAGCGTGGTGGCCGTGGGCGCCAGGGCGCAGTTTGTCAACAACGACCCCTGGGAACACCATGTGCGCGCCTCCGCCGCCGGTGTGGCGCAGTTCAATGCCGCAGCCGGCGAAGGGTTCGAGCTGCGGCTGGACGGCAAGCCGGAAGGCAAACCCGCCAGGACCGCCGAGGCGTCTTTCACCAAAGCCGGGGCGGTGCTGCTGGGCTGCCACATCCACGGCTCCATGCGCGGCCACGTGTACGTGAGCGACTCTCCCTGGGCCGTGCTGACCGGCGCCGACGGTGTGGCGCTGCTGGAGCAGGTGCCGGACGGCCCCGCGCACATCAGGGTCTGGCACGCCGACCAGCTGATCGACCTGGCGCCGCAGGCGCACACCGTGACGGCTGCTCCCGGCAAGCTCACCCTGCAATTGAGCGTGGTGCCGCGGCGGCGCAGGATATGACATTCAAGGCGGGGAACATCGCACTGCCCGGGGACCCGAACGGTCCGTGGCACCCTTGACAACACCTTTCACGAAACTTACATTGAAGCCTCTGCAAGGAGGCTTTATGTCCAACCCATCCAGACAGCACCCTTGGCGCCCCATCACGCTGGCGCAGCTGCAGCGCATCAAGAACTGGCGCGCGGCCCAGTGCAAGGCACACCCGGTGGAATGCGAGGTGTGGGAAGGTGTGCTGACACTGTGGGTCATGGGCTGGGTAGGCTGGTTGCCGGCCTTTGCCTTCGAGCTGCCCTGGGCCTACCCCCTGTGCCTGCTGGGCATGCTGATGCCCCAGGCGTATGTGCGCTGGCGCGCACGCGCCCATGACACACAACGTCTCAGGTGTGACTGGCTGGATCTGCTGGCCTGACTTACATTGGCAGCATGAACAATTTCAGCTGCTTTAGCCTCACCACCACCGACCACATCGCCCACCTGGTGCTCAACCGCCCCGAGGCGATGAACACCATGCACCCGACCTTCTGGCGCGAACTGGACGAGGTGCTGACCCACCTCAACAAGGCAGGCGAGGCGCGCGTGCTGGTGATCTCCAGCACCGGCAAACATTTCAGCGCCGGCATGGCGCTGGAAACCTTTGGCGGCGCCATCATGATGGACGACCAGAGCCCCGAAGGCCGCGCGGCGATGGCCGACCTGCTGGCCGGCATGCAGGCGACGTTTACCAAACTCGAGACGCTGCGCATCCCGGTGATCGCCGCCATCCAGGGCGGCTGCATAGGCGGCGCGGTGGACATGGTGACCGCCTGCTGCATCCGTTATGCCACCACCGAGACGTTTTTCTGCATCCAGGAAATCAACATCGGCATGGTGGCCGACGTCGGCACCCTGCAGCGCCTGCCCAAGCTGGTGCCGCTGGCCGTCGTCAAGGAACTGGCCTACACCGGCCGCCGCCTCCCGGCGCAGAAGGCCCTCGGCTACGGCCTGGTCAACGAGGTGTTCGATTCGGCGGAGGCCATGCTCGCAGGCGCGCTGTTGTGCGCCCAGGAAATCGCCTCCAAGCCGCCGGTCGCCATCTGGGGCACCAAGCAGGCCATCCACTATGCGCGCGACCACGCGGTGGACGATGCGCTCAAACAGATGGGCTGGCTGCAGGGCGCGATCTGGAGCAACCAGCACGTGCGCGAATCGGTGACGGCGATGAAGGAAAAACGCGCGGGCGACTTCCCGGCGCTGTCGCCGCTCAAACATTTCAATGAAATCGGGCTCTAGTCCTTGCCGGACAAGCGCAACCAGCTATCGATTAGATAGCAACTTCAGATGAAACCAAAGTCAGCCCTGAAACAAATTTGGTCACAGAGCGAGCTGCCTCTTCGGGCACCACTTGCAATAGAAAATGTGGCGCCTTGAGTTCCTGCACAGCAATGTCCGGTTTGATTTGCAATAAGTGCTGGCCAGCGCTACGGGGTACGACACCATCCTGCATGGCGCGCAGATACAACGTCGGAACAACAACGGCTTCCAGCTGACGGGAAACATCGACTGAAAGTACCGCACGCAGACGCGCACGCATAACCGATGGTTCAACCTGCGCCAATGCCTGCGACAAAGCCCGATACCAGACTACCGTGTAAAACCGGCCAAGCAGCAACCGGGCAAGGATCCCCACCGGCATGGCCGCTATCGGCAACAGGCCAACCCCAAACCGAAACACGCTCATCAGGGGCAATGGGTTGCGGGCAAAGGTACAACACAGCACCAAACCCACCAGCTGTGGCGGACGGCTGGCCGCGAGGGCAATGGCGACCGGACCAGAAAAAGACTCGCCAAGCAGCACATAGGGTTCATCCACGGGCAATTCAGCTCGAACCAGGACTTCCAGTCCTTCGTAGTCCAGCACCTCGGCAACCGGGTAGCGGAGCACCTTGACTTTGATGCCGGGCGACATGGCCGCCACGAACGAATCCAATAAATCACCAGTGCCGTCCATGCCCGGCAAAAGGACCAAAGTGACCATGTTGGCTTGGTAGATCTACTGCCGCGCCGTCCGCACATTCGCCGGCAACGCTTGTGGATGGCTGGTGCGGAAGGGGTTGATGTCCAGGCCGCCGCGACGCGTGTAGCGCGCATAGACCGACAGCCTGAGCGGCCGGCAACGCGTCCAGATGTCCATGAAGATGCGCTCCACACATTGCTCATGGAACTCGTTGTGGTTGCGAAAACTCACGATGTACTGCAGCAGGCCCTCCTGGTCGATGGGCGCGCCCGAGTAGCTGATTTGCACGCTGCCCCAGTCGGGCTGGCCGGTGACCAGGCAATTGCTTTTGAGCAGGTTGGACACCAGGGTCTCGGTCACGGGCGGCTCATCATGGTCGGCAAACAGCAATTCCGGCGCCGGCGTGTAGTGCACACATTCGACATCCAGCCGGTCCAGGTTCAGGCCGTCGAGTTCATGCACAGGCTCCTGGTCGAACAGCTCCGGGCCCAGGGTCTTGACACCGACACCGGCGCCCACCGTGGCGTTGAGGTCGGCGCGTATGCGCTCGCGCACCTCGCGTGCGTCGAGAAAACGCGTGTTGTTGAAACTGCCCAGGTAAAGCTTGAAGGACTTGCTCTCGACGATGTTCGGCGACTCGCAGGGCACGGTGACATGCGCCAGCGCCAGCTGCGGTTTGCCGCGAAGGTTGAGCCAGCTCAGTTCGTAGGCCGTCCAGATGTCAGCGCCCATGAAGGGCAAGCTGTCGCCGAGACCAATTTCCCCGCGCTTGACGGCGCGCGGGATGGGGAACAGCAGCGAGGCGTCGTACTGGTCGATGTAGGGCGAGCTCTTGCCGAGCCGGGATTCTTCGGGCTTGTTCATGGGGTCGCTCCTGCAGCGTGGAGATGGGGAATCAGCGGGGCGAGGATGCGCTCGACCACACCGGCGGGCAGGTCGTGGCCCATGCCTTCGACGCCGACCAGCCTGGCGCCGGGGATGCGCCGCGCCGTGTCTTCACCGCAGGCAAACGGCACCAGCGGGTCGGCCTTGCCGTGGATCACCAGTGTGGGCAAACGCAGCGCGCCCAGCGCATGGGCGCGTTGGCCGTCAGCGGCAATCGCGGCCATCTGGCGCACTGTTCCCGCGGGATAAAAACTGCGCTGGGCGGCAAAAGCAATCCGTTCGCGCAGCTCCGCGTCGTCGGTCGGAAAGCCTGGGCTGCCAATCGCCTTGAACAGCCTGACGTAATGGTTAAGCACCGATTCCGGGTCCTTGCCGGCCGGACGGCTCAGCAGCACCCGCATGACCTCCGGTTTGGCCTGCGGCAGGCCGCGCGCGCCACTGGAGCTCATGATGCTGGTCAGGCTCAGCACGCGCTCTGGCGCGGCGATCGCCACGCGTTGCGCGATCATGCCGCCCATGCTCACGCCGACCACATGCGCCTTCGCCACGTCCAGGGCGTCCAGCACCGCCAGCGTGTCGGCTGCCATGTCGCCCAGCGAATAAGGCGACTTCACCGGCAGGCCCAGCTTGTACTTGAGCCCTTCCCAGAGCAGGTTGGGCAAACCGAGGTGGTCGAACTTTTGCGACAGGCCGATGTCGCGGTTGTCCAGCCGGAGCACGCGGTAACCGGCATCGACCAGCGACTGCACCAGCGCCGGCGGCCAGGCCACCAGTTGCATGCCCAGGCCCATGATCAGCAACACCACAGGCCGGCCGCCCGTGTCGCCCGGGTGGCTGTCCTCGATCTCGATCTCGATGCCGTTTGCTCTTATTTTCATAGCTGCTTGCCCCCGACAGGCGGGGGCTCCGGGGTTATTTCATCAACAATCAACTGAAAGCTCTTTCGCGCAGCCACTTGGTGGCAATCCATTTCTCGCCGGCCAGCACCGGCATGCCGCCGTGCAGGGTCTGGCTGCTGGGGTGGGCCTGGCTGTAGCTGAAAAACACCGCGCTGCCGCGCCGCGGCGCCACCTGCAGCCGCAGGTCGGGGAACACCGTGGCGCCGCCTTCGGCCGGCTCCTGCAGGTACATGATGACAGTGGCCACACGCTGGCCGCCTCGCGCCAGGATGCTGGGGGTGCCGGGCTCGGCCGGGTCGAAATAGTCGTAGTGCGGCTTGTACTCGGTGCCCGGCCCGTAACGCAGCACCTGCAGGCCTTCGCCGTTTTCAAGCGGCCAGCCCAGCAGGCTGGCAATGCGCGCCTCGATGGCGGCCACCACGGCGTTTTCACCGCGCGTGAAAAACATGCCGTCGCTGGTGCGGTCGGCGTGGACTTCCTCGCCGCCGGTTTCCAGCGCCACCGTCAGCGAGCGCTGCAGCCGGGGCCGGGCCGCGGCGATCAGCGCCAGGCATTCTTCCTCGTCCAGCAGATTTTCCAGCACCAGCAGGTCGGGCGCGCGCATCACGGTGCTGATGGCCACCTGCCTGTCGCCGGCGTCCAGCCGCAGGCTGGACGAAGCAGCCGCCGGCCACGGCACGGGCAAGGGTGCAGGCGGTGTCTCCGTCAGGGCTTCGCTTGCCGCCTGGTGGCTCCAGCCGGCCGCAAGCATCGCCTGCAACACCGCCTCGG
>Ga0307516_10001375_pt1 | contig 33674 bp, 29 predicted proteins | sample 19_EM_MG_FD_203310 | JGI IMG/M metagenome (GOLD analysis project Ga0307516, IMG submission 203310) | Populus trichocarpa ectomycorrhiza microbial communities from riparian zone in the Pacific Northwest, United States - 19_EM | ecosystem: Host-associated > Plants > Roots > Unclassified | place...
AAATTATGGTTTCCCGCCCTCATTAATCATTTGCTACCATACAACTAACATTCGGTTGTTCATAAACTCACTCTCACATGTTTTCAACCCGCCGTAGATCTTCTGATGCACGGTGACCGGTCACTGCGTACGGATCTGGAGTATTCTGACTCTGGCCTCTCTTCGTAGGTTCACTTCCCCATGGGCTGTCCGAGGCTCCGCAGGTGGTACGAACATCGACTCAGAGGTCCGGACATCTCCAGACCTCATCGATGGTAAGACCATGTAGGCTGTCGTCCAACAGACATCATCGCTGACCGACGTCGCCCAACAGGGAGTTTGGCAGGGCCGGAATAACCGCCACATCTATTCGTTAGGCACAGCCGCGGGAGTGTGCCGTACTCTTTGCTCGAGATCTTGCAAACTCTGGCGAGCATCGTCTCTCCTCGACACCTCCGAGTCCGAAGAGCACGGCAACAACACCCTCTTGCTATCACCGATCGGATCGACGGATCGACGGCATGCTCAGTAGCAACTCCTTGCTTAATTATCATTAGTCTCAATTCCGAGGATTTCGTCTGCGTTCACGGGCGAGAGTAGGTTGCTGGGGGGTGTTCATCAAGTGTTCATGGACACAGATAGCTTGCTGTGTCAGCCTTGTCACTCCAAAAGATGACGTCCGGTCCAAGTGAACATCCCCTCCTGAGTGTTGACAGAAGCTGACTTGCTCCGACAAACAGTGACGTCAGGGTATCCCCTTGGGTATCCCTCTTCAAAACCCGTTGCACGCACCACACCCTCAGCGCCGAACCTCACGAGGTCGCCTCAAGTCGGGACAAGCAGAGGGCTTCCCGTATACCGCGGCCAACGTGAAACAAGGGCGTCGTGTGGAACGAGCAACCCCTCTTCGAGTATCTCGAGAGCCCAAAAAGTGCGCCGACTGAACAGCTTTGCGATATTGAGGACTGATCAGGCGTTGCACCCCTTACTATAGTACATCCCCGGTACCAAAATGGCATTTTCTGGGTTGGAGAAGGAGAAGGACAGGAGTGATCTCATCACTTGCAAGGAGCTGTACGTCCCCTTCTCTCCTCCTGGTCAAGTTCCACAGGTAAAAGTCGTCTTCCAGACCGCCTAAACCTCGTATCCCATCCGACCATTGGATTGGAATCCAAGGCTTGACACTACATTCAATTATGCACCACCGCGCCCGAGTCGAAGGGGATCATCTCGCTGCGTCGCTCCTTTCATACAATACCCGAGGGGCTTTTTGACATTAAGGGACAATACTCTTCGTGTAAGAGGTGCTAGGATGAAGTGGAACAGGCGTCTCACGGGGAACTGGATTTGTAAATCTATAACTCGATAGGGAAGACTCGGATTTGGCCGATGGTGACTGGGGTATGGCAGTTAATCTCCTAACTTACGAACGTTCACATCCTTCGCATACCAGAAACGTGTCGGGGCGGCACATGCTCATAATTTGCACCCCTCAGAGTCTCGGACCTAATACACATCGAAGAATATTGGAAGAGAATAGTATTTTTGGGTCCAATGGTCAGTGGGCCATTCACCAAATTTTCACGCCGTTCCTCCCCCAAACATGTCGCTACTAGTACGTAAATCATCACACAGGTGCTCATGGCACAGGCAATTTTTTTGATCGATTCCTGGACACATTCGATCCGAGGACGAGTATCCGGAGCGTTGGATAAGGTCAGGGTGGAGAATTGGGCGGCCTCGGAACGCGCCGGTGGTTGACATTTCGTTGGCACAGAGACAGGTGAAACATATGAATTACGTAAACTAAGCGTCTCTTGGCGCGCCATGACTCCGAGTTCAGATTTCTGGTTTGAAGATGGATCCATCGTCGTTGTCGTAGAAAATGTCGCCTTTCGCCTACACCAGTCGATTCTCAGCCGCCATTCCGACGTCTTTGCTGGTCTTTTCACTGTCCCTCAGCCTCCAAATCATGATAACAACGTGGGGAACGATGTGATGGATGATTGTCCAACGGTGCACTTGTCTGATACACTAGCGGACTTTACGGATGTCCTGAAGGTGCTGTACCAACCTTTGTGAGTCACATTTCAGAGATACGAAGGCGAATCCGAGTGATGAATCTGATGATGTACTCATACCCAGCCACTTCGACTCTCTCCCCTCAGACGCCGACCTATCGAAACTCATCACATTCCTCTCCGGAATCCTCCGCATCAGCACTAAATACAACATGACCCTCCTCCGACATAAATGTATCTCCGTTCTCCGCACCAAGTTCCCTGCCACTCTGCACGGATGTGACGATCTCCTCAGCTCAGGATACAAATACGCGTCTTCGACCGTCGTTCGTGCCATCCCACTCGCGCGAGAGACCAACGTGCCAGAGATCTTGCCTTGGGCGTTCTACATCTCCACTAACATCTCCACCGACACGTTACTGGACGATCCGGTGCTCTCCTGGCGCGACAAGGCGCTGTGTCTCGCGGGGAAGCAAAAGCTGTGGGAGATGCAGAAGACGCTGACGCACCGGTTTCTGTTCGAGTTTGCGAAAGCTCCGGGGTGCATCTTGTCGTGTCAGCCGCGCGTGCCGCAGACTCCGATGACGTGGCGGCGGACAGAGGAGCTGAGGGAGAATCCGCATCCGCTGAACGAGTTTGACGAGTGGGAATCGTTGAAGCTGTGTCCAAAGTGTTTGGATTTCACGCAACTGCAGCATCAGAAGGGAAGAGACCAGGTATGGAAGGAGTTGCCGAGGATATTTCTGTTGGGGAGCTGGGACGAGATTGAGAAAGAGCAAAGTCGGTAAGAAGTATGGATTGGACGTCTAAGATCTGTTATGATACAGTGATGTAAGTGAGTGTGAGTTTTGTTTCCTTTGGCCCTGCAGTAAGATTAAAGTCTTTACTCAGGGATAATCGACCCAAAATCGACCAGTCATAGACTATTGTCGAAGCGTCGAAAATGACAATGTTGCCGCCGTTTTGACCAAAGTCCACGTTTTTTCTACATCACTCAAGCTGATTCAAAGCCTTCATACCATAACGCAGAGGTCCATGTCGAAGGCAGCGATATCGCCGATATGTCAAGATCGCTCGACTACTACCAGGTCTTGCGAGGAGCTGGAGAGAGCGGTCCTGTTGGCGGATTTCTGCGAGGTTGTGGAGATCGGTGCGTGTCCTAGGTGATCAGCAGTTACGAAGCTTTTATCTACGTTAGTAATGTCCGTTGTGTCCGATGCCAAGTTTTCTCGCGCATATAGAACGGGACCATAAGACTAAAACCTTGAACATGTGATGGGACCGGGGCCTGTCACTTTAAGCTTGCTGTCTCCCTGCTATGAGGTCCTTCATGACTTTCCGAATCTTGCAATCTAGCCGTCATCACCATCTTCCCGAACGTCCTCATCGCAAGGAATTGCCATCGTAACTAGAGCCTCTCAAGGTATCGGGCACGCCATTGCTCTCCGGCTCGCGGAGGATGGTTTCGACGTCGCGGTCAACGACCTAACTTCTGCGAAAGACAGACTTGAAGGTCGAGGTCGTTGCCGTCACCGTCGAAAAGCTCGGTGATGGAGATGGTCGCCAATGTTATCCGCGGGCCGTTCTTGACAGTGCGCTGATATTTCGCCTCGTCACTTCACTCAGTCTGACTCATGTTGAATATCAACCACGGTGGACGAATGGGACCGCCTCTTCTCTATCAACACCCGCGGTGTTTTCCTGTGCTACAAGTATGCTGCTCTTCAAATGATCAAACAAGGCCAGGATGGACGGATCATCGATGCGTCGTCAGTTGCCGGGGAGCGAGGTGGGAGGTACCCGAAAGATTTTCAAAGCCACAAGATCTGATATGCCATTGTATAGGCGAGGTGTTTCTGGGTGCTTACAGCTCTACAAAGTTTGGCGTTCGTGAATTGGCTCAAACGGTTGGTATGATCTCTCGCGTTAAGCTGTCTGCTCCCCGGGATCATCCGCATGTGTCGCTAGCAACTGAGTGGGGCCCGCAAGGGATCACGGTGCACGCTTATTGTCCCGATACCATTCTATTCTGTTCGCGCGATGAGCGTTCTAACAAACCAAATGCGGAGGCCATCGAGACCTCCATGCATTCGTCCTTTTTCCACCGTACAAACCTGGACATCTAATCAAATATCTGCAGTTGAGTATCGGAGAAGCTGTCAGTACCGTGGAGGAGTTATACAAGCAGGTAACCTCGCTAAATTATTCTTCGTATCAGACCTTCTCTCATTGACAACCAATACAATGATGTTGCTGAATGAGAGTGCAGATCAAACTGCACTCGGCTATAACGGTGTCCCGACGTGGCCGTCTTGTGTCCTATCCGGCGTCGAAGGAGGCTCATTTCATCACGGGCGAGTTGCTGCTCACATTTCAATTATTTCATCATCTGACGCCGAAGCGAATATAGATCAAAGTGTTATTGATCTCTTTTCACCTGCATACTGAACGAATTCTTGTGATGTTCAGTTCGGCGTCAACCGTGGTCGTGTGGGGGAGGAGTTTTACCCGCACCTCTTCCCGGATATGTAGCCCTATTACTGACCGTGGTGTTGCCGGGGTCCGAGGTCCTTCTCACTGCATTATAACGGTTCTTGTACTTATTTTTAGATCCCGTGGTTGGGGCTGGGCACACCAGGCGTCGGTGATCGATGCGCGCCCCGTTTCTCATTCCTACACCTGGTAGATGATATATTCACCCTTTTGCGATCAGAAGATGCTTGGCACTTTCTGATTAGGGCAATGACATACTAAAGCACGTTATACACGTTATAACTTTATCAAAGTGCCGTTATAATGCGAGGTGTCCTTGGATGCCTCACCATGGAACACTTGATGGAACATGGCCTGCGACTCGGAGGGCTGAGAGCACGCGAGCTGAAAAAGATGCAAGTCACACGCGGGAACCAGCAAGGTGTGATGTCAAATGGTGCTACTCCACGCGGGGGGTGTAGACCATACCGAAAAAGTGCCCAATGAGGTTTCCGAGCACGCAGGCCCATCCGCGCGGGGAGCGTCGGTAGTAGGGATATAGTTCTGCGAGAGCCGCGGCAATCGTGATTAGACTTCAGTGAGGGTTTAAACGTAAAGCCGATTGGTTCAGCGTTATCATCGTTTATCACCGCTTAACCGGAGAACATAGCATAGCGGCGATAAGCGATGTTAAGGTGCGTGTGCTAGTTTTGAACAAAAATCGTGGCAGAAGTAGTCTCCCGTAGGCAGACCCTATCGTCAAGTCCTCTGACCACGGTCCGTTGGCAGGCTCTCGCTCCGATTTTTCGACGTTTCTATCATCTCGATTCATCCCTATAGCCATCCAGACTCCATGACATACCCCGTGAGACCAGTCCAACTGGCAACCTGTCAGGAGATATGTACTATGTCTGACTACTTTTTCTTCTTAGGGTCTTCCTGTTTGTCTGTGGCGGCATCGAGGATTCGAGTGCGTGCTGGACGATTTTTTTGGGTATACAGCCTCTGCTTACCAACACCGTTATCCTTTTTCGGCACGACGCGTAACGGAACATACGAGTTGAAATGAAAATCAGAATCGTCGGTTCTGGGAGCGAGAACCGACTCCTCAAAACCGTCGATCCGTCTTATCCTCGCCGCCACCGTCGGTTTCATCGCCTGGTCAGTAACACCAACTACCCCAGAACCTGATCTTCCCGGGCCCCGAGAATGGCCCATCGTCGGAAGCGTCTTCCAGCTCAGTCCTGACCCTGCACATAAGTATGTGGAGCAAGATCTACGGACCCGTCTTCAAAGTTCGCCTGGCCAGTAGATGGGTCGTCGTCGTCAACGGCGCTGAGGCTGGAGATGAGCTCCTTGCAAGTGCAGAATATGGAGCCGCCTTCCAGTCCCGTCCAACAGTACGTATCCAATTCACTGCAGTTCTCGACAGATGAATCTCATGCGTGACATTCCAGCCTCACACCTTGTACAAACTCCTCGGTTTCGCAGGGGACTGTCACCCTTGGAATCACCCCTTATAATAAGCTCTTGAAGCAGACACGTCGTTTAGCCATTACCTCCGTGAGCCCTGGTGCAATCAAGACGTGACTGTTCTACACCTAGATCGTGCTGTCAACCAGCCGACCCTCACTCTAAACATCATCGAGAAGGCCGCTCAATACTTCATCCGCTCGCTCAACAACGCCGACTAGAAGGAAAACGGCGGCCCCATCGATCCCTTCCCCATCTTCTTCCACGGCGCAACCGTTCTCGCGGTAACCGTCATATGCAGTGCATCGTCGAAGAAGCCTTCACTTTCCTCAAAGATGTACCCTTCCCGATGAAACGTATTGGAGAGTACGTCACTTTCGCCTGCTTGTTCAAAAAAAACGGTATCTCACGCATTGATTCCAGGATCTGCAACATCCATGTTGGACCGAGCACACTCGTATGCTGCTGAAGGCATCCACCAACCTTGCGCTGCTGCATCCATTCTCGGCGAAAACAAGTTTGGACTGCCTGATCATGCTCGTACCAGCGTCATCAACTCCATGGTCTCTTCCGGTCTTGGTAAGGGCCCTTCCAGTTCTCCGATTGGTGGTGGCTCATCGTATGTTTTTTCCTCAAGAAGCTCACATGCCTGGCGATTTTTACATAGACAAGGCTCGCTTCGTCACCCCTGAACGGTTTTGGCCCCAGCGTTTCATGACGGGTGTAGTCCCCCAAGCCGAGCACATGATGCCTCACTACGGTTTCGGTGTTGGTTGCAGGTGAGGACGGATCTCTCGCCGAGAGGTACAATACATGTCCTGATCACGCTTCATTTAGGAACTGCCCTGCCATCGGCCTGGTGCCAAGGAGCTCTACACTGTCTTCAATCACATCGTCTTGAACTACTCGCTCAGTATTTATGACGGAGAGAAGGAGTTCCGCGCGGTGAATGGTTGCGCTAATGGTCTTGAGTTCAACCAAGGGCCGAAGCAGTTCCGGATACAGGGATCAGCAGAAGTTGGACGCCTATCCGAGTCTGGCGACAGAGTTTTAAAGAGAATTTAATTCGTAATATCCATCATCGTTGGCATCTCAATTTTATATATGTGTGGCTCCCGGGGGCCCTTTCCCTACTACAGTTGCGCAGATTGGATCTATTGACTAGATTCATAGTTTTAGAAAGAATTTCGGTTAAAATGAAAATGGAGGCTTGCAGATGGGATCAGCTACCGATCGACCTACTCTCTGGCCCAACGTTTCACTCCCAGACTAGCCAGTTCACTCTGTAACGTTTAGAATGGCACGGATCTCCATCCAACTTTCCTGTGGTTGATCGTCTGGTTTTAAGGCGACATCAGAGGTTCCTGCCGTCCATCGAAACTCCTGGATAGCCTTTATTCCGTAGAAATGAAATCGAAGGTCGACACATTCTGGGAAACCCCCTGCGATTCTGAGGCGAGTACTCGGAGTAACGAGGAGCTTAACCTTCGGGCTTGGATTTATCGCGTGGTGTGCAGTCTTTCTTCTCCCGCATGACAATGATTATTTATGATCCTAGCGGGATTTTTAGTATCGCCTGGAGCCCTAGCCTAGTTGACTGAGCAGAACGTCGAGAGTCTCCTCCCATCATCTTTCACGTCAGGTGAGTCGGGCTTTCAACTTTCCGATTCTGTCCGTTTTTCCCTTAGCCGAGCACGGCCTTCGCCAAACTTTTCATTCCTGCCCGGACCGGCCTTCTGAGGACGTTTTTGGTGTCCGGATTCCGGATTCGACCTCCTGGGGCCTGATTTTTTGCAAAATGGCTGCCGAACGGCACAAATTTTGTTCCTGGGAGCCAACATTAATAATAATAAAATATTAAAAAGTATTAATTATTTTTTGATTAATACTTTATTTATTTAAGGGTCTGGATCGTCCCTCGACGAGGGCATCCCTTGTCCGTACCGGGATACGGCGCCTGACTTCCTCCAGAAACATCCTGTCCGGACCTGCGAGATGGCCTTTTCAGTCCAACACCCTCAGCTTTTTGTCCGGTTTTGCGCCGGCCTGTGGCCACATTTTTCCAAAACCTGTCCGTTTTGCGAGACGGCATTTGGGGTAATAGGTCCTGATCTAAGGGACGACGAGAAAGGGTCCTCAGTCAGGGAAGGATGGAAATGACTGAGCAGAATGTAAGGGCTAGACCTAGAGCACGAGATCGAGATCCTCAGTGTCAGGGAAGAAGGAATGAACGACTGATTATTCTATACCTAGAGCACGAGATCGAGACTACACGACTGTACAAGGTGGGGAGACGTAGCAGGAGAATTTCAAGGGACATCGAAATCGGGATCATGGGTTCGTCAAGGTTGTCGAGGTCGTATAAATCAAGAAAAAGGGAAGTTGGTGATCACGGTGGTGATCAGATATTATAAATATAAGCAGCAATTCCTTCGTCGCGGTAGCCGAGATTGTGGACGGCATTGTCTCTCTCAGCAGCAGACAACGTGTAGAAATGATCGGTCCCTCCGGGGCTGTACATGCGATAGAGGGGCACAGTGCCACAGTCCTGGGCAGGGAATACATAGCCCGCAACACCCTCATCGTTATATTGGAGTTTGCTGATCGCGTTGTCCCTCTCGAGAGCGGATGTGGTGTAGAAGTGATCGAAGATGTTGCGATTGTAAAGGCGGTAAAGCGGGACAGTCAAGGACTGTTGAGAATTGAAAATGCTGCCCATGTGACCTTCGGGGCTGTAACCGAGTTTGGTGATGGCGTTCCGGTACTCCCCGGCGTTGGTGGTGTAAAAGTGGTCGATGACGTTGGGTTGGTATGCTCGAAGGAACTGCACAGCCAGACCACTCTTTGGGCAGGTGGGCGGGGGAGGTGGTGGTGGTGGCGGGGGAGGAGGAGTGGGTGGGCAGAACATCCCAGGTGGGAAGCTCGGAGGGGGGCCGGAGAACGGCCAGGTAACACATGGGAGTGAGCGCAATGTAGGGATCGCAAGAGCCTAGAAACGTAATCAAATCCCGGCACTCCAGTACCATGTCAAAGGAACATACCTTCACTCCTGCAGCAGGGGTAGGAACGCTCACCGCTGGGGAAGCGACGAGAGTCGAAAGCGCAACGAGTGCGAGGGTAAGCTTCATTGTAATACTGACTCGGATGATGTTGGACGCCTTCGAGGTGAAAGCGTTGCACAACTCGACAGAATGCAGTCGCCTTTTATCCTTCTCCGCGTGTTTGGCCCCGATATACGTGGGAGGGGTCCTCACCAAACACTGCGACCAATTTATGCCTCGCAGGGTCGATACCGTTTGCTGCAGGGCTTCACGTCTTTTGGAAGTGCACTTACGGCATTGCCATCATTGATAATTTCATCGGCATTGAGTAGCCTTGTATACTGGATCTGGCGCGACCTACCAGCAGTGAAATGCTGATTTCTCGTCTCTCTCGCTCCTTATACCCTAGGTAGCACTGCCAATGCTACTTTTTACTCATATGGTGCTCACACACTCTCTTTTTGAGCGGCAGGAGACGGATTATTGGTGTTTTCCTGTCTTTTGGTGAGTTGAGGGGGGTTGTCACGTCGCCATGTTTCGCCCGTGCGCCGTGCGGGCTTTGAGACCATCACCAAACTCACGTCACTGTTGAGTGTTCCTCCAGGGACAATGGCAAGTCCCGCGTTCCAGGCCCAAACGGGGAGGCAGGGATCATCCTCGGTGAATGGCATCATGCTGGACAGCAACGCGGCAGGTCCGTTATACTTATTTGTGACCTCACCGTAGAGACATCACCGACATCAATCATAAATCATGGCTGATGTGCTGCTCTTGCAATCGTCCGGACATCAGTACTTAGTGTGCTGTACATTGAAGTACACATTGCGGATCGGAGGATGAAGATGGCATCAAGCATTCCATGGCACAATCAATGCGGTATGTCATAATCAATAATTGTAATGCACCAATGTCTGACGAACATGAAAATCATGTACTAATGGACAAAACGTACGGAATACATAACAGCATGGGTTCAGAGAAGGGGACAAGGATTCTTGCAGGACTGGTGCGGCAGGATTGACGGTATGTCAAGGCAGTCAAGGGCGTGAACTATAACTTCACCTGTCAGACTGCGTCACTCCGAAGAACAGACCATGGAGGCGGGGAGACGCTGGAATTCGTCGAAGGTCGCTTCGGACGAGTCCAGGCTGCTTCTGCTCGGCGGCTTCGCGTGAGGTTGAGGTGGGGATGGCAGGTACTGCGCCGGATGTGATGAAGGTGAAACCAAGTTATTTATAGTGCAATGCACTTAATTTGACAGAATAAGGAAAATCATGGTGCTGTACCTGGTAGGTGCAGGCAGTGGCATCGACCGGTCGACGGGATAGAACGCTCGATTAGTGACTTCCCATACCCAAAGGCTAACTAGCTCAGGTGAATAGCAGTCATGTTGATCATGTGTCCTGCATCCTCCTTCACCTTGTCCACGAAGCGGAAGGGCGGAAAGACATGGGATCCAGGTAGTTGGATTCGTCCATGTGCATGTCATGTACGGCCACGGCGATGAGGGTTCCCTCGGGAAGACTGGTCCCGTATGAGAAGCTCATAGGTTCACAGACGTTTCGGCAGGTGTTTGCTACGGAAACATGGGTCAGTCACCAAGGTGGCTGGGATGAATTCGTCCGATAAGAACATACCAACTTGAAGCGTGTTGAGTCGTTGGGTTTCGCCAATGTCATCGTAGGGGCCTGATGCGTACAAGGTGCCAGATCTTACTAACGGAGAAGACTGGAAATGCTACCACCTTCTGCACGTAAATTAGAGAACTCCTTCCCTCCAACATCCTGTTAACGAAGCCTGGCAACGTATCCTACTCCCCAGCATTTCGTGCTCGTTGTTGAGCAGCACAGCAGCGTTGCCGTCTGGACTTCGGGCGGCCATTCGTGTGCAGACGATGACGGCACGTCAGATGTCTCCTCTACGGACTTCGGTGGCAGTAACGGAGGCTCGAGTCACCGCTGAAATGGGGCGGGCGTGTTTGACGATGCCCACTGCACCCAAAACATGTCCAAACCACCCGACTTCACCCATCTAAACCTCAGCCACTACATTCGCGCCTCGCGCCAATTAGTGGACGGGTGACCAGCAGTGGGTGGGTCGGTGAGATGAGGGACGAGGTTGGTCGGGGTGTGAGGACAGGTCGGGTGGGGTGGAGGACGGGCCCACAGGGTTGGTTAGGGTGTGAGGAGGACGGGATGGAGCTCATCGCCGTGACGTGACAAAAGGGGTGAGTGGAGAAGGGGGGTGGAGGCCCACGTTGTAGTCATAACGTGGCGAGAGTTGCGGGCGGTGGGTGCCCTGCTGGTGGATGGAGAATGGAGTGTGGTTGTCGTGGATGTAGATGACCGTAAGCTGATGAACGTTGAACGTTAACACCCGTGGTGGTTTCCTCTAAGATGCCAAGAGTTCCTGAATACGCCATTAAATCCCTTCATTTACGCGAAAAACAGGACCCCTACCTTGGAGATGCTGGGAGAACTTCTCGTGAATGTTGGTCAGATCGCCTGCATCAATGAGGATCATGTTCAAGGGTTTTCCGCGGGCCGCAGATGCACCAGTTGTACCCGTCTTCGATCTCGACCTTCACGGCTGCCCACCTCGTCATCGTGATGCAGAGAAAGTAGCGGGCGGTGGGTGACCAATGGAGAGATGTAGGCGCTTCTTGGTAGCTTAGTGGTGAACGAGAGCATGCACGAGAGGAGGAGACATGATAGAACAACCAAATCTAAAACTCCGACGGAGATCCCCGGTGGCAGAATAGATCACACACCTCGGATTTTTGACCCGCCCATTTTGCAATAAACCGAGTTCAAAACAAGTTTGAACTCGAAACAACATTTGTATTGAGTTCGTGAAGGAGGAAGACGAGATTATAGATCCAGAAACTTCCCGAACCCCAAGCACCCATTCAAGGCACAACCCAAATAGCTACCAGCCCTACCAGACCATCACTTTACTGCCGCCTTCTCGTTACAAGCCGGAAAAGCTGTCAAAAGGAACAAGGGGCGACAGACCGGGTACGTTTTCTTTCAGTCCATCCCAGATTTACTTACATAAGCACCGTTGACGGCCCACCCCGAAGTGACATCCCCCGACGGCCCAACATGGAAACGCCGGCAGATGCAGGATATAGCACACGAAGGAGGCACGTCAGTTTCTATTTCAGTTTCTACTGTGAAACCATCGTGTCTATGCGAGTCGTGTCGGATGGCATCTTAAGTATGGGACAACTCGGAGTGAGAGTTCGATCGCAACGGCGTGCAAGATGGACTATGAACTGGAAGGGCCACTTTGAGGGAAGGGCTTTAAATCGAGAGTAATCAACCTGCTCCTATATCTTAGTTATCGTTAGAATCTGGTCGGCGGTCGCAGTATACCTACTTACCAACTTCCGCCGGAAAAGATCGATCCCGGCTACGGGATCGGACCGGCAAGTTTGCAGCCCAGACCTCCCATCGGAAATTCCTGACATTAAGATTATAACCAGAGCTTTTGAATAGGCGCCTGGGCCGGAAGGGTCAGAAGTCTAGATTGAATAGTACGAGGCAAACACTTAATCGGGACTCGGGAGGCAGTAATGAATTAATGAAGGGGGAATCAAATGCAAGGACGTGGAAGTATTATACAGCTACAGACCTTTCACACAGATATGCATGCAAGTCTGAACACCATCAGGCTGTGGATGGAGAACGATCCTACCAAAACATTTTTTTCGTGAAAATCAAAGCAAATTACATAATAGGTAATCTGATCGAAAGCACGTGTACAGACACAGCGTGAAGTATTAGTTCGCGAGAAACACGTTGGCAATTTCACTTGAACAACCTTCGACTTCATGGCGCCATACTTTGAGACTGTAAAGGTAAAGTAAACTAGGCTCACATCCGATAAACTTGATCTCAAGGAGCGCCGGATCACTTAATGGTCTCCGTACAGTCCTTCGCGGACGTTCCCATCTCAGACACTGGCGTCGACACCCAGGCCGTCCTCGAAGCATCCGATGGACTCGTCCAAATGTTTGGTGAGCTAGTCACGCCCCAGAGCGCTATCCCGAGGGCTTAGAACTCGTCGCTGACCGATGATGATGCAATCGATGCTGGACCTATCTTGTCATCTGCTCATTTTCTAGACCTCTTTGGCTCTGGTGTCTTTGGATTCGTACAATCAGACCTAAGAAGCAACATCTCCGTGAGGCGTTTCATTTCTGTCGCAGAAGAAAATTCTGGATTAACCTTTTCACGAAACTCATCACACCCACAGGGCGTGCGCGACCGGTACGAAGCCGCCCGCGATATCTCTGGCACCCTCGAGAGCCTTGTTGAGCATGAAGCACGAGGGTTTCACAGATCCGGGATCCCCTGCCTTGTTCGGCTCATGCGGTACGTTCTGCCACTCCTATCCGTTCTTCACCCGGGGTCATCATCCATCATCATCACCATCATCACCATCTCTGGGCTGGTCGGCCATCCACGTCAAATTGCATTATACTCACGTCATTTACGTTTCCCTTTTTTTCTTTTTTCTTCTAGGGGCTTGGCGCTGACATGTAAGGCGCTGCAGAATATGCAAGCTGATACATCGTGCGAGCTCCATGTCTGTTTCAAGCGGTCGTATGACTCTGTGCTTAGGCATCATCATCCGTTCCTCATTCGTACTGTGGTTTCTGTGAGTAAATTCGGACGTTTCATGTAGCCTTGGAATGCGGACGGAAGATGCTTGCTGGGTTCAACGTCTCCTCCGAGGCGCGTGTAAATCTATTTCACTTATAGATATGTCTTATAGGTGGCTATCCGTGCCGTTCCAAGGCGGAGCGATTTCTATACAAAGCTCGCGCAAGGGGGATCGATTGAGAAGCTGGACGCGGGGCTTGCAAAGTGGCTTGCGGGATTGGAGATCATTGTCGAGCGGGTCAGTACTTTCCTCGAGAATGGTAACTATGGAAAGGTGTAAAGGACTATCGTGGACTCGTTACATGGGAATGTGTGAAATCAGGAGTTTTTCGATTTTGTTCTTGAATGCTTCATGAACGCTCATGAATAGGGGAACCCCGGGTTCTGGCCAGTTGAGGTGTTGGTTTCACGCATCGTCTGCTCTGCCTCAAACGTGGTCCGCGGTGACGTATCTGCTCAGAATGTACTGCTTCCGCATCTCAGGACGGCAGCTGGAAGCGTGGGGAGTCCAAAATTAAATTGGAAATGAAAAGGAAGAGAAAGACAGGAACTTCATTCGACGACGACTCCAAGTGATCCACATTTCTTGGAAAGGGGTATGGTCCCTCCGTGAAATCAGGGGGTGTCCCATTCTGACATGCAGGAAGCTTGTTTTGGGCGTCAAGCTGTCGTAGCGCTTTCCCTGATTTGTTTTGGTTCTACCACTCGACATCCGGGTGATTATCTATCTACCTTGCCCGGATCTCTCCAGATCAATTGAACTAGCGCATGACGTCTTCAAGTTACCTGACTGATAGGAAGAATACCTTTTTAGGGAACGATAGATCCTCGGACAAGCGGGTTCGATGTCCAGAATGGAGACGGTGGAGGAGCGGAAGGGAAATGGAGCAAGTATGTTGATTACAAGTACGTGTGCGCCTTGACAGTTTTCGAGATGGTATGTCTTAATGTCTTGTATTGACCACGAGACGTGGTCATTTACCTAAATCTGTAGGATGTATGTCATCGGATCACCTTCTCAACCTTCAGGGGAGGGCGCGGATGAAACGGAAAAAAGACTCGTCCTGATATCACGTGCGGATAAATCGTTTTATGTTCGTCGCCTTGATTCTTTCATTTGGTCATTGATTAGCTTGTTGGTATTATAACCGCATTGTGATCGTGCCATTGTTAAGACACGCTTTGCGTACAAACTATAAAAAGCTCCCATGTTTTGCCGTTCTGCAACCTCCTTTCTCTCCTTCGTCGTCCTGTCTCTGACCGCTCCACCACTCACAGTCTCGCCTCACTCAACATGACATCCGACAGGACTTCGCTGTAAGTACCATTTCAAACTCCCATCACAGACGGTGACGCTCGGTTGCAGAAGCCCCACTCCGACCCAGCAGCCGTATGTCCTCTCTCCAACTTCCACCCTACGTGATATTAACACCGTAACTTCAGAACCCCTTTGAAGCGGAAAACACCCTCTGACGAACCAGACGAGGGCAAGTCCCCTGAGCCCACCCCTGTGTCAGAGACCACCGACGATCTCTCGAAAGGAGAATACCAGACCGGTCGTGTCACCTGCGAGACGTGTGGCCTAGGCGTTTCCTTCCGCGATGAACAGACAGGCGGTTTCACCTTAAAACAATGGAATGAACACCGCCTTACGTGGTACGTGACGTTACCGGTACCCCAGCACCCCCGCTTCATATCATCCGTCTAATTTCCGTAGCGCCACTTCGTCACACACATCTGCCAAGCCGAATTCCATCAGTCCTGGTGACATTATGGTAAGGACCCCTTCTCACCCACCGGTGAAACGCCGCCGTGCGAAACGAACAGAAGAAGAGCGGATCGAGTATCTACGTGACGATCCTTATGTCGCAAAGTTTGAGGCTTATCGTGTCCTCTGTGCCTCTTGCAACAAATGGATCCGCCTTCGCCCGAACTCGACCTTTTGCTCTATCCCATGGGACGCACATCGTAAGAGCTGTCTATCCAAAAAGACGTTCGTGATGGTCTACTCTTTACCCTTAGCCTCTCTGCTGATATTTCCCGGTAGCCACAGCAACAACCTTCACGCCGTTGAGGAGCGAAACACATTTTTCTCCCAAGATCCATTTGTTCGGAAGTTCGATGCAGAGCGCGTACTGTGTAACAAATGCGATAAATGGATTTCTCTCGATGCCGAGGACCATGCTCAGGCTGTTCAGGCTTGGGTTCAACATCGAGACGCCTGCCACGATTCCATTCCAACCCCACGGTATGAGAATTTCGCATTTTCTACTTCATAACTTGATATACCTGTCTAGGACCACAATCCACCATTCCATTCAAATTGCAGCGTCCCCATCGGCCCCGGGTCCTTCGAGTTCATCCCACGAGGCTTCCCCTTTACCGCCGCACGCCTCCGTAGGCCTTTCCACCGACGGTCCGACTCACCACTCATTCACCCATCATGTTGATCATGTTGCCTCTTCCCCGCCCTTCCACGACCTCAACCCCGCCAACTACGCCCCCAACCATGACTCCCGTCGACGCAACGCTGAACAGCGCGCTGCCACCCTCCGAGCAGATCCACTGATCACGCAAGTCGAGCCAAACCGTGTCTTCTGTTCACTCTGCCACAAGTGGGTCCAACTCCGTCAAGACAGTTCGTACTGCGCATATCCCTGGCTGCAGCACCGGGGGAAATGCTTAGCACGCCAGTGAGTTTTTTCTTGCTTTTTGGTCCGTTCGTGGTTTGGTTGAGATGACGTTGGGCTTCTTTTTCTTTACAGTCAACGACGCACGCAGAAAGCTGCACAGAACTTGAAGAGACCTGTAAGGTCGATCGGCGGCGGGCGCTCAATCCAAGAGCACGACGAGCCCGAATCGGAGGAAGGCGTCGATTCGAGTGCGGAAGAGGGTCCTACTCCTCAATCTCAGGGATATCACAAAGTGATCCATCATCACCATCATCGGCCGTCTCGTGGTGAACCATTCCAGCGCCCTTCCCCCGTTCACCATGGGTCAGTCATGGCTTTGGAGAGGCATCAGTTCAGACGGCCCGGATACGCATACCAGACCTCTCCGTCTTCGTCGTTTTACCGCGGCCCCGTGGCGGTGTCAAGAACCACCACCACCAGCAGCATGAGCACGACAAGGGAACGGGTGGTTGAAGATGAAGACCGAGATGCAGATGCCGACGGCGAAGGAGAGTCGTACGTTGAGGAATCCCCCAGCACCACCAGCACGCGACAGGGTCCATCTGCCCGACCATCGTTTCCGGGGGCGTGTACTGACCTTGACTCTCCGCACGGCAGGTATGGGCACTCCCCCTCTCACCTCCAAGTGCTTATACTTATCATCATGGGGTCACCAGGAAACAGTTTCTGTTCGCATCGGTTGACCACCTGTTCCGGACGACGTACGAACGGACGGACGACATGCCGATATCGGCGTTGCTGGCATATCTCAACGCGGCCGTTCCACAGGACAAGTATGAGGATTTTGATACGCGCGAGGTGGTCAAGGGCGTTGTGGCGTTGCGGGAGAGGGGCTGGATCAAACTTGAGGGCGATATCTTGAGAGTTGTGGCGTGAGACGGCGGCTGGTGTGAGTTCTGTGGACCACGATCTCGTCCGTCCAGGTAATCCGAGGCCTTTCCTCACTAACTGACTGACTTTTGTTGCATCGAATGACGTGGATAGATCTTGATTGTTGATTCTTTTTGACCCGATTACGACCTTAACGGTTTCGGGCTAACATCTTCTGATGGATCCATTAGATGATTGTACTTCCACGATTAGTCAACTGTTATCAGTCCCCGTTCTATGGTTCTATCTATATTATATCATAGCCTTCGTGATTCGACTCGACCTTAGATATCGTAATCGCGAACATTTCCCGGAGGAATAAGTCGTACTCCTTAACCTGCTACTGGGACATCCATCAGCAGCGGAGAAGGTAATGGAGACATCCAGCCGCGTGCCCCGGACGAGAGTGTCATTGGAGTCATTGGTCCGTTGTGGCTAGAAGCATGGTCCACGATCGATAACGGTGGTGGCATCCTCATTGGACACTTCATAGCTACAGGTACACTCCTCTCGGCGACGAGACTCTCTTCGTCAGATTCAGTGATCTCTGGGAGGTCGAAATGCCGCCGGCTCATGTGGGCGACGAGCGTGTCATCGCGAAGGTGGGATAGTTGCTCGCGCCGAATCATGAAGCTCTCCTCGTGTATCCGAGGGCGAGTGACAGGGCGGGACTCGTACCATGCGTCCCGGAAGCTCCCACTGCCGAATAAGAGGGAGTGGTCGATGTAGTGGTCGTCGGATGGAGCGAGGAGGAGTGAGTGGAAGGGTGGGTCATCTGCTCCGTCCGTCAGTGGTTCGAGGAGTGGATATAACCTCGGGCTGGGATGCCCCCTGCCCACTATTACGGGATTTGCGAAGTTGAGGAGGGTAAATGGAGCGGAAAATACAATTTGTGACGTCGCGATCGAGGTCGCGGAGCAGGCCCCGGGAGGGGTAGGACTTGGACTAGCTGGAAGTGAGGTGACGATGCCTTGCTTTTCAGTTATCTTGTGCCCTAGACTTGCTCTAGCTACGGGGTTGATATTGACCAAGTCGAGTACGAAGCTCCGTGAACTGATTGAGGACGATAATCTTGTGGAAAAATGATGCTTTGCTGTGCTTTATAGTCCGCAGCAGGGCCGTTCATGAATTGTCGCCTGTCTCGCTGTGATAACAACGTTAACAAAAAGGGTCACCTCACAACGCTTTACAAGAGAAAGAAATACATTACCTCTTTGAAAACGTTGTCATGGCATTGATTTAAGCGAGGACCAGAGTTCATTTATTTGTTGTCCACCGTCACTGTAGGCGCCGTTCATGGCGCTACGTATCCAGCACCAAAGCTACTCTGCTTCCTAATGAGCTGTGAGCTACGATTTACGACCCGTATTGTATTCCAGGTTACACCTTGAGAACCATCACGAACTCATGGCCCTCGACTAATCTCCCGAGAGGCCATCTTATCCTACGTGTGCCTTCAAACTCTCTCTGCGCTCTCGACGGTTCCTCGTGATCCACAAAGAAACTGGTATTCACTAGCGATACCACATCAGTCGCTTCACCTCCATCGAACAGTCTTCCACGCAGCGGCTTGTTTCTGAGGTAATCCACCGAGATAGAGGAGAGTATTTCGCCAGCTTTGGCTTGGGTAAATGAGAGGTCAACCTCAGTCATGGACATGCCTTAGATTGTCGGCGAGAATTACACGCAGGTCACGGAAGGGACGATGGGGCACCCACCGAGGCTTCTAGCAAGAGCCATACAGGCACCAGGATGCGACGACGCGATCCCCATACAATCAATCGGGACATCCAGAACGCTGCGAATTTCCTGAAGCATCGCGGTGGCGATTGTCCGTCTGCGATCATCAAGACCCACCCTCATCCTTTCCGGCCTTCCAAAATGTCACCAAGACGTCACCGTGGACTGCGACACGTACACAAGAGTGTGTTTCCTGAACCGAGACTGAGCTTCGTCCGCAGTTTCGTAGGTGGTAGCTTTACTCTGGATCCTGATTATGTGTCGAAATACCAGTCAGATCCTTAGGCTATAGGCGCTTCCTCCAACACCCACCTGGCTTGAGTGCAGCACTTTGCAATGTTGCTTGCAAACCCCATACACCATAATTTGTACCAAACAGGGTCGAGCACTCTTGAATTTGCTCTGGGGTTATGTCGGACGCTTTGAATGTAGAAAAGAGGTACTGGTTAAGCAACAAGGAAGACGCATGATGACGGATGAGTGTTTAAGTAGTTTTCGTTACGTAATCAACTTGCCTTCAACCACGCGACAGCAATTCCAGCCAGTATCCTGTTGTATCCAGGACGAGGGTGTTCCAAACACTCCTTGGTCATTCTAGGCGAGGATGCACATATTGGATACGGCACAGATATCCGATCTGAAGTAACTAAGAAAATTTCACCACAGAGTTTGACTGCTGGACACGTAATTTTCCTAGATTCCAAGCACACTTACTTCGTGCTCCACGAGTCGCAACTGCAAGTGATCAAACGTTCAACCCTATATCGCAAAAAAAGCGGAAGAATGTCTCATGAAGTCCGAAACCTCGTTACGCTCTATGACCTAGCTACCACACCGTTAGGGGGCGTCTGCTGGTCACCTATGGTTTGGCGTATTCGGTAACTCTACCGTTTGTGGGGTGTATCAGTACGAGACTGAATGAAACACATCTCAGCTTAGCACTCAACATAAACACATCCCTTACCGAACCCAGTGGGTCGAGTTCGCCGACATCGGCAACGTAGGCAAGTCGCTTGGTGCCAAACCGACGACTCCCAACCCGGACGGCAGCGGCGATATGATTTGGACTCTTCCCATGCCCGTGGACCCGAACCATCCAGAGGAGGATGGGAGTCCGACTGTCCTCTCCGATTCCCCAGTTATCGCCGAGCAACCTGGACAGGACGTACCCCGAATCCACGCTCTTTCCGGATGGAACCCGCGCATTGCATGCGGCATGGATTCAGTTTATCAATGTGAACTTCCTTAACCGAAGCCTCCGGGACCTGGTGATCCCTGAGTGTCCGAAAATCCTGTCGTCGAGGGGGAGAGAGTATTTCGTCCAGACGCGTGAGGCATGGTTGGGAACCTCGCTGGGTGAGGTTCGCCCCAACAGGGAGGCGGCGTGGAAGGTCGTTCGAGAGGGACCGGACAAGATTGCAGGTGTTCTTGACGCGAATGGCATAGTCGGAACCAGGAATTTGACCGTTGTCCCAGGGAAGGTGTGCTACGCTGATTTTGTGTTAATTTCTTCACTACTGTGGGTTACGGTAACGGTTAGGAAGGAGAAGGTCAATGCGTTGAAGACGTGGAATGAAGGGAGGTGGGGAAATATTTTGAATTTGCACGCTCACCTCCTTCGTGTAGATTGAGAGTTACTTGAGGTTGAGGACGACTTTTTAATGTGTAAGTTCGAAACCTCGGTCGTTCAGGAATGGGAGTTTTCGATTGAAGCTGCATACTTACAAGGAAGGGATGATAAAACGGGATGATTCAGAAAGTGGCGGTGTCAGTGGCATTGGACAATGTAGAATCAAGTACCCACCGCGCCGAGACGCCGGCTTATAACAGTCCTCGTCGGACAAGATTGTGACCCATATTTTATCGCGGCAACGCAGCGCAATGGGAGCACGTCAGGCATCTATAGGGAAGAGACCGAATACGTGGAACAAGGACCCAGCTGTTCACATCAACAACAATGCCAGACGGAGGGACCACTCCATCACGTGTATGTGCAAATGGGCCATAGATCCCGACCATAAAGCGGAAGTGCCAAAGCTTCCACCTGGCCATGGCCAAGGCGATGTCTAAACTGGTTGGTCATTGTTCCCTGCGATTTAAAACACCCCTCAAATTATAGCCACTACCATCGCCTCGATTCTAGCTCGTCCTCTTTCGTACTTCCCCCACCGCCGCTGCAATCTCACTAAATGGTTATTACCAGAACCTCTCGAGTCGCAAAAGCGAAAAGCGAGCGGTCAGTGATCTCAATCTCTTATCCTAAGCACTGTGCTGAACCCGCGAAATTTAGAGCACCTCTCACACCCCTAGCCGGATCGTGCTACGAAATTGTCCGAAACCGCTCCAAGCCAGCACGGAAGAACGTTATGAATATTGACCACCGAATATACAAATTGCTTATAGACGAATGGGCGAAGAAAGTACACGCGAAGTGGATTTTATGTGGGGGTTGCAACAAGCGGATCTCGTTGGACAAGAGGTTCGAGTTCTACCGTGGTTTTTGGGACAAGCATAGGAAGAGGTGTCCCGTCATAAATTCGGGGGCTCCTGCGCCTCCCAAGGAGCATGATGTGTGATTTTTTCTGTTTTTGGTGACCCTTGGTGACTGACGGACGTCCTCTCTAGGTCTATTCCAAGTTGGTGCCCGGGGCAGAAGAGCGAGCGACTCCAGCCGCGCAGGAACCGCCATCACAGCATGTGGTGCATCCGCATGGAACGGTGACAGAGGCTCCAGTCGCTCCAGTGGCCCCGATATCGGAGGAGCCAGACGTAACGATATCGATGGAAGAGTTGGAAAGGCGGGCCATCGACACGCTCACTTTCATGCTGCAGAGAAGAAGATCGTCGGCTTTGTAATGCTTCAGGAAAGGGCTTTACTGGCACGTCTGATACGCAAGGGTCCAGGAATGCTTGTATTATATTTGTTAATTCCTTCTGGACAAACTATGATCTTGAAAGTCACTAAATGGTTATTCTCGATAACAATGTACCAGTAAGAGGCGACGATGACAATTCCAACTTTCACAGGCCTTAAATCATGGCGCTGAGGGCGGTTCCTTCTTGTGATTCAGCTCGGGTGAAGCGTGGACCATTTGCACAACGTGAAGGAGTGGGTTGAGGGACCCTTTGTGCAGTTTTCGACAGCGAAAGTGCCGTGTAGATGAGTTGTAGGCTTTGCTCGATCGTCCATCTTGCGTTCTCGGTGTTAAATTCCATGGCTGAGGGTGCTCGAGCTCGGAGAGAGTTGGATAGGATCTGATCGATAAATGGACTTCGAGTGAGGGGTATCCCTATCTTGCGAATCTTCCACGGAGAAACTTGAACGGCACGCGCTGTTGGATATTGCATGATGCGTCTGGTAAACACGTACAGACTCAAACCTGAGGCCTGAGGCCTCACCGACTGTGCGGGACTTCAAGAATCAAGATAACGTCGTTCCTCTAGATTGCAAAATCCGATATTCCTGATACAGGAGAATGGAATATTCAGGACTACATATCAATATTGTCTGAAAATCGGATCTTTGAGTGGGAGGCCGAAGCGCGTCGTAAAACACACTCATGGAATAGTTTCTTATCATAGATGTCTTCTTCCACGCTCGGGTTTAGAATCAAGGTCAGCGCCGAGAAAGTCCCAACAATTGAACAATCTATGTATTGTATATTCCACTTGACTAGTTAAGTATCGCCTTCAAGAATCAAATCTGGCCATCCCGTTCAGCCTTATCACGCGCTGTCGCCTCCAACTCTCCAAAAGATCCGCTCTTCAAACACATAGTCCTGAATATGCCATTCTCCTTTTGGATCAGTTTCCATGGGGTATCGATTTCTGCGATCTAGAGAGGGAGAGAGGACGACGTTAAATCTCTCACACAAGTACGTCAGGTGTTTAAGAGCACATACCTGTCCTTTGTCTAAAACGATGAGTCTGTCATAGTCGACGACCGTACGCAGGCGATGGGCCACTGGGAAGGTAGGGTTGTAAGGTCGTCTGGGAAAACGGAGTCCAAGACAAATACACGTACCAGTCAACAACAAAGAGTCATTGAATTCATCACGGATCGTGCTTTGGATTTTGGCATCGGTCGCAAAATCGATGCTGCTGGTTGCCTCGTCGAGAATGATGATGGCGCTGCGCCGGAGGAGCGCTCTAGCCATAGCTATCAATTGTCTCTGGCCTTGTGAAAAATTGGTCCCTCCCGCCGACACTTGGGTCTCCAGCGACACTTTCGTCTTTGCATCAACGTCGATAGTCGTAGTCGATAGAGATGCCGTGTCATCACGATCCACAACACGAATGGATGGTGTCCGAGAAGAGGAAGCAGAAGGATGGAACGATGGAGGGGCACTGTCCGTAATCATATGGACACGTCGCAGGACGTCCAAACAGTCACTATCGATATGTTCACCGAAAGGGTCAAGATTGTCTCGCAGAGTTCCGGAGAAGAGAGTAGCATCCTGGCAAGATCAAAAAGTCAGTCAGGCGGAGGATGGATAAAAACGGCCAGTAAAAGCTATCGACCTGGGGTATGAACGTCTGACCAAATATGTAAGGGGCCTATTGCACTATAGGCTCGCTATAGAGACTCACCAGTCTGGAACGCAAGTCTTGTATTCCAATTTTAGATATGTCGATTCCATCAATAACGATGCGACCGCTTGTGGGATCGATCTGGAAAGAAACGGAATCAAGACAGATGTGCTAATGAAATAGCGGGGACCTTACGAAGCGCAAGATACTCATCGCCAAAGTTGACTTTCCACTTCCTTCGTAGTTCATGAGAATCATTCTTAGCGCAAAGACAAAAAGCGGAACACATACCTGTTCGTCCTAGGAGGCCAACTCGTTCCCCAGCTTTAAGAGTGAAAGACACGTCTTGAAGAACTGCCGGCAAGTCAGGTGCATACTTGATAGCCAAGTTCTCGACGGAGACCAAAGCGTCATTTTTGGAACTTGACGGCCAGTACGCCGGGACTCGGTTGGACTCGATGACTGCGGGTGGTTCCTGCGGAAGATCAAGACTTCAGGAAGAACGATAAGTCAAACTACAGATCAATCTCAAGTCCAGAAGACTTACTATTCCACAATACGCTCCACCGAGCTGAAACGGAAAGAATGTCAGACTCCGATCAACAACAGAACGTTCGGAACGCACTTGAGGTCCAATTCCAACGCTGAGTTCAACACGTCAGTATGTAAATATCGCAAACATCAGATTCGCCCTCACCAGTCCAGAAACGACAAGCCCAGTAGACTGGGAGGCATTTAAGTGAGTTTCCGCACGAATACAGGATATTTGGGCTTCGCTCTTACCAGAAGACGTGAAAGCCATCGCACTCGTTATACAAAGGCCAGCCATCCCGGCCCCATTGCTCATAGTTGCAATCGACATGAGCATCGTGATGAACACGCCAACCGCACCGAGGGCGTCAAAGTTCAGTAGAAGCCACCTGTTGGTCATCCAGAACGAATACCACATCTAGCGAGAAAGAAAGAAAAGAAGTTTAAATGGGAAGAAGGTCGTGATGAAAAGACTCTTTTACCTTCGTAGTGACGTCAATCTTGAGATGCAAATTGTCCAAGAACCTTCGTTCAGCCGAAAACGCCCGGACGGTGACGATGCCCTCCAAAAGCTCGCCAAAGTCAGAATAGATAGGGGATCTAGTGTTCGACTCCATGCGCCGCAGATCACGACCCGTGTTGAGGTATCCCACAGAGAGCTGATAGTATCCTAACCCAAGAAGAACCGCAGGAAAGAGGAATGCAGGAAAAACGACACTGGAAATCCAAGGATGAGTGAGAGGGAAATAACGCAGCCCACTCAAGAAACTCACGCGACGGTAATGATAGAAGCGAAGAAACTCGCGAGCGAAGAGTTGACATTTTGGAGAGATCCCACCAGGGACAGGTCGATCGTTTCGATATCCTACAATGCCAACCAAAATGAGAAACATGTTCCATGCCCCAAAATCGACTAGTTACCTTTCCAAAGCGATTAAGCATACGACCTGAACGTAAAGTAGTATCACCTTAGTTTCTCCGGAGAGCACAGGGAAGGCAGAAAACCGTACCTTGCGGCGTCGTATCGTGGAACCTAAACGTTGCTCGCACAACCGTAACCAAAAGCTGCCTATCATACATTTCCATGTCAGCCAGCTGGTAAGAAGGGAGGACAAGGTAAACCCACTTGAAAAGAATTCTCGATGCCCTCAAGGCACCAGTATACTGCGCCGCGACCGAAACTACGCTCATTAACGCTTGCATCAGGCCGATCGCAGCGTAGACCCCGACATAGTACAAAGGATGCTGCAAGGCATCTGGCCACTCGATCCCAAACCGGCCACGAAGGCCAGTTAAAGAGAAAATCCCATGCCACTGATGACCACCGTTGATGGATGCGCCATCGACTCCTAGGTCGTGTTCAGGAAACCGGAAAAGGCTAAGCATATAAGAGGGAGCTTGTTCGACCTTGCCGTACGCTTCACCCCAGATCTTGATCGACAAGGTGTAAGTCCGAATCAACCCGAGGGAGTAAGAGACATACCATGATCCAGACTTTCTCCCCTAGAGACAAAGCCTGGGACAAGACAACGATGAAAAAAAGGAATACCCAGATCCAGTACGAGCTACAAAAGCAGTGGTCAGTCGACGGGAAAAGACTGCGCAAAAGTAAAAGTTACTCACGAGGCCTTCAAATAACTATTGTAAATATTCCACTTGACGCCCCCTATCTCGCGATGCTCATCTTTCACCAATTTCTTAGGCTTCTTCTTGTCCTTGTCCATACTTTCGACCTCTTCTTGGGGGGTAGCGCCTTCGGGCTCGATAATTGTAATTTCCTCCTTCTGGGCATCGACCGCAGCATCTTGCTTGATTTCTTCCAAGACGCCTCTCGCCCGGAGATCCTTGATGGTGCCTTGAGTATCAATCCGACCATCGAGCATCCGGACGAGATAGTACGCGCCAGGGAGTACGAGGTCGACATGGTGCGTGACAAGTATCTACCGCAAAGGAGAGGCATAATCAATTCAACAGACGTTTCCGAATGAAAAGTGGAACAAACACACGACGGTACGATTGGCAAGAAGCGGACCACGGAGAAGACGCTCATACAAAAACCTGGACGTATGGCTATCCTGATTTACACAAGAATGAGAACCCTCGAATATTTGGACATCCAAACACTCACGACGGCGCTCAGAGGATCATCAAGCAACACATATTTCGTTCGCGCATATACTGCCCGAGCAAGTGCTACCCGTGCCTTTTGTCCACCTGACAGGCTGACACCCCTAGAGGAAAGGGAAACAAGGGCCTATTAAACACGATGGACGAGAAAACGCATAAAACAAAACCTACCTCGCACCGATCTCCGTCTCGTCTCCGTCTTCCAACACATCCAAATCCGGCCTGAGAGCACAGCACTCCACAACGTCCTTGTACCGCTGCTCCTCATACGGCGACCCAAAGAGGATATTCTCCTTGATGGTCTGGTGACGTAACCACGGGGACTGAGCAGCGTACGATATCGTATGCATCAACCCGTGCTCGTCGACTTTGCGCGGATTCTTCGACATCACGATCCTGCCGGGTCCAGGGAGGAACGTCAGCTCGCCGAGGAGTGCCATCTAGAGTTATTTGTCCAAGGTCAAGCTGAGGCAGTTTCGGGAAGGAAAGCAACAAGGGAAACGTACCAATAGGGCAGTCTTCCCGGACGCAGTGGGTCCCGTAACAACAGTCAGCTCGCCCTCGGGGAACATGACATCGATATCCCTTAATTCGAACTTGTGATCCTCGTCCACGAGTGATGAGGCCGCGTCACTCGCCGCAGTTTCTGACGTCATGGAGGAATCTCGCGGGCTGTTCGTGCTCTTCCCTTGGTCAAGTTTGACATCATCCTCTTTTTCCTCGACTGCGTTCCACTTGAACGATGCGTTGATTATGCCAAAACCGGTATCTTCGTCGGACTCGGGGTTGTTTGTCGTGGTCTTTTTGAGAGTGGATACTTGATCTGAAACTTCATCTTCGTCGAGATAGACAGCTATCCGCTGCAATGCGACCCCAGTCTAAAGGACACGGCATATGACAAACCGGAAATTATAAGACGGGACAAGAACGAACCTGGAGAATTTGGACTATCCACGCCGGGATAACATTCAACGGTAATCTGATCATGTTGAACAGCGCGATCGACTTGATGGCGATCACAGTCAATCACCACGTTTCGACCGGACATAATTGGACGCACCGTAAATGCAATGCTGACAGACAGTTCCTTTCCCTGCATCACATACACAAAGAAAGATATGATCGACACCAAGATCGGCGCGCATGACCACAAAAGATAGAACATGACCGAGTTCAACCTGGACTTGATCATCCATTTGATCTCAACCTCCCGCGCGTCCATCGTGCGGCCGATCCACTTGTCTTCCCATGCAAAGAACTTGATGAACTTGATCTGATATATCCCAATCCTCGCATCAACGGAAGAAAACGACAAAGTAGAAGAGGAAAGACGCACAGCACCAATCAACTCGTTCAGGACCGCCATCCTACCATCTCGTGCCGCCATGAGGCCCTTCTGAATTCTAATACTTCGCTTCATGACGTAACTATTGAGTGGCCACCCAGCGAGGAGGACAATAAAGCCTGCGAAGGCGCTTATTCCGAGAAGCCTGCAGGATAATGTGAAACCGAGGAGAAGAGGGTAGAGATGGTCACGAACTGGTACAGGAACGTGCACCCAATCAAAAGTTCAAACGGCGCGCCGTAGAGAAAGTACATGCCTGACATCAGGTTAGAGATCTGGCAAGGAAACCGGACGTAAGACCAGATTCAACCATTGGGGAAAGACACTTACCCTATTGGCATCCCCGGCCATTAGGTTCACAATCTTTCCCACGTCGGCGCCCGACTTGGGGTCGTTTTCGTCTTTCTCGTCTTTCCCCTTCTTCTTTTCTTGATTGGGAGGTGCGACCTGCTTGTTGTCTGTTTTCACAATTCCTGAGAGGTCCTTACGCTTCAAGGCCTTGTCGTAGATGGCGGCCATGAGCTCGGTGCGCATGCGTGTGGAGGCGCGACGGCCATACCAAAGATGTTGGACGTCTGCCTCAGCCTGGTTTGAAGCTAGGTGAGTTTTGGAAGCGATAAAGGAGAGGATGGCGGTTACCTTGAGTAGGGTACAGAGGAGGGCAAGAAATGCATAGATATAGGCGCGTGTTGTGCTTTCAGGAGTGGGATTTTGGACATCAATAGCATCGAGGATACGTCTATGCATCTGATGAATGAGATTGAAGTCGGATTGAGAATGAAGGCACGCACTTGAGCCAGAATGGTCCACTGTAGTTGAAGATGACACTGGCGAGCATAAGGAGGAAGTCCAATCTTGGGAAGGCCTTGTGAGCTGGAAAAAGCCGGATGAGAAAGGGACATACATTATGTCGAGGGAGTTGGCTGCCCAGAGTTTCCAAAGGAGGGTTGAGCGACTGTATGTGACGATTTAGCGCGCCCGAAGGAATGGAAAGATGGAACGTGCCGAATAGTCATGAACTTGATGAAAACATTGCGGGATTGCATTGTCGGACTCATATTCCATACGTCCTTCTCGTTGAGCGTCGTGTCTCGCCCCTGCAGAACAGATGAAGGGCAGGAAAGGGTCGTTACGAAGGCAGGCGTACCCTGGCAACAAGGGGGTAAATCCAGCTAAACGTGATCCACCCAAAGAGTGTGGTATAGTCCTCAGGGGACACCGAAGATCCCTACGCAGAAGAGGTAAGCGAATGAGTGTAGGAAGAGTACTGGGTAACGGACAATCTCCTCCTTGTCAACCCTTTCGCTTGGTATGGCGACCGGCATTCCCAATAGGACGGTCAACACGGCCGTCGCCGCCCCAAGGTTGACTGTCAATGCTGCTAGGACCCAGATGGGAGGCCAAGCTGGATCCACAACGTGATGATCATAGACGACTGCGCTGAGTTGGATGACTGCGCCGACAAAGAGGAGACAGTAGAGTGAGAAGAGGTCGTACGGCGGGGTGAGTGAGGGCCGGAAGACGGAGCGACAGACAGAGTATATCCAGGCGAAGGCGAGGAGGAATGGGAGGGAGAGAGAGTATGCGGTGGCAGTGGGACGAGCCTCGATGAAACGGAAAGATCCGTACGCGAGCCAAGCGAGGGATTGAGCGAGTCCGACGCCTGCAAAGACGAGGGTGCGCCAGAACTGAACGTGCAGCTTGGCAGTCCCCGCAGTGTTTCCCCCATGTTCATTTCCTGCTTCGGCATCGGCCTCAAGACCCTCGGCTTCTTGCAGCGTCAGAAACGGCTCGAACGGTGTCTTGATGAACGCGAGGAGCTTTCGAACAAATGCGGGAATGGGGATGGAAAAGGCGGTGATGGCGACGACGAAGAGGGCTGGGAGGAGGGCGGTCCATGATGCACGTACGCACGGGTCACCAAAGTCGAAGAGACCAGCACCGGGGCAGAGCTGTGAGCCCATCGAGGTGGTGGTAAGAGTCAGAGCGGTTGAGCGTAGAAATTGATGATTGATCACACCACGTGGACATCGGTATTTATATCATAAGGAGGTCTGATTTGAAAAAAAAGGTTGTCGGGCGTCCTCTCTTAGCCTCTAGTAATGAGAGCAGAAGCCTCCAAATGACGTGCAAAAACGCTCATACCTGCTGGTGTGTGGTCGACAGACACTTACAAGTTATATACAACACCGCTCAACACGGGACATTTGACACTCATTGGACAAGCTACCCTGTGCTTGATTGCGCTTGACTCCACTACATTTGATTGCATAGCTGGAAACCATATGTACCGACTACTACTGTACTATTACGACCGGGTGTTCAGTCACGCGTCATCCAAAAAAAACCCTTACGCCGCTGGCAGGAGACGTTACAACTTACGAGACGGACTTGCAGCCTAAACCATAGCCAAACACACGATCAGATTGTGTGATTTTTGGCGGAGTATCCATGACGACCGCAGGTGATCAGATTATGGTTATCTATACAGGTATGTGTATAGGTCTGACTGGGAACGTCTCCTGCCAGCGGTGTAATTACTCAAAATGTTTTTCTTTTGAATTTTTGGATTTCTTTTAGGTTTTTTTTTGACCAAAAATTTCCAAATCGATAAACATCCGGTCGTAATAGTACAGTATAGTAATCGATATCAAGCACATTGTATGATACTCAGCCGGTGAATCGGAACGGCACTGGAACATTCATTGCACCACCGACCGCGATTCCGCGGATCGCGCTGTCCGTCGCCAGCATGGTCGCCATTGCCGTCCTGTCTCCACGACCGTGGCACTGGCAGCGGTGGTCGTGGCCACCACAGACGTGAAAACCTGTGAAAACGGCATTAAACTTAGACACCCTCTGTCGCCCAATCGTTCTTATTAGTATCAGGATGTCATCTCATCAGAATCCCGGTCATCAGAAACAGATCCCTATGTCACCCGTTGTCCCTTAGAGTTTTTTCACATGGAGACACCTCACAGCACCTCATCCGCTTAACAGAATTCCGGCCCAAGTAGTTATCAATTCCACTAGGGCTGGGTTAAAAACTCAAATGTTTTTAACACGTTTTTAACATTTTTCACGGAATTATTCCACAGAAAGCAGACTCACGATGACATGATATCGGTGAGCATGGAGTCCTCACACGAAACATGCAACTTTAGTCCAAGAATAAATGTTGACATTCAATCTCACTGCATCGCGATTCGCATATCAAACCCCGCAGTCGTCGGATCCATCTTTGGTCTATCATCTCGCACACCCCCATCCCCCAGTCCAATTTAGATCTCAAATCAAGAGAAGCACAAGCAACGTCTAATAACCACAATAAATGACGTTTTCCCTCCGAGGAAGCCGCCGCCAGATCTATGCACAGTTGTTTAGCGAATCCGGATCCTGGCGACACGGCCACGAATCGAAGCTCGTGTTTGCCACCGACACCTGCACTATCAGTCCTGCTCACGACTTCTGACAAGAAGAGGATGTCAAGTTGCAAAGTTCCTGTTATAGTGGCTCAACGTCGTCAACTTCTCGGAAAAACGCATCTTCGTTGGTACAGATTAAATTCTACAGATACATGTCGTGTACATCTCGCCTTTTCTCACCAGAAAAAGTTATATTCTCAATTTTCGTGACGCTACAAGTTAACGCCGAGATTGATATGCACCCCTTTCACTTGAGTGTACCTATTTCCATACGGACGTCATGAAAAAAACAATCCAAGAAAAGCAAAGGAGATAACGTACGTATCGAGCGCATACTCTCCCAACTCGCGGCCGATACCGGACCGTTTGTATCCTCCGAACGGAACGTTGATTGCAGGGTCCTGAGCGGAGTTCACCTAGGAATGAAAACGTTCACATTGCGGATTTGGAGAGAGAAAGAAACATAGTATACGCACCCAGGTAGATCCAGCCTCAAGAGCATGAGCGACCCTCACAGCCCTCCTCACATTCTCCGTGAAGATATGAGCCGCCAAGCCGTACACGGTATCATTAGCCGCTTCGATCACCTCTGTACATCATCCCATTCAGTCCCAAACAAATCGACGAGGAAGAAAAAGACTTCACCTTCCTCAGTCTTGAACTTGGCGATTGACCCAACAGGCCCAAAGATCTCCTCCCGCATGATCTTCATGTCAGGCTTGACATCCGTGAAAATCGTCGGCTGGATGTAGTACCCTTCCCCTCCATGTTCCTCACCACCGATAAGCACCTTCGCACCCTCTTCCTTGCCTGAGGCGATGTATGACATCACACGCTGATAGGGATAAGGCGTAAGTGTGAGCGCAAACGAAAGTATGGAAGAGCGACACGCACATCGAACTGCACTTTGGACACCTGCGGACCATGCTGTGTCTCCAATTCGAACGGGTCACCGGTCGCTTCACTTAACCCCTTCGCAAATGCAGTGAATTGGGCGACAAAAGCGTCGTGGATGCCCTCTTGAACGAAGATACGCGAGCCGGAGGTGCAGGCTTGACCCATGTTGAAGCTTTCAATCGTGTCAGGAAACGCGTCAAACAGTGCATGGGAGAAGAAGACACCGACAAGATACCAAAGGCAGCCCACTTGACGCTCTGCTCGAGATTCGCATCATCGAAAATGATCGTGGGGCTCTTGCCACCAAGCTCGAGCGTGACGACCTTGAGATTCGACTCGGAAGACGCTTTGAGGATCTTACGCCCGGTTAACGTGCTGCCCGTGAATGCGACTTTTGCGATTTCGGGGTGGTGGGAGATGGCGTCGCCGACGGTGTGGCCTGGAAAAGCAGATAAACAGTGGGGATGCAATGAGATGACAACGGACTTACCATATCCATTGACGATGTTGACAACGCCTGGAGGGAAGCCGGCTTCGGTGATGAGATCGGCGATACGCAAGGCAGCAAGGGGGGTGATTTCGGATGGCTAGAGGGCATATCATAGTTAGAACAGTTTGGCCAGAACACATTCACATACTTTCAAGACGATCGTGTTTCCGGTAGCAAGCGCAGGAGCGATCTTCCAAGACAACATAAGCTACGTAGTAGTCAAAGTCAGAAATAAGTAGAACGAGTAGGGGTGGAGTGTTTCGAACCAAGGGAAAGTTCCATGGAATAATTTGTCCCTAATCGGAAGACGGCATAAGAGAATGGCATTGAAGAGATGAACATAGTTACGCACAACGACCCCATAGGGCTCGTGTCTTGTATAACAAAACTTGGCTTCAGTCGTCTATAGAACCACGCCAATCACATCATTAGTTGCACTACAATAAAAAAAGACAGACCTCGAGGGTTTTGCCTTGGACCTTATCGGCCCAGCCAGCATAGTATCTAACGGTCGAGACCGACGCGGCAACATCCATCGCTAAAGCTTTGCTGAAGACCTTACCTACATGATGGATTTTAATAACCCGTATGGAAATTATCACCATGTGAAATAACTCACCGACGTCCAGCACCTCCAACGCGGCGAGTTCATCTGCGTGCTTTTCCATTAAATCGGCGAGGTTCGACAATAACCTCCCTCGGGCAACACCGGGTGTTTTGAGTCCCCATGTTGTCTTGTATGCCTGAAAACAACGATCGAGTTCGTTTCAGAGTAAGGAAGGGGAAAGGCAGACCTTTTTGGCAGCTGCAACAGCCAGATCGACGTCTTTGGACGAGCCTGCGGCCACAGCCACGATAACCTTTCCAGTTGCTGCGATCTAAGATCAGATGGATGTAGGGAGCTTAAACCTTTTAAGGAATTACCTGGGTTTACAACACTGATCGACGGAGTATGAGGTACTAGTAGGACGAGCCGGTAACAGAGAGAGACTCACTCGATCGTCGCGGGCTCCACGGGGTCAACCCATTTGCCATCGATGAAGAGTCCGGTGTTGATGTTGACTGTACCTTTGTACGCTGGAGTTTCGAGAGTATGGGAGAATTGAGCAGGCATTGCGATGGTGGATGGGGGGTGGAACAAGGCAGGGCAGACAAGGCAGCCTCAGGCATAACTTATACTCAGATCGGTAGATATAAGCCTGCGTCATCATGGGAACTTCCATCACTGGATTAGTCAAGAGTAGCTAGGGCTGCACGCCGTCACCGTAATATACGGGTATACGGTACCCGTCATACGGTTACGGCCCCGTCGCCGTCAGGCTTTCGCTCCGCACATTGACGGTACGGGTGCCGGTACGGTTTGCCACCAA
>Ga0307516_10001376_pt1 | contig 33662 bp, 41 predicted proteins | sample 19_EM_MG_FD_203310 | JGI IMG/M metagenome (GOLD analysis project Ga0307516, IMG submission 203310) | Populus trichocarpa ectomycorrhiza microbial communities from riparian zone in the Pacific Northwest, United States - 19_EM | ecosystem: Host-associated > Plants > Roots > Unclassified | place...
TCATAACCTGTTGAAAGTGATGAACGTGTGTATTGTCTAAGTAAGGCTGAAGCCTCGAGAGAAAGGAGAATATAGGGGTAGGCCCATGCCTGCCGTGACTAAGCAACGAGTGAGATATTGCAACAAACAACGCCACCGCCGTGCCGAGTGAGAGGGTCATGCTGGGATTCATGACGGTGGTGTTCAGCATCCACTCGCTGCTGGGGGTGATGAACGACACCGTGGGACCGGGGGATACCGTACAGGTGCTGCTGCTGGGGCCGGAGAGCCGGCTGAACCGCGGGAGCAATGCGTCTGGAGGGTTCGCCATCAATGGGGTCACCGACAATTTCCTGAATATCCTGCAACCCAAGAACAGGCCCGACGTCGTTCTCCAGACACAACCGTTCAGTCAGTATCCAAAGGCATACAATACAAGGCGCGAGCAGGATGGGCAATTACAGCGGTGTGGATCTCGACGCGAAGGATGGGTTTGGGGAGCAATCTTCGATGGGGTGGGGGTCACCGGACTCCTTGCCTTGTGGCTGGATATCGCGACAGCTGACGGACGAGCGGAGGGGCCGAGTTAGGTTTGCAACTGTTTCTTCGAACCAGGGGTCTCAATAGTCCGGCCGGTCCTCGGGCAGCCCGCGGGCTTTTGAGACGGTGGGCCGGGGTTTCTGATGGCCCAGTCCGGCTGGATGGGGCCAGCGCCCGGACTGCCTTGACCCGGGTCGACCGGCGGGCCCGCGGGCCAACGCTAGTGCTACAGTATTGGTTAAAAAAAAATATTGTCACACATGGCAGCTCCACCATGGTGCTCTTCTCCAATTAACAATTTCTTAAGATAATCCTGTTTGCCTTATCTCCCCGGTGCTCTTCCGCGCATGTTTGGTTTTCTGTCTATTGTGTTGGTGGCCGAAACCTCCCAGAAACAGGTTAGGTGTAGATAGCCCAAACCCCGAAAAACCCACCCGCAACCCAAGAAATGCGGACCTGATTTCCCTTACAGCTCCACCATCTCTTCTCCCATTAACAGAATTTTTGAACAAACTTGATAGCCTTACGTGTCCGGTGCTCTTCCGGGTATGTACGATTTTCGGCCCTTTGTTGTGGTGGCGGCCGAAAGCTCTCAGTAACAGGAAACCCACCCACAACACAAGAAATGCCACCGGATTTCGCTTACAGTTCTACCATCTCTCCTCCGATTAACAGCATTCTTGGATATTTCCAGTGCTCTTCGGGGTACGTACGATTTTATATATGTTGTGGTGGGTGGTGGATGCGGAGAGCTTCCAGTAATGGTTTAGTTGTAGTCGAAAACTTGGAAAACCACTCGCCGCCCAAAATATGGTAAGACGCCAGTGGATCATGAGGTCTCCCTCGTTTTCCCACCCCGCCGGCAGACCCGGACCAGACCAGGCCGGCGCCAATAATATCGTCATGATCCGATAGGGCCACATACAATCAATGAATCATCATCATCATAATCAGCCAGGCCGGCGCCAAAAAAGCCGGTGAGCCCGCAGGCCGTGGACTAGCGTGGACTATGTCTCGCAGACCAGACCAGGCCGAGGCCAGGACTGGCCCGGCCGGACTTTTGAGACCCCTGCTTGCGACACCACGAATCCGTCATTCGTCCCAGCGCAGCAAGTAGATTCCGAGACTTTCGAGACGATGTATAGACTCAGGAAGATCGCGGCGGGGACTGTCTTTGGCAACGCGCTCCTCATCGCGGTTCTCCCGCTCCCGTAAGCGCGTGGCGAACTCCTAGCTAACAGCTCTCCCCAGATCACACCTTCTCCTTCGCTCACTTCGCCGCCAGGCCCATCTGTCGACTGCACGAAGCCACGAAGCTCTGCGGACGACCGCCTGAGTACCGCGAAGAACCCAAGAAACAGCCATGGTGCTCGCCGATGAGGTTGTTCGGCAGGAAGGGTGGGAGCACATGGGACGCCGAGAGCATATCCGACGTCTCCAGCAGGAATTCTTTCGGTCGACGCGACAACTTCCGGATCCCGCAGAAGGTGTCGGTGGGCCGTCATTTCGTTAAGGATGAGCTGGCGGCGCTGGCCGATACATTCAACGCGATGACGGAGGAGTTGCTGGGACAGTACGAGAAGCTAGAGGAGAAAGTTCAGGAGCGGACGGAGCAGCTGCAGCAACAGACGGTCCTCGCCGAGTCGGGGAACGATGCGAAGACGATGTTCATCGCCAACGTGTCGCATGAGTCGCGAACACCGCTGAACAGCATTCTTGGAATGTGCTCGTTAGTCGTGGGAGAGACGAACCTGCCGCAGTCCACGTGGGAGAACCTTGGGGTGGTTTTCAAGAGCAGAGAGCTGTTGTTGCATCTCCTGACGAATCCCATCACTTTCTCGAAGAATCAGGTTTGGGGTGCACAGGTCAAGATGGAGACGGGCGCCCGTTCCGCGTGTGCGAGTTCATCTCCCAAGTCACGGCGTTCTTCACCGCCCAGGCCAAGGAGAGGGGGATCGGGCTAGCCTGCGAGGTATCGCTGGCGGACTGCATAATCGGGTCCTGCAGATCGTCGCTGTGAGTTTGAAGATGGCGCGTAGAGACGAAAGGAGTGCTGACTCGTGGTGTTGCTGCAGAACCTCATTTCAACGCGTTGAAGTTCACCGGTAACAATGGCTCGGCTCAGCTGTGCATCGTCGTCGAAGCGATGCCCAATTGCGGCTCGATGGATATCACACCGTACACCGAGGTCACCGGAAAGGATTACATATTGCTGATCTTCTTCAAGGACATGCCCGACGATTGGACACAGACGAGTCCGCCAGCGTTGGCGTCTCCTTCCAGTCCCGTCAGCCAGACTCGACCATCGCGGCCGCCGCTGTTCACAAGTATTCCACCACATCCGGAGCCCGTAATGAGGGTTCAGACGTGGCGAAGGCATTCCTGACACGGCCGAAGAAACTGTTGAATCCCGAGACTGCTGTGGATGCGCCTGGATCCCGTGCTGCTTCTCCGTCGATCAGCACGGCGACGCACTGGGCTGAATTCCGCGTCATCGACACGGGCCAGGGGTGCCGGAGAACATGCAGCAGAAGATCTTTGAGCCTTTCGTGCAGGCGGACGTGTGATTGTCTCGGAAGTACGGCGGCGCGGGGTTGGGACTGGGCGTCTGCCGGCTACTGGGCAGGCTAGTGGGCGGTGGCGTCTACCTCGGGAGTTTCCGGGGTGCGGGAGGCACGTTCACACTGCGGATACCGATGCAGTATTTGTCCGGCAGCCTGTCCGCTGCCGGCTCGAGCCAGCAGAATGCCAGACCAAGATCCGTCACTCGGAGTGGGCACAGCGCACACACGACCAAGACCACCACCCACAGTCTCAGCGCGTTCTCGGGCGGGGCATTCAGCGGCCGAAGCACCCACGAGCGCCGATAGTTACGGATGGGAACATGCGCCTGGTGGGCCTGTCGCAGCCGTTCTTCGTCCCGAGCAGAGCTGAGAACATAAATGATTACGGGTGGCGGATCAAGCGGACGCGACGGCAAGATCCAGCGGCGAGGCCGACGAAGAGGCCGGGGAAACATGTTCAGCACCATCCAGCAATACACCCGCTCATGACGCCGGTCATGAAGGTCAACACACCAGGCGCCATGAAGTGCCCGCCGCTAGCGGACACATCGACAGACCTTCGGATAGCGAAGAGAAGCCGGGGCCCGCGATGTCGATCGTGTCGGAGGAGGATTCGGAACGCAACGTGACGGACGGCGAGGAAGAGGAAGAGGAGAAGGCCATCTGCGTCTTCGTCGTCGAAGGCAACCAGATCAACCAAAAACTCGTCGTCAAAGTGCTGCAGCTGGAGAAAGTCCAAGAGATCTCCATCGCCGAGGACGGCCTGCAGGCGGTCGACAAAGTCAAGGAGGTCATGGCCAAGGACAGAAAGTTCGACATCATCTTCATGGACATCCAAGTACTTTCCTCCCGTCTCCCGATGGTTCTGTGTTAATGGACGACAAATGCCGAACATGGACGGTCTCGAAGCAACTCGACAGATTCGCGCATTGGGGCACACGGCGCTGATCATTTCTCTCACTGCGTTCGCGGAGGAGAGCAACACCAAGGAATGCCGCGAGTGCGGGGTGGACTGCTTCCTGACGAAGCCGGTCAAGCGACCGCAGATCAAGCAGATGGCCGGCCGGTACTGTCCCGGCAAGCTGGAGGCTGGGGCTGGGGCAATGTAAGTTTAAGATACGAATGGATTGTTCTGCTGGATGCCTTTCTTTTTCATTCCGGTGGGGATCTGCTTTCTTTATGGGTTTCTTCTGTGAGTTGCCATCAGCACGGGGTTTTTTTTCTCGGTCACTCGGTTCTGTAGATCTATACCTGGGGGATTTTGTCTTTTGCTTTTTTGCCGGGGCCCATTTTTGTCATTCTTTTCTGACTCGATTCCATCTGATCTATCCGGGGACAACCTTATTTTGAGTTATTTCCACCGGCTCTTGGGTTAGGATTTTTCTACCTGGCTTTCCCTGGGTTTTCATTTATTTCTTGCTTCGCTACTCGGTCAAGTCAGGTTACAGGTGGAACAACGGGCTGCGGTATGAGGTATGAGGGATGACGGTCAATGTATACACGAAGCGGATGAGCTCGAGGGGATTCGATTGTAATTGTAGCAGCAGTGCACACCCGCTGTTGGTTGGCCGGGGGGGGGGCTGCGAAAATCAAAGGCTTTTTTTTGGGAGTTCTCCAGTGTGATAGCCGGTTTCCGCGCCGGGCCCTCGGCCGCGACGAGCAAAAGAAAAATCTGCATTCGCGTGTACGTACGATCCGCCCATTCTCAGCCTTTGTTTTTTCACAAGTAATTGCTTGTGGCCTATCTAGAGCATGGTAATGTAGACCCTTTTTCCTGTTCCAGTTCAGTATCCTTATGACCGCTCTTACTCATTTCTTATTTATTTAGATATCGGCGGCAATGACTGGATCCCAACAAAGGCCTACCAGCAGTGGTTCCGTCACGACAGCGGCATGAGGACCGCGGCGGCGACCCGATCCACGGTAATGTTATGATTAGGCCGGCGCAGCTCCCGAGGTGGAAAGCAAGGTCATATCAAAGTGTGAACAAATGACCATATATATGTACAAATATCGTGACCCCATCAAACTCCCCTTGAGTATAACTAGGCGGCCAAATATATGCAGCCACCACTAAAAATAAACTCCAGCCCTCAAATATAAACATTGAACGAACAAAACGACCTTCCAATCCCTAAAAAACTATTTGGTGACCCCGACACCATGCAAAATTGAATACTGACAGTAAAACACCAAGAATTGCCAAATCCGCCCCCGCTCTACTAAGGAATGGAATCTGCATTGAATCCCACATAGCAAACCATCCCAGAGTCATACCCAATGGCAACAAGGCTGCCACTGCACGCAAAACATACTGGTGAACCCCGATTGCGGGAAAGCAAAAGTAATTTTCGCTCCCCAAAGAATATCCAACCTTTGCTTACATGAAATAGAAATGCTAAAGTGGTCGGCAACTGGGACGCAACCCGAGTGTCGGAGGCGGGTTCCGCTAGTCCCAGGTTTGGGTCGAGGGCAGGGCCGGTGGGTAGCGACAAACAGGGGGCGTCGCTGGCTTGCACTTGCTGAAAATCCTTCGCCTGATCAACATCCCAGAATAAAACGGCATCATCATACGCATGTGATCGGAGGAGCTTGCCGTCAGCCGAGAATACCACTGACATGACCGCGCCCGAATGTCCCGTCAGAGTGCTCCGACAGGTCCCCGTCGCCGAATCCCACAGCCTGACAGTGTTGTCCCTCGACCCTGATGCGAGAAGCTTTCCGTCGGGCGAGAATGCCACTGAGAAGACCCAGTTTGAATGACCCGTCAGCGTGCTGCTACAGGTGCCAGTCGCTGGATCCCACAGCCTGAGAGTGTTGTCATCCGAAACTGATGCCAGGAGCTTGCCATCAGGCGAGAATGCCACTGATCTGACCGAGTCAGAATCGCCCTCAAGGGTGCTACGACAGGTCCCCGTCGCCAGGTCCCACAGCCTGACAATCTTGTCGCCTGACCCTGATGCTAGGATCTTTCCATCTGGCGAGAATGCCACTGAGAAGACCCAGCCTGAATATCCCTCCAAAGTACTGCGACAGGTCCCCGTCACCGGATCCCACAGCCTGACAGTGTTGTCTTTCGACCCTGATGCGAGTAGCTTACCATCAGGCGAGAATGCCACTGAGAAGATGGCGCCTGAATGGCCCTTCAGAGTGCTGCAACAGGTCCCCGCCGCCGGCTCCCACAGCCTGACAGTGTTGTCTTTCGACCCTGATGCGAGTAGCTTTCCATCAGGCGAGAATACCACCGATGTGACCCAGTCTGAATGGCCCTCAAGAGTACTGCGACAGGTCCCCGCCGCCGGACCCCACAGCCTGACAGTCTTGTCGGCCGCCCCTGATGCGAGGAGCTCTCCATCAGGCGAGAACGTCACTGATGTGACTACGCCTGAATGGCCCTCTAGAGTACTGCGACAGGTCGCCGTCGCCGGATCCCACAGCCTGACAGTCTTGTCGTCCGCCCCTGATGCGAGGAGCTTGCCGTCAGGCGCGAATGCCACTGATCTGACCCAGTCTGAATGGCCCTTCAGAGTGCCGTGGCAGGTCCCCATCGCCGGAACCCACAGCTTGACAGTGTTGTCTTTCGACCCTGATGCGAGGAGCTTTCCATCAGGCGAGAATGCCACTGAGAAGATGGCGCCTGAATGGCCCTCCAGAGTGTTGTGACAGGTCCCCGTAGCCGGATCCCACAGCTTGACAGTGTTGTCTTTCGACCCTGATGTGAGGAGCTTTCCATCTGGCGAGAATACCACTGAGAAGACCCAGCCTGAGTGTCCCTCCAGAGTACTGCGACAGGTCCCCGTCGCCGGATCCCACAGCCTGACAGTCTTGTCGTCCGCCCCTGATGCAAGGAGCTTACCATCAGGCGAGAATGCCACTGATCTGACCCTGTCTGAATGGCCCTTCAGAGTGCTGAGACAGGTTCCCGTCGCCGGATCCCACAGCTTGACAGTGTTGTCTTTCGACCCTGATGCCAGGAGCTTTCCATCAGGCGAGAATGCCACAGAGTGGACCCAACCTGAATGACCCTTCAGAGTGCTGTGACAGGTCCCTGTCGCCGGATCCCACAACCGGACAGTGTTGTCATCCGAACCTGATGCCAGGAGCTTGCCATCAGGCGAGAATCTCACACTATTGACGTCACGGGTATGCGCGTTGAGCACCTGCAAAGTCGAGTCCCAATCTTCTGGCACCATCGGAGTTTCTTTGATCCAGTGAGGGACATTGTGCCGAAATTGCTCCTTCACCGTGCTTCGCCTTGGGCTGAATATGAGCGCCGAGCAATATACTTGGTGAGGTGCAGTCTCGATGACTGCTCGAAACGTCTGCGAGAATCGCGCTGCATCTCTAGCCATCGCGAGTAAGCGAGGATTGGCATCGGACTTCACTTCAACGTCAGTACATATTACGTCAAAACCACGCCCTGTACTACTGGGGGGGTGCCGTCGTCGCTGGACGGGCAACCTGTGCGCCCGCAAAGTTCCCTTCACTGGTTTCAGTTGCCCGAGGCGCTGGGTATCGCATACAGAAGTATCTTCCGACTTGCGCTTGACAGCGGCCCTCCAGAAGCGGGTGCACTTGGAATTTTTCAGTTTACTAACCGGAAGCATGGAGTTGATGGCTTTGACCATCAGAATGCCATCATGCATATTCCCCAATAAGCTTAGCGCTTCGAGCCAATGGAGGAAGTGCTCATTGAAGAAATCATCGACCTGATTGTGCAGTGGCTCGCCATCGCAGAGTTTGACGTTGCCTCGCTGAAGATGATCGACCCAATACCGGCACGCGTACTGAACCTCTGCCGGAAGGAAACGCCGCAGTGTCTCGGGATCGATATCACTTTTGAGAATACCAGAATGTTTCTGAGAGCAGATACCCCTTCGTAGACCTCTTGACATCAGCTCGAGACACCTCACCGCCAGGCCTTTGTGTGTGCTTTCGGCAACGACCATGAGCCGGGGGTCTTGGCATCTCGTGTTGTCCAACAGAAAGTCGCGGAAAGACGGGTGTAACAGCGTGATAGGCGAGCCGTCGCCACCGGAATAGCGTAAGACCGAGCCCAGAGATCGCAATGTCTGCTTCACCTCCCACCCTTCCGCGTGTATGAGTTCGGTTAAAGCAGCCACAGTCAACGTGTCGCGTAGGACCACAATGGATCCCACGATCCGCCTGAAGCGTTGTGCGAGTAGCTCTTCTTCCTGCGGCTTGCCATCTTTGGACGTTACTGCGTGTCGTAGGAGTGTTGTGTACATCGAATCGAGTTGTTCCATTGACGATCCATGTTCTTTTGTGTCGTTCAACACCAAAATGAGGCGGTTTGGCGGATGACTGTACTCATACCCAATGAATCTGCATACTGTTGTGGCGTAGATGAAGAGCCCGCCAGCCTTCTGAACAAGTCGGTCCAGGTTTGACGAGTCCGGCCACTCGTCGGGCAATTCGTGACGCTTCCGGATGCCCTCAAATTCGTGCTGCAGGAGGACGGATATATCGTGGTTGACTACCGCGTCGAGGATCGCATGAAGAGTAAAATCTCGATGGGAATCGTTCGATATATCGCGGAAACCAAGTTGAATCGGAGTTTCTGGTCGGCTGGTCACAAATATCTTCAACCGCACGGAGCCGAGAGAATTTGCCTGAGCAAGGAGATGAAGGATTAATCTGATATCCTTTTCGCCATCGCACTCGTCCAACGCATCGATAACCAATACCAATTCAGATGAAAGACCTTTAATCTGAGAGAGCGGTCGCTGGATTAGTTGTGCCCATTGGTCCTGTAAGCCTTGTTTCGTGATATTGGGATTCTTGAGTATGGCTTCTCGAATGGGGGTAGCGAGGCTGGGCTGTGAATGTGCCAGCTGGCATGCGAGGGTTGCGAAGAATTTAGACGCATGAGCTAGATCTCCCTGGCCACGAGAAAAGAAGAAGGAGGCTCCTAGCCGGTTCTCATCGTACCACCTCCGAGCGACCGTACGTGAGATGGTAGACTTGCCGGTACCCGCCATACCACTAAGCCAAAAGATGCAGGCGTCTTGTGGATTACCCGACCATCGCATAATGTCCATAAGGAGTCCGTATCGAGTGCCCCTCAGGCAACTAGATTCGTGTTGCCATAGCAGTGAGTTGAACGCGGCGCCATCGGCAGAGTTCGCCCTGGCTTTATGAGATGGCACAAGTTAGCGAAGAAAACAGTATCAGAGCATCTTCTAATACCAAAATCTCTCAAAGGATCTTCGGTCACACCGTAGTAATTCTCAGTGTGGTTCGAGTTGACGTTGACGTTGTGGCTATTGCTCGTGTTGCCGCAGTTGGTAGCCTGATTGTAGATACTCTGTAGGGAGGTTAAGCCAGCGCTCGAGTTATCCCGCAATAATAGTTCCAGCTATGAGATCGATGTTAGCTACACCAGGACCTTGATGGCATCCGGAAGGCAATGCTGACCGTCACACTTGCGCTTCGAACTCGCTGGCCGCTTTCCCCCTGATTCTCGGATGCATTCGGTAGATCGCCCGTCGGTCCCCACGCGATATCCACCACCTTGCCCAAAAAAGACTTCATCTTGAGATGCGTGTGCTGAGGCAAATGAGCCGTGTCGCTTGCGAAAGGTAAGCCGTAGGGTCGGAGCAAAGACCATGGGTTGGTGCCGTGCTGTTCTCTTCTAGCTGTGGGACATGTCTGCGGAGTCAGTTGTCGTGGCGGCTCGACCAGATTAGGTTGGTACGTAGTTAGCGCTTAGTTAGTGCGAATATCGTACATGCACTACTGCTCTATTCGACCGACACATAGAAGGTAGATACGTCAGCAGTTTTGTCAACCGGGCGACACGGGCGGCTTTGCCCCCGGGCGGAGCCGGATTGATATGATTGCTTTCAGGCCCGGCCGGCCTACTGCGATCCAGCTTTGTGGCTTCGAAACTGGTAGCCCAATGAGCCCAGAAAGGTGTCGTGACTGGTGTGGTGGCCAGTGTGGTGGCGAGATATGGCTTCGCGGCAACTTGCGTACCTATTCTGTTATACATACCTATAAGGACACCATAATAACTATCAACGCGAAAGGCTTACTAAGGCCTATTCGTTCGTAAGGGTTCTTGAAATTGGAACATTATGTAATGTCTACTTCTACTGTAAGCCTAATTTCACACAATACTCCTCACTTAATGATACTGATCATTTGTTCGTGCTCTTTCTTCATGAACGCTTGTATATCTGACCACCTATCCCTCTTCTCTTGGCTGCCCACATCCAATATCCTATACCATACCCACTCCCACTAGTCGCGACTGCAATCTGTACATATAGATTCATAGATGCTGTACCACCCATTCCACCAACCAGTAACCTGTTTTACCATCACCCTGATCCAGTTTATCTCCAGCGTTGACGAAGTGTGGGCATAATCCAGTAATCCGTGGCATACCAATAATAATGATATGATCAGTATGACGGCGGTTGTTAGTTACAAAAGTCCAAATGCAAAAAACTGCTGTGGCAACATGGGTCGGTTCGTTTACAACACCCATGTATTTCACAACCCCTATCGCGATCCACAGCCAGCGATGCAAAACCAATTAAGTTTTTTAAAGATGATCACAGATGATAGATCGCACCTTAGCTGATCACCTCCTGTTGTCTGATTCTCGATTGGAACGTTGGTTGTTGAGATATTCACAGAACAGTGGTGAAGGTAGTAGTGGTGCTGGTGTTGGTTGTGGTGTCGTTGAGTTGGCGGAGGTTGCCGTGGAGATGGAGGTTGCTGTGGAATCGTTACCGCCGATGGATCCCGCTCCTTCCCGGCTACTGGACCCCGATCTGTTAGCAGCATTCCTTGCTGAGCCCGTACCTCTTCGGGTCGATTTGGGACCGTCAGCGATACCGCCGAGAAAAATTGTCGGAGGTGTGCCGGGTAGCACTAACAACGAGAGTGCTAGTGGCCGAACCTCGAAGCGGGGCAATGATGCAGACGAGGAGGATGCCGGTGGGGAAAATGCAGACAAAGATGACGCCGCTCGGACCTGAGAATGGGGACGACGGTGGGGACAACAGTGGCGACGACGGTGGGGACGACAGTGGGGATGACGGTGGGGACGAGTTGGATATGAACAATATGCTTTCTGAGGGGGATGTTCATCAGCAAAAAAATGTATGTACTCAGATAATTTCGTATACAGCGGAGGGAGGGGTCAACCAGAAATCGGACAGCGTTGGACAGACGTGTCAAGCAAGAGAAGCATAGTTTTGAATATGGCTCACTGAATGCTTATATTACACTGGTAAAGAAATTAAGGATGTGGTGGTCTAATGGTTTTGGCTCTCAGGGCTGGTTTTTTCTTAATGCTTTGCAAAGCCTGTTAGTTTCACAGTTATGATCGACTGCTAAGGCCGTACCTGTCAATAATGACTACATATGCTGGAGCACAGTTACAACGCTTATTAAATGCAAAGACCCATTTGCTTGATAATGGTTTTCGTCGTGTGGGTATTTTGTAGTATTTCTGAGGATTTTAGGGTTTTGAGAACATTCGCCAGATTTTAAAATAAGCCGTACAGAGTCCTTATGAGATATATTTGCTTTCAACATGCTTATATAACGGCTACACAACTGGCTTTGCTTATACAAGGCAGCCATAGGTCTTACAACTTTTTTACGTGGGTTTATATGGTAGCTACACCACCCCACCATTAATCAGCCTTCCTTTAGATATATTTTTCGCTTCCTCTTTCAGCTGCTGTCCTGTTGTTCAACTGTGAAAAAAAAGGAGTGGTGATTGTGTGGCGCGTTGGCTCCCTAGAAATATACGACACTACAAGAACCCAGATACGTCTCGTCGCCCCGCTTCGACCGGCCCCTGCCGCCCCTTTCCCACCAGCTGCAATCGCATGTCTCGGGCCCCACACTCCATATCTTCCAGCATCTTCTCCAGCTAACCTCTCTATCAACGCCAAGATGATATCAGCCCGTGTCCAGGACTTCAAGCATTTCAATGCTTCACGTGAAGAAAAAGCACAGGACGAGGGGCCAAGGCAAGAGGCGAAAGGTGGCGGCAATCGCTGATATTACTAGGCAAGATATGTAGGCGAGGAAGAAACGGAAGAAGGGTGGACTGCTCCTCAGAAGAGTATCCGTCGCCCCGCGCTAGCGATCTTACTCATCCATCACTCGCGCGGCCCGCATACCTTTCCCTACTCCCGAACCAAGCCGACGACGATCCGTGATAGGCGAAAAGCAGAAGAAACAGACGGCGTTCTCTCGTCGGCATTCTCTTGACGGCATTCTCTCGGCATCGGTGGCTGAGCGTCGTCGTCAGTCCCTCAAGGCTAGGTGTCATCGGCGTTCTCTCGACCGGGATGGTTGTGAATGCCATGCCTGAAATAGTGAATCAACGGCCTGGAGACGCGCATTGCCGGTGGCGACAGTAACCATCGCGGTGGGATATAGCGTTCCAACGTACATTGCGTAGGTGCTCTGCGTGTTGTTGGCGAACGCTTTGCATAAAACCGCATTCGAACGGAGGTCGCGTAGATTGTTGGAAGGGTAACTAGTCCTCAGAATGCGTTCCAACGGAAGTTAGTTACGTAGCCACTACATATGCGTCTGGTTCGCGAACGGCCCAGTCGACGCGACGATGGGGTTCAGGATATCTGTAGGTAGGACCAGACGCTCTTACGGTCGGCCTCTAACTGTAGATTTGTATGTAACTAGATGCTTCTCTTCGGAGAGCAGGGCTGGCCGGACGGCCGATTCTAGCCGAAAGATCGGTTTATCGATAGCTGCCGGCGAAGGCTGGGAATAGTAATCGCTGCGGGGTCGCACTGCGCCGATGGTGCTGATGGTGACGGCAACACGACGGCGGTAACTCCGACACATATGTACGAGACTTCCGCGCGGAGCCGTCGTGGCGCTGGGATCGAAAGAGCTGTCACAATCGTCGCTCGCGTTCACGACCACAGCGCGCTCCCTTGCCGCTCGCGCTAGTTAACATCGTGAACGCGTTGGCAGTTCCCCTGACCTGCAAGAAGAACTTGACGCACAACTGGGCCGCCGCCGGCAGTCGTTTAGTATCCTCCTCTCGTATCCGGACGTGCTTTACGTGTCGGTCTAGAACAAGACGCTCGTCCGCTGCTACCTGAACATCACCTCGGTCGGGGGCTGGTTAGTTATCTACTGTCTGTTGGGTCTGGATGAGGTGTGCGATCACAGATCGCAGGGCTTTCGGGACAGTATCGACGATGTGACCGTGTACTATGCCCCAGACAGCGCGCCGCCGGAATTCCGGAGCTTGTGTCGACGCAGGACCGGGACGACATCTCGGCGGCTCGCCGCGAGCAATCAAGAACAGTGATCAGCGAGCATCACCAGCGGACAATAATCGACGGTCTATCAATGGTCAATCAATGATCAGCAGACAGGAATCGACGGACCACCTAGCGGTCACCAAGACATCTACATAGTCAACCAGCCTCCACTACCGATATGAGCAATCCGTCGCGTGCGCGGCATGAGCCTATCCGATGACCCGACACATGAGACGAGCGACCAGCCAAACGAGACGACGAGCGATCACGGAAGAGACGGAAGGAGTGTGTGAGGAATTCGAGAGTCTAGGCGTGTGATGAGGTCCGGAGTTAGTGACCTACGGCCGCAAGGGGCGTAATAAGTCAAACTCCGGAATGGCGCGGAGAGAGTACGATGACTATGAGGCGGAAGGTGGTACGCCGATACGCTATGAGGCTGTCCAACGCGGGGCCGTGGTATGGACCCAGTCTCCGAGCTAAGGGGATTACGCGGCCTGCGGCCCCGCCCACCGACCTCCATCTCCAGCTAGGACGAGCAGCTTCGGGCTTCGGCCCACGCCTCCTGCGGTGGGTGTGCTGAGCGTATTCCTACTTTATCTTACCCGCGAGAGCAGTTGTCGAGCGAGCCGCCGAGCCGAACGAACCGCCGAGCGATCCATCACACAAGCCGTCGGGCAGCCGCCGGGCCTTCATCGAACGATCCGCCGCAGCGATACGAGCGAGCCGTCGGGTGAGCCGAATATTGAACCAAACCCCTTAAGATATTTCGCTGCGAATCCCTTAACGGTGGGCGATATTGAGAGGATGGTTTCATGTGTGGTTTTATGTATCTTGTGTATGATAGTTGGGACACCGGTGATGATGGCGCATCCTACCCTCATGCCTATGGATTCTCGGGAAACTTGACTTGTTCGGTATCACCGTGGCTCCGACGTCGACTGGTCGTCCCAGTCTCACGGACGGCGGCGACGCCGTCGTTCGCGCGGCGCCAACCACGTGTCGCACGCGATCAGACGGCTGTCGACAATCTTCCGAGTCGCGTACGATGTGTCGATTTCGCCGGTGCCGCTGGGGTGCTCGCGTACGGCGGTGCGGGCAATCGCCACATCATACACAACCCGGGCAACCGTCCGACGCCGATGTCGCAGACTCGCGGCTTCTTGGTGGAGCTGGGCTCGGCCGTGACCGTGGCGATTTTTTTTTGTTTATTCGTTACTCGCAGTGGCCGTGGTGATGGCGACGCGGCTAGCAATGCCGCAGTGTATCGTTTGCCACGGCGGGAGTCGCGCTGCAACGGCGCCTACCACGCGCTCAACTGGCGCATAGTCGCGTGGTGCTACGCGGGCTGGCTGCTGACGCCACCGACCGCGGGCGCCATGAAGGTTGTACTATCTATCCTGGCTTTTTTTTTTTTTATTCATTATCTACTCGCGTGCGACCTATGGAGATCATAGCGAGATTATGTGCAGTCCGTTCCTGTCCGCTGTCCGCGCAGTGGCGGCTCGTTGCAAGCACCCCTTTGCCCTCCGCCCAGGCCTGTCCCAAGAAAGAGAGGTGTCGTACCAAGGAAATAATCAGAGGAAACAAAAAAGGGAATCACAAAGGAAAGAAGTCGGCCCCCGCTCCTAAGCCTCTCCCGCGGACGCCATGAAGTCGGGCATGGGGAGGAAAAGTGGCGGTTCCTCCCTGCCCAGCTCCTCGGCCTCTACCCCCTGCTCCTCCAGCCACTCTCGCACCTCCAGCTCAGACACCGCGCTGCCAGCGCCATCCTTCTCCCCCGGCACCCGCCTTCCCACATCCGTGGTTGCGAGGAAGTCCAGCACCGCCCGGCTGCACCTCCCATCGGCCAGGAGGTCCTGCACCTCAGAAACTTCATGCCGTCGAAACAGATACTCAGCCTACGACCGAGAACTCCTAGCAATCAGCGCAAACTTGGACCATTGGACTTGCTACGTCCACAGACGTAAACGTACTACCATTTACACAGACCATGCGGCACTACAGCATATACTGGGGCAGAACAAACTGCAACAGCACGACTACAAGGTAAAATACTACCCTGGCGTAGTGAATGTCGTTGCAGACGCACTTAGCCGTATCGCCTATACCCGAGCACCCAGTGTCGCAGAGGCGAATCTTGTAAATGTGGTGGAGTTACGGATTTCGGCATCCCAGTAGTGGCTTCAGGGCGTCCAAAAAGAGTATACACAGGATGCGACGTTCGGACCGGTTCTGGAGCACCTTCAGAGCAGTGGGATCGGGAAGGACATTAGGGCAACCAACGACAAGAAAAGCCGCCGGATACGGGAACGGGCAAAAGGGTACCTTCTGCGGGACGGACTTCTTTTCCATAGAGCCTCAGGAGAAAAACTCTGCATCCCGCGGGGGTTGCAGGCTGATGTCATTCGAGAAGCACACGATGCTATTCTTGGAGGAGGACATGTCGGCGTCGAAAAGACAGTGGCGGCAGTAGCCTCACGGTACCATTAGCCCCGACAGACAGACACGGTGGCCGAATGGGTTGCCGGATGTGACGTATGCCACCGGGTGAAGCATAAAAATGCCAGACCCTATGGGCTACCCCAGGCACTCCCGATACCCACGGAGCGGGCCGAAAGAGTTAATATCGACTTCATCACCAAACTTCCAGCTGAAGAAGGAGGATACGATGCCGTGGCAACCACCATCGATCCACTGACAAAGAGGTCTCGATGGATTCCAGTCAAAGAGGCCGAGTTGACAGCTGAAACATTTGTGGAGGCATTCATTGCAGGATATGTCAGGAACCGAGGACTCCCGTTGTCAATTGTCTCGGACCGAGATACTAGGTTTACCTCGAAATTCTGGCAGGCGCTATGCGCCCTACTCGGGATTAAACTCCGAATGTCAACAGCCTATCACCCTCAATCGGACGGACAAGCGGAAAAGGCGAACGCCACGCTGGAAATGTTTTTAAAGGCGTACATAGCGCAGCTACCACGCCCAGAGTAGTGGGTGCGACTGTTGCCGTTGGCCGAGCTCACATACAACGTAGCGAATCATAAAGCGATCGGCATGGCACCTTTTGAGGCCGACATCAGTTACGTTCCACGGCTACCGCTGGACCTTTTGGCACCCGACCCGCGACGCCTGGACTCTGAGGAAGGTTTAGCCTATGCAGAAAAGTTGTGCAAGACCCTCAGGATGCTCCACGAAAGGATGGAAGAACCCCAGGTGGCAATGACTGCGGAGGCCAACGAGAAGCGGCAAGCTCCCCTATTCCGGGTAGGAGATGAGGTGTTTCTGGATACGCGATTGCTGCCTATCGGATACACCAATGTGACGGCAAACGACAGTAACAACTCTCGGAAGTTCCAGCGTCCGTATGCAGGACCGTTCAAATTGCTGAAAAAGGTCGGGGAAAACGCGTTCGTATTGGATATTCCAAGGCATTGGCGCTTGCACCCAGTCTTCAACGTCGCCCGACTCAAGCCTTCCAGAGTCGACAGAAGTCGCGAACACCCACCGCCGCCGCCACTACGTTCTACGGCAACGGTCGAATACGAGGTGGAGACCATCCAGGAACACCGAGGAACCGCCGTCCGAGACCTCAAATACTTGGTCAAATGGGTAGGTTACAGCGACGTGACATGGGAACCGCTGGCGAACCTGAGAGGTAGCAGCAACGAGCTACTCCGCGAATACCACGCTGCACATGGCCTACGCATCTACCGGTGGATGGAACAAGGGTGAGGGAAGAGTTGGCGGAAGAAGGGGTGCGGGCTGGTATGGGACATGTTTTTCTTGAGGAGGTATGGATGGGCATTATTATTACGGCTTTTTAACACGATACTCCCCTTTTTTCGTGACTTCAACCCAATACCCCCCTTTTTTTGTGTTTAACACAATACCCCCCATTTTGGGCGAATAATATTTCATGATCCTCATGAGTCCAGCGCACACGTGAGCACACATCAAAATCCCTCACTATACACACCACGCACATTGTGAAGCCTCCTCACAACAAGATCGACCCCCCTCTGTCGCCCACAGCACACAACCGCCCCGCCTGCCCCGCAACCAACCACCCTGCCACCACCCATGACTGCAAACCCCCAGGGAAGGCCAGTGTTCAGAGATGATCTTCAATCTTATCTCTTCTACCTTGAGTTAATCATGGAGTACGAGCGTAGCGCTTGCACCGCTCGGAATCATTGTATCGTGTAGCCGTAGGCGTTCGCTGTTGCGCCATCACGACCCATTGCTAATATGCCGTTGAAGGCCTACATGTGATGTGGTGCGCGAGCCGGATTCAGGAGGATCATGAAATATTATTCGCCCATAATGGGGGGTATTGTGTTAAATACAAAAAAAGGGGGGTATTGGGTTGAAGTCACGAAAAAAGGGGGGTATCGTGTTAAATAGCCGTTATTATTATTATTATTACGGCTATTGCCCCGGTACCCCCCTTTTTTAGTGAACTCGCCCCAATACCCCGAAAATTTGTACTTTCTCCAATACCCCCCATTTTGGCGAATAATACCTCATGATCCGCCAACACGGCACATCGCGCGCGAGGGCGAAGGGTCCGGGATAGCACAGCTCGGGAAATCCGTAATATCAGTACTCGGAGAATTACCAAAGCAGAAGAGAAACCCAAATTTCCACAGCGTTTGCATTCACTACCTGCGTATTCTACCTTGCCTAAGAGTGTGCTTTACGGCATCTCGGCGCATAGTGACCAGTCTGCTTGCAGATGGAACATCTCGCCTTTGCACGGCGAGGAATATATCCCAATACAGGCACTGTGTGTGGCATCCATTACGGTAACTTCGACGCATCCAAGCTTCACCTTGCGTATCGCTCGTACCCGGAAAGCACATTCCGGTATCCAACAGACGACAATGTTGATTGTACTGTCGGACTTCTTGTACCGAATGTCGAAATTATCCCGTGCAGACCACTCGGCTATGGCAGCTTTGAATTCGGTGAATGTTGCAAATTGCTGACCCAGGACTATGGCCCGCGCGGGGGGTGGTTGGGGGGGTGGTCTTCCAGACATTATGCTTGACTGTGTTGGTAATGTGTTGTTTGTGGCAGCTGTGCTATCCCGGACCCTTCGCCCTCGCGCGCGATGTGCCGTGTTGGCGGATCATGAAGTATTATTCGCCAAAATGGGGGGTATTGGAGAAAATAAAATTTTCGGGGGTATTGGGGCGAGTTCACTAAAAAAGGGGGGTACCGGGGCAAATATTATTTCTCTGTCTTTGTTGTTTCTTGTTATACGTTTCTTTGTTTTTGCTATTACATGGGGGTTGAGTCTGACGGACACGGGGCTAGTTTTATTAGGAGGGGAGTGGTTGTAGGAGGAGGATTCCGGACGCTACGCCTAGCGGGGTGTCTAGAGTTCGGGAGCGTGACATAGGGCTACATAGGACAGTCACAGGCGGCGCACGGACACTCGTATAAGTGTCCAGCGCTCGCCTCTCTAGAATGGACATGCTTCTTGCTACCCCTCATTGGCGCAAGGGTAGTACCCCGCGCGCGGCGAGCCGATGACACGTGACTGCTAGCCGAGCTACTTATACCGACTGAGCGTGCCGAGCTGAAAGAAAGATCTCCAGCGAAAGCACGAACAACGAAACGGATCCCTTAATTCATTCTCGTGTGAATTATCGAACAACCTGACTTTTTTCTCTTGTTACGATTCTACTACGCCTCCGGTGTATTCGCGGTCATACTCTAGGCCCGGATAGCCCCAAGTTTACATGGAGGCACACCAGTGGGCTGGAGCTCGGACCTCAAGACGAAGTACCACATGCCAAAGAGCCAGAAACCGATAGCACTGTGGCCGGTAGCTCCAAGAGATTCGCCTCGCGGTTCTACCAGATCAAAACAGGGCACTGCCTGACCGGGCAGTACCTCAACTGGACAAAGAACTGATCCACCCCACAGTGTTGATGGTGCTGATACCGGATACAGACCCAGGGCCACCTCTTCAAGGAGTGCCCAAAGTGGAGGCTGCAGCAGAAGACCCTGTGGGCGGAGGTGAAGAAGGAGACGGGGAGGTGGAAGGACTGGTGGAAAGTACGGAACCTCCTGGCGGATGGGAGGTGCAGCTAGGTGGTACTGGACTTCCTCTCCTCTACGGATATCGGAAGGCGGGTGCCGGCTGAGGCAGAGGATGACGCTGTGAGCGCGGTGTCGGAGCTGGAGGTGCGGGAGTGGCTGGAGGAGCAGGGAGCGGAAGCCGAGGAGCCAGGCACTGGGGGGGAACCGCCTCTGTTCCTGTCCACACCCGAATTTATGGCGTCCGCAGGAACGGCGTAGGCAGTGCTCTCCCCTCCGTCCTTCCCTTTGTCCTACACGCTCGCCCTTCTCTTTCGTTCTTTTCCTTTGTAATTTCCTTGGTGCCCACCACACGGTCTCGGGACAGGCCTGGGCGGAGGGCAAAAGGGGTGCTTGCAATGAGCCGCCATCGCGCGGACAGCGGACAGGAAACGGACTGTACACATCCTCGCCATGATCTAGATAGGTCGCATGCGAGTAATGAATAAACAAAAAAAAAAAACGCGCAGGCGATGCCGACGTCAGCCAAACAACCTTAATCGCCGCTACTCTTGACAGAGCGGATCCCAGCCATAGGTGGGGAATATTAATAGAAACGACACGCATTAACCGCGCGGGATTCGAGACAGCCCGTGATGACCGCGAGCAGGCCCACCGCAAACTGAGCCATTATGAAGACCAATGTTGAAAGGTGTGGGTTTTTGTGAGCTGGGGTTCTTGGTTGTCGGGATGTTGGCTTGGCGGGTGCTCGTGCTGGTTGGTTTTTCGTAGCTCGTCAGCGCTCGCGTCGTGGCTCACGTGATCCCATTGTCCAACAGCCAAGCCCCGTAACAGTGTAGTTCACCACGCACAGCCATCGTCGACGCGACCCCCCATGGGCTGAGACGTGGCGATGCGCAGTTCCACGGGATGGTCCGCTATGTACGCGTCAAAGATTATTTCTCTTTCTGGCGGGGTGGCAGCTGGGGTGAGCCTTCCTTCCGAGTACATCGGTTGACTCCAGAAACTCGAGAATTGCCTCAGTGCAGCGCTCATCTGCAAAGGGGTCGGCTATACGGAACCGATCCCTTCCACGCTTCGTTTGTGTTCGCACTGCCTTCTAGAGGATTTTCTGCTGCTTCTTTCAGGTGGTGCACACCTTAAACAGATGCTCACGGGACTGAGTTGCTCCGGGTTTGCAGCACCACCAGCGCATATCGTCTTCCCAACTACCAATCCATTTCAGATACTGACCAGTAAGCGCATGTCCCGTCTTCAGTTGGTAGTACCGGGACGCTGTGGTCTTCCTTGCCTTTGCTGGTCCTGGATCTGGGTGGTTTCTTCGCCATGGACGGCGCTTGACATTGTCGGCCGGATTGTTTATACGTGAGTAGGCCCAATTCTCCGCTTCCTCCCATTTCCTCTCTGCCACTGCCTTCAGAGATGTGCTAGTGAGACAGGGGGGATATGTCTCGCCCGGCTATCAATGGTTAGCCATTCCACACCATGCTCACCAGGAAGATGGTCGACAACGGTCCGATCGCTTTCGACACGCTGTTGGCGCCGTGAATGACGACGTCGCGAGCTCCAGCACCTGCAGGAACGAGTACAGGTGCGCTCGGCCCGCCGCCGAAGTGTTCGTGCACGCCCAGCATGTCGCCGTCCTGCTCAGGTTCTCGGGCTCGTGCGTACCGCTTGCCCGCGTCCTCCTTCTCGGCCTGGTAGCGACTTGCCGCCCGCCGCGACAACGAAGAGACAACGAAGATCAGTATTAGTTAAATCTGAAGTATCAGTTGTGTATGGATCCCGTTACGTTACCAGAGAAGGGGAGTGGGAGCAAGCAGCAATGGCAATGCGGAAGAGCAGGAGGAGGTAGCGGAAGGAGAGGAGGAGTTGATGGAGGTGGAGTGTGATGATGATGGCGGTGTGTAAGATAGCTACTCAGTAGGCCAAGAGGGCCAAAGGGAGAGCCGCATAACTAGACTCGCGGACGGATATTGGTTGGTGTTGTTGGTGGTGTTCGCCGTAGTCTAGAAAGGCTTATGGATGCGAAATAAAATTGATGCTCCCCCCCATCTTCCTGGTGCTGCTGTGAGTGCCGAGGTAGTTACGCAATCGTGGTCGGGCAGCCGCTGATGTCGCCGATTAGCTGCTTCCCGATGGAGCTCTGCTCGGCAACGGTGGTGATAGCGACGCGCCTAGCGCTAAAAATAGATATCGACGACGATATGTAACTGTAGATAATATCTAAGGCTCGCCAACTATTGGTCGGCTATATATAGTTAAGTGTAACCTCAAACGCCCAACAACTATATAGACTGAGCCGCCGCGACAACCGACCTGGCATACACCCCGCAGCCGGAAGAGAACAACACCCTCACCTACCCAAGATCTTTTGCTCGTATCCTACGGTTTACATTTCGCAAGCGATACGTCTCATTTACCTCAGCATACGCATCTCAGGATGAGTTCTCTTTTGAACAAGGTGCTGGGTATGGTGTTGGGACCGACAGGCGATCTACCGAATGAATCCGGGAATCAGACGGGGAGCAGTCAGCGAGTTGGAAGCGATAGCGTAACGGTCAGCATTGCCTTCCAGATGCCATCGAGGTCCTGTTGTAGCTAACATCGATCTTATAGCCGGCACTATTATTGCGGGATAACTCGAGCGCTTACTTAACCGCTCCGAGGAGTGTCTACGATCAAGCTACCAACTGCGGCAACACGAGCAATAGCCACAACGTCAACGTCAACACGAACAGCGCTGTCTACGAAAACTCAAATCACACTGAGAATTACTACGGTGTGACCGAAGATCCTTTGAGAGATTTTGGTATGCTAGAAGATTCTCTGATATTGTTTTCTTCACTAACTTGTGCCACCCCGAAAAAGCCAAAGCGAACTCAGCCGATGGTGCTGCGTTCAACTCGCTGCTATGGCAACACGAATCTACTTGCTTGCGGAACACCCGATACGGACTCCTTGTGGACATTATGCGCTGGTCGGGTAATCCATACGACGCCTGCATCTTTTGGCTTAGTGGTATGGCGGGTACCGGCAAGTCTACCATCTCACGTACGGTCGCTCGGAGGTGGTACGATGAGGAACGACTAGGAGCGTCCTTCTTCTTTTCCCGTGGCCAGGGCGATCTCGCAAATGCATCGAAATTCTTCGCAACCCTCGCCTGCCAGCTGGCACGCACGCAGCCCAGCCTCGCTACCCCTGTGCGAGAAGCAATACTCAAAAATCCAGATATTACGAAACAAGGCCTACAGGACCAATGGGAACAGTTAATCCGCCGACCGCTTTCCCAGGTTAAAGATCTACCATCTGAATTGGTATTGGTTATCGACGCGTTGGACGAGTGCGATGGCGAAAGGGATATCAGATTGATCCTTCACCTCCTTTCTCAGGCGAATTCTCTCGGCTCGGTGCGGTTGAAGATATTTGTGACCAGCAGACCGGAAACTCCGATTCAGCTTGGTTTCCGCGATATATCGAACGATGCCCATCGAGATTTCGCTCTTCATGCGGTCCTCAATGCGGTAGTCAACCACGATATATCCGTCCTCCTCCGGCATGAATTTGAAGGCATCCGGAAGCGTCACGAATTGCCCGACGAGTGGCCGGACTCATCAAGCCTAGGCCGACTTGTTCAGAAGGCTGGTGGACTCTTCATCTACGCCACAACAGTATGCAGATTCATTGGGTATGAGTACAGTCATCCACCAAACCGTCTCATTTTGGTGTTGAACGACACAAAAGAACATGGATCGTCAATGGAACAACTCGATTCGATGTACATGACGCTCCTACGATACGCAGTAACATCAAAAGATGGCAAGCCGGAGGAAGAAGAGCTACTCGCACAACGCTTCAGGCGGATTGTGGGATCCATTGTGGTCCTACGTGACACGTTGACTGCGGCTGCTTTAACCGAACTCATACACGCGGAAGGGTGGGAGGTGAAGCAGACATTGCGATCTCTGGGCTCTGTCTTACGCTATTCCGATGGCAACGGCGCCCCTATCACGTTGCTACACCCGTCTTTCCGCGACTTTCTATTGGACAGCCAGAGATGCCAAGACCCCCGGCTCGCGGTCGTTGCCGAAAACACCCACAGAGACCTCGCGGTGAGATGTCTCGAGTTGATGTCAAGAAGTCTACGACAGGATATCTGCTCCTTAAAACTTCCCGGTACCCTCAATAGTGATATCGCTCCGGAGACGCTGCAGCGATTTATTCCGGCAGAGCTTCGGTATGCGTGCCGGTATTGGGTCGATCATCTTCAGCGAGGCAACGTCAAACTCTGCGATGGCGAACCACTGCACAATCAGGTCGACGCTTTCATGAATGAACACTTCCTCCATTGGCTTGAAGCGCTAAGCTTACTGGGAAAAATGCATGACGGCATTCTGATGGTCAAAGCCATCAACTCCATGCTTCCGGTAAGTAGCCCAAAAGATTCCAAGTGCTCCCGCTTCCGGAGGGCTGCCGTCGAGCACAAGTCAGAAGATATTTCTGCGTGTGCGATACCCAGCCCCACGGGCAACAGAAACCAGTGAAGGGAGCTTTGCTGGACGACGGCACCCCCCCAGTAGTACCGGGCGTGGTTTTGATGTAATACTGACGTTGAAGTGAAGCCCGATGCCAATCCTCGCTTACTCGCGATGGCTAGAGAAGCAGCGCGATTCGTACAGACGTTTCGAGCGGTCATCGAGATTGCGCCTCATCAAGCATATTGCTCGGCGCTCATATTCAGCCCGACACGAAGCGCAGTTAGGGATCAATATTGGCACAATGTCCCTCACTGGATCAAAGAAACTCCGGCGGTGCCAGAAGATTGGGACTCGACTTTGCAGGTGCTCAACGCGCATACCGGAGAGGTCAATAGTGTGAGCTTCTCGCCTGATGGCAAGCTCCTGGCATCAGGTTCGGATGACAAGACTGTCAGGCTGTGGGATCCGGCGACGGGGACCTGTCACAGCATTCTGGAGGGACATTCACACTTGGTCAGATCAGTGGCATTCTCACCTGATGGCAACGTCCTTGCATCAGGTTCGTATGACAACACTGTCAGGCTGTGGGATCCGGTGACGGGGACCTGTCTCAGCACTCTGGAGGGCCATTCAGACACCGTCTTCTCAGTGGCATTCTTGCCTGATGGAAAGCTTCTAGTATCAGGGTCAGGCGACAACACTGTCAGGCTGTGGGATCTGGCGACGGGGACCTGTCACAACACTCTGGAGGGCCATTCAGCCCTGGTCTTCTCAGTGGCACTCTCGCCTGATGGAAAGCTCCTCGCATCAGGGTCGGGCGACAAAACTGTCAGGCTGTGGGATTCGGCGACGAGGACCTGTCACAGCATTCTAGAGGGCCATTCAGGCATGGTCTTCTCAGTGGCATTCTCGCCTGATGGAAAGCTTCTGGCATCAGGGTCGGGCGACAACACTGTCAATCTGTGGGATCTGGCGACGGGGACCTGTCTCAGCACTCTGGAGGGTCATTCCGGCACCGTCTACTCAGTGGCATTCTCGCCCGATGGAAAGCTCCTCGCATCAGGGTCGAGGTACAACACTGTCAGGCTGTGGGATCCGGCGACGGCGACCTGTCACAGCACTCTAGAGGGCCGTTCAGGCTTGGTTTTCTCAGTGACATTCTCGCCTGATGGAAAGCTCCTGGCATCAGGGTCGGGCGACAACACTGTCAATCTGTGGGATCCGGCGATGGGGACCTGTAGTAGCACTCTTGAGGGCCACTCAGACTGGGTTAGATCAATGGCATTCTCGCCCGATGGAACGCTCCTGGCATCAGGTTCGGATGACAACACTGTCAGGCTGTGGGATCCGGCGACTGGTACCTGTAGCAGCACTCTGACGGGTCACTCAAACTGGGTCTTCTCAGTAGCCTTCTCGCCTGATGGGAAGCTCCTCGCATCAGGGTCGTACGACAAGACTGTCAGGCTGTGGGATCCGGCGGCGGGGACCTGTAGCAGCACTCTGACTGGTCACTCAAAATGGGTCTCCTCAGTGGCATTCTCGCCCGACGGAAAGCTCCTCGCATCAGGGTCGTACGACACCACTGTCAGGCTGTGGGATCCGGCGACAGGGACCTGTCTCAGCACTCTGCAGGGCCATTCAGGCTGGGTCATGTCAGTGGCATTCTTGCCTGATGGCAAGCTCCTCCGATCAACTGCGAATGATGATGCCGTCTTGTTATGGGATATTGATCAGGCGAAGGATTTTCAGCAAGCGCAAGCCAGCGACGCCCCCTGTTTGTCGTTATCCACCGGTTCTGACCTCGGTTCAAACCTGGGGCTAGCAGAACCCGCCTCCCGCACTCAGGATGAGTCCCATTTGGCAGCCACTTCACCGTTTCTTTTGCATGTCAGTGAAGGTTGGATATTCTTAGGTGAGCGAAAATTACTTTTGCTTCCCCGCAATCGGGGTTCACCAGTATGTTTCGCGTGCAGTGGCAGCCTTGTTGCCATTGGGTATGACTCTGGGATAGTTTGCTATGTGGGGTTCAATGTAGATTCCATTCCTTAGTAGAGCGGGGGCGGATTTGGCAATTCTTCGTGTTTTACTGTCGTTATTCAATTTTACATGGTGTCGGGCTCACCAAACGGTTTTTTTTTGGGATCGGAGTCGTTTTGTTCGTTCAATGTTTTTATTTGAGGGCTGGAGTTTATTTTTAGTGGTGGCTGCATAGATTTGGCCGCCTAGTTATACCCAACGGGAGTAGTTTGATGGAGTCGCGATATTTGTATATATGGTCATTTGTTCACACTTTTACATGACCTTGCTTTCCACGTCGGGAACTGCGCCGGCCTAATCATAATATTACCGTGGATTGGGTCGCCGCCGCGGTCCCCATGCCGCTGTGGTGACGGAACAACTGCTGGTAGGCCTTTGTTGAGATCCAGTCACTGCCGCCGATGTCTAAATAAATACAAAATGAGTAGGAGCGGCCGTAAGGAGCGTGAACAGGAACGGGAAAAGGGGTGTACATTGCGGTGCTGTAGGTAGACTTCATGCAATTACTGAGTGAAGTGAAAAAAAAACAAAGGCTGAGCATGGGCGGATCGTACGTATACGTGAATGCAGGTCTTTCTTTTGTTCGTCGCGGCCGAGGGTCCGGTGTGGAAACCGGCTATCACACTGGAGAACTTTTAAAAAAAGCCTTTGATTTTCGCAGCCCGTCCCCCGCCCCGCCCACCAACAGCGGGTGTGCACCGCCACCACAACTGCAATCGCATCCCCTCGAGTACATCCGCCTCGTGTATACATGGACCGTCATCCCTCATCCGCAGCCCGTTGTTCCACCTGTAACCTGACTTGACCGAGTAGTGAAGCAAAAAGTGATATGAAAACCCAGGGGAAAACAGGTAGAAAATCCCAACCAAAGAGCCGGTGGAAATAACTCAAAATAAGGTTGTCCCGGATAGATGAGATCGAATCGTGTCAGAAAAGAATGACAAAAATGGGCGCCGGCAAAAAAGCAGAAGACAAAACTCCCCAAGTATAGGCGTGCACATCTACAGAACCGAGCGACCGAAAGAAAAAACCCCCCCATGCTGATGGCAACTCACATGAGAAACCCGGAAATAAAGCAGATCCCCACCGGAACGAAAAGAAAGGGATCCAGCAGAACAATCCATTCGTATCTCAAGCTTGCATTGCCGCTGCCCCAGCTTCCAGCTTGCCGGGACAGTACCGGCTGACAATCCGCTTGATCTGCGGTCGCTTGATCGGCTTCGTCAGGAAGCAGTCCATCCGGCACTCGAAGCGTTCCTTGATGCTCTCCTCCGCGAACGCCATGAGGGAAGTGATCGGCGCCGTGTACCCCAGTGCGCGAATGTGTTGAGTGGCTTCGAGGCCGTCCATGTTCGGCATCTGTCCTCCGTGATCACAGAACCATCGGGAGAGGGAAGAAAAGTACCTGGATGTCCATGAAGATGTCGAACTTCTTGTCCTTGGCCATGACCTCCTTGACTTTGTCCACCGCCTGGAGGCCGTCCTCGTCGACGGAGATCTCTTGGACTTTCTCCAGCTGCAGCACTTTGACGACGAGTTTTTGGTTGATCTGGTTGTCTTCGACGACGAGGACGCGGATGGTCTTGTCCTCGTCCTCCTCCTCGTCCGTCACGTTGCGCTCTCCGACACGATCGACACCCCGGGCCCCTTCGCTATCCGAAGGCCCGTCAATGCGCATCGGGAATTCCGTTAGCGGCGGGCCCTTCGTGGTATCCGGCGTGTTGACCTCCGTGACCGGCGTCATCATGGGTGGGTGCGTTGCTGGATGGTGCTGAACATGTTTCCTGGCCTCTTCGTCGGCCTCGCCGCTGGATCTTGCCGTCGCGTCCGCTTGATCCGTCATCCCGTAATCATTCATGCTCACAGCTCTGCTCGGGGGACGAAGAACGGCTGCGACAGGCCACCAGGCGCATTTTCCCATCCGTGGCTGTCGGCGCCTCGTGGGTGCTTCGGCCGCTGAATGCCCCGCCCGGGAACGCGCTGAGACTGTGGGTGATGATGATGGTGATGATTTATTGATCGCATGCGACCCTATTGGATCATGGCGATATTATATACAGTCTTTTCCTGTTCACCGTCCGCCGCGCCCTCGCGCAGTCCGCCGGCGGCCCGTGGTGGCTCCCCCCTGCCCCCGCCTGGCCGTTCCCCGAAATGAAATGAAAAGAAAACAGAAGAAACGCTAAACGAGTGACAGAAAGACCGGACCAATGAAAGACTCCTCCGGCTCCTAATCTTCCTTCATCCCTCGCCCTTCTCGTCTCCCAGTTCCTCTGCCCCTTCCGCCTCTCCTGTGTCCTCGCCAGAGACTGTAGGTGGTGATGATGATTATTCATTGATAATATGTAAGAGACTGTGGGTGGTGATGATGATGTTTCATTGATCGTGTGCGACCCTATTGGATCATGACGATATTATATACAATCCTTTCCCGTTCGCCGTCCGCTGCGCCCTCGAACAGTCCGCCAGCGGCTCGCGGCGACTCCCCCTGCCCCCGCCCGGCCTGTCCCAAAGATAAAGGAAGGAGAGAAAGACAGAAAGAGAGAGACTCAAAGAGAAGAAAGAGAGCCGACAGTGCGCAAGAAAAAAAAAAAAAAAAAAAAAAAAAAACACGGTGGGGGTCTTGGTCGGTTTTGCGCTGCGTCCGCTCCGAGTGACGGATCGTGGTCTTGCTTACTGCTATCTCGAGCCGACTGCGGACATGCTGCCAGACGAGTACTGCATCGGTATCCGCAGCTGTGAGCGTGCTTCACGTGCCCTCGAAGCTCTTGAGGTGGATGTCACCGCCCATGAGCTTTCTTGGCTGCTGACAGATGCTCAGGCCCAATCCCGTGCCGCCGTACTTCCGAGACAATCCCACGTCCGGCTGCACGAACGGCTCAAAGATCTTCTGCTGCATGTTCTCCGGCACTCCTGGCCCGGTATCGATGACGCGGAACTCAACCCAGTGCGTCACCGTGCTGATCGACGGCGAAGCGGCGCAGGATCCAGGCGCGTCCGCAGCAGTCTCGAGATTCAACAGCTTCTTCGACAGTGCCAGGAACGCCTTCGTCACGTTCGAGCCGTCGTTGCGGGCTCCGGATGCGATGGAATGCCTTGTGAACAGCGGCGACCGCGATGGTCGAGCTGACGTGACTGGAAGGAGACGCCGACGCTGACGCGGACGGCGATGCTGGCGGACTCGTCTGTGCCCAATTGCCGGGCGAGTCCTTGAAGAAGATCGGCGACATGTAATCCTTTTCGGTGACCTCGGTGCACGGTGTGATATCTATCGAGCCGCAATTGGGCATCGTTTCGACGACGATGCACAGCTGCACCGACCCATTCTCACCGGTGAACTTCAACGCATTGAAAATGAGCTTCTGCAGCAACACCACGAGTCAGCACTCCTCTCGCCTCCCTGTTCCATCTGCAAACTCACAATGACGACCTGCAGTATCCGATTGACGTCGCCTATCAGGACGAAATCGATGCAGTCCGCCGGCGATACCTCGTAGGTCAGTTTGATCCCCCTCTCCTTGGCCTGGGCGGTGAAGGACGCCATGACCTGGGAGATGAACTCGCGCACGCTGAACGGGCCCGTCATCTTGACCTGAGCACCCCACGCCTGATTCTTCGAGAAAGTGATGAGATCCGTCAGGAGATGCAACAGCAGCTCTCCGCTCCCGAAAACCACCCAAAGGCCCTCCCGCGTGGACTGCGGCGGGTTCGTCTCTCCCAGGACTAACGAGCACATTCCAAGAATGCCGTTGAGCGGTGTTCGCGGCTCGTGCGACACGATGGCGATGAACATCATCTCCGCATCGTTCGCCGACTCGGCGAGGACCGTCTGTTGCTGCAGCCGCTCCGTCCGCTCCTGAAATTTCCCCTCCAGCTTCTCGTACTGTCCCAGCAACTCTTCCGTCATCGCGTTGAATGTATCGACCAGCGCCGCCAGCTCATCCTTAACGAAATGACGGCCCACCGACACCTCTGCGGGATCCGGAAGTTGTCGCGTCGACCGAAAGAATTCCTGCTGGAGATGTCGGATATGCTCTCGGCGTCCCATGTGCCCCCCACTCTTCCTGCCAAACAACCATCGGCGACCACCAGGGTTGTTTCTTGGGTTCTTCGTGGCACTCGGGCGGTCGTCCGCAGAGCTTCGTGGCTTCGTGCAGTCGACGGATGGGCCTGGTGGCGAAGTGGGCGATGGGGAAGGTGGTGATCTGGGGAGAACAGTCCGCTAGGAGTTCGCCACGCGCTTGGAGGGGCGGGAATGCTCTTGCTGCACGACGAGGAGGAACGACGAATTCGTGGCGTCGAAAGAAACAGTCGCAAACCTAACTCAGCCCGTCCGTCCGTCAGCTGCCGCGATAGCCAGCCACAAGACAAGGAGCCTGGTGACACCCGACCTATCGAAGACTGCTTTTCAAACCCGTCCTTCGCGTCGAGATCCACACTGCCGTGATTGCCCGTCCCGCCCGCGGCGTTCCACGTCTCGTATGCGTTTGGATACTGACTGACCGGCTGTGTCTGGAGAACGATGTCGGGCCTGTTTTTAGGTGGCAGAATGTGCTGGAGATTGTCGGTGACTTCGTTGATGGCAAACCCTCCCGCCGCATTTTTCCGGCGGTTCAGTCGGCTCTCCGGCCCCAGCAGCAGTACCTATCCGGTATCAGTCCCATGGTGTCATTCGTCACCTCCGGCAGCGAGCGGATGTTGAACACCATCGTCATGAACACCAGCGTGGCCCTCTCGCTCGGCGCGGCGGTGGTGTCGTTGAAGGCTGGCACCGTGAGCGAAGCCACGTAGACGGCCCCCGACTGCCCCCAATCTCTCCTCTCGACCGTAGCCGGGCTAAGGAATACGCCGTCTGAATTGACGTCCACCGGCGAGATCCCACCCCGGTTCTGCGTCGGCACAAAGCTCCGGAATTCCGGCGGCGCGGCGCATTGTACACGGCCACATCGTCGATGCTGTCGAGAAAGCCCTGCGAGTTGCAGTCGTACACTTGCTCGGGTCCGACGGATCGTAGCCCTCGACCGAGGTGGTGTTCGGGGGGGCGGCGGTCGGGCGTCTTGTTTTGGACCGACACGTAGTGCACGTCCGGATGCGTCGAGAGTTGCACGAAAAATTCTCGTGGGTCACGTGAATGGTCAGGCGTTCACGATGTCAGCGCGAGCGGCAAGGGGAGATGGGTGGTGGTGGGTGGTGGTGTGCAGTGGTCATGTTGTCGTGAACACGAGCGACAGCTGTTTCAATTTCCGCGCCATGGTGACTTCGAGGCGGGACGAGCGGAGGTCCGACACGCGGCCATTGCCGTAGCACCACTGAAAACGCGCGGGCGTGCCGACGTCAGCCCGACAACCATCGTCGCCGCTACATCCTCACGACGAGCGAATCCCAGCCGTAGGCGGGGGAGACAATAGAAACGACACGCATTAACTGCGGGGATTCGAGACGGACCGTGAAGATCGCGAGCAGGCCCACCGCAAACAGAGCCGCTATGGTGACCAAGCCCCGAGACAGTGAAGTCGGTCAGCGGATTGTTGATCGTTCACCATACACAGACACAGTCGACGTGACTTTTCATGGCGTCGAGACGCGGCGATGCGAGGTCCCACGGGATTAGATATCAGATTCTTTCTCTTTTTTTTTTTTTTTTTTGTTTATTCATTACTCGCATGCAGATTCTTTTTCTTTGTGGCGTGGTGGCAGCTGGGGTTAGGCACCTTCGTTGTTGCAGCGGGCGGCATGTCTCGCGTCCAGGTCGAGAAGGAGGTCTGCGGGCAAGTGGAGAACCCGCGAACCTGGGCAGGATGGTGTCGGCCCGCAACGGACGCGTCGCCGGCGACACGCTGGACAAGCAAGCGCACTCCGGAAACAAGGCCGAGCACCTGTACCCGTTTCTGCAGGCGCTGACGGTGTCATATCTGCCCCAAAAATCTCGGTGTAGACATTCGGATAGGGACCGGGCAGGATGGGTATCGGAAACTCGTCACGGTCTTAGGACGGCATGCCGAGGCCAAGCAGCCGACACAGGGCTCGGCTCGGGTCGACCGGCTCCGCAGCACCGCAAGGGTCTCGGGCCAAGTACCGGCACATGCCGGGAGAGCGCAGGCGCTGTCACAGAGGAAGACAACTCCGGTGGCCACCACTCGAAGGACAAGCCCTCGGAACGCAAGGAGTTGAGAGTCTAGATCGAGGAAGAGGAGTGGGGTTCATCCTGAAGGCCCAGCCAAGGAAACAAACCCGCGAGTCAGGAAGAGCCCCCGCTTCGGGAAGGTGCTGCCACTCACACCGCCGGTGACGTCCGGTGTGACAGACTCTGGGCTCTGCCAGCGACCCCGCTCTGGTGCTCCCTGTCTTCTCGAGGCAGTCTCCAGCGCGGGCGAGAGCAGCGCACTCCGCGTCATATGATATGCCTTCTGGCTGTAGCCCAGATGGGTTTTGATGCCCACTGTTGGGTGCCCGAGCACACGACTATGCACTAGCCCGATTTAGGATGGTTTCTCTTGGTGCCTTGGCATAGGCTTGGCACCGGTGCACGGTTTTAGTTCCGATACCGTATTATCTCACTTAAGAGGTACACCTATAAACGCCACAGTTATAGGTACTAGCGCGTCTAGCGCGCGCTAGGGCGTTTAAGGACTGGCGCAATATCAAATCGCGCTTGACTGAATTTCGCCAATATGGCATCCCGCCCACCTACTACACATACATAGCAACACAGCACCCACAATCTAACTAAAAACCATCTCTGTGCCAACGGAAGTCGTAATCAAGACCATCTTCATCCTCATCCTCATCACCCTCAGTGTCGGTAATTTGCAGGAAAGAAATGACATGACTGTGCTGAGGTTTCCCTGCCAGCCTAGCACTTCGTCGTATTCCTACAGCTGGTACTACATCGCGACATGCAGCTGACTCTGCGGTAGGGGGTACGACCGGTACTGCGGTTTGAGGTGCGGCTGGGGATGTGGCTGTGACAGTAGCGTTGAGAGCTGCTACGCGAGCGGATGCTAGGTTCTTGCCACGGCCACGGCCTCGACTCGTGCAACCTGCCCTGCCATGGCCGGACACGCCGCGTACCTGACAGCGTAGACAGTGTCTTCACTACCATCTCGCAGTTGTGAATTCCGCCGGTTGAAACATAGAAAATTGATGATCATCTCACAGTGCTGTGCCGGTGTTTCCTGAGCTTGGTTTGTGATGATACGAAGTGTGATATCATTTCGGTGAAGGAACCGAGAAAACCAGCCATCTGAAAAGCGGAATTCAATAGTTGAATAAGGATAGATCTCTGCAAATAGCCACTTCAACGTACGTTCAAACCACTTGCGACGTACAATCCGTCCCAGTTTTCGCCGTTCCTCAAACGCGACTCGTAGTTGTTTCTCAAGTTCCTTCCACCGCGGGTTGCTGCGCCGTATACGTACGGTATGTCGATTCGCTTGAAGCAGCAATGCTTCGTCCTGTGAAAACCTCGATGATTAGTAATCTACACTAATAGCCCGATAATCTCGCAGCATACCTTCTTCCATTTCACCACCTGGTTCCATTGCTTGAGCCCGAACCGTACTCGGACCTCCTCACATGTAGGTTTCCGTTTCCCACCATTCCCGTCATCCACCCGTCCGTGTTCTGCCCAGGACAATACCCGGATCTTAAACTCAACTGTCCTGCATCGCTTAGCTCTGGAAGGAGTGGCTGCCGGCAGAGGAACCCAGCGAGGGGCCACAGAGATTGGG
>Ga0307516_10001377_pt1 | contig 33649 bp, 21 predicted proteins | sample 19_EM_MG_FD_203310 | JGI IMG/M metagenome (GOLD analysis project Ga0307516, IMG submission 203310) | Populus trichocarpa ectomycorrhiza microbial communities from riparian zone in the Pacific Northwest, United States - 19_EM | ecosystem: Host-associated > Plants > Roots > Unclassified | place...
TCTATCAAGCGCGGCAGGATGGGTGTGAAGGCGCGCTGCGGGTCGTACAAGGTGATGACCTGCCCGGACGCCGTGCGCGAACGTTCCTGGGCAAACACCTCGCGCAGGGCCGGGGCCACTGCGCCCTCTACCACCAGATCGCGCGCCGAGGCGCCGTCTGCCGGGCTTTCGGCGTCCGTGTCGCCCGGGATGTCCGGGCCGGGGGTTCGGAAGTAGCGTGTCAGCTTGTCGAGCATGGTGGGAGGGCGTGAGCCTGTATCACCAACCATGATGACAGACCGTCACAAGACGGTAGCACCCTCATCCAAGGGTTTGCTGGGCCTCCAGGAGCCGAAAGCGCGCGGTGGCGAGATTACTGCGCAGTTTGTCCAGCACCGCGAAGACGAAGTGCTCGGGGAACGAGGTGAGGGTGCGCAGCAAGTGGTAGCGGCTGCCCACGGCCACCACGATCTCGTCCACCGGGTCCAGCGGGCGCGGATGGCCGGTCATGCGCAGGGTGCGCCGGTGCATGCGCAGCACCTCGGTGGCCGCGGTGGCGGCCTGGCCGAAGTCGGTCCCCTGGCCCTCGGCCGCCACCGGCATGCCGGTGTTGGCGTCGACCACGGTGACATAGAGCATGCCGTCCACCTGCATCAGGTCGCGCAGCATCAGGCCGGCTTCGCCCGGATCGAGCATGCGGTTGCCTGGCTGCCCGGCCCGGCGCGGCATCGGCGCGGGCGGCATGGCGGCATGCAGCCGGTCGATCTGCTGCGGGCCCAGGCTGCCGCCCAGGCCGACCGCCGGCGCCAGCATCGGCGGCGTGCGGGTTGTGGCCGATTTGGTGAGGTTCCAATATGACAGCACGGAATTCCAGGCCGTGGTGGCGCACATCAGCGGCCCGCACAAGGCGTGCACGCGCAGGGCCCGCGGCCAGGAGGTGGTACGCACCCGCTCGGCCAACACCTCGTCGTCCGCGGGCAGCAGGAACAGCAGGTTGGGGCAGCACCAGGTGGGCGAAAACGCAGCCACCGCGAGCGCGGCCAGCAGTTCGTCCACCGCACCCGGCGGCATGGGCCCGAGGACGACGCAGGCCAGGTCGCTGCGTTCCATCAGCGCAATCGGAATGTCGTGGGCCCGGGCCGTGCCGGCCCGCACCTCGGCCGTGTAGACCCTGAGCGTGTCGTCCATGCGCTGCGGCAGCGTGGTCCGGCCGATCATCGCCAGGGTGGCCAGCGTGGACTGGTCGCGCAGGTGCAGCCGCTCGATCGGCTGGCCGCCGGCATCGGACAGCATCTTCAGCACGGCCGGCGCAATCAGGCGCAGCGGGTCGTGCAGGGCCAGCACGCGGGTGCTGGGCGCCTGGTCGTCGCGCGCGCTGGCGCAGTGTGCCCGCATGGCCTGGGCCGCCGACCCGGTGACGAACAGGTCGCGCAAGTGCCGGTCGATCATCGGGCCGCGATCATTGACCTCGTCGATCACTATGTCGAGGAGGGCCGCGGCCGCAACGCCCGAAGCGGCCGGTTGAGGGTCACGCAACGTCAGGTCACCGAACAGGCTCTTGAGCATTGGGTTCTCCTCAATGGGACGAGAAACCTCCCGCAATTGCTTCTCCTCGCGTCGACCGGTGCGGCGGTGCCTTCTACTAACGGCGACCGGTCCAGTGTGCTCGGAATTTCGCACACCCGTGCAGCAGCTTCGCTCAGAGTGTTGCCTCGGGTAACTATAGCCTCGCCTGGGGCGGTAAGAGCTCAGCCGGCGCCGGGCCGCCCCAAGGCGGCTGAGAACCCGCTCGGCGGGTGGTACCGGTACTCCGGTGCCGGGTGCTCACACGTCATCGCTGCGAGGGCAGTGGTCGCGGGAGTGCATCTGTCCACGGTAGCGTGGGGATGCATGGCGGCGATGGCCACGGCCATGCGGCCCTGGGACACAATGATCCCGCCATGAGCCACACCGCCACTGCCCTCCCCATCCCTTTGCACCAGGACCTGCGGACCATCTCCCTCATCGGGTTGGCGCACGGCACCTCGCACTTCTTTCACATGCTGTTGCCGCCGCTGTTCCCTGCGTTCATCCGGGAGTTCGGCCTGAGCTACTCCGAACTGGGGTTGCTGGTGACGGTGTTCTTCGTCATCTCGGGCATCGGGCAGGCGCTGGCCGGGTTCCTGGTCGACCGTGTCGGTGCCCGGCCTGTGCTGTTTGCCGCGCTGGGCTGCTTCGTGCTGGCCGCCCTGGCTGCGGCCATGGCAAAGGGATATGGGGGACTGGCCCTGGCTGCGGGCTTGGCCGGGCTGGGCAATTCGCCGTTCCACCCGGTGGATTTCACGATCCTGAACAAGCGCGTGTCGGCGCAGCGGCTGGGCCATGCCTTTTCGGTCCATGGCATCACCGGCAACCTGGGCTGGGCGCTGGCGCCGGTGTTCCTCATCACGCTCACCGAGGCCACCGGGTCGTGGCGCATGGCGGCCCTGGGCGCGGGTGTGCTGGCGCTGTGCGTGCTGGGCCTGATGCTGGCGCAGCGCCAAGTGATCGACGACCGCGCGGGCGAATGGGCCCACGAAAAAGGCAAGCCCGGCGCCGCGACGCAAGAGCACCCGATGGCCTTCCTCAAGCTGCCCTCCGTGTGGCTGTGCTTTTCGTTCTTCTTCTGGGTCACGGTGAGCTTGTCGGCGGTGCAGAGCTTTGCCAGCCCGGCCCTGGGGCAGCTCTACGGCCTGCCGCTTTCCACCACCGCCTTCGTGGTCACGGCCTACATGCTGTGCGGGGCCACCGGCATGGGGGTGGGCGGCTTCCTGGTGGGCAGCGGGCAGCCGCTGGAGCGCATCATCGCCGTGGCCATGTCCGGCACCGCGCTCTTGCTGCTGCTCACCGCCAGCGGCTGGCTGCCGCCGTTGTGGTCGGCCGCTGCGGCCGCGCTGGCGGGCTTCGGCACCGGCATCGCCGGGCCGTCGCGCGACATGCTCATCAAGCGGGCGGCCCCGCCCGGCGCCACCGGGCGCGTCTATGGCACCGTGTATTCAGGCCTGGACGTGGGCTTTGCGCTGGCGGCGCCGGTGTTCGGCTGGCTGCTGGACCATGGCCACCCGCAAGCGGTGTTCCAGGGCGCGGCGCTGGCGCTGATGGGTGGCGTGGCCTCGGCCGCGCTGGTGGGGGCGACAGTGGCGCGGGCCCGCGCGCTGGCGGCGGCGTGATGGGCGCGCCCGCCGAAGCACCCGCCTCCCGGCTGGCCGGCCACGTGCTGGTGGAAACCTTGATCGCGCAAGGCGTGGACACGGTCTTCGGCGTGCCCGGTGAAAGTTTCCTGGCCGTGCTGGATGGGGTGCACGAGCACCGCGACCGCATCCGCTTCATCGCCTGCCGGCAGGAGGGCGGTGCGGCCTTCATGGCCGAGGCGCAGGGCAAGCTCAGCGGCCGGCCGGGCGTCTGCCTGGTCACGCGCGGGCCGGGCGCCACCAACGCCAGCATCGGGCTGCACACGGCGTTCCAGGATTCCACCCCGATGGTCCTGCTGGTCGGCCAGGTAGCCAGCGACCAGCGCGACCGCGAGGCCTTCCAGGAACTCGACTACCGGCAGGTGTTCGGGCCCGGCACCCTGGGCTTTGCCAAGTGGGTGGCTGAGGTGCAGTCGGCGGATCGCCTGCCGGAGTACGTGGCGAGGGCCTTCCATGTGGCCATGCAGGGGCGCCCCGGGCCGGTGGTGCTGGCGCTGCCCGAGGACATGCTGACCACGCCCACGGCGGCGCCCGTGCTGCCGCGCGTGGAGCCGGTGCAGGCCTGGCCGGCACCGGGCGCGCTGCGGGCCTTGCGCGAGCGGCTGCTGGCCGCGCAGCGGCCGTTCATGATCGTGGGCGGCAGCGGCTGGGACGCCGAGTCCTGCCGTGCCCTGCAACGCTTTGCCGAGAACTGGCAGCTGCCGGTGGGCTGCGGCTTCCGCTTCCAGGACACCTTCGACAACCGGCATGCGCTCTATGCGGGCGACGTGGGCATCGGCATCAACCCGCGGCTGGCGCAGCGCGTGCGCGAGGCCGACCTGGTGCTGGCGGTGGGCGTGCGCCTGGGCGAGATGACCACCGGCGGCTACACGCTGCTCCAGGCACCGCGCCCCGCCCAGACGCTGGTGCACATGCACGCCGGGGCCGAGGAACTGGGCCGCGTGTATGCCGCCGACCTGATGCTGCAGGCCTCCATGGCCTGCGCGGGCAAGGCCTTGGAGACCTTGAGCGCACCCGTCGAGCTGCCCTGGCGAGCCTGGGCGGAAGCGGCCCATGCCGACTACGAGGCCAACCACCAGGCCCCCGCGGTGGAGCCGCTGGACCTGGCCGTGGTGGTGAAGACGGTGCAGCGGCTGGCACCGGCCGACACGGTGTTCACCAACGGGGCCGGCAACTACAGCGGCTGGCTGCACCGGTATTGCCGCTATCCCGGTTTGCAGCACCAGGGCCGCACGCAACTGGCGCCCACCTCCGGCGCCATGGGCTACGGCCTGCCGGCTGCCGTGGCGGCGGTGCTGCTGCAGCCCGGGCGCACGGCCATCAACCTGGCCGGCGACGGCGACCTGCTGATGACCAGCCAGGAGATGGCCACGGCCACCGCATACGGGGCCCGCCGGTTGATCTCCATCGTGGTCGACAACGGCAGCTACGGCACGATCCGCATGCATCAGGAGCGCGAATACCCGGGCCGGGTCAGCGGCACCGACTTGTTCAACCCGGACTTCGTGGCCCTGGCGCGGGCCTATGGCTGGGCCGCCGAGCGGGTGGACGGCACGCAGGCTTTCGAGCCCGCGTTTGCGCAAGCGCTGGCAAGCCAGCAGCCGACCTTGCTGCACCTGAAGCTGGACGTGGAGGTCATCACGACTCGCACCACCTTGCAGGCCCTGCGCGAGCAGGCGCGGCGCGGGCGGCCTTAAGCTGCTTGGCTGCTGCTGCCGGTGGCTGTGGGCGGCGCCGGCAAACGCTACCTGATGTGGACATTGGTAACCGCCAGTGGGCATGGCATGGGGCATCTGCCATGGCGAGCCTCGTGCCGCTGCCACAAGGCTGCATAGGGCGGGCCACTGGCTGTTACAAACCGGCGTGCTGCGGCAGCACATGCTGCGGTTCAATGCCAGACGCTTTCATCCGTAGCACATCCCCTTCCCAGAAAGGCAAGTTTCATGATGACGTCCTCCTCCCTCGCCTCCGTGTCGACCGCCCAGCGTGTGCTGGCCTCGCTGGCTTGCGCGTTCGCCTGCCAGGCGAGCCTGGCCCTCGAAGCCGGCCAGCCCGCGCCCCCGCTCACGGTGACGGCGCAGAAGGGTGGCCAGCTCAACCTGGCCGACTTCAAAGGCAAGGTGGTGTACCTCGACTTCTGGGCCTCCTGGTGCGGCCCCTGCAAGCAGTCGTTCCCCTTCATGAACGAAATGCAGTCCAAGTACGGCGCCAAGGGCTTCCAGGTCGTGGGCGTGAACCTCGACCCCAAGCGTGAAGATGCCGACGGCTTCCTGGCCAAGGTGCCGGCTACCTTTGCGATCGGCTACGACCCCAAGGGCGAGTCGCCCAAGCGCTATGCCATTACCGGCATGCCGACCTCCCTGCTGATCGGTGTCGACGGCAAGGTGCGCGAGGTACATTCCGGTTTCCACGAGGACCAGCGCAAGGACATCGAGGCGGCCATCGTGGCGGCGCTGGGCCAGGCCGGCAAGTGATGGCGGTGATGCCGGTTCGTTGAGACCACCTGCCTGACCAACCTACTTCGGAAGCGGGACCGCTCATGTCCCGCCAAGCGTGACATGAGAAGCATCAAGACCATGATCCGTGGCGCCTGCCTGGCCCTGCTGCTGCCCTGGTTGCAGGCCCAGGCGGCAGGCAACGAGTTCCTGGCTCCCGAGCAGGCCTTCCGCATCAGCGCCCAGCAGGTGCAGGGCGGCAAGTCGGTGGAGGTGCGCTTCGAGATCGCACCGGGCTACTACATGTACCGCGAGCGCCTGGGTTTCGGCGCTGCGCCCGAAGGCACGTCCATCACCCCGGCAGTGCCGCCGGGCCAGATCAAGTACGACGCCACGTTCGAGAAGAACGTGGAGATCTACCACGATGCGCTGGTGATCCCCATCGCGCTGGCTGCGGCCGGCGGCGACTACAAGCTCAGCGTCACGAGCCAGGGCTGCGCCGAGAAGGGCTTGTGCTACCCGCCGCGCACGGATGACTTCAAGGTCGAGGCCGCGGGCGGCAGCATCACGCGCGTCAGCCTGCTGACGGCGGAGCAATCCGGCGCCTGGACGCCTGGCGCCGCCACCGCGACAGCGGCGGCCGTGACCGCGGCGCCTGCCATGGCCCAAGCCACCGCTGTGGCCACCCCGGCGGCCACTCCTGCCGCATCGTCCGGCAGTGTCGAGAGCGCGCTCAAGTCCGGCAGCCTGCTGACCATCGCGGCGGTGTTCGCCCTGGCCGGTGTGCTGTTGTCGTTCACGCCCTGCGTGCTGCCCATGGTGCCCATCCTGTCGTCCATCATCGTGGGGCAGGGCACCCACGTCTCCCGGCTGCGCGGGTTGTCGCTGGCGCTGAGCTATTCGCTGGGCATGGCGCTGGTCTACACCCTCTTCGGCGTGGTCGCGGGCCTGCTGGGCGAAGGCCTGGCCGCGGCCTTGCAGAACCGCTGGGTGCTGGGCTCGTTTGCCCTGCTGCTGGCGGGCCTGTCCTTGTCGATGTTCGGCTTCTACGAACTGCAGATGCCCAGCTTCATCCAGAGCAAGATGACCGAGACCTCCGGGCGCTTGCAAGGCGGCCGCCTGGCCGGCGTGTTTGCGATGGGCGGCATGTCGGCCTTGATCGTGGGCCCGTGCGTGGCTGCCCCGCTGGCTGGCGCGCTGGTGTACATCAGCCAGACCCGCGACGTGCTCATCGGCGGCCTGGCCTTGTTTTCGCTGGCGTGCGGCATGAGCGTGCCGCTGCTGCTGGTGGGGGTGTCGGCGGGCTCGCTGCTGCCGCGTGCCGGGGCCTGGATGGAGGCGGTCAAGCGCTTGTTCGGCGTCATGCTGCTGGCAGTGGCAATCTGGCTGGTGTCGCCGGTGATCCCCGGCGCGGCGGTGATGCTGCTGTGGGGTGCCTTGCTGCTGATCGTGGCCGTGTACCTGCACGTGTTCGACCGCCTGCCCGACGCCGCGCGCGGCTGGCAGCGGTTGTTCAAGGGGGTCGGGGTGCTGATGGCCATCGTGGGCATGGCGCAGGTGCTGGGGGCCTTGTCGGGTGGGTCGGATGCGGTGCAGCCCCTGGCGCACCTGGCGTCGGCGGCCCGCGGGCAAGCGGCGGTGGCCGCCGGCGGCGCCGCCACACCCGCTGAGGGCGTGAGCTTCCGCCGCGTCAAGACCGTCGCCGAACTGGAGTCGGCGGTGAAGTCCGCCGGCCGGCCGGTGATGCTGGATTTCTACGCCGACTGGTGCGTGTCCTGCAAGGAGTACGAGCGTTTCACCTTCCGTGAAGCCAAGGTGCGCGACAAGCTGGACAACCTGCTGCTGCTGCAGGTCGACGTCACGGAGAACACGGCCGACGACAAGGCCTTGCTCAAGCGCTTCGGTCTCTTCGGTCCGCCCGGCATCGTGTTCTTCGATGCCAAGGGCCAGGAAGTGACCCACCGCCGCATCATCGGCTACGAACCGAGCGAGCAGTTCCTGCTCAGCCTCGAAGCCGCCGGCGTGTAGAGCGCATACGCTCGCCCGGCACCCCATGCCGGGCCGCTCGCCGCGAGGCAGCGCCTGCACGGGAAATTTGTATCATTGGGTTCGCCGCGGCCGTGGCGAGCCCACCTGGGGCTGCGGCCCGCCACGGCGGGGCCGGCGCGGCCCAACCTGCCGCGCCGGGACTTGTGCGGATTGCGTGTCACACGCATCGTCACCCGGTGGGGATGGCGGATCGCTCGATGCAGCGGTCTGCGGCCCTCGCAGTCCCGGGTGGCGCTCGTCTCAGGAAGAACCCATGCGACCGACTGCCGCCGCTGTCTTGCCCGCCCTTTGGTGCCGGCACGGCCGCACGGCGATGCTCATGGCGCTGTGCCTGGCGACTTTCGATTCCCAGGCGGCGCCGCAGGATGAACTCGATTTCGACATCCCCGCCGGCCCGCTGAGCGCCACGCTACTGGAGATCGCGCGCCGGGCCGAGCGCATTCTGTCGTTCCAGCCGGCGATGGTGGAGCGGTACCTGGCACCCGCCATCCGAGGCCGCCTGACGGTGCAGCAGGCCCTCGACCGGGCCACCCGACCCCACGGCCTGAGGTTCGACATCACGCCCACGGGCACCGTGACCTTGGTGGCCGCCCCCGCGGCACCCTCGGCGCCTGCACCACCGCCGGTGCCCGCAGCCGGCGTGGCGGCTGCCCCTGCGGTGGCGGCCAGCGCGGCAGCACCGGCCCGGGTGGTGCCCGAGCCGGTGCTGCCGCGGGTAGAGATCTACGGCATGCTGCCGCAATCCGACGGGCTGCGGCCCGTGCGCGGCTGGTCGACCACGCGCAGCGACACGCCGCTGGCCGAGATCCCCCAGGCGATCTCGGTGCTGACCGAGGACGCCCTGGCCTTGCAGGGCGGCAGCACCGTGGGGGATGCCGTGCGCTACGTGCCCGGGGTGACCGCCAACCTGGACAACACCGGCTCCGGCGCCCTGGCGCTGCCGTCGTTGCTGATACGCGGGCTGCCGGCGTCGTATGCCTTGTCGGGCCTGCGCACGCTGCGCGGCAGCCTGCCGGTGGACCTGTCGTTCGTGGAGCGCATCGAGGTGCCCAAGGGCCCCGGCGGCGTGCTCGGCGGCATGGCCGATTTCCGCGGCCGCGGCGGCATCGTGAACCTGGTGCTCAAGCAGGCCGACCCGGTGCCGCATGCGGTGCTCACGCAGTCCCTCAGTTCGCAGAACAACGGCACCCTGCGGCTCTCAGCCGACCTGGGCGGGGTGGCGGACGAGCGCACCGCCTGGCGCCTGGTGAGCTATGGCGACATGTCCGGCCGCACCGAGGGTGGGTACACGCGGCAGGCCAGCAGCGGCCTGCTGGGTGCCACGAGCTACCGCAGCGATGACTTCAAGGCCGCCTTGTCGCTGCAATCGGAGCGCCGCCGCGACACGCCGGCCCCGGCCGGCCGGGGCGGCTTCATCGAGGTGGGGGAGGGGTTTGCCGAGGTGCCCGTGGAGCCCGGCCAGATCGAACCCCGCGATGCCGGCGACCGCGTGCTGTCCACCAGCCACAGCGCCCAGGTCAACCTGCAGTGGGTGCTGCTGCCGCGCTGGCGCATGACGCTGGCCGGCATGGCCGAACGCCTGAGCGCCGACCAGCGGCGCCACCAGCCGTTCACGGCGTTCCTGCTGCGCACCAACAGCACCTTGAACAGCAGCGTGCAGTGGAGCCTCAGCGGTGATGTGGACACGGGGCCGCTCAACCACAAGCTGCTGCTGGGGCTGGACGCGGAGCGCTCTCGTTCCTTCACCGACGGCATCGATATCGGCGACCCGGCCGGCCTGGTGTCGCTGGATATCGTGGATCGCAAGCAGGAGCTGGTGCTGCAGGACCAGATGCGGACCGGCCCGCTGCGGCTGCGCGTGTCGGTGCAGCGGGCCCGCGTGCCCCGACACGACGAAACCCTGCGGTTTGCACCGGGCTCCGAGGGCGGCAGTGTCGATGCGTTCCAGGCCGAGCCGCTGCAGGCAACCAACGGGGACGCGGGGCTGCTGTACCAGCTGTGGCCAACCCTCTCCGTCTACGCCGGCACGCAGTACAGCGTCGAGTCGGACCTGCGCTCGCCCGGCGAAACCCTGCTCGACGGATCCGCGCCGCCCCCCACCGCGCTGCGTCAGGTGCAGTTCGGGTTCAAGGGCGAGTGGCCGGCGTACCACCTGTTCTGGACCCTGGAAGCCTTCCAGCTGCGCGAAACGAACGTGCGGTTCTATGCCGATGGGGTGGCCGGTGCCGGCCGTTCGGTCGACGGGCTGGAGCTGGAACTGGCCGGCCGGCCGACCCCGCGCCTGGACCTCAACCTGGGCTGGACCTACCTGCGGGCCACCGACACGCCGCTGGGGCCGGACGGCTTCGTCGAGGTACCGGCCAGCGGTGTGCCCCGGCGGTCGCTGCACCTGCTGGCCCGGTACGCCTTGTCGTCCGATGCGCCGGGCACAAGCTCCACCCTGGGCGTGGCCGTGCATGCCACCTCGTCCACGCGGGTGGGCGCGGCCAACTTTGCGCCCAGCCAGGTGGTGCTGCCCGGCGGTGGGCAACTGGACCTGTCCTGGCAGCGCAGCGCCGGCCCCTGGACCTTCACGACCTCGCTCAAGAACATGTTCGACCGCACCTTGTACGGCACCGCCTCCGACGCGCGCTACCTTCCGCTGCTGCCGGGGCGCAGCGTCAGCCTCGTGGCCATCTACAAAGACTGAGGCTCAGCCGGCGCCGGGCCGCCCCAAGGCGGCTGAGCACCCGCGCGGCGGGTGGCACCGGTACTCCGGTGCCGGGTGCCCACATCTCAGAGGTTGTGAAGAAATCCGGCGTGTCCGAGCGGACCGTCCAAACGGCCCCAATCTCGGCGCAAAGCACAGCCGTAGCTCGGGCTACGGCGAGCATTTGCAACGACGAGTGGGGGCGTTTGGGCGGGACGAGCGGGCATGTCGGATTTCTTCACAACCTCTCAGTCCTTGTACGCGGCCGTCAGGCCGAAAGAGCGCCCCGGCTGCAGTGGGAGGTACCTGAGATCGGCCTGCGCGCCATAGAGCTGGCGGTCGAACGCGTTGCGCACGAAGGCGTTCACGGTCCAGGACCCGAACAGGCGCTCCAGCGACAGGTCCACCTGGGTCCCGCCCGGCAGCGTGAACAGGACCCGCGGATCTTCGGCGTCGAATGCCGCCACCCGGGACGATTCTGCGCGCAGCCCGAGGCCGAGCCGGGACTGCGCCAGCACGGACTCAGGCAGCCGATAGCGGGCCAGCAGCGAAAGGCTCCGCGCTGCCACGCCGGTCAATGCCACCGTCCTGCCCGAGCGAGCGTCGAGCGTCGGCACCACCTGGTTGCCCCGCATGAACGCCAGGCCGAGGTTCAGCTCCAGGTCCGACTGCAGCCGCCCGGAGAGTTCGAACTCGAGGCCATCGACCGAGCGGCCGGGCAGCACCAGCGACGGGCTATAGGAATGGTCCGTCTCGCGCAGCCGGAAGGCTTCGATCGTGGACACCAGCCGCCCGCCTGGCCACTGGAATTTGCCGCCGACCTGTGTCTGGCGCAGCTTGCCCAGCGGGGCCGTGGTGCCGTTGTCGAGCCTGAGGCCAGACGCGTCGCGTCGATCGTTCTTGAGGGCGTACTGGACGCCCGCATACGCCGACACGCCGGAGGTCAATTGGTACAGCGCGCCGGCATCCCAACTGGTGGCCAGGATTCGTTGAGCGATGAAGTCGGCATAGCCCTGGCCGAAGCCTTGTTCCCTGTAGAGCGGTGTGCGGGCGCGCTGCAGGGCCAGTTGCAGCCGCAGGGGGCCAAGCTGGACCTGGTCCTGCAGCAGCAACCCTTGCTTGATTTCCTCGGAGAGGATGGTCACCACGCTGTTGGGATCGACGCCGTCGATGTTCACGCCTTCTTCCACCAGGCGCCAGCGCTCCAGGTCCAGCGCCAGCAGCAGTTTGTGCCGCACCGGCCCGGTGGCCACGTCGCCGATCAGGCCCCATTGCATGCCCGCGTTCCACGCGCGGTTGTGGCGCGCCAGGTCGACGGTGTCGAACTGGTGGCGGCGCATGTCGGATTGCACCGCTTCGACCCGTGCTTTCCACGTCGTGCGCCATGCGGGCGAAAAGCGCCAGTCCAGGTCGACCTCCACGTCGCTGGTGCTTACCAGCTCGCGGTCGGTGGGATCGATCGGCTCTATGCGGTCCATCGGTACGGGGGTGAAGATGCCATCCGGCAGGAGAAAATTGCCGCCCAGGGTGGCCGGCGTCGGCGTACTGCGCCGGCGGTCGGACTGCAGCGTGAGCGTGGCCCGGAAATCGGAACTCCGGAATGCCAGCGAGCCCAGGACACCCGCACCGAACTGCCGCGTGTAGCCCCCCTCCGTGCGGCCGGTCTGGTTGCCGTAGCCGATCAGGCGCCAGAAGGTCTGGCTGTCCGGCAGCGCACCGCCCAGGTCGGCACCCAGGCGCAGGGTGCCGCCGTCCTGGGTGCTCAGGCCCTGCGTCACCTCCGTGCGGCCCTCCGGCCCGGCCTGTTTGCGCACCACGTTCACCACGCCGCCGCGCCCGCCGATCTCGGCGATGCCGCCTATCACCGCGCTGGGTCCTTTGGACACCTCGATGCGCTCGATGAAGGGCGTGTCGGCGGGCAGCACCCCGCGCATCGTCCGCATGCCAGACAGCGCGTATTCGACCTGGAAGCCGCGCACCTGGGCCCTCGGCTGGACCAGGCCTCCCTCGAAGGCGTTTGCATCGATGCTCAGCCCCACCCCCGCGATAAAGCGCAGGGCTTCGGTGCTGGTGGCGCCACCCTGCAGGCTCAGTGCGTCGCCTGTCAGCACCGTGACGGTCTGGGGCAGATCGGCCAATGGGGTGTCGGTGCGGCTTGCCGACCAACTGCGCAGGGCGGTCAGCCCATCGGCGTCACGCGGCTTGCCGGAGCCCACCACCACCACGGGCGGCAGGGTGGCCTGCGCCAGTGGGTCCTCGAACGGCGGTGCTGCCACGGCCAGGGCGGCCTGGGGCGCGGCGGCGGGCTGGGGCAGCACCGTCACAGCTCCTCCTGGTGTGATCTCGACCACCAAGCCAGTGTTGCGCGTGGCCAGGGTCAGCGCCTCGACCAGGGTGAAGCGGCCCCGGATCGGGGGCGCCACGCGTTGCTCCACCAGCGCGGGGCTGAACGACACCAGCGATCCGCTGGTGCGAGCGATTTGCAGCAGTGTGGTCCCGAGGGGGCCACCTTCCACGTCCAACTCCAACGCTTCATCCTGCCAGGCGGCCCGCGACAGTGCAGGTGACACCGATAAGACCAGGATCATCGCGGCTTTCAGCCACGAGAAAGAACGCAAGACGCCCGCCATGGAGTTCCCTTGCAACGGCGGGTCTCAAAGGCACCGGCTTGCATCGGTTGGTCACGGGCAAGTGTGGATTCAAACCGGGGGAGATTCCTGTGCCTGCGTGTCAAGGTTGCATCCATCTGCCTCGCAGCGCGGTCGGCTTGCGATGCCGTGCCACAGAGGGAGTGCAGGGGTGGATCCTTGCCGCAGGAACCGGCGTGGTGGTGGCACCGGTACCTCGGTGCCGGGTGCCCACATCTCAGTCCTTGTACGCGGCCGTCAGGCCGAAAGAGCGCTGCGGCTGCAGCGGGATGTACCTCAGATCGGCCTGCGCGCCATAGAGCTGGCGGTCGAACGCGTTGCGCACGAAGGCATTCACGGTCCAGGACCCGAACAGGCGCTCCAGCGACAGGTCCACCTGGGTGCCGCCCGGCAGCGTGAACAGGAACCGCGGATCTTCGACGTTGAATGCCGCCACCCGGGACGATTCTGTGCGCAGCCCGAGGCCGAGCCGGGACTGCGCCAGCAGGGACTCAGGCAGCCGATAGCGGGCCAGCAGCGAAAGGCTCCGCGCTGCCACGCCGGTCAGTGCCACCGTCCTGCCCGAGCGAGCGTCGAGCGTCGGCAGCACCTGGTTGCCCCGCATGAACGCCAGGCCCAGGTTCAGTTCCAGGGCGGGCCGCAGTTGTCCGGAGAGTTCGAACTCCAGGCCATCGACCGAGCGGCCGGGCAGCACCAGCGACGGGCTGTAGGACAGGTCCGTTTCGCGCAGCCGGAAGGCTTCGACCGTGGACACCAGCCGCCCGCCAGGCCACTGGAACTTGCCGCCGACCTGGGTCTGGCGCAGCTTGCCCAGCGGGGCCGTGGTGCCGTCGTCGAGCGTGAGGCCGGACGTGTCGCGTCGATCGTTCTCCACGGCGTACTGGACGCCCGCATACACCGACACGCCAGGGGTCAATTGGTACAGCGCGCCGGCATCCCAATTGGTGGCCAGGGCTCGTTGACCGGTGTAGTCGGCAGAGCCCTGGCCGAAGCCCCGCTCCGTGAAGAGCGGTGTGCGGGCGCGCTGCAAGGCCAGTTGCAGCCGCAGCGGGCCGAGCTGGACCTGGTCCTGCAGCAGCAACCCTTGCTTGAGTTCGTCGGAGCGGATGGTCACCACGCCGTTGGGATCGAAGCCGTCGATGTTCACGCCTTCTTCCACCAGGCGCCAGCGCTCCAGGTCCAGCGCCAGCAGCAGCTTGTGCCGCACCGGCCCGGTGGCCACGTCGCCGATCAGGCCCCATTGCATGCCCGCGTTCCATCCGCGGTTGTGGCGCGCCAGGTCGACGGTGTCGAACTGGTGGCGGCGCATGTCGGACTGCACCGCCTCCACCCGAGCTTTCCAGGTCGTGCGCCAGTTGGGCGAAAACCGCCAGTCCAGGTCCACCTCCACGTCGCCGGTGCTGGCCAGCTCACGGTCGGTGGGATCGAGCGGCTCCATGCGGCCTGTCTGCACGGGGGCGAAGCTGCCGTCCGGCAGGAGAAAACCGCCGCCCAGGCTGGCCGGCGCCGGCGCACTGCGCCGGCGGTCGGACTGCAGCGTGAGCGTGGCCCGGAAATCGGAACTCCGGAATGCCAGCGAGCCCAGGACACCCGCACCGAACTGCCGCGTGTAGCCCCCCTCGGTGCGGCCGGTCTGGTTGCCGTAGCCGATCAGGCGCCAGAAGGTCTGGCTCTCCGGCAGCGCACCGCCCAGGTCGGCACCCAGGCGCAGGGTGCCGCCGTCCTGGGTGCTCAGGCCCTGCGTCACCTCCATGCGGCCCTCCGGCCCGGCCTGTTTGCGCACCACGTTCACCACGCCGCCGCGGCCGCCGGCCTCCGCCAGGCCGCCTATCACCGCGCTGGGTCCTTTGGACACCTCGATGCGCTCGATGAAGGCCGTGTCGGCGGGTACCACCCCGCGCATCGTCCGCATGCCGGACAGCGCATAGTCGACCTGGAAGCCGCGCACCTGGGCCCTCGGCTGGACCAGGCCTCCCTCCAAGGCGTTTGCGTCGATGCTCAGCCCCACCCCCGCGACAAAGCGCAGGGCTTCGGTGCTGGTGGCGCCACCCTGCAGGCTCAGTGCGTCGCCGGTGAGCACCGTGACGGTTTGCGGCAGATCGGCCAATGGGGTGTCGGTGCGGCTTGCCGACCAGCCGCGCAGGGCGGTCAGCCCATCGGCGTCACGCGGCTTGCCGGAGCCCACCACCACCACGGGTGGCAGGGTGGCCTGCGCCAGTGGATCCTCGAACGGCGATGCTGCCACGGCCTGGGGCACGGCGGTAGACCGGGACAGCACCGTCACGGCCCCTCCCGGTGTGATCTCGACCACCAAGCCAGTGTTGCGCGTGGCCAGGGTCAGCGCCTCCATCAGGGTGAAGCGGCCCCGGATCGGGGGCGCCACGCGTTGCTCCACCAGGGCGGGGCTGAATGACACCAGCGATCCGCTGATGCGCCCGATCTGCAGCAGCGTGGTCCCCAGGGGGCCACCTTCCACGTCCAACTCCAACGCTTCGTTCTGCCACGCGGCCTGCAGCAGTGCAGGTGCCACCGATAAGACCAGGATCATTGCGGCCTTCAGCCACGAGAAAGAACGCAAGACGCCCGCCATGGAGTTCCCTTGCAACGGCGCGGCTCAAAGGCACCGGCTTGCATCGGTTGGTCACGGGCAAGTGTGGACTCAAACCAGGGGAGGTTCCCGTGCCTGCGTGTCAAGGTTGCATCCATCTGCCTCGCAGCGCGGTCGGCTTGCGATGCCGTGCCACAGAGGGAGTGCAGGGGTGGATCCTTGCCGCAGGAACCGGGTGCCCATGTCAGTCTTTGTACGAGGCCGACAAGCCGAAAGAGCGTCGCGGCTGCAGCGGGATGTACCGGGGATCGGCCTGCGCGCCGTAGAGCTGGCGGTCGAACGCGTTACGCACGAAGGCGTTCAAGGTCCAGGGCCCCAGCAGGCGCTCCAGCGACAAGTCCACCTGCGTGCCGCCCGGCAGGGTGAGCAGGAAGCGTGGATCGTCGGCGTTGAATGCCCCCACCCGGGACGACTCTGTGCGCAGCCCAAGACCGAGCCGGGACTGCGCCAGCACCCAGTCAGGCAACTGATAGCGGGCCAGCATGAACAGGCTGCGCGCCGGCACGCCGGTCAACGCCACCGTTCTGCCTGAGGCAAAGTCGAGCGTCGGCACCACCTCGCTGCCGCGCATGAAGGTGAGCCCGAGGTTCATGTCCAGGTCCGGCCGCAGCCGCCCGGAGAGTTCGAACTCCAGGCCATCGACCGAGCGGCCGGGCAGCACCAGTGACGAGCTGTAGGACAGGTCGGTTTGACGCAGCCGGAAGGCTTCGACCGTGGACGCCAGCCGCCCGTCGGGCCACTGGAACTTGGCCCCGACCTGCGCTTGGCGCAGCTTGCCCAGCGGGGCCGGGGTGCCATTGTCGAGCGTGAGGCCGGCCGAGTCGCGGCGGTCGGTTTCGATGGCGAACTGGCTGCCGGCATACACCGAGGCGGCGGGGCTCAATTGCACCAGCGCGCCGGCATCCCAGCCGGTGGCCAGGGTGCGCTGGCCGGTGTAGTTGAGGAAGCCCTGCTCCTCGTAGAGCGGCGTGCGGGCGCGTTGCACCGCCAGGCGCAGCCGCAGCGGCCCGAGCTGGATCTGGTCCTGCAGCAGCAGCGCCTGCTTGAGTTCCTGGGTGCGGATGGTCACCACGCCGTTGGGATCGAAGCCGTCGATGTTCACGCCTTCTTCCACCAGGCGCCAGCGCTCCAGGTCCAGCGCCAGCAGCAGCTTGTGCCGCACCGGCCCGGTGGCCACGTCGCCGATCAGGCCCCATTGCATGCCCGCGTTCCATCCGCGGTTGTGGCGCGCCAGGTCGACGGTGTCGAACTGGTGGCGGCGCATGTCGGACTGCACCGCTTCGACCCGGGCTTTCCAGGTCGTGCGCCAGTTGGGCGAAAACCGCCAGTCCAGGTCCACCTCCACGTCGCCGGTGCTGGCCAGCACGCGGTCGTTGGGGTCGAGCGGCTCGAATTGGCCCTTCTGCACCGGATCGAAGCTGCCGTCCTCCAGGGGAAAGCCGCCGCCCAGGCCGTCCGCTGCCGGGGTGGTGCGGCGCCGGTCGGCCTGCACCGTGAGCGCGGCCCGGAAGTCAGGACTCCGGAAGGTCAGCGAACCCAGCACGCCTGCACCGAACTGCCGCGTATAGCCGCCTTCGGTGCGGCCCGTCTGGCTGCCATAGCCGATCAGGCGCCAGAAGGTCTGGTTGTCCGCCAGCGCACCGCCCAGGTCGGCGCCCAGGCGCAAGGTGCCGCCGTCCTGGGTGCTCAGGCCTTGCGTCACCTCCGTGCGGACTTCCGGGCCGGCCTCTTTGCGCACCACGTTCACCACGCCACCCCGCCCACCGACCTCGGACATGCCGCCGATCGCGGCGCTGGGGCCTTTGGACACCTCGATGCGCTCGATGAAGGGCGTGTCGGCGGGCAGCACGCCACGCATCGTCCGCATGCCCGACAGTGCATAAAGGGCCGGCAAGCCGCGCACCTGAATCCCCGGCAGGACCAGGCCACCCTCCGTGCCCCTCGGATCGACGCTCAGCCCCACCCCCGTGATGAAGCGCATGGCCTCGGTGCTGGTTGCGCCGCCCTGCAGGCTCAGCGCGTCGGCGGTCAACACCGAGACGGCCTGCGGCAACTCGGCCAAGGGCGTGTCGGTGCGGCTCGCCGACCAGCCGCGCAAGGCGGTCAGGCCCTCGGAGTCGCGTGATTTGCCGGAGCCCACCACCACCACGGGCGGCAAGGTGGCCTGGGCCAGTGCATCCCCGGCCGGCGCTGCCGCTCCAGGTGAGGTCTGCGGTGCCACGGGCGCCGCCCGGGCCAGCACCGTGGCGGCACCGGCCGGTGTGATCTCCACCACCAGGCCGCTGTCGCGCGTGGCCAGGGTCAGCGCCTCCACCAAGGTGAAACGGCCCCGTATCGGCGGCGCCAGGCGCTGCTCGACCAGCACGGGGCTGAATGACACCAGCGATCCGCTGGAGCGCGCAATCTGCAGCAGCGTGCTGCCCAGGGGGCCGCCTTCCAGATCGAACTCCAGGGTTTCTTCCGGCCCGGCGGCCCACAGCAGCGCAGGCCACGCGGACAAGCTCAGGATCGTCGCGGCCCTGAGCCACGTGGAAGAACGCGTGACACCGCCCATGGGGCTCCCTTGCCGACTGACGTAGTTCGATCGCCGGCAGTGTGTCCATAAACCGAGCGGGCAGGTCGTATCTGCGTGTCAGGATTGCATCCAGGCGCCTCGCCGTGCTGTCGGTTTTGCGGCGTCGTGCCACATGATGTATGTCGTATGTGGCTGGAGCCTTGTGGCCCCACGCATCCCTGCCGCAAGGGCCGGGTCCAGGCGCGCTGGCGGCTACCGCCCGGCCGCCTCGATCGCCTGACGATAACCGGCGGTTTTGTGCAGCAACTCGGCCAGCATGGCGCGTTCGCCGACGCTCAGGCCGGCGAGCAACGCCGCCTCGGCGACAAGGATCTCCTGCGTCATCTGGCGGGTGGTTTCCTCGCCTCGCTGCGTCAGGTGCAAGTGGTTCGACCGGCGGTCCGCTGCGCTCGGCGTCCGGTCCAGCAGGCCCTTGGCCGTAAGGCGCTCCAGCCACAAGGCCATGTTCGGCGCCGACACGGCCAGGGCCTTTGCCAGGCTCGACGCCGTGCAACCGGGATTGGCCCGCACCAGCATCAGCAGGGTGTACTCCACCCGATGCAGGCCCTCCTGCTTGCCCGCGACGCCTTCGTAGATGCGGTCCATCACCACCGTGGCCTGGGCCATCTGGTAGCCGATGACTGCCGTCAATTCCGCCTCGAGGAGGTTGCCGGCCGGTGTGATGTCGGTTGGCGTGGATTTGTGAGCCATTCGGGCATTGTCCTGCAGCGCCGAATTCCCACCCTCCCTTCGCGCCATGTGTTTCCAGAAAGGAATCATATTGGACACAAAATCTAGGGATTCCTTGGGCCACAAACGTTCCAGTCTGGATTTAAATTGATGGCACGGCGCCACCTGGCGCTGATGAACCATGCCGGTCCTCGGCCGGCGCAAAGGAGATTTCATGCGCACTTGGTTAGCCGCGGGCTTGGGCCTTGCGACATTGGCCGGCCTGGCGGCCTGCAGCGGGGACGACGAGACCGTCTCGTCCGTGTCTGAACTGGCCGCGGTGCAGCAGGACAAGGTTCTCGCCCAGCCTGCCCATCACGGGGGCCACGAAACCTTGCCGCAGTTGTCGCCGGCGCAGCCGGGAACCTTGAACGCCTGTGCCGGCCTGGCCAGCACCTTCTCTGCGGCCCACACGGTCATCGATTCAGCCGCGGATGTGGCTGCCGGCCTGCTCAGCGTGGGCGGCCAGCCGGTGGGCGCGCATTGCCTGGTGGCGGGCCGGATGCATGTGCGCACCGGCAGCGACGGCCAGACCTATGCCATCGGTTTCGAGATGCGGCTGCCGCAGGCCTGGAACGGCCGCTTCTACTACCAGGGCAACGGCGGGCTGGACGGCAGCGTGATTCCGGCCATCGGCACGGGCACGGGCGGCGGCCCGTTGACCAGCGCGCTGCTGCAGGGCTTCGCGGTGATCAGTTCCGACGCCGGCCACAACGGGGCGCAGACGGCGGCCTTCGGCTTTGAGCCGCAGGCGCGGGTGGACTACGGCTACCAGGCCGCACAGAAGCTCACCCCCATGGCCAAGGCCCTGGTCGCCGCGGCCTATGGCCGGGGACCGGACCGTTCCTACTTTGGCGGCTGCTCCAACGGCGGGCGCCACACGCTGGTGGCCACCACGCGCCTGGCCACCGAGTACGACGGCTTCCTGGCCGGCGACCCCGGCTTCAACCTGCCGAAGGCAGCGGTCGCGCAGGTCTGGGGGACCCAGCAGTACGTGCAGGCCGCCACACCGGGGGCCACCACGACCGCGCCGCCGTTCCTGGGCGGCTTCACGCTGCCCGACCTGTCGACCGCGTTCACCGCGGCCGAGCGCGCCACCGTGGCATCGCGCATCCTGGCTCGCTGCGACCGGCTCGACGGGGCGGCCGATGGCATCGTGGGCCACACGGCCGCGTGCCAGGCGGCCTTCAAGCTGGACCGCGACGTGCCCACCTGCAGCGGCGCGCGGGACGGCACCTGCCTGACCGCGCTGCAGAAGCAGGTGATCGGCAACATCCACGCGGGTGCCAAGACGTCGGCCGGCGCGCCGATCTACGCCAGCTTCCCGTTCGATCCGGGCCTGGGCGGCGCCGACTGGGCCACCTGGGAGTTCATCTTCGCGCTGGCGCTGGACCCGCTGTCCACGGGCACCGTGTTCAGCACGCCGCCGGTGTTCCTGCCCTCGGGGCTGACGGCCTCCATCGACACGCTGGCCGCGGCAATCAATGCCACGGATGCCACCTTCACCGAGTCCGCCATGCAGTTCATGACGCCGCCGAACCCGGCTGACCTCTCGGTGCTGAAGAACCGTGGCGCCAAGGTCATCGTCTACCACGGCGTTGCCGACGCGGTGTTCTCCTTCAACGATTCGGTGGCCTGGTACTGGAACCTGGCGATGGAAAGCCGCCGGGACCCCAGGAACTTTGCGCGGCTCTTTGCCGTGCCCGGCATGAACCACTGCGCCGGCGGGCCCGCCACCGACCAGTTCGACCTGCTGGCGCCGCTGGTGAAATGGGTGGAACAAGGGCAGGCGCCGGAGGCGGTGGTCGCCAGCGCCCGCGGCGCGGGGAATGCCGGCGGCGTGAATACCGAGGTACCGGCCGACTGGTCGGCCACACGCACGCGACCCCTGTGCGCCTATCCGCAGGTGGCTCGCTACAAGGGCAGGGGCAGCCTGGAAAGTGCGGCGAACTTCGTTTGCCAGTGAGCGGTGAGCTGAGAGGGTGGCTCAAGCGCCCAGGGGCGGCCGCAGGTGGCCTGCGGCCGCGGCGCAATCAAGTGCTCTGCCGCACAACGACCTCGTAGCCCACGTCGATGCAGGGCGACGACAACGATTCGCCGCGCATCAGCGCCAGCAGCATGCGTGCCGCCGCAGTGCCGATCTCGGCGCGCGGTGTCCGCACCGTGGTCAGCGGCGGCACCATCTGGTCGCTGCCCGTCAAGTCGTTGAACCCGGCCACGGCCACACGCTGCGGCACCGGCAGCCCCAGCCGCAGCGCAGCCAGCAGCGCGCCCTGCGCGAGGTCGTCGTTGCAGAAGAAGATCGCATCCACCGGCGGCACCTGGGCCACGATCTGTTCGAACATCGTGCTGCCGAGGGCCAGCGAAGAGGGCGCCGGGTTCACCCACTCGAGGGTCGGCCCATGAAGCCCGGCCGCCTGCATCTCACGGCGCCAGCCCTCAAGCCGCTGCAGCGTGCGCGGGTCCAGCTGGGCGGCCGCGAAGGCGATGCGCCGGTGGCCCCGGCCGAGCAGATGGCGCGTCATTGCCGCCGCGGCATCGGCCTGGGAGAAGCCGACGCAGTGCACGTCCGGTGCCTGCGAGGTTTCCATCAGGTGCACGCAGGGCACGCCGCTGGCCTGGATCAGCGCGCGCGTGGTGTCGCTGCGGTCCAGCCCGGTCACCAGCAGGCCGGCCGGGCGGTGCAGGAGTTGCTCGCGCAGCAGATGCTCCTCTTCGCCGGGGTCGTAATGGGTGACGCCGATCAGCGTCTGGTAGCCCGCCTGCCGCAGCGTGCGCTGCACGCCTTCGAGCAGGTCGACGAACAAGGCATTGGACAGCATGGGGATCAGCAACGCCACGTGCGTGCTGTGGCGCGAGGCCAGCGCCCGGGCGGCCGGATCGGGCACGTAGCCGAGCCGATTTGCCGCCGCCTTGACCCGGGCCACCAGCTCGGGATCGACCGCGCGTTCGCCGCGCAGCGCCCGTGACACGGTGATCGGGCTCACCCCCGCGGTGCTGGCCACGTCGGCCAGAGTGACGCGGCCGGTGGCACGGGAACGGGCAGGGCGGGGCGGCATGGTCGGGGGCGGGACTCTCAGGGGGCGGTGTGTGCAAGGATAGCGGTATCCAAATGGCTATCGCAAGTGGAACTGTGATCGTATAGGTGAAGGATGGCTTTGGGGTAAATACCAGCTATCTATGGATAGCGCTGTCCTAAGATTGTTCATGCCGGCAATCAGGCGCTCCGTCCCACCCTTTCGGCCGGCTCAGACATTCAAAAGGAGACTTCATGAAGACGATCCACAGTCCGCCCGCAGCCTTGCGCCGCGCCATGTGGCTGGGCGCCGCGGCGCTAGGCCTTGCCGCATTGGCAGCACCGGCAGCCTGGGCGCAGGCCGCGTGGCCGAGCAAGCCCGTCACGCTTCTTGTGGGCTACCCCCCGGGCGGCCAGACCGACTTCGCCGGCCGCGTGCTGCTGGCGGGCCTGCAGGGCTCGCTGGGCCAGCCGGCGATCATCGACAACAAGGCCGGCGTGAACGGCAATCTCGCGGCGGCCGACGTCATGAAGGCGCCGCCCGATGGCCACAGGCTGCTCGTCGGCAACGGCTCGATGACGATCGCGACGCACGTCTACACGACGCTCGGGATCATCGATCCGCGGCAGCTGACGCCGATCGGCGTGATGCTGCAGTCGGCGCTGGTCCTGGCGGTGCCTGCCTCATCGCCGATCAAGACCTACGCCCAGTTCGTCGAGCAGGTCAAGGCCAAGAGCAAGAGCGGCCAGGGCATCGACTACGGCACGGGCGGGATCGGTGCGCTTCCGCACGTCACGATGGAGTTGCTGCGCGAGCGGCTGGGCAGCCCCGCGATGAACCACGTGCCCTACAAGGGCAGCGGCCCGGCCATCACCGACCTGATCGGCGGCCGGCTCGACGCGATGTTCGACGCGACCTCGGTCGTCGCGCCGTTCATCAAGTCGGGCCAGCTGCGGCCGCTGCTGGTGACCAGCGAGAAGCGCGTGCCTGCGTTCCCCGATGTGCCCACCGCCGCCGAGGCCGGGCTCAAGGACTTCAACATCATGTCGTTCATCGGCTTGTACGGCCCGCCCGGCCTGCCCGCCGACATCGTGAAGAAAGCAAACCATGCGCTCAACACGGCGCTGCAGGACCCCACCATCACGAAGGGCATCCTCGATCGCGGCGACGAACCGGGCGGCGGCACGCCCGATCAGCTTGGAACCCTGACGCGCACCCAGTACAAGACCTGGGGCGACGTGGTCAAGGCCAACAACATCCGTGCAGACTGAGATGTGGGCAGAGTGACCGCGCTGGTCGTGATGGGAGTGTCGGGCTGCGGCAAGTCGCGGGTCGGGGCGGTCATTGCCGCACGGCTCGGCCTGCCGCTGGTCGAGGGCGACGAGTTCCACTCCGACGCGAATCGCGCGCGGATGCGCGACGGCATCCCGCTCACCGACGCGCACCGGGCCGATTGGCTCGACCGCCTCGGCGTGGAACTGGGGCTACGCCCGCACGGTGCGGTGCTCACCTGCTCGGCGCTCAAGGCGTCGTACCGCGACAGGCTACGCGCCGCGGCGCCGGGACTGTGCTTCGCGTGGCTCGACCTGGACCCGGCGTCCGCCGAGGCGCGGGTCGCGCAGCGATCCGCACACTTCTTCCCGGCCGGGCTTGTCGCGACGCAGTTCGACGCGCTCGAGTCCCCGCTCGGCGAGCCCGGCGTGCTCCGCCTCGACGCGCTGCTGCCGCCGGAGGCGCTTGCAGAACATGTGGTCCGCTGGATCACCGGCGCCGATCTGCCGGGCTGAGAACCCGCTCGGCGGGGCGGCACCGGTACTCTGGTGCCGGGTGCGCACACTCAGTTCTGCGCCCGCCGCCCGCTCAGCAGCAGCACCACGCCCAGCAGCACGATGCCCGCTGCCAGCCATTCAAACCCCGTGACGGTTTCACCCGCCAGCCACACGCCCAGCAGCAGCGCGATGACCGGGTTGACGAAGCAGTAGCTTGATGCCAGCGCGGCCGAGGCGCGCGACAGCAGCACCATGTAGGCATTGAAGGCCAGCAGCGAGCCGGCCACCACCAGGTACAGCCAGGCGGCAGCGGCCTGCGGCTCGGGCGGCCAGTTGCCGGCCATCGTGGCGTACTCGCCGTTGGCGGCAGCCAGCCCCATCAGCACGGCGCCGCCGCAGAGCATCTCGCTGGCAAAACCCATGGCGCCGGGTGCGAGCGCAAAGCGGCGCTGGCTCATCAGGCTGCCCGCGGTCCAGGTGAGGCAGGCCAGCGCAATGGCCACCAGCCCGGGCAGGGAGGCCTGGAAGCCGGCGCCCTGGGTCAGCATGAGCACGCCGCCCAGGCCCACGCCGACCCCGGCTGCCTCCAGCCGCGTGGGGTACTGGCGCAGGAACAGGGCCGCCGCGGCCGTCATCATCACCGGTACCACGGCGATGAACACCACCACCAGCCCGGAGCCCACGGTCTGCTCGGCATAGGCCGTGCCGCCCATGCCACCCCCCAGCATCAAGGCACCCACGATGCCGGCGTTGGCCCATTGCCGGCGCGTGGGCAGGGCGGCGCCGCGCCAGCGCATCCAGGCCAGCAGCAGCAGCCCGGCGCACAGGAAGCGCGTGCCCATCTGCAGGAACGGCGGAAAACTCACCAGCGCGAACTTGATCGCCAGGTAGGTGGAGCCCCAGACCAGCCAGGTGGCTGCCAGGCAGGCAAGGATCAGGGGCGACAGGCTGCGGCTCGCGACAGGCAGGGCGATGCTGGTCATTGCGTTGGGGGTGTAAGAGGTGAGCCCCCGGCCCCAGGGTATCGGGGCTACCCGCCAAGCGGGGGCTCAGCCGCTTGGGTCGGGAGAGGGGCGGCCTGGCGCAGGCTGAGGGCGGCTGCGGATTCTCGCGGATCCACCGCGCCGGGCCGGCCGGGTGCCGAGAAGGCCTTGGCCGATAGTGGGGCTACCCGGCAAGGGTGCGGTTGCGGCCGGCCGCCTTGGCGGCGTAGAGCGCCTTGTCGGCGCGGGCGATCAGGCCCTCGATGCTCTCGCTGGCACTGAATTCAGCCACACCGGCCGACATGGTGAGCATGAGACCCGGCGCAATGCGGTTCCAGTCGTGCGACTCCACCGCCTGCCGCACCCGCTCGGTGGCTACCACACCGGCCTCGGCGCCGATCACCGGCACCAGCAGCAGAATGAATTCCTCGCCGCCGAAGCGGGCCAGCCGGTCGCTGGTGCGGATGCCTGCAGTGGCCCTGCCGCAGAACTCCTTGAGCACCGTGTCGCCCGTGAGGTGGCCGAAGCGGTCGTTGACCTGCTTGAAGTGGTCAATGTCGATCAGCGCCACGCAGAACGGTTGGCTGGTGCGCAGCGCGCGCGAGCGCTCGGCCGCCAGCAGCTCCATGAAGGCACGGCGATTCAGCACCCCGGTGAGGTCGTCATGGCTGGCAAGCTGCTGGATGCGCTCCAGCGATTCGGAGAGCCGCAGGTTCTGTTCGGACAAGCGGCTGCGCAGCGAGCTGAACTGCTTGCCGATGGCGGTGAGCCGGTGAATGATGAGGAAGTAGAACAGCCACAGGACCGCGATCGAGGCGTCTGACGCGCCGATATGGCCCAGCTGGCCGCGCGCCAGGAAGAGCGCCAGCGCGCTGGCCCCACCCATCAGCAGCCAGGCCCAGGTGAACTGGCGCGCATTGAAGCTCATCATGGCAAAGTTGTAGGCCATCATCGAGGCCACCAGGAACAGCACCCACAACTGCGGCATCAGCGCAATGAAGGCCAGCAGCACGCCGATGCCGATGACGATCTGCGGCAGCAGCATGCCGGGCTCCTTGAGCCGCAGGTTCCAGCCTTGCCGGATGACGAGCGCGAACACGGCGGCCTGCCCGATGCCGGCCAGCCCGAACTGCCACACCCCCGACCAGGGCACCTGGCCGATCCAGGCGTACAAGGCGATGATCAGCGTCTGAAAAGAGTAGTTGCCGACCGACAGCAGCGTCATCTGCAGGCGGTGGCCCTGGAGCTTTTCTTGCCGGTCGGTGGCTGGCTTTTCTAGCCGTGCGGTGGCTGTCTGCGTCACTTCGGCCCCGTGGAACAGGCCACCTGGGCGCCCCCAGGGCGGGGGCGCTCCCAGGCGTGGCCCGAGGGTGCAGACTATTGCACAAGAGTCTGCGGGTGGTTCACAAAAGCAGCGCGGCAGGCCCAGGCGCGGCCGGGTTCGGCCGCCGTGCGAGGAGGGGTTCACGCCTCGGCCTCGGTGTGGGGCCGGCCGCCCGATTGGGTCTCAAGGGCGCGGGCCGCTGCCGCGCGGAACCGGCGCCGCTTGTTGCGCTTCGGCGGTGCCACCCTCCGGGCGCCAGATCGCTGCCGCTTGATTGCAGAAGCCGGCCAGCCCTTGCAGCACCGCCTGGACGGCCTGGTTGGACGCGACGACCCCGCCGTAGGGGTCGTCGCGGGGCGCCGCCACGGTTTCGTCGAACTCGCGCAGGGCCAGCACGCGGCGGGTCGTGTTGTCCATCAAGGTGGCCCGCAGCGTGAAGCGAACCCGGCTCGGCTGTTGGCTGAAGTCGTGCTGCAACCGCACGATCTCGGTGTCGAGCCTCAGTTCGCCGGCCCCGCCCGTGGCTGACGGCACCGCGGTGCGGATGGCGGGGCCGTGGGCCAGCGCCTCGACGATCAGCGGCGCCAGCATGCGGGCCGGCGTGTCGACCCAATGGCTGTGGGCAAAGTGCTCCAGCTGGTGGGCCTGACGCAGGTACACCATGTGCGGGCCGTCGAAGCCCGCGGCAGCCTGTGGGGGGGTGACGATCAGCGTGAGTCCGGTTGCGGGCAAGGGCCGGGGGCGGGCAGTCGCCCCGGGCCCGGCCGCTGGCGCGCCATCGAGGGCGTAGAAGGCGGGCGGCCGCTCAGCCTTGGGCTGCAGCGCGCTGCAGCCGCCCGCGGCCAATGCCACGCCTGCCGCAACCAGCAGGGTGAGCAGGTGGAGCAGGCAGTGGGGCGTCATGGCTTGGGCGCGCCCGGCGGCGATTCCCCCGGCCCTTCCGGCACGGGGCTGCGGCCGAACAAGAGGCCGCTCGGGTGCCGCTCGGTTTGTTCAACCAACCGCCGCAGCGACGCCGATGTGGCTTGCAGTTCGTCCAGCAGGCCCTGGATGCCGGGCAGGGTCTGGGTGCCGAAGCGCTGCAGGTCGGCGCTCACCGCCGTCACGGCCGTGCCGGCCTTCGTGCTGGCCGAGCCGGCCTGCTGGCCCATCTTGTCGAGCGAATCGGCGGCCCGCCCGACGCGCTCGACCACGGGGCCGAGTTGTGCATTGAGTTGCGCGGTGAGGCGGGCGCTCTGGTCCAGCGTGCGTGCGGCATTGAGCAGGCCGGCATCGATGGTGTCCTTGCGCGCGGCCAGCGTGTGCGACACCGCGGCCAGATTGGCCAGGGTGGCTGACAGGGCAGCTTCATTCTCCTTGCTCAGGATGGCGTCGATGCGCGTGGTGGTGGCGTCCAGCTTGACCAGCACGGTGGTCAGCACGTTCTCCAGGCGGGCGCTGAGCGAAGGCTTGGTGCGGATCACCGGGAGTTCGGCCGCCGCCGTGGCCCGCAGCGGTGGCGAGCCCGGCGTGCCGCCGCTCAACTCGACGTAGGCAATGCCCGTGAGCCCCTGGGTCTTGAGCACGGCTTCGGTGTCTTCCTTGATGGGCGTGCCCCGGCGGATGGCGAACACCAGGCGCACGCGCTGGGGTGCCGACGGGTCGAGCTGGATGTCGCGCACCATGCCGACATCAACACCGTTGTACTTGACCGGGGCGTTGACATTGAGGCCCGACACGGATTCCTCCATCACCGCGAGGTAGAGATCCACCTGCTGGCGGGTGCCCCCGCCCGAAGCGAGCCACAGCACGGCGGCAATCAATGCCGTGGCCAGCACCAGCACGAAGGCGCCCACGGCGGCGTAGTTCACCTTGGTTTCCATGGCGGGCCTCCGTGGGATGGCGGCTGGGGCGGGCTGGCCGCGCCCTGCTGCCTGGCTTGCTGTTCGGCCGCGCGCGCGCGGGGACCACTGAAGAAGGGGCGCACGGCGGGGTGGTCCATGGCGGCCAGCTCGGCCATCGACCCGGTGCCTTGCACCCGGCCGTCGGCCAGCACCGCCACGCGGTCGGCCACTTGCCACAGCAGGTCGAGGTCGTGCGTAATGATCACCACCGTCAGCCCGAAGAGGTCGCGCAGGCTGCGCACCAGGTCGTCCACGCCGCCCGCGCTCACAGGGTCGAGCCCGGCGGTGGGCTCGTCGAGGAACAGCAGCTCCGGGTCGAGTGCCAGGGCGCGCGCCAGCGAGGCGCGCTTCATCATGCCGCCGCTGAGTTCGGCCGGCAGTTGATCGAAGGCGTCGGCGGGCAGCCCGCTCAAATCGAGCTTGGAGGTGGCGATGCCGTCGATCAGCGCGTCGGGGAGCCGGGTGTGCTCCCGCAGCGGCAGGCCCACGTTCTGGCGCACCGTGAGCGAGGCGAACAAGCCGCCCTTCTGGAACATCACGCCGCAGCGCCTGCGCACCGCCAGGGCGCCGGCGTCGTCGAGGCCGTGCAGGTCCGTGCCCAGCACCCGGATCGACCCTGAATTGGGGCGATGCAGCAGGATCATTTCGCGCAGCAGGGTCGACTTGCCCGAGCCGCTGCCGCCGATCAGGGCAAAGATCTCTGCCCGCCGCACGTCGAAGCTGATGTCCGAGTGCACCACGTGGCTGCCGAAGCGCGTGCACAGCTTGCTGATCTCGATGACGGCGGGGGCGTCGGTCGGTGCGTGAGCCGGTGCGCCAGTCATTCAGAGATCCAGCGCGCTGAGCACGACCGAGAACAGCGCATCAGCCACGATCACCAGGAAGATCGCCTCGACGACGCTGCGCGTGGTCTGGCGGCCCACGCTGTCGGCGCCGCCCCGCGTCCGAAAACCCTGGAAGCAGCCGACCACGGCAATGACGGCGGCAAAGACCCAGGCCTTGCCGATGCCGACCAGGCAGGTGCTGGGCTCCACCGCCTTGGCGAAACGGTCGAGGAATTCGCCATAGCCCACGCCCAGCTGCGATTGCGCCATGACCATGCCGCCGGCAATGCCCAGCAGGTCGGCCCACACGGTCAGCAACGGCAGCGCGATCGACAGCGCGATGAGCTTGGGCAGCACCAGCATCTCCAGCGGGGCAATGCCGAGGGTGCGCATGGCGTCGATCTCCTCGGTGACGGCCATGGTGCCGATCTGCGCGGCGTAGGCCGAGCCCGAGCGGCCGGCAATGATGATGGCCGCGATCAAGGGCGCAAACTCGCGCAGCATCGAAATGCCCACGATGTCGGCAATGAAGAGGTTGGCGCCGTAGCGCCGGAGCTGGTCGGCACTCTGGTAGGCCACCACCACGCCGAGCAGGAACGACAGCAGGCCGACGATGGGCAGCGCGTCCACCCCGGCGCTGCGGATGTTGAACAGCACCGGCCGCCACCGGATGCGCCCGGGGTGCCGCACCCAGCCCGCCAGCGCTTCGGCGCATTCACCCACGAAGGCCAGCCGCTCCAGCACCTCGCCGGCGCCTGCGGCCGCGCGGCGGCCCAGGCGCTCCAGGGGTGAAGGCACAGTCGGCCGGGGGCCGGGCGGGGCGGCGGCCTGGGCCGCCAGCTGCGGCGCCACGGTGTCCATCAGGCGGGCAAATTCGGGGCGCAAGCCGTCCAGGCGGACGGTGACGCCCTCCTTGGCCAGCCGCTGCAAGAGCGTGTGCAGCAGCCAGGCGCCTGCGGTGTCGAGCGCTTCGATGCGGGTGGCGTCGGCGACGGCTGGGGTGCCGCGGGGGCTATGTATCGCCGCCAGCCCCTGGCCGAGCGTGCCCAGGCCCAACGCGGTCCACCGCCCCGACAGGACCAAGCCTTGCGGGCCGGGCTGCGCGATGGCCGCAGATTCGGGCCGGCTGGTGTTCAGAGGCGACTCCCAGAGTGACGCGGTCACCCGCTCATTCGGTCGCACCGCATGCCCCACTATGGCGGACGCACCGTCCGCGGTCTGTGCGCTACAGCACCCAGCGGTGACTGGGGGTCAGGGACGCACCACCTCCAGCAGCCGGTCCAGCCCGCCTGCATCGATGGCCACCATGGCTTGCTCGCGCACGCGCGGCTTGGCGTGGTAGGCCACCGAGAGGCCGGCCACGGCCATCATCGGCAGGTCGTTGGCACCGTCGCCCACGGCGATGGTTTGGCGCAGCTCCACGCCGCAGCGCTGCGCCGTCTCGGCCAGCATGCGGCGCTTTTCTTCGCCGTCGCAGATATCGCCCCAAGGCTGGTCGACCATCGCGCCGGTGAGCCGGCCATCGGCCACGCCCAGCACGTTGCTGCGTGTGAAATCGAGCTGCAGCCGGTCGCGGATGCGGTCGGTGAAGAAGGTGAAGCCGCCGGACACCAGCAAGGTCTTCAGCCCCGCGTTGCGGGCAGCGTCCACCAGCCGCTGGGCACCCGGGTTGAGCTGCAGGCGCTGCGTGTACACCTCTTCGAGGGCGGCCACCGGCACGCCCTTCAGCAAGGCCACGCGCCGGCGCAGGCTGTCCTTGTAGTCGGCGATCTCGCCGCGCATGGTGGCCGCGGTGATGGCGGCCACCTCGGCCTTGCGGCCGGCGGCATCGGCAATCTCATCCACGCACTCGATGTTGATGAGGGTGGAATCCATGTCGAAGGCGATGAGGCCGAAGTCGGCCAGCCGCAGCGGCGGCGTGAAACCCTGGATCACCAGGCCGTGGGGAAGGGAAGGTGTCATGCTGCAGAGGCTTCGCGCAAAGGTTGGCCGAGTGAGCGCAGGATATCGCGCACCTGCTGGGCGCGCTGGTCGGCGTCGGGCAGCGCTTTTTCAATGCGCAGCTTCTCGTTGCCGGCCAGCTTGATGTGGCGGTGCTTCTGCACCAGCTCGATGATGCGTGCGGCGTCCACCGGCGGATTGGGCCGGAACTGGATCTGCAGCAGCGCCGGGCTGGCATCGATTTTCACAATGCCGTAGGGCCGCGCCTGCACGCGCAGGCGGTGCACGTCCAGCAAGGTGCGGGCTTGCGGCGGGGGTTTGCCGAAGCGGTCGACGATCTCCTCCAGCAGGGCGTCGATCTTCTCCAGCTTGTCGGCCGTGGCCAGCCGCTTGTAGAGCGACAGCCGCGTGTGCACGTCGCCGCAGTACGAGTCGGGCAGCAAGGCCGGCGCATGCAGGTTGATCTCGGTGGTGATCGACAGGGGCGACAGCAGGTCCGGCTCGCGCCCGGCCTTGAGGGCGCGCACGGCCTCGGCCAGCATCTCGTTGTAGAGCTGGAAGCCGACCTCCTGCATGTTGCCGCTCTGGTTTTCGCCCAGCACCTCGCCGGCGCCGCGGATCTCCAGGTCGTGCATGGCCAGGTAGAAGCCTGCACCCAGCTCCTCCATGCCCTGGATCGCCTCCAGCCGCTGCGAGGCCTGCTTGGTGAGGCCTTCTACGTCGGGCACCAGCAGGTAGGCATAGGCCTGGTGGTGCGAGCGGCCCACGCGCCCGCGCAGCTGATGCAGCTGCGCCAGGCCAAACTTGTCGGCCCGGCTGATGACGATGGTGTTGGCCGTGGGCACGTCGATGCCGGTCTCGATGATGGTGGAGCACAGCAGCACGTTGTGGCGCTGCGCGACGAAGTCGCGCATCACGCGCTCCAGCTCGCGCTCGGGCAGTTGGCCGTGGGCCACCGCGATGTGCGCCTCAGGCAGCAACTCCTGCAGCTTCTGGCGCCGCGGCTCGATGGTCTCCACCTCGTTGTGCAGGAAGTACACCTGCCCGCCGCGCTTGAGCTCGCGCAGCACGGCCTCGCGGATGGTGCCCTGGCTCTCGTTGCGCACGAAGGTCTTGATGGCCAAGCGCCGCTGCGGCGCGGTGGCAATGACGCTGAGGTCGCGCAGGCCCTCCAGCGCCATGCCCAAAGTGCGCGGGATGGGCGTGGCGGTCAGCGTGAGCACGTCCACCTCGGCGCGCAGCGCCTTCATGGCCTCCTTGTGGCGCACGCCGAAGCGGTGTTCCTCGTCGATGATGACCAGGCCCAGGCGGGCAAACTTGGTGTCGGGGCTGAGCAGCTTGTGCGTGCCCACCACGATGTCGACGGTACCGTTGGCCAGCCCCTCCTGCGCCGCCTTCACTTCCTTGGGCGAGCGGAAGCGCGACATCTCGGCCACCTTCACGGGCCACTGCGCAAAGCGGTCGCTCAAGGTCTGGAAATGCTGCTCGGCCAGCAAGGTGGTGGGAGCCAGCAAGGCCACTTGCTTGCCGCCGATCACGGCCACGAAGGCGGCGCGCAAGGCCACCTCCGTCTTGCCGAAGCCCACGTCGCCGCAGACCAGGCGGTCCATGGGGCGCGGTGACACCATGTCCTGGATCACGGCATGAATGGCGGCGTTCTGGTCAGCCGTTTCTTCGAAGCCGAAGCTGGCGGCGAAGGCTTCGTAGTCTTGGGGCTGGAAGCGGAAGGCATAACCTTCGCGGGCGGCGCGGCGGGCGTACAGGTTCAGCAGTTCGGCGGCGGTGTCCCGCACCTGCTCGGCCGCCTTGCGCCGAGCTTTTTCCCATTGGCCAGAACCCAGCCGGTGCAACGGCGCCTCATCCGGGCTCACCCCGGTGTACCGGCTGATCAGGTGCAGTTGCGCCACCGGCACGTACAAGGTGGCCTTGTCGGCGTACTCCAGGTGCAGGAACTCCGACAGGCCGCCCCCGTCTTCGTGCTGCGCCTGGCCCAGGTCCAGGTTGACCAGGCCCCGGTAGCGCCCGATGCCATGGTTGGCATGCACCACCGGGTCGCCGACCTTCAGCTCCGACAAGTCCTTGATCAGCGCATCGACGTCGCTGGTCTGCTCCTGCCGGCGCCGCCGCCGCGCGCTGGGTGTGCTGTCGAAGAGTTCAGTCTCGGTGACGAACTGCAGGCCCTCTTCCAGCCAGTGGAAGCCGCCAGTCAGCGGCGCCACCGCGATGGCGTAGCGGTGGTCGCTGGCCATGAAGGCGGCCAGCGAATCCACCGGCGGGGCGTCCAGCTTGTGGTCGCGCAGCAGCTCCAGCACGCTCTCGCGCCGGCCCGCGCTCTCGGCCACCAGCAGCACGCGGTGCTGGGTCTGTGCCAGGTGCTGCTCCAGCCGGCGCAGCGGGTCCGGCGTGCCGCGCTCCACCGACAGATCCGGCAGCGAGCGCGCGAGGTCGCTGGCGTCGTTGCCGCGCAGGGCGAGTTGCGCATGCTGGTTGCAGCGGGTGAAGAACTCCTCCGGCGTGAGGAAGATTTCGCCCGGCGGCAGAAGGGGCCGCTCGGCGTCGTGCTGCAAAAAGCGGTGCCGCTCGCGCGTGTCGGCCCAGAAGCGCTGCAAGGCCTCGTCCACGTCGCCGTGCAGGGCGATCACGGTGTTGCCGGCCAGGTAGTCGAAGAAGGTCGCCGCGGCATCAAAGAACAACGGCAGGTAGTACTCGATGCCCGCCGTCGCAATGCCGGTGCCGATGTCCTTGTAGATGCGCGAGCGTGACGGGTCGCCCTCCATCTTTTCGCGCCAGCGCGAGCGGAAGGCCACCCGTGCCGGCTCGTCCATGGGGAACTCGCGGCCGGGCAGCAGGCGCACCTCGGGCACGGGGAACAGGCTGCGCTGTGAATCAGGGTCGAAGGTACGGATCGAATCGATCTCGTCGCCGAACAAGTCCACCCGGTACGGTACCGCCGAGCCCATGGGGAACAGGTCGATCAGGCCGCCGCGCACCGCGTACTCGCCGGGCGA
>Ga0307516_10001378_pt1 | contig 33643 bp, 22 predicted proteins | sample 19_EM_MG_FD_203310 | JGI IMG/M metagenome (GOLD analysis project Ga0307516, IMG submission 203310) | Populus trichocarpa ectomycorrhiza microbial communities from riparian zone in the Pacific Northwest, United States - 19_EM | ecosystem: Host-associated > Plants > Roots > Unclassified | place...
GCCCGGTCCAATCCAAGGGGTCGTCCGATTGGCGTTCTCGCCCGGAGGCTCGCTGCTGGCCGCAGGCGCCGTGACCGCGATCTCAAAATCCGGCGTCGATCCTGGCGGATGGCTTTTTGGCGCTGTAGGAACTTGGAGTCTAGAGAAACCGGCCGTGCAGTCCCCGCCGATCCTAAGTTTTGGCTTTGCATCAAATGGCAGCGTCGCGATCTGGCGGCAGGACGGAGACAGGATCGCCCTCGGCGCAGACTTCCCGGAACGCGCTCTCAACTGTGGCTCCGGGCTCGCCTGGACTCCGCTCGTTGAGGGTCAGAGGAGCCACAGGCCGGTTGAGCTATTGCAGTCAGGGCGCGACGAAGGAGACGTTGGCGGGTTCAGGGTGACCGCTCGGCCAGGCCCACCCGGCTCTAGGCTCATAGGCGACAGCGCGATCGCGCCCGACGGAAGCAAGTTCGCGATCTTGATGGGCGAGGTCGACGAGAGCGGAGCGGCGATCAAGAACATTCGTTTGACGTTCTGCGACACCAATACCGGGCAACGACTGCGGGAAGTGACGGCGCCCGTGGTGGTCGCGAGCACACTCGGCCCAGTGTTGTTCGACGAAGGATCAAATCGAACGATCTTCGGGGTAACAGTCCCCCCAAGGGGAGGCAACCGGCACAGGCGGCGCTTACGTCTTTGTCGCAGACGGCACAGCCAGCGCGGCCAAACTGCTCGTGCATTGGCCGCAGCATGTCCTCGTTTCGATGGCGTTCGCGCCCAACCGCTCGAGCCTTGCTTTGGCGGACGATGAAGGGGCGATCGTCGTCCAGGGTTCAGCACAAGGTTCTTTGAACGATGTCCCGAGGTATCTCGGCGCGCTTCAACATGTGATCTTCGATCCCAGCGGGCAACGATTGTTCGCCGCAGGGTTCGGGCAATTGCGCGCGATACCGCTCAACGGCCAGGATCAGCCGGGAACAGAGCAGCGAGCCGCCGTCCCAACTGGATTCCACGCGACGGCGATCTCGATCAGCCCGGACGGAGCAGTCTTGGCAGTGGGAGAGGAGTCAGGATACGTCAGTCTTTGGGAGACGACCACTCTTTCGATCCTAGCTCGTGTCCCTTTGCACAACGGACCGGTCTTGGCGCTCATCGTCGGGCCGGACGATGGTACTTTGGTCAGTGTTGGATCGGATGGGGCAAAGATCACCGGCCGGTACGTCCCTTCGACCCCTCAGGCCGCCGCACGTCTCACCAGGTTGGCGGCCGCCGGTGCCGAAGTGCGGCCAATTGATGCGGTCCACGAAATGTCTCTCGTGAATGCCTTCCCAAACGTGGGTTGGCCTACTGCAAGCGATCCGGTAGCCGCCGCGTTTTGGAAATTGGTGCAAGAGAACGGGCTTCAGCCGACACAGCCAGCAAATTGGTGGCAATGGCTATGGTGGTCCAGTCCCTTTGAATTAAGTCCGGGCCTCGCTCTATGGAAAAAACAGAATCCGGAGTCTCCGCTCGCAAATGCCTTGGAGGTCCTGGCGCAACACAATCGAGCGACCGAAACGAAGCAATAATCGTAGGATAGGTCCGTATGCGTTGTTTGAGATCGACAGGCTATAGGGCGGACACGTGATGGAGGAATTCAAACCTTTCGCGGCGAAAACTGAAAACCACCAGATGTCTCTTCCGTTCAACCTGTAGCAACTATCTGCGAAACGTCGTCGAATGTTGATCCCCTCCGTGTTTCTCTGAGATGGTTGATTCTGAAAGGGTTTTTGGCGAGATACCGGGGTCAAAATTGGGCCCTGACGCAATTTTGATGACGAGGTCTTTAGGCTGCGCCGGGGAGGCGACTAGCTTGCGATCTTCCGCCCCAAAGTCGACGCTCAGCTTGTCTCCACAACCCGAGTCTCTTGGCCGTTTGCCATACTTTCCCCGAGCGAGGACTGAACCTTTTGCAGCGCCGCCGTCGCCTCCGAATCATGACAACGCTGCCTGGGGTCCGCTGTCATCGTCGCCAGGAACCGAACATGGTCCCGCACCGACGCCCATTCTCTCAGCGACGGTCCAGCCGTGCGGGCCTGCCGGTATCCCGCGACAATCTCGTCGACGCCCTCGGGAAGCGTGCCACAAACGAGGTGTTTGTGGAGGAGAGCATCGGGGATTCCCACGACATCCCAAAAATCGCGATCGACCTTGTCGAAGGCGCGTCGAGCCTCAGCGAGGTAACCGTCGACGATCGGCCTCAGACTCTTGCGCACGGCGGCCGACCCGAGCATGAACTTCAGCGCCAAGGCGTTGACCATCTGATAATTGGCATTCACGGCCAATTTCGCGGCAGCCGAGTATGCGGTCTCGGCCTTCCGGAGATGCGCGCCGCGACGGTCCGGATCGCCAATGGCCCAGCGCTTGTAAAGCGCCCCGCGAAGCGCCCATCGTTCTTTCGTGGGGGGGAGGCGGCTGTCTAGCCAATCGAGCCACGCCAGCGCATCCACGAATTGGCCGCTGGTCTTGGCCTTTTCAGGCGCGTCGGACGCGGGCAAGCGCGAGAGAAGGTTAGCCAGTTGCTCGGCCGCCCTGAAAGGAGCGCTGGCCGGAACCGTCGCCAGGGCTTTTCGATAGAAATCGATAGCGCGAACGAAATCCTCGAGCTCGCCGCAAACCTCGCCGCAAGCGCTCAGCAGCTCCCCGTCCCCGGTCCAATCCGGTTTGGACTCATCGTCGGGACTGCCGGAGATCTCAGCGTACAATTGATCGAATTCACCGGTGAGCATCGGCGCTTCGTCGATTTGCATGGACCGCGCCGTCGAAGCGAGCGTCCGAAGCGCCTGCAAGGCTTCGGAGCGGGCCAGAAAACTTCTCTTCGAGGGAGAAGACGGCACGTCGGCGACGCGCCGAAAGCGATAGTCGGGGTTGCCATAGCATTGGTATGCGCCCCAGGTGTTGGACTCTGCATGCGCCCGCCGAGTTTCATCCCGCGCCTGTTTGACCGCAGCGCCGAACGTGTCGCCGCTCAGAAAACGCTCATAGAAAGTTCGGGCGAATGTGGGTCCGGCCTGGTCGCCAACGGCCCAGCCGGCTGCGATCACGGCGCGAACGCCCGCCCGGATGAAACCCTCGGCCAGGCTGGCGGCCAGCCGAGGGTCTGGTCCAGCCGATCGCGCCTCGCCCATCTTGCCGAGATAGCAGCAGTTGAGGAACACCAGTTCGGGAACCAGGGAAAGACTCTTCACCTCCGCCGGCGTTATCCGCAAACGGTCGCTGACGACGACTCCGCTCTTCATCGGGTCGGGATCGAACGCCCCATGGGCCGCGAAATGGAGAATTCGGCATTCTTTCGTCATCAGCTTGACGATGGTGCCCTCGGCGTCCTCGCGCGGCGCGGGCACAACCTCGAGGCCGTGTTTCGCGGCGATCTTGGCCACGTCCTCGGCCTCCTGACGCGCGCCCGGAAGGGCCGGCAGGAGGATCGTCTTCGGGTCGCCCAGGATGAAGATGCGCTCAGCGCGCGCCATCTCCGGTTGTTGCCGATACTGGTCCGTCTCGAACTGACGCAATATCCCGCGGGAGCCGGCAAGAGGAACGATGCCTTCGGGTGTTCCGTCGGCCATTAGTTCGTAAGGATATGCGGCACCGGCCCGATCCAGCATAAGCAGCAGATCTCCCCCTCGCCGGATGCGATCCTTGATCGGCGCCGGCACGAGGACCTGGTACAGCGTGGCCGAAAGTTCCTCGTTGTAGTCCGCACGGCTGGTCGCGCTCGTCATCAGTTGCTCGATAAGAGCGCGCTGGCCAAGAGCGACGTCCTGCTCCAGCCGCGCGCGATCGCTCAGCACAGTGAATTGCAAAGCGGTGGCAGCGTCCGACGGCGCGCCCGCAGCGGTCCCGTCGGACGGCTTTTTGCGGATCGCGATTCTCTGCCACCAGCCGCTGGCATAGGGGTCTGAAGGCCGAAGGAAACGGCCCCCTGGCCGCGTGTCGAGCTGCCTCGCGCAGCCGAACTTGACCTCGGATCCGAACTCGGCACCGAGCGTGAAGGGCAGATCCCGCACGGCGCGGGCGGCCCGAATTGCGACGTCTTCATACAGCTCGATAAACTCGATCTTGTCGATCCATATCCGATCGGCAAGTCGTGCGTCGCTCAACGCCCGGTTCACGTCGACGGCCGCGCGAACAATGGCGTGAATCGAATCGGTGACTCCGGCAAAGGCGCCGCCGTCCGTGCCAATGAGGACGCTGCTGAATGCGATCCCCGCCGCTTCAGCGCTGTCCTCTCCGACCGCCAAAACATAGCGCCGCAACGCCGAGGCGAAGACAGTCCGCAGCTGTTCTGGCGTCAGTTCGCCAACCGGACCGAGGCCCACGACGATTGCGCCGGGCGGATGCGCGCCGCGTCGGACAATCTCCGAGGTCCCGATCTCACCCGGGTAAATTCCGAGATCGAATCGGCGCCGCAGAACCCCGTCAAGCAAAGCGTCCAGTCTCGCTTCCGCGTGGACGACCACATCCCCGCGATAGTGGCCGACAGCAACTGGATGCTGCGCCTGGCGCAGGTCGCAATGAACCACGCCCACTTTAAGCACCCGGGGTTCGCCCATGCGCGGAAATCCTAGACCAGATCGGATCGCAGCCTGACCGCCGGATCCCCAAGCAGCACGAAGCCGGCGGCGTCATTGCGCTGCATCCACGTGTACGCAAGCGCGACGTCGTCGACCGGTATGCCCTGAAAGACCTTGCCGAGCAGCCCGGACAACGCGTCGGACAGAGTGGCGGCCAGGTCGTTGAACTCCTGCACCGCGAGCCCCAGAGGCTTGCCGATCAGGATCTGGGCGATGGCGCGCTGGAACGCGCGGATCTGCGGGCTCGAGGCGATTCCCGTGATCGATGAGGGCCAGGCGCGCTCGATATGCGCGATACAGGCGAGCGTGCTTCCGCCCGGATGTGCGAGCAGGCGACGCGGCAACGCTGCCGTGAAAGGGCGTGGTGCGATCGGCGGCGGCGCCTGACCCCGCTCGAAGACATAGAGGTCCTCGCGGGGGGTGCCGCCACCGAAGCAGGCAAAATGAAAGGTCACAAGTCCGTGGACCCGCGCGGCGTCCGTCACGTCGGCTCCAGCGACAAAATGCTTTGGGGCGACGCTGCCGAAGCCGGGCCAGTCCTGGCAGAGGAGAGCGCCTTGGTCCGCGAATTGATTCGCGTCTCCGCTCGGCCAAACCATCCCGTGGCTGGCGGTGAACAGAAGGGATGGCGTCGGTTCGGTGCCGCCGAGCAGCTGAAGCAGTGTCTCGCGCGTTGCGAGATCGCCAACGAACTTGCGCTGCCGAAATCCCAACTGGGCGGCGATTCCTTTCTCCGCCGGCGCAGAGCCGCTCGCCGGGACGCCGTCGGCCAGAAGCGTGACAAGCCAGTCCGCGCTCAGCTGCGTCGCCTGGTCGAAGGGATGGCGGGTGCCGAAGAAGACAGCCTCCCGCGGATTACGAACGGCGTTAGCCGTCTCATAATCGACAACGCTCTTGGCGTAGCGCCCATATTCTTCGGGCGTGTCGAAGTCGAGCCTGCCGAGACAGTAGTCGGAGTCGATCTCGTGCGATATCTCGAACGGCATGAGATCCGGCGGTCCGATCCAGAGAAGATAATAGGGCACCTGCGTAGGGGTGACATTGCCCCAGCTCGCGCCGTTGCGGGCCAGCCACCCGCTCGCATCTTCTGTCGGGAAGTAAGTGAGCTCCTTCACCCGGGCGTCATCTCCCACCTGCGCCCGGCGGTGCTCGACGAGAGGCTGGAGCGCTTGGCGAATCTCGGGCTTGATATCCTTCGGAAGCACAATTGCCCACCCCGCCCGCTTCACGTCGTCCGGTTCGACGCCCCAGGGAAGCGCACGGGTGAAGGGAGTCTGCCGGAGCTTCTGGCCGCGAGCGACGACATGGTCTGGGCCCGCCTCCGCCGGCGGCACGCCTTTCAGGGCCTGTGCAAGTTCTTGCACGGCGATCGGCGCGACATCATAGTTGCCGGTGACGCCGTTGATACCGTTCGCGACGAGCTTCTCGGGTCCTGGCGACATCCTTGCCTCGTCTGATTACGCAGCCTTCACGGCTTCCCAGATGGCGTGCGCCACTTCCGGCTTCGCAATATCGCTATGAGCGCCCGATATCCCGGAGCCTTGGTTGATGACGGCCGAGCACTCGATATTGTAGATGTGCCCGCTCTCGAAATTGTATTTGTGTTGCGCGTCCCCGACCGCGAGATCGTGGAGAGAAAGTCCCGGCCCCTGGATTCCGAAGGCGCCGAGACCTCCGTATTTCGGGAACTGTCCCACCGGAAAGGCGACTTGGAATGCGACGCCGGCGGCAATCGGATACAAGCGGCCGACCGCCGTGTCGAATTTCGACTGCGTCGTCAGAATTGGGCCAGAAACAATTGTCTCCTCGACGACTTTTCTGAAGTATCCGGATTGACCGACTTGCGGAATGTTGGCGCAGAACCCCCAGAGGGACGTCGCGCCTTGAACGAGCGACAAGGATTTGATCGGCTGTGTCAGCGCGCCGGCCGCTCTTGCGCTTTGTGCCATCGCGGTGACCACGATGCAGCCGAAGCTGTGCCCTATGAGGTGAAAACGCACGCTCTTCCCGGGCGGGACAGCGGCCATCATTTTTCGAAGCAGCGACGCGCCCGCGATTTCGCCGATTTTTCGTCCGCGATCCTTCATCGCCCAGAACGATAGCTGCTGCAAGGGCGAGAGCAGGATGGGCAGACCAAATCCGCCAAATGCAGGCCCGGCGCCCGGCGTCATCATGGCGGCGGCGCGCGCGTTCTTGAGTGCGCGATCCGGATCGAACGGTTCGCGGTCTTCGCCCGGGTTTCCCGCAGGACCCTGGCCGCCGAAGCCGGCCTCTGCATTCAGCGTGCGATAAGCGTCAGCCATCTCGGACGGCATCGAGGTTGTGCCGGGGCCAGCGTTCGTCGCACCCAGAAGAATTTTGCGTATCGCTTCGCGGGCGCGCGGCGTATCAGCGATACGGTCGGCACATGTGTCCACCATTGCGTCTACTGCCGCATCGAGCGAGGCAGGCGATCCGCCTTGCGCGCTAGGCGCTGCGAACGATCGCGCGCCCGTCCCAAATTCCTCGTCTCCCCACGGCAAGCTGGGCCAATGGAATCCAACGATCAGGGGACTGAAGTTTGATCGTGTCTGACGAATCTCCTTCAGATCGGCCTCGCAATCCGCCATGGCCTTGATCCAGCGATTGTATTGCTCGATTGCGCCCGGGATATCGCCCTTCCAACCATGGCTGATGATCAAGGCGTCGGTGATCTGATCGCCGCGGATCGCCGCAGCAATGCGGTCGCTCATGACGCCGTCGGGATCGTCAGATCGCTCATGACCGTCCTTGTCGAATGCGATGAGAAAGTAGCGGAGGTCGATGCCTGGCACCGATTGAATGGACATTAAATGTCCCTCCCTTATTGTGTTCGCGCCTGAGTTGTCCCATGTTCAATTATGAACCGGACTTTGTCACGCGGAAAAGCACCTCGACGGGAAATTCGGAGCCTAGACGGCTTTGGTGCACGGAGGTCCTGCAGGCGTGCAGTGGCCCATCCATACGCTGATCAGCCGGCACGGACCGATACAGGCTTTGCTGTTCGGATCATCGTGTTGAACGCCGCTACGGCAATGGCGACTTCGCCGGCGCGTTGACATGACTGTTACGGTATTTGGATACGCAATCTCCACCGCGTCGCCAATCCGCCGCTCGGAGCGGATAAAGACCAGATCTCGATCGCCTATTCTTCGAACCCAACTATGATGTCATCATCGTGCCGGTAGACAGCCCATTTTCCCCATCTCGGCGCTCTCGTTATGACGATATTGACTGATCATGCCGTAGCGTAGGTAGTTTCTTCGAGAAGACCTGACGCCGCAACCAAAAGGCGCGCATGCTGCCTGGGGTGCAGAATAACCTCATGGATCTTGTGCTGCTGGGCTGATGCGTTAGACCGGCCGCAGGAGTTCGGGCGTGTCCTCAAGCTCTCGGCTTGAGTAGCCGCCTCCAGCCATGCCGACTTTCGAGTCGCGGCCGACGGGTGAACGGTGGTTCTCAACCAGCGACAGCAGCAATTCCGCAAGCAACTAGCCGCCGGTCCACCGTGCACCCGCGCAAAATCCGCGCGATTTTCGTCAATCGAGATCGCGTGCTTGGCTTATCACACGTTTACATTGAGGGGCGTGTCGTAGAAGCGATGCTTATTCTCCGCGAGGTGTACCGTTGCGAGGCGCTTGGCGAGACCATAATCGGAGAGGGAAGGCGCCACCTTCAAAATAGTCCTTTAGAGAGATGGCGACCGCGACGGCAACGCTGAGATAGCCGAGACTGTAGCTCGGACGCCGGCCCAGGGATAGTAGGTTTCGAGCAGCTTACCGAGATAATGCAGCCTAAAAGGTGTTGCCAACACTACGGCCAAGAGTACGGGAGCGAGCTTCCCAAGGCCGCAACCGTGTCGAACGCCCCAAGAAGTAGGGAAAGACGTTGGCATGCTCCACCCCATTCACCTCAGCGGAGCAGCCATGTTCGGCCCTGAATTTAGCAGCGATCGGCTCCCGCGTCCTCAGCACGAATGCTCGATAGCGCCAACCTTCGTCCTGTCATAAGAAGAGCAGAATTGATAAACGTCCTTCTGAGCCTCCTCCGAATTGATGGACACCATGTGCCGCGAGTTCGCGCGATCCCTAGAGATCCAGGCGAAGCGGCGTTCCGCCAGGAAGCTGCAGCGGGATCCCACAATAGGACATGACGCCTGCGAGCGAGCGCACCGTATAGGCCCCGCGCCTGAATCCGATCAGGAAGATGCGGTCGCCCTGTTCGTACAACCTGACGATGGCCGCATAGCAGTCGATCATGTTCGCTGTGATCCCCAGCCCGATCGCCATGCTCGTGACGTTGTAGATCTTGCAGAGCCAGCCGACTATGAAGTGCCCACCGTTCGCGGCCGAGCCGAGTCCAGGATCATGGAACGTCACCTGCTGGGTCGGGTCGATGCAGGTGTCTGGACCCACGCGACATGCGCGGTACAATCTATAAACGTTCATTCTTGCCCCATCGAAATTGATGCCGCCCGCCTGGCCCGTGCCATCCGAAAAGATTACGATGTTCTTCGGCATTGGACGGGCCTCTTCGCAATGGTGTAGATGTTCGCAATGGTGTGGATTCTCCTGATGGGTAACACAGATTGTGACGTTCGATTCCGATATGGGCGCGTTGCCCACATATGAACGGGCATCTCCGGTTCGTTGACAAACGCAACTTCCGCGAGCATGATGCGGCCGTTCTGGAAAGGAGTTCAACGCATGATCAGAGCGTTATTCCTGCTGAACTTTTTGCTTTTAGTCTTCTATCCTACCGCCTCTTCCGCCTGGGGCTATCAAGGACACCGTGTCGTCGGGTCAATTGCTGACCAACTCCTGAACAACAATGCCAGGCAGCAGGTTTCCGCGCTTCTCGGTTTTGAGCTGCGTATCGCAGGTCCTTGGGCCGATTGCGTGAAGAGCGTGGTGCGCAATGACAACGACACGTTCACATACATTGAGGATCCCCGTCACCCCGAATACGAGATCCCCTGCACTTCCTTCCGGACACCGGCCGAGCAGAAGCGAATGGAGGACTACGTCGGCAGAAACTGGACCCAATGCATCTATCCGCCGACTGGCACGGAACGGGGCTGTCACAATACTTACCATTTCGACGACGTGGCGATCGAACGCGACCATTTTGATCGCAGTTTCGAAGGCACGAACGAACATGACCTGGTCGGCGCCATCGTCGCGGCGATAGCCGTTTTACAGGACAAGACCCCGTCGGGGCCGTATTCGATCGCCGACAAGAAGGAGGCCCTGTTCATGCTCGCCCATTTCCTGGGTGATCTGCATCAGCCCTTGCACGTCGCGGCCGTGTACCTCGACGAGCACGGTCACCTCGTCGATCCCGATGCCACCCACCACATCGACCCCACAACCGAGACCCAGGGCGGCAACTTGATCCATGACCAGCATCACATCTTCCATACCGAATGGGATGCTATCCCTGCAGATCTCGGTGAGGCCGCGACGCCCGAGCTCCTGGCTTTAGCTAGGTCTGCCCCCCCGAACCAAGGCAATATCGAGGACTGGCCGGCCGATTGGGCTTCCGACACCATCATGGTGGCACACGACGCCTTTTCCGGAACTCATTTCAGGCAGACCTCACCGAGCCATTGGTCGATCACTTTCGATGACCACGACGCTTATCTCGCGTCTCAGGAAACCATCAAGCGCCAGCAACTGGCCAAGGCGGGCGCAAGGCTAGCCCTGCTCCTGAATACGATCTGGCCGTGATAGTTGCTCGCTCGGTCGCGGGCAGGTGACGCGCGTGCCGTTGGGCGCCACTGAGCGCGCTGACTAGGTTCGGAAAGCTTGATCGAATGGCAAAGTCTTCCAAGATAAAGGTCATGTTATCGAGCCGATGCAAAGACACATTTCCGCTCTCAGCCAAGCCGCAGGTCAGGTTGAGCGATTTGCGGGTCAAGATGAAGAAGGAAATTGAGAACACCAGCGTGCTCGGCAGCCGGCCATACGAAGTGTGGATCAACGAGGATGCCGCCGAGAGTACGGCGCTCGGCGCTTGGGACGAGTGCATACGACAGGCCCGTGAATGCGATATTTTCGTCGTTCTCTTCAACGGCAATGCGGGATGGACGGGAGGCGGCGAGAACGCCTCGATTGGAATCTGTCATGCCGAGTTCCTGGCAGCCTATGCCCGCGCTCCGGCTAAGGTCTTCCTCATCGATATCTTCGAGCAGGGCGCCGCCAACGCCCCGAAGAGGCCTGCCGACGTCGCTTTCCAGACGCGCCTCGAAGGGGAGAACAACGCGCCAGCAGCGGACGTGGCTTCGCTCGAAGCGGCCATCCGCTCGCGGATCGTCAGCGCGACGATAAAACTCGTCCAGCTGGGCGTCGCCGACGCCAACCGCGGCAGGGGATATCTCGGACCCGCGCTGGACTGGAATAGGATGGCCTATCCTCAACGGAGTGCTGCAATGGTCGCCGCCGCCGCAGCTGCATTGGGTCCCTATAACCCGACAAAGGACGGTAATTTCTGCGTCGCCACGATGGAGCAGAAGCGAATCCTCTTCCGAGTAGACGCTGTGCCGGATTCCCTGTCAGTTGCGACCGCGCGCGAGATGGTTGGCCAACCCCATCTGCGAGACGACGCTGCGGCGGTCAGGGTCGCACGTTTGGACGGCGGCCCGGTCCACCTGATCGCCTGCCATAAAGGTGTGACTGCAGCACAAGCGCAGCGCATGCTTGGCTTCCCCGACGCGACCATTGTCGCGGCCCCCTTCGGAGTCTACGTGCTAGATCAGGTGCAGGCCATCCAGATGGTACTGCTTGCCAACTGCTCGGACAAAAATGCCACCGAGCATAACGTGCAACGCTTTCTGGAGTGGTTGCCGCAGGCCGAACAGGTCGAACCGCTCGCCAGGTTCGCGAGGAAGCGGAAGGACCTTGTGGCATTGCTCGCCACCAAGCCCTGAGGTAATCCATCGTCGTAGCAGCGCAGATTCGTCCATCCGGTGTTATGGAATTTAGGCGCGCTCTCTGAAGCGGTGGCGCTCCCTAGGGAAGCAAGACAAAGCAACGAATTAAATGCTTTACGAAATTGTTTGGGTAAGGAGCACCTCATTGTTTTTCAAGGCGTTTCAGAACGGCCGCCCAAACTGGAACGAGGAGAAGCTTCGATTCATAGCGGGTGGCGTCCTTGCCGTGAGAAAGCGATAGTCATGCGTCCGAATTGAATAGGGCTACGCATTGGAGCGACTTTCGCGATCGTCCGCGACTCGAACTGCGTCCCGCCCGGCGCAAAGCGCCTTCAGGCCGCGCGGGCGAGCGCCTTTTCCGTTCACCCGTGTCTCGCTTCGAGAGTTAGTCGTCGGTGAAGAACGCTGCTTTCAGGCTGGAACGAGCGTTGCCATGAGGGCTACAAGTATTTGGCACAGCAAGAGCCTGAGCCATCGGATCAGGCGGCGGAAGTTGTAGCCGACGGCGGCCAGGACGGCGTTGGCTGCGTCGCCCCGACGGTACCAGAGATAGTTGCGGCCCATGCGGTGCTCGGCTTTGAGATGGCCAATCACGGGCTCGACGGCTGACCTGCGGCGCAACTGGCGCTTGATTGCAGGCGTCACCCCTCGCTTTTGGCCGGAGATGAAGACCCTGAACTTGTGATCGGGCGGCGCGTTGTGGCCGCGGTAGCCCTTATCGGTAAGGATGCGCGCAAGGGTGTTGCCGACCAGCGCCTCCATGTCCGGGATCACGGTTGCCAGGGTATGTCCGTCATGGGGATTGCCCGGCAGCGCCTTGGCATGAACGACGAACTGGCCGCCCTTGGCGTGGCTGATGGTGGTTGCGACGGAGACTTTGACGCCGAACTCGTAAGGTCGATGGGCCTTGCCCTTGCCGATGCATTCGACTTCCGGGGCACGCAGGGAATAGACCTTCGGGCCGCGCTGACGCTGCTTTTGCTCGCGCACGCGCCGCGCCAGCATGAGCAGCTGTGCAAATGCCGCTTCGAGCCCGCTGTCGCCTGCCGCGCGACAATCTGGATGAGACTGCCCAGCCTTCAGATTGTCGCAGACAAGTGCCTTCGGCACCCCGCCCAGGAAGCTAAGCGCATCCACATGGGCGCCGATCCAATCGGGCAGCGCCTCGCTGAACCGAGCCTGGGCGAATGTGTAATTCGACGCTCCCATGACCGCGACGAAGATCTTGGCCGCGCGCACCTCCCCGGTGAGCCCGTCGAACACCGGCATGGTATCGCCGGCGAAGTTCACGAACAGCTTTTCTCCGGCCGGGTGGGTCTGCCGCATGGTCGCCGTGATCCCGTGGCGCCATTCGACGTAGAGGTCGCAGAAACGGCTGTAGCCGTAGCTGTCGTCGGGATGATGGCCGCGATATTCCTCCCACAGCAGCGCCAGCGTTACGCCGCGGCGGCGCAACTCGGCATGGACATGCCCCCAATCCGGAAGCGGCTTCGATCGTGGCGGATTGTACCCGGCTGGCGCAAATAGCTTGCGCTCCAGCGCCGTGTCGTCGATCTCCTCCGGTATCGGCCAGCTGATGCCGATCACCGCGGCGCGGCGGACATACTCCGCAATCGCCGTGCGACCAATCCCGACCGATCGGGAGATCACCCGATCGCTCGCCCCACAGGCATACTTCAGGCGAAGAACTTCTCGAATCTTCCGCATCGACAATCTCTCGGCGGGCATCGGACCTCCCATTGCGTGAATCGCAAAAGGAGGACCTTGCCCCGTTCAGATTGCCGACAACGCTTCCCGTCTCACCCCATCAACAGGGTGGCCGCCTTCGTTCGGATTGGGTGGCCGCCTTCCGTCGGAATCGGTGGCCGCTTTGCCTCGGATTCCGCACGTCGGCAGCGGCGGGTGACCCGGCTCGTCGGTGTAGACCTCGCCGAAGCGACCTTCCAGGAACCGCCAATCCACCGTCCGCGCCAGCTTCGCCAGCGCATGATTCATGTCGATGATCTGATCGAGCCGGGAGCGAAACAGATCCTGTTCGCCCGTCTCCCGTCGTTCCCGTGGCCGCATCTCGTCCTCCACCGAAGCCGCGATACGACAGAGAATCACGAATCAAATTTGCAATCCCCTTTCGAATGGCCGGTTTCCGGCAAATTCGATTTCCACAGATCGTCGGCTTATGATTCCAAATCAACGGCTTGGGAGTTCTTCACGGACGACGAGTTACGCCAGCCCAGCTTCAAAACGTTGTCAGCCTTGAGATCCCCCTTGGAGGGAGCGTAAAAACGCTTTGGCATCTGAGCGATCGCCGCGGTCTGGCTGATCGGTGAAGAATTGCAATTCGTGTTGCAGCAGCGTGCGTGCACGTTCGGTCTGGCCTTTGGCGGCGAGAAGGCCGGCAAGATCGTTTGCCGCACGCAAGGCAAATCCTCGTTGACCGCGCTGGCGGGCGAGCGCCAGCGCTTGCTCGAAGCACTTTTCAGCGGGCGCCGCATCATTGACTTGCGCGTGCGCCGCAAGCCGCCCTTCGATACGAAGGCACTCAACCTCGTACCAGTAGTTGCCGCCCCGCCCGAAAACGTTGCGCGCCTGCTCGAGACAAAGCCTAGCTTCCGCCAGTTTGTCGGTGCGGACATAGGCCTCGGCAAGCCAGCAAAGGTAGGTGGGCAGCCAGTAGACAAGGTGCGCCGTCTGGAAGAAATCGCGCTGCTTCTCCAGCATGTGGATGCCTTCCGCCAGGCGGCCGGATTCGACCTCGGACCAGCCGAGAAATGACCGCGCCACCGAGATCCACATCGGTAGCTCCCGTTTGATCGCGCCCGCAAGCGCCCGCTCAGCGAGGGCCTGGACCGTTCGTACGTCTCGCTCCAGTATGTAGAGCATGCAGACGTGAGCATAGGCGTACCCGAGGGTATGGGCGTGCGACAATCGGTCTGCATATTCGAGTGCGTCTCGCCCGTGTGCGACCGCTTCGGTAACCCGGCCCAGCAGCCAGCAGGAGATGCACAGGTTGGACAGGCTCGTGACCTGCACGTCGGTCCCGTATATGACGGCGGTTGCGCGGTCGGCGGTTGCATCGTAGAGCTTGGCTGCCCGCTCGAGATGATCGCGCGCCTTTTCAGTGTCCCCGTCAAGCAGCGACGTACCGTACAACCGGTGGCCGACCATGCGATCGGCCCTTGTTCCTTTCAGCTCGGCGAGCGTCAGAAAGTCTCGCGCCAGCGCGCCGGCCTCCCGGACATCGCCTGCAACTCGTAGGTACGACCACCGAGCGTACAGCGCCGGAAAGATGCGCGGATCGTTGTTCAAGGCGCGACAGAGCTCGATGGCGCGGTTGCTCACATCGGCGACCGCGTCGGCGCCATATCCCTGCACCGCGATCGTCGGTCCGATCAGTGCAATCTGGGCGTTCAGCTCCAGATTGTCCCGTTCAAGTCCAGCAGGGAGCTTCCTGATCTCTTCCAGCGCCGTGTTAAGTTGTGCGATGGCCTCCAGGTTTGCCGAGCGCCCCGCTGCCTGCATCGCCGCTTCGAGCCACATCTGTGCCGCGCGCGAGGTGCGGCCGGCCTCGGACAGGTGCTGCGCGAGGTAGCCGGGTTCCCTGCTGGCGATCTCCGGCAGCTGAAATTCGATCGCCTCGGCGACGCGGGCGTGGAGCTCTCGTCTCTGCCGCTTGAGGAGCGAATAATACGCGACGTCTCGCACCAGAGCATGCTTGAAGGAGTAGACCTTTTCGTCGTCATTGCGCTCGAGCCCTATCAGTCCGGACGCGCGCAGCCGCTCGAGAGCGGGTTCAAGGGTGTTGTGGTACTCCTTCGCAACAGCAGCCAGAAGTCGATGCGAAAAACTACGCCCGATCACCGACGCCAGTTGAGCGATCGCCTTGGCACCGCCGAGCCGCTCGAGACGGAGCATCAGGGAGTCGTAGAGCGCCGACGGCACTTCGGCCGGCCCACTGGCGACGGCCCTTCTGCTGGCGCCCGGATCGACCTGGCCGGTCTCAAGGGCCGCCGCCGCCAACTCTTCCACGAACAATGGCACGCCGTCCGATCGCGTGACGATCTGCTGGATCAGCTCGCTCGTCAGCCGCTTGTCGCGGACGACGGAGCCGGCGAGATCGCGGCAGTCGTTGTCGTCAAGACGCTGAAGCACGATGCGCCGGATCATCAGCGAACCGTTGCGAATGGTATTGGCCCGGCTGGTGATCACGAGCAGAATCGGCGCGTTTCCGGTCTGGTTGGCGATGCGCTCGACGATCTCGATCGTCGATGGATCAGTCCAGTGAAAATCCTCGACCAGAATCAAGCCCGCGCCGCCTTTGGCGTGCGACATCAACAGCTGCACGACAGCATCGCGCGTCTTCCGACGTCGCTCCCGCGCATCGGGAACTGTCGCGCTCGATGGGCCATCCACAGGCAAGCCAAGCATTTGGCCGATCAGGATGTACTGCTCCTCGTCGCCGGCAGGCGTTGTGGCGAGGAATTCACGCAGGCGCGCCGAATTGGCCTTGGCGCATTCATCCTTGCGAATACCGATACGCTGCTCGAGGGTTCTTATGATCGGGTACAGCGGCGTGTTCTGGTGGTGGGCCGAAGCCTGGACCGCGAGAATCAAGTCGTCGGGCAGCCCGGTTTTGTCAATCAGCTCCAGTGCCAAGCGCGATTTGCCAATCCCGGGCTCGCCGGTGATCTCCACCGTGTGTCCTCGTCCGGTCTTCGCCAACTCCCACGCCTGCAGCAACTGGCTGATTTCGGCGACCCGGTTGACCAGGGGCAAGGCATTGCGGTGGCGTGCGCGACGCCCCACGTCATCTTCCAACGCCTCTCCGAGGACGTGGAAGACCTCAATTTTCCGCGACAGTCCTTTGAGCGCGCGCATCCCGAGCGGTCGCAAGGAGAATTTGCCGCGTAGCAGGCGCTTGGTCTCACCGCTGATCACCAGCGAATTGGGCTCGCCTATTTCCTGCAACCGCGCAGCGATGTTGGGCGTATCGCCGACGATCTCCGTTGCGTCGTGCACATGGCCCCGCCCCGCCTTGCCAATCACCGCCACGCCCGTGTGCAAAGCGATCCGGACGCGAAGCGGTTCCTGGATCATCGCCGTCGAGCGCTCGCCGAGTTCTTGAATGCTTCGCAATAACAGCAGGCCAGCGTGTACCGCGCTCTCGGCCTCGTTCTCCGATGATTGGGGATACCCGAACTCGGCGCGAATGCCGTCACCGATGTAGTTGACGACGATGCCCCCGGCATTCTTGATGCACCGGGAGCTGATCGCCTGGAATTCCAGCAGAATCTCGCTCAGGTCCTCGATGTCGCAGCGCTCGGTGAGACCGGTTGAATCAACTATGTCGCAGAACAGAACGGTGACCTGACGGCGTTCGGTCGTTCTGTCGTGAAGGTCGTCCATCATTCATCCAGGAATTCTGACGATGTTCCGCGAGTCGTTTGAGCTCAGCTTCTTCTTCCCTATGAGTTTAAGATCCTTCTTGCCGATCCGCTCAGGTCCATCCACTGAAAGCAGGTCCGCGACGCTTCAGGCGACCAATCGACAGCCACACCAATCTCGATCACTCCACCAGACTAGGCTTCCGGCTTGGGCGCCACAAGCGCTTCCCTCGTCGTTGGGCTTGCCCTCTCACCCGCTCAGCAGGTCGGCAAAGAATGGATTTAGCATCCGCCCTTGCGGATCCGCTTCTTTAACTCGCGCCGAGAACTCCTTCCATCTCGCCCCGTAGGCTGCCTCGACATGCCGCCGCTCGACGAACGGGCTCTGGTTGAGCAAGGGAATACCGTTCCGCTTGTACGCGAATTCATTGAATTCTTTTAGAAAATTGTCCCAAGCCGGCTTATCCGTGTAAGCGTGAATGGGGTCGATCGAAAAGACGTCTCCATCATGCGTGTAGGACAGAATCGCGTGCGTGTCCTTCCGAATGAAGTATGAACCAAGCGCCATGTTGCAGCGAAAGTCGTATCTCTGGAAATACTTCTCACTGAACTCCACGTATTCGCGCAGCGCGTCCAACCATTGACTGCGCGGGAACGCCCAGAATGTGAATGCATATTTCGCGGATGATGGAGTCCTGCTGTAGTCGATCGTCTTGTCGGGATTATACAAGGTCGCCCCGCCCACCAGGTGCAGCGCCGACATCAGCAACTTGGTGCCAGCAAACCAGGCGTCGAGGGACACATCCCTGAGCGGCTTGGTCGGGATGTTGCTGTCAATGAACCGGCCCACACGGGCCTCGGTGTGATTCCACAGGGTGCGCCGACCGGCGGCGAACAGCGACGCGAACGGCCCAACCTGGTCAACCTGCTTTCGCGTCTGGAAGTGTGCCTTTCTGCCGATCGTCCAGCAGATCAAGCCTTTCGACGCATCGATGATCCTGTCCACCTCCGTCTCGGTCAGGTCCTTGATCGGGCGCGGCAGGTAGCTGAACTGGATCGCTTCCAGCGGCTTGATACGAAACGTAACCTCGTAGATGACCCCACACAGGCCGTAGCTCGAACGCATGAGGTACAGCAGAGCGGGGTCACTCGCCTCCGACGCTTTCGCCAGCTCACCGCTGGGCGTCACCCATTTGATCCCTGTGACGTATGAGCCGACCTGCCCGAACTCGCCCCCATCCAAGCCGTCCTTCGTATGGCAGCAAGCCGCGGCACCGAGCGTCATGTTGCCGATTTCGATGTTGGTCACGAATTGGAGGTTCTGCGCGCGCAGCGCGCGCGATGCGACGATGAACTGAAGGCCCGCCTCGGCCGTGAACGTCATTTTCTCCCGATTGATCTCGACGATCCGCGTCATGCCGGACATGTTGATGATAGTTCCGTCCGAGGATGCGCATGGCGTCAAGGAATGATAGCTGCCCATCGCCCGGACCGGACCAGGGTAGTTGGCGGCATCTCTCAGGACCGATTGAATCTCGGCGACGGTGCCCGGAGACACGAGCTGCGCGGGAGAGGCTTTGATCCCGCCATCGTAATTCCGAACCATGTTTTTCATCTGTCTCTACCCCACGAGCACACCTGACTGGCGAAACATGTAGACCAGATCTTTCAAGCTCTACCGACGTTGGAATCGAGCATCGGCTCGGTCATCACAAGATTGAAGCCTGTTGCGGACAGCTTCGCCGGGCTCATGTGAAATCAGGCGCATCGGCTACCGCAGGCTGTAACTCCGTTGCATACTATCCGAGCATCCGTTCGGCCGACAGGGGAAATTGCTGGGTTCTTGCCGAATGGACGCCGAAGTCGAGGTAGTGGCTTCAAGCCGGGAGACTGCCTCCCTTGCAGGTCAGGACCCACATCGCGTTTTCAGCGATGCCTCCTATGTCGGAAATCCAGGGATGCTCGCTTGCAGCCCACTTCTCTTCGGCGTTCCATCGCCGCAGCCATCTGAAATCCGGGGTATCGGGTCGAAGACCAGGCATGGGCGGCGCAGCGGGCCTCTCCCCGCCTTTGTCGTCCAACATGTGCTCAGCGAGTGTCGCAACGTCGTACGCCATCCAGCGACCTCGCGAGGATCTGGGCTTCTACGGCGCAACGTTCCCGGTGCAAAGGCGCTTCACATCGCATCGTGCAATCCCTGCCATAACCATCGCGCGCAATTCCCGGCAAACGACTGCACCAAATTGATGTCAGCATTACTCGTCTCCGATCGGCTCCAATGTTAGGCAGCTCACATTTGTCGTAAGATTTTTGAGCAGCCGGGGTCGCAGACGCCGTAAGCCACACGAGTTTGGCGGCATAGGACTTCTCGAGGAAATACGATTTCAAGAGGGCATTGATCGTCTGGATGCAGCACACCGGACCGGGCTCTGTTGCCGCTGCAGCCCACGGCTTAGGTGCAAGGACCATTGGCGTTGATTTGTCGCCGGAGAAGGGTTCGTTTCATCGCCCCCGCGGTGCCCGCGCTCAAAACGGCGCAAGCCAACGGTTGCAGTGGCGGATACAGTTACTTGAGCTACTCGACCACAAATGGGCGGAATATCTGCGAGGCCGTTTGGCAGAGCGACGTTTTAGTGATAAGAGATTGCAGTTACTGGTTGTATCCGAAGTCGATTTCAGACGATTGACTTGGTGAGTATATGTCACGTCAAAACGATAGTTTTGATTTCCATGATGGCCTGCTGCAGCGGCTCCTGGATGTTGCTTATCGGGTCATCAACTTCTTTCAAAGCTGGGATCGACTGCCGACCCTGATCGGGGCCGTCAATCTGGCAGTGTTCCGCGACAGGCTGCGGGCGCACAACCTCCACCATACCGGTTACGGGATTGGGACATCAGCTGACTGGAGCGCGGGCAAGGAGCGCTGGCGTTCGCCCGATGGCTCGTTCAACAGCCTCGATCATCCGCGCATGGGTATGGCGGGATCCCGGTTCGGGCGCAACTTCCCGCTGCCCGAATGCGTGCCCGACAGCGGAGACGAGCTGCTCGATCCCAGCCCGCGGGTGATCTCCCGAGAATTGTTGGCGCGCCGCACTTTCGTTCCCGCGACGACACTCAATCTTTTAGCGGCCGCGTGGATCCAGTTCGAAACACATAACTGGTTCAGCCATGGGCAGCCCGAGCCGGGCAATGAGTTCAAAATCCCACTGCAGCCGGAAGACGAATGGCCCGATCGGGTGGACGGCTGCATGCAGATCCGTCGCACCGTCGCGGATACGACGCCGCGCGAAACATGGCTCGGCGCGACCCCGACATTCCAGAACGCCAACTCCCACTGGTGGGACGCCGGACAGATCTACGGCAGCAGTCGCTCAAGGCAGGCGGATATCCGGTCCGGCACAGACGGGAAGATCGCGGTCGGTCCCGACGGCATGCTTCCGGAGGACCTGACACATCCTGGCGCCGATCTCACCGGCTTCAACGACAATTGGTGGATTGGGCTCAGCCTTCTGCACAATCTCTTCGTGCGCGAGCACAACGTGATTTGCGACGCCTTGAAGGTGCGCTATCCGGCCTGGAGCGACGAAGAGCTGTTCCAGCGCGCGCGCCTGATCAACGCGGCCTTGATTGCCAAGATACACACGATCGAATGGACGCCTGGCATCCTCGCGCATCCGGCGCTGGACTTCTCCATGCATGCCAATTGGTCGGGGGTGCCGTACCGTGTGATGCAGGCGGTGCTCGGCAAGAACAGCGAGGTCGCCTACGGGATCCCGGGCTCGCCGACGGACCAGCACAGCGCCCCCTACGCCATGACCGAGGAGTTCACCTCCGTCTATCGCCTCCACCCGCTCCTCCCGGACGAGATCAACGTGCGGCAGCTCGACACGGGAGCGCAAGTGCGCTGCGAACTGGTCAACATGCAGGGTGTCTGCACGCGTCGTTTCATGCAGGACCACGGCTTCACGAACCTGCTTTACTCCTTCGGCTCCAGTCATCCCGGCGCCATTCGCCTCTATAATTATCCCAATTTCCTGCGCCGGTTCGAAAAGGTTGGCCAGCCGCTCCTGGACGTGGCCGCGATCGACATCATGCGCGACCGCGAACGCGGTGTTCCGCGCTACAATCGCTTCCGGGAGCTGGTCGGCAAGGAACGCGTCGGTACATTCGAGGAAATCACCAGCATCCCCGGCGCGGCCGCCAAGATGCGCGAAATCTACAAGGACGTCGACCGTGTCGACCTCCTTGTTGGTCTGCTGGCGGAAGATCTGCCGGAGGGTTTCGGTTTCAGCGACACCGCCTTCCGCATCTTCATCCTGATGGCATCGCGGCGGCTCAAGAGTGATCGCTTCTTCACCGACGACTATCGGCCCGAAATCTACACCGACTTCGGCCTGGATTGGATCCGTAACAACGGCTTGAAATCCGTGCTGTTGCGGCATGTGCCGCAACTCGGCGCGGCGCTCGAAGGCGTCAACAACGGCTTTGCTCCCTGGAACGTGGTTTGAGGTTTTCCCGTGGCCTTCACCATCACCATTCCGGGCATCATCCGTCTCGTCGCCGTCAAGACGCCCGACGAGGTGCTCGCCGTCAACGATGCAAGCATGGTCGCGCGCTCATTGTCCGGCCGTGGCGGTCTGGTGAACCGCTCGGTCGCCGCCAGGCTCGCGGTTTTCCGCACGGCGGACGGAGACATCTGGCCGGCGTTCCGCGACCGGCTCGATCCGTTACGCGTGGCGCACCAGGCGGCGCTCGAGGCCGTGCTTTCCAACATCGGGCCGTTGCGGCGACGGATCGCGCCCGAGATCGCCGAGCTTGGCCGCTATGTTCGCGACGGGGCAGCGCATCGCAGCACGGGCGTCATCGTCCAACAAGCGGTGGGCCGCCTGTTCTTTGCCGATTACGCCGCAACCGAAGAATCCTACGATGCCGCGCGCACGCTGCAGACCTGGTTGTCGGCCGGACCGCTGCGCGCGTTCTGGACCAGGCGCAGCGGCGAGCTGCAGGCCTCGCTTGACCGGATCATGGACCTTTCGCGCGGCGATATGGCCTGTGCACATGCCACCGCGATTGCCATGGACAACATCGTGAGGTCGATCGAGTTGATGCGCGGGTTGGCGCGCCACGGTGACAATCTGGCGAAGATCGGACCGCAGGATGCGCTGGCGCACACCTTGCGCGCGCCGGCTCGCGTGGTCCGCGAGGCGCGCGATGAAGGCCGCGCCGGCCCGGTCCGGCTCCGCGCACGGTCGCTGGTGCTGCTGGCGGTGGAAAGCGCCCGCCGGCAATGTCCCGATCCGGGCTTCGCCTTCTTTGCCAGCGCCTGGAATCGGTGTCCCGCGCACAGCATTGTTCCCGCATTGCTCGCCGACGTCTGGCAAGCAGCGAGAACCGATACGGGAGGCTGCGCCTGAACAACGCTGCGATCTGCAACCGATCAAATTTCAATTCTCGAAGAATCCGCCAACGGCGGCCATTCGATAAGCGCTCATTCCGCAATTGGCATAGATTGATCTCGTCCGCCTTGCAAACGAGATCAAACACTCAGAGACATCCACAGCCCACGCCGATACCAATGAGCGTTTAGAACGCCTGGTCTCGTTGGCTGTAAATTTTCTTTTATCTATCGGTGCCCACATCGTGCACACGCCGCCTTCTAACTAGCCAAGAGCTCCGCCCTTGATATCCCTTGCGCCTGAGCATGACGAGGGCGCGGTGGACGATCGCTGGGGGATCAGAGGGCATGGTTGAGAGGTCGGAATTAGCGGCTACGATCTGGTTGCGAGAACTGCAGCCGGGAGGTCGCCATGAACTCCTTCTACGAGCACCACAAGGACAGCATCCACTGGCATTATCGCTGTTTCGACCGGATTTTGCTGAGCGGGTTGATTCAACCTTTCCAGCAGCCGGAACGGGTCGTCGGCTTTTTCAATAGCTATCGCCAACTATACCCGGTGACCCGGGACACAATGCGCGGCATCGCGGACCAGTTTCAACGCTGGGTGACAGAGCGGGCCGAGAAGCGCAACATCCCGATTGTCGAAGCGCCCAAGGGCCGTCGCGACGAATTTATCGACCCGTATTTCGAACGGGCCAAGCCCGACGCAATCGTGGCCATCCTCAGGGCGCGAGAACCGGCGCGGATCATGACTGCCATCGGCGACAAGGTCGCAAACCGACGGCACCTCCCGTTCGCGCAACGCTGCGTCATTCAATACAACTCTTACGTCAATGACCGCAATTGGGGGCGAATGTTCGTACGCGCCTGTCCGTACCTTCCATTCTCCGCCCGTATCTGCCTCAATCGGCACCATTGGCTGGCCAACCGCATGCGCGAGCACGGTATCGGATTCAAGCAAACCGCCAATGCCTTCTTGAATTGGGGTCACGATCGGCGCCGATGGTGACCCCATCTCGACTGGACTTTCTCAATTGCCTTCAGAGCGTTACTGCCGATATCTGCAACAGCCTGACCCCCTGCGCCGATTCACATCCGCGGCGGATCTGCCGCTCACCGAAGCGCAACGCGTGCGCTTAGTGCCGAGCGTCGCAAGCGCGCCGGCCATCGACGACGCGCTAGTGTTGGCGGGCGGACCAGGCACCGCGCCTCCGCCCACGGGCGCGATCTTTCAGCTGTTCGACCCCGTGGGCAGGCGCGTACATGAATGCGCGGCTATGGCGCCCGGTGGCGTAGCCAGCGCCCTCGCGATCATTCCAGATGCTGACGGATCGCGCGCGTTTCTCATTCCGCCGCCCAGCGAAGCTGGACTGATGCCGGGGTTCTGGCAGCTGAGCCTATCGTTCGCGAGCGATACCAACGCGCCCGATCTGGACCGCTGGACGGTGGGCGGCCGCGCCGTAGCGGAGACCGCGCAATTGCCGCTGCTTATCGAAGCCGAGCCTGAATTCGTGTGAATTGGTGAAAGGAGAATCGGACCCTTCGGGCCGCATTTCCGGCTCAAAGTGACATATCGCAAATGGGTTATGACCCGATTAGCTACCGAGGTTGGCCCGCCTTGCTCGCGATCAGTGAGGCAGGTCGGATGTCCTAAGGAGATCACCGGCATTCATATTCGCGCTTGTGTAATCACGCGCTTACTTGGCTAGATTATGCGCACATAAGCGCGGGGCTGTTTGCAAGCCGCCAAGGGCCATGTGGGGCTGCCGGCGGTTTGTGCCGCCAGGTCCCGGCCGACGCCGCAGCGTCGCAATTCTGCAAAGCGGGTGCTGCCACGCTTCCATTGTTTCCAGGCGATGGCGCGCAACCGCCGCCTGATCCACTCATCAAGCCTGCGCAACACCGACGGCGTCTGGCAGAAGCCGAAGTAGCCACGCCACCCGATCAGATAGCGCGACAGTTCCTTGGCAATCTGCTCGAGGCTTCGACCACGCGTGCGCCGCGTCAGTTCCCGCACTCTTGCCTTAAAGCGGGCGATCGCCTGCGGCGCGATGCGCCGCCGCGGTTCGCTTCCGCCGGTAAAGCTGAAGCTCAGGAACTTGCGGACGCTTGGCTTGGCCACCGCACTCTTGGCTTTGTTGACCTTGAGCCTGAGGCGCTTTTCGAGGAACCGCTCGATCCCGGCCAGAACCCGCTCGCCTGCTTTCCGACTGCGCACATAAATGTTGCAGTCGTCAGCATAGCGCACGAAGCGATGGCCGCGCCGCTCCAGTTCCTGGTCCAGCACGTCCAGCATCAGGTTCGACAACAGCGGCGAGAGCGGTCCGCCTTGCGGCGTGCCCTCTTCCGTCGGACTGACCAGCCCTCCCTTAATCGCACCCGCGGTCAGAAGGCCGCGGATCAGCTTCAGGATGCGCTTGTCAGCAACCCGCTTGGCAACCAGCCCCATCAGAATATCGTGGTTGACCCGGTCGAAGAACTTCTCCAGATCGATGTCCACAACGACGGCGTGCCCGGACGCGATATATGTCTGTGCCCGTTCTACCGCCTGATGCGCCGAGCGGCCCGGCCGGAAGCCGAAGCTCGTCTCGGAGAACGTCCGGTCCCAGTCCGCCTGCAGCACCTGCAGCGCCGCCTGCTGGATGAAGCGGGAGCAGCCGTGCGCCGCCCGACGCCTTCGGTATTTCGACACGCCGCACCGGCTGCGGCTTGTAGGTGCCGTCAAGCAATTGGGCGCGGATCGTGAGCCAGTGCTCTTTCAGGTAGGCCGACAGATCATCGACAGTCATCCCGTCGATGCCTGCCGCGCCCTTGTTGCGCTTCACTCGCACCAACGCTTTCTGCAGGTTCTCACCTTCGACTATTGCTTCCATCGACGGTCCCGCGACCGCCGGGCGTTCGAGACAGGCTGCCGCCGCGCGAGCTTCGGACTCTCCGGCGGCAGCGCTTGGGGCTTCACCCCTCGCGCCGGTGCCCGAGTTCAGTTTGCTCTGATCTTTCTGCCGCATGGATCGCGCGAGATCGCCGTTCTACTGACCACTTCCACCGTTCAGGCCTTCGACGGTACGCTGCCGCCTACTATGCCCTCTGCTGACTTCTGTCCCGCGGTCGGGCCGCCTTGCGGCGGCCTCAGTCCCGTTGCCGGGACACGGCACAGATCTCCCGAGGTAAGACCGACCGCCTTCGCCGCACGCCCGCCGAATTTACCACCCCGACCCTTGATGACCATGGACTTCGCGATCATCAGCTCGCTCGTCCGGCCGGGTAGGCCTCGTTATCCGGTGTTTGTCCATCGGGCCGCGGCTTTGCTCCACGCTTTCTTCAGACCGCATCTCGCGACGACGCCCTTGCGCTTCGCTAATCCTTCGCCGCCATCAGGCTGGATAGAGGACTTTCACCTCCAAGCTGTCGTTCATACTCGGCACACTGAAGAGGCCGCGCGCCCGAAGGCGCGCGGCCGAAATTTTCGATGGCTCCAAGATAGGGCCGGGATCGCATCGGCGATCCCGGCCCTGACATCTACTCGGCGGCAACGGAGTAAGCCTCGGTGTCCTTCGGCTCCGCTACAGCATCCGCCTGCGGGGACTCGGCGGGCCCTCGGGCGGCTCGCGCGGTTCGCAGCGGCGCAGGCAGCCATCCGGTTCCCGCCAGCAGCTGCTCGGCGGCTTTCGCCATGCTCTGCTTCTTCATGCTCGCCATCTGGTCGGCAGCCTCATCGCCAACGGCTTCCCGAACGGCTTCGAGAATACGCGCCTTGGTGATGCGGCCGAGATAGGTCCGCACCGTCGGCCGCCATTAGCCGGTCATGTCGAGCGAGACGGCTTCCGCCAACTTGTCAGCCGTTGCCTGGGTACGCGACCTGCGCTCCCACGGCAGCCTGACCGCGTTGACCGTGAGGGCAACGCAGTGGGTGAACAAAGCCGTACGGCTGTCATGATCAAGTTCAGTCACGAAGGTCCACAGACTGGCGACGTCCCGGGGCATCTGCCTTGCCCAGTTGGCGTGCCGATCCCCCCACGCCTTCCCGGCCGCAGTGTCCTCGATCCCGTCCGCGTGCGCTGCCAAGTCTGTCTTGATCGGCTGGATGCCGACAACATGGGCGTCCGCGCCGACATAGAAGATTTGCGCGGATAGCGCATGCGTGGCGGCAACGAGTGCGACCTCAGGCTGCTCGCTCAAATCGAGCCGAAGCCCCAAGGTGCGATGCGCCGTGAGGTCACGAACAAGACTATCCGACAACGGGCGGTCGTCATCTTCCTCGTCAGGGGCGTTCTCACCGTCCCCGTTCTCATCCTGCGGCGCCTGACCGTCTCCACCTTCGGTATCACCGGCCGCTGAAGCCTCGCCCGCTTGCTCGGCCTCGGGCCGGGGCTTTTCGTCCCCGGGCCGGATGAAGCCGCGCTCGATCCGGACCATGCCGTCATGATTGAGGATCACGAAAGCCCCGCCGCGCGCGATGTCACTCCAACGAACACCGCGCGCCGGTCTGTGGCCGCCACGTGTGTCTCGGTCAGCAAACGCCGAATGGTGCTGGCGTCGCGGTTATACGACAACCGCTCATGGACTGCTTCCTGCCGGCCGTGATCCTCGGTGATGGCAAACGCCGTCAACTGCTCAAGGGTCAGGCCGCCCTCGCAATAGACCTGCATCAGCTTGGGCGAGACCGAGCCCAACCGCAGGCGCTGCCGCACCACATGCGGCGTCACGCCAAACCGGGCCGCGATCTCCTCCGCGCCAAAACCACGTTCCTCCGCGAGCCTCGTGAACGCCTCGAACTGGTCGGCGGGATGCATGTTCTCCCGGGTGACGTCTTCGTCGAGGCTGATTTCGTGTGAATCGTTCATGGTGTCGACGACACAACGGATCGGCTCCGTCTTCTTGATCTCCTTGCGCTTTACCCGCAGAAGCTGGGCCAGCCGCCTGCCCTCGCCGATGGTGACGAAATAGAACCCGGTTGGGGTCCCGTCCGCAACAACCTCCGGCTCGACCACGAGGTTCTGCAGGATGCCTTTCGCAGCGATACTGGCCGCATAGGCCTCGATCGCCGCCTCGCTGTGCGGCGTCTTGCGCGCGTTCTTCGGGGACTTCTTGAGCTTGTTGAGCGGAATGAAAACCTCCGCGCCGCTCTCGACAACGGTTTCAACGGATTTTGCCGACATTGATCGATCTCCCTTGCTTTCATGGGTGCAGAGCGCACCTCGCGCCTGCACCCCTGCCCGTCGGCGAGACCGGGGGTAGCAAGCGCCAGGGCGACCCGGGCCGAGGGGGATCACCCGCCCCTCGTGGGCCGCGAGGCACGAGCGGGTCTGCACAAGCGCGTGCCAGACCATTCGAAGACCGGAAAAGATGAAACAGCGCGGAAGACCGGGGAGACAGCCCAAGTCGGCGCCGGCAATAGCCGGCGCTTCACCCTGGCGCGCGCGAGGGGCAGAGCCCCATAGTTCTTCACGAAGAAGAGAAGAGTATGGGCGGAGCGCCAGCGGAGACCACTCGCGGGTCGCGAGACCGGTAAAAAGGGCAGCCGCAGGAGCGTCAGCATAGCGCCGCCGAAGGCGGGACGCGGGACCGACTGCCCCCGGCGAGCGACTCAAGAGCGACTTGGCGACGTACTGCTATCAATTCTACATTTATGATTTTATGAAACTGTCTCAATGTTACGCATGTCGACGCACGGCGTGCGCATGTTCACTGAGCGAGATCTTTATAGAGGACGACATGGCCAAGAAAGCGAAGAAAGCAAAGAAGACGGCGAAGGCAGCCACCAAGAAGGTGGCAAAGAAGAGCTCAAAGAAAAAGAAGTAATCGTATCAGCGACTGAGAAACCGCCGCCTCCCGGTCGCAACCCGGAGGGAAAGCGAAACCTCTCCAAAGGATCTGAAATATCCTTTGCAGCCGTTCGATATCGCGGCAAGGCACTATAAGGCCGGACCTTTATGCAACTGGCTACTGCATAAAGGTCCGGTTTTTCGTTTCCGCCCCGGCGAGGGGCATGATCTGCTCTTAAGCTCCGAGTTTTCTGCAACGGAAGCCGTCCCGCCAATCCCAAAACATGGCCAAGCCTAAGCGGTGTCTCTGTCAATCTCATCGTCAGGCACGATTGAACTTCCGGCTTGCCAACGCATTGTCAGCCCTCATTTGGCAAAGCCGCTGCCGATGTCCAACCACCGATTGACCACCGATACACCGTGAACGAACGCAGAAGCTCGTCAGGCGACGTCACGAAAAACGTCAATGTTCTCCGAGAGTATCGAGCAGGCAGGGCCGCTCATAACGGTCTGGTTGCAGGTTCGAGTCCTGCCGGGCCCACCAGTAAAAACAGACACTTACAAAATCGCTGATTTTTCGGTGCACAGTTTCGTGCACAGATTGGTTTGCCGATTATTTGCCGTCTGTGCCTGTTCTGTCCACGATATCACAACACCACATTCGAGTGAACACCATGACAACAACGCGCTCGCGTTGCGTGATTGCCGCGCAATCTCTGACCCTCTTCAGCACCTGTCCATTGTTCGATCAGACGGCTTGAAGAACGTAAAAGTCCCGATTCAGCTTTGGGCGTCGGCGCAGAGTGGAGAAGACAGGACCGGCGGCGAAGGCACGCCGGACTATGTCTCAGCGATTGATCGCGACCTGCTGATCAAACCCGACTATCATCTCGTGCAGGGAGCCGGTCATATTCCTTGCGCCCTGTACGCCGGATTTGCCGAAGAAGCGTTCCAATATATGCACCGACAGACCCGGGTTCGACCGGATCGCCTTTCGCGGGGAGTTCAACGCCGCACTGACTTTCTTCCGAAAGCATCTGGCAAGAACTGATCAGCCCTGAATGATCATGGCTGTCTTGCGCGAAATTGAAGTGCATATGTCTCTTCTTTGGCCCTTAGCGGATATGCCTTTGCCACCGCGTCGATGTCCGGCTTCCGGGCCAGAACGGGACATCATCTGCTGCCGGCAGCGAGGGAGTCCACCACGTCCCTGGCCGCTGACCTTGCGCCTACCTGACATAATCCAGCACGAGATCGGGTCCGAGCGGCCCGCGTCAGTGCCGTTCGGCTCGGCATCGATGACGCGGCGGCAAGCTTCCACCGCGGCTTGATCGCCGAGATCGTTACAGGTTTAGCCCTTCGAGAATCTCATCATCGTCTACTCGAATTTGATGAGCGTCGCTCCGCCCCACGACCCTGCGGAATTCGCAGGTTTGAAAGCGGTCCATTGTCTCACCTTGTGCTGGAGTGAGGAATGATCTTCCGCTAGCCTGCGGTGGTCGATCCTTTGAGGAAGCGGCGGTCGCATGCTCGATTCCAGCGTTGCCACGGGGAGTAGGCTCAAAGTATTCATCTCGTATTCGAGGCGGGATCTCGACTTTGCGGACCAGCTCGTGACCGTGCTGGAATGGCAGGGCTTCCAAACGATCATCGACCGCAAGGGCATCCACGGCGCGGAGAAATGGGAGGAGCGGCTCGGGCAGCTCATCCTTGAAGCCGATATCGTCGTGTTCGTGCTGTCGCCCACCTCCGCAACATCAGACGTGTGCGCGTGGGAGGTCGAGGAAGCGGCCCGTCGCGGCAAGCGCATCGTGCCGGTCCTGTGTCGACCGCTCGAAGGCAACAAGCCTCCCCCGCGGCTGCGCGACCTCAACTACATCTACTTCTACCCCGACAAGGACCTTCCCGGCTCCGGTTTCGGAAGCGGTCAATTGAGGTTGATTGACGCCCTGTCGGTCGACGTCGACTGGCTGCGCGAGCATACGAGGCTGGAGGAGCTGGCGGCGCGATGGCAACACGACCAGCAGCCCGCCGACCAGCTCCTTCGCGGCTCGGAGCTGACCGCTTTCAAGGCGTGGCGCGACAAGCGCCCGAGCAACGCGCCGGAGCTCACCGCCTTGCAGCGCGCGTTCCTGGCCGACAGCGAGCAGGAGGAAGCGAACCGCGCCAGCGCCGAGCGCAAGCGTCTCGACGAGATGGCCGCCGCCAACACCGAGAGGGCCAACGCGCTGGCCAACGCCGAGGCAGCGCTGCAGCGGGAGGCGAGCGAGCGGACGCAACGCGAGGCTGCCCAGCGCGAGGCAGCTGAGCTCGCCAAACGCGAGGCCGAGCAGGCCCGCCGCGTGGCGCGGCGGACCCTGATCGGGTTGGCAACCGCAGGCGTGTTGGCCGTTGCCGCCGCGCTGGCCGCATATCTTGCCTACTTGCAGGCGGACCGCGCCCAAGCAGCACTCGCGCGTGCACACCGCGCGAGGCTGACCACGATCGCAGAGCAGAACGGCGCGGAGGCGATCCGGCTGTTCAAGATCGACCAATTGGAAGGCCTCATTCTCGCCCTTCAGACCGGCCGAAGCCTGCAGGATCTCGCAGGACGCGAGGTCTCGTTTGCGAACGGCCTCGACTCTCTACCGGCGATCAGTCCTGTTTCCGCTCTCATCGAGACCATCAGCGAAGCAAGGGTGCGCAACAAGCTGAAGGCGGCCCAGAAGCGCTATCCGGATAGCCCATTTCTCAAAATCAAGATCAGTGCGGATGGTCGATCCATCGCGGCACAATCTGCATCCCGAGACGACAAGATCGAAATCTTCGAGCTGCCGTCCGGACGCCCATTGGGCTCATTGAAGGGAGAGGATCACGAGCTCAGCTATTTCTCATTCAGTCCCGACGGCGCGCTGCTGGTAACGGGCGGAAGCAACGGACTGAGGATCTCGGATGCGAGAACCGGAAACACCGTGAGAGTTCTTTCCACGGACAAAGGCTATTTCTCCAACCCATTGTTCAGCCTTGACGGTCGCACCGTTGCGGCCAGCCACGGTCACGCGATTCGTCTTTGGAATTCCGATACTGGCGCTGAACTGCCGACCATTGATCCAGCAACATTCAATTTCACATTCTCTCCAAGCAGCCGACAGATCGCTACCACTGACGATCGTGGCAGGTTGAACATCTGGGATATCGCTTCGACAAGCCAAGTCAAAAGTCTGGGTTCCGGCATGGACGCCCTGACGCAGATCCGCTTCGGGAAGGATGACGGCACGATCTACACGATCGGCCGCAAGGACGTCCTCGTTTGGGACGTCGCAGAGGAGACGGCGGCCCGCCTGGGAAGCGGCGGCTTCGACACCAGGCTCAGCAGTAATGACCGCTTCATTGCGCGCGAGAACGGCACGATCGACATCGCGGAAGCACCGGGCGGCAACGTCGTTGCGACGCTCTCCAACAGAGAGGGCAGACTCAGCGGCTCCATCTTTGCCCCTTCCGGAGACATCTTGATGGTCCCTCGCATCGACGGCACGGTCGCGGCTCACCGGGCCGTCGACGGCGAGATGCTATTCCGCATCAGGACGAATTCCCGCTATTCGGACGTCAAATTCACGCCGGACGGCAAGCTCTTTGCCTCGGGCGGCGAAGACGGATCGCTCTACTTGTGGAGCATGGAGCCGGTCGGGAGCCCTACGACGTTCTGGGATGAGCCGCGGCGGCGGCAGTTTTCGCTAGACTCGGCGGAGAAGAACTTGGAGGCTTGGAAAGGCGCGGCAGCAAATCGACCCTCCTTCGGAAAGCGCAACGTGGCATTGAGCAACGGCGGGGCGATGGCAGACGTCTACGAGGCTGATGCCAAGGAGCCGATCTTGCACTTGTCCGATGTGACGCAGGCAGCATTGAGCGCCGATGGCGAGCTGTTGGCGGCGAACAATATCGAGGAGGCCACTGGCCGGCAGACCATCAAGCTCTGGCAAGTCTCGAACGGACGACAGATTGGCGAGTTTGCGTTCCCCGATGTCTCCGGGATCGTTTTCAGCCCCGATGGCGCCACGCTCGCGGCAAGGGGGAAGCTCGGAACGACGGTCTGGCCGACGAAGGTGGAGGCGTGGATGCGGGCCGGATGCGACCTGTTGCACGCTTATCTGTCACTGCGCCCGGAACGGAACGTCTTCACCACACTCTCGCCGGAGGACGAACAAATCAAGCGCCCCCTGTGCCCCGACGCGCCATCCGATCCTTGATCCGTTTCACTCACACAAGAAACTGTGGCCCGGACGGAGTGCAGCGCAATCCGGAATCAGTGGCACCTGTAACCGATGGCAACGCACGCCGCTCACGCTGCGGCACACCGCGGCGACGTGGCTGATGCAGCAAGGCGTCGAGTTGTAGCGGGCCTCCGGCTATCTCGGGATGTCGGAGAAGGTGCTGATCGAAAACGGTCACCACCACCCCGACTACATGCGAGACGCGGCCACCCTGATCACTCATAAGAGGAAGATCAAACGGTCGAAGTTGGGAAGGCGAGCAGCGCAGAAGCCCTATGCTGCAAGCACTTTCCTGCAATTTGGTCGGTGCACAGCTCGTGCACTGAATGAACAGGGAAAAGCAGAGATTTACGCGCACTAACGGAGCGCAAATTAATTATAAATCAAATACTTATAGCCAAGTGTGTGGTCTGGTTGCAGGTTCGAGTCGTCAATGGCGGCGCTCGCAGTGGCCTCCGATCACAATTGAGTCATTACGTCGCGCCCAACCCCGTCGATTTTACGCTGCGACTTTCCCCCTGCCGCTTCCACGACGCTTCCACCAACGAAATTTCAGGTCAAAAATCGGTTAGCAAAAAGCCATCGAAAACGGAGTGTTTTCAAGGGCTTGATGTCTGGTTGCGGGGATAGGATTTGAACCTATGACCTTCAGGTTATGAGCCCGAAGGTCGGGAGGAAAGCGAAATACGCTCCCGGGCGCGCGCCAAGCCAACCGAGCCGCTTCGTCCTATTTGTACGCCACAGCTACCCAGGAGCCATACCTGCTCACCTGATTTCTTTCTTGCTGGAGCAGCCTACGATCTTAATCGGTCGGACCGATCATGGTTCGGGGCGGAGGCATGCGCGGCAAGGATGAAATGACTCGGATCGAGACATTTGGGTCGCCAAGTAGTACGGAAATGCCGCGTGCCGCGAAGCGCCATCGCAAGAACCGTGGCATGCCGCCGCCCGCGACATTCGATATCGATACGCTGCCGGGCAGCTCTAATTTAACGGCATTAGAGGCGGCTGCCATGCCCCAGCAACGAGACCCACGAGGAGGACAACTCCGCGCATGCGCAAAGCCGACGCCGTGCTTGAAGCGCGCGTATGGGCTGGGCCCAGCGAAGCGATTCGCGAAGGCAGCTCCGCAGCGGAAAGCATCTGGACCAATCAACAAGTGGAAGGGGTTTTAATGAGCCGGCGCCCCGCCCGATTTACCCAAGGCGACGTGGCGCGGGCGATCCGCGCTGCGAAAGCGGCCGGCGCTCCATCGCTCCAGATCAAGCCGGACGGCACGATCATCGTTGACCTGCTCAAATCCAC
>Ga0307516_10001379_pt1 | contig 33641 bp, 30 predicted proteins | sample 19_EM_MG_FD_203310 | JGI IMG/M metagenome (GOLD analysis project Ga0307516, IMG submission 203310) | Populus trichocarpa ectomycorrhiza microbial communities from riparian zone in the Pacific Northwest, United States - 19_EM | ecosystem: Host-associated > Plants > Roots > Unclassified | place...
CAGCGCCTGCGATGACGTATTCCCGTAGATCGGCGCTCGTGATGGTTTCCCGGGAATTGCCTTTGGCCGTGATGAGTTGCTGCATGGCGTCGTTGAGATAGATGACCATGACGATGCCGGTTTCTACGGCCAGGCCGAAGAGGGCAATGAAGCCGACGGAGACCGCCACGGACAGGTTTACTCCCCAGAAATAGATCATATATACGCCGCCGATCAGGGCGAAGGGGATGGTGATTAAGCTCAGGAAGGCTTCGCGGGCGGAATGGAAGGCGAAATACATGGAGACGAAGATGACGAGTAGCACGATCGGTAAGATGAGCTTTAAGGTCCTTTCACCGCTGATCAGGTTCTCGTACTGGCCGCTCCATTCCAGGAAATAACCTTTGGGCAGGCGGGTCAGCATTTTATCGAGCCGGTCCTGGGACTCCCGGACTGTGCCGGCCAGGTCGCGGTCGCGCACGTTGAAAAGGACGGTACCCCGCAATAAGGCATTCTCGGAATTGATCATAGGAGGTCCCTCGGTGATCTGTACATCCGCGACGGCGCTTAAAGGGATGGGCCCGAATTGCGTGGTCTGCACGGACAGGCGTTTCAGCGCCCCGATGTTGTCCCTGAAGTCCTGGGCATAGCGGGCGTTGACGGAGAAGCGGCGGCGGCCTTCGATGGTGGTGGTGAGTTGGGTGCCCCCTAAGGCGCTTTCGATGACGGCATTTACGTCGTCGATGCTGAGTCCGTACCGGGCGATCTCCTCGCGTTTGATATGGATATCGATGTATTTCCCGCCGGTGATCGGTTCCACATACAGATCCTTTACACCGTTGATGCCCTGCAATTCAGTTTTTACTTTCTGGGCGAAGGCATAGATCGTATCCAGGTTCTGACCATAGACCTTGACGCCGACATCGGTGCGGATGCCGGTTGACAGCATATTGATCCGGTTGATGATAGGCTGTGTCCAGCCGTTGGTAACGCCGGGTATCTGTAGTTTACTGTTGAGTTCGTTAATGATGACTTCTTTGGTGACCCCGGGACGCCACTGCGATTTGGGCTTCAGCAGGACGATGGTTTCGATCATGCTGATAGGGGAGTTATCAGTGGCGGAGTTCGCCCTCCCCGCCTTGCCGAGGACATTCAACACTTCCGGTTCGGAGCTAATGATCTTGTCCTGTACCTGCAGGATCCGTTTGACTTCGGAGTTGGAGACATCGGGCAGGGCCACGGGCATAAACAGGATCGACCCTTCGTCCAGCGGGGGCATGAACTCTCTCCCAAGGCTCAGGAGCAGGGGAATGCTCACCACCAGGGCAAGGATATTAAGTCCGATCGTAGTCTTACGCCACCGGACGCACCAGCGGATCAGGGGTTCATAGATCCTTTCCAGTCCCCGGTTGATGGGATTGGCATGATCGCTGCGGAAACGGCCCCGCATAAAAAAGGAGATCAGTACGGGCGCCAGGGTGACGACGAGGAAGGCGTCTACCAATAGAATAAAGGTCTTGGTATAAGCCAGGGGATGAAAAAGCTTCCCTTCCTGGCCGGTCAGCAGGAAGACGGGCAGGAAAGAGGTAATGATGATGATGGTGGAAAAGAAAACGCCCCGGGATACCTGCTTGCAGGATCGTTCGATGATGGCCAGCCGCTCGGCCATGGGGATGCGGTAGTACTCGTTTCTTTTGGACCAGCTATTTTTAAGCGACATACAATTAGGTTTTATGGGGTGAATGACTGGCCTGCCACTCAGCCAGGTTCCGGTAGGAGTTTTCAGACATGATAATGCCATTGTCTACGATGACGCCGATGGCCAGGGCAATACCGGTGAGGGACATGATATTGGAAGACAGGCCGAAGGCGTTGAGCAAAATAAAACTGATCGCGATCGTGATAGGGATCTGGATGAGGATGCTCATCGCGCTGCGCCAATGGAACAGGAAGAGGAGGACCACCAGGGATACAGCGAGCATTTCTTCTCCTAATTTTCCTTTGATGTTGGCGATAGCGGCTTCGATGAGGGTGCTGCGGTCATAGGCGATCTTAAAATGCACAGCTTCCGGCAATCCCTTTTCTACATCTTTCATTTTTTCTTTGACGGCGCTTATGACCTTATCGGCATTCTCCCCATTGCGCATGACGACGATGCCGCCGACGACTTCGCCCGTTCCGTTCTGATCGAAGATGCCCAGCCGCAGGTCCCCACCCATTTGGACAGTACCGATGTCCTTTACCCGGACGGGGATGCCCTTGTTATTGGCCAGCCCGATGTTTTCGAGGTCTTCTTTGTTTTGGACGTAACCCAGCCCCCGGATAATATAGGACATATCGCTCATCTCGAATTTCCTGCCGCCCACGTCATTGTTGTTGGCCTTCACCTTGTTCATTACATCCACAAGGGAGATATTATAGAATTGCAGTTTGACGGGATCGACCACGAGTTGGTATTGTTTTTCAAAGCCGCCGAAGGAGGCGATCTCGGCGACGCCGGGTACGGTTTGCAGCCCGAATTTAATATACCAGTCCTGCAACGCCCTTTGTTCCCCCAGGTCCATGCCGGGAGCATCGAGGGTATACCATAAGACATGCCCTACACCGGTGCCATCGGGTCCCAGGGTCGGCGTTACGTCCTTCGGTAACAGCCGCTGGGCATAGTTGAGTCTTTCGAGGACGCGGGTGCGGGCCCAATAATTATCTACATGATCATCGAAGATGATATAGATAAAGCTCATCCCGAACATGGAAGTGCCCCGGATGTTTTTGACCTTGGGGATGCCTTGCAGGTTGGAGACCAGGGGAAAAGTCACCTGGTCTTCCATGATCTGGGGGCTGCGACCCATCCATTCGGTAAAGACAATGACCTGGTTTTCGGACAGGTCCGGGATGGCGTCGATGGGATTTTGTCGGACGGCGAAGATCCCCCAGGCAAACAAGCTCAGTGCTGCCACCAGCACGATGAACCTGTTGCGAAGGGAAAGTTCTATGAGTTTCTGCACCATTATTATTTCATTTTCATTTTATCCTGGTTCATTGACTCTTTTTTCTTCACCAGGTCCATTCCGCACTTCGGACATTTACCCGGTTTATCGCTGGTGACTTCGGGGTGCATGGGACAGGTATAATACTGTTTATCCGTTTTTACCTTTTTGGCCACCAGTGTCATGCCACATTTTGGACATTTACCTGGTTTGTCACTTATTACTTCGGGGTGCATAGGGCATGTGTACATTACCTTAGTTGTGGTATCTGTTTTACCTTTTGGCAGGGTGTCCCTGGCGTTTTGAGCAAATGTGGTCATTGTACCTGTTAATACGAGTAGGAGAATGAGTAGTTTCTTCATTTTTTTTTGATTTTAATAGTTTGAATAAATGGGTTATGACTTTCTGGAATAATGGCAGCAATCCGGTAATGCATTATAAACGGCATCGCTGGCTCTTACTTTTTCGGTATCATGGCCAACAGCGGCAACCAGCGCTTGAATTTTATCCAGGCTGATGATTTTATCATGGTACCTGACAGTCAGCAGCTCCGTATTCTCATCCCAATGGGCGGTCTTAACACCTTCCACGCGTACGGCGTTCTGGATCCGGAGTTTGCAGGAGCCGCATGCTCCATATACTTTAATAGAGGCCATGGTTAAGGTAGGTCCGAAATCCCTTAAATGATATTTAGCATCTTGAGCGTTTGCGAAGGAGGCTGCTGCCAGTAAAATGGCCACAGTGAAAAACAGTTTAATCGTTTTCATCTTTACTTTTTTAAAAGTTGAATAATAAGTCGATAGCCGTCGAACGGAACTATCTGGTCAGAAAATAAATAAGAGAATGAATGTAGGGGGGCTATTGAGTGGAACACCCCAACCCTGGCAGAAAGCCGGGCATCATAACAGGAAAGAGAACCTAAAGTCGGAAATTGCAATTACGGATAAATACAGGGACCTTATGGGGGTCGGGCGGAGCATGGGTTGTGGGATAGTCTACTATAAAGGAAGCGACATAGCTGTCAGGCAGGTTCACAAAATTACCTGCTACGGCATCAAAGGAAAGAGTGAAAAATTTATAAGCCGATTCGGCAGCTTTTTGATCTTTATCAAGCTTTAAAAAGGTCTGTGTATCCTTGCAGCAGCCCCCTTTAACGGCCATACAATGGCTGCCGGGACTGTTTTTAAGCATCCCGCATTGTCCGCAGTTCTTCTTATCCTGACCGGCCAGGTCCCAGGAAAAAAGCTTACCCATGCAATAATGGAAATGCACGGTCGCTCCCATCGAGGTAGAAAGATAGATAACGGCTAATATAGTGGCGAAGACCTTTTTCATTTGAAATTCCCCCTAAAGGTAGAAATATTATTGATATTAGTTCTCAAAGATCCGAAAAGAAAGGGCCGGATTGTTACGGGATTTTGTAAAAATGTTATGTTTTATGGCAAAAGGACGAAGTTTTTAAGCATTTTACGGATTAATGACCGCTCATGCCTGTATTTATCTTACCCGTTTGATTTAATGCAGCCTTTAATCCTTGTGCCAATTTTTCGGCATTCCCCACACCCCAATAATGCAGAAAGAAAATACGGGGCTGCTCATGTACCATATGAGTGTGCACTGCCACCACTTCAATGCCGTTTTCTATTAATGCTTTTATTATCGGCTCTACTTCATTTTCCAGCATGGTGAAATCACCCGCCACTGCCGCATTTTCAGGCGTGCCCTGCCATGAGGCCCAGGTATTAAAGCCGAGGAAAGTAGTAATGGGAATGCCATGTTCTTTAAGTTTTACATCAGGCCGGCCTATCGTGTATTTATAAACACCTTTTGACATTTCTCCCTTTGCGCCAATAATCCCATCCAGCATCTTAGTGTCAATCGTATTTACAACGCTGTCAGCAGGGCTGGCTGCCGGGTCATGACCTCTTGAAACTTTAATCGCAGTAAGAATTTCCTTTACCTTTAGCGCCATCTGCTCTGTATTTCCTGAGCCACCGATATGCATATATATAACATTTGGATGGTTGCGGATAAAATGATTATGGATGGCGGTTATTGTAAAACCCTGTCGTATGACCTCCTGCTGCACGGGTTTCAGGTCTGTCTCTGTCAATATGATATCCCCCATCACCATAGCGCCATCCCCGGAAGGGGTAAAAGCGACCCATGCTCCTAAGCCCATGGGAGGTATAATTTTAAATCCATCCACTACCACATTTAAATCATTTTGCGGAATAGTGATCTTATATTCCCCCTTGTTTTCCTTGCCCTTCATGCCCGTAGCTTGTTCGATTATTGCCACATCCAGCGGTTTAACGGCGCCCATTCCCATTTTTTGCATTCCTTTTTCCTGATGATTATTTTGCTGGCTGTAACAAAAATTATATAAACAAATCAGCACGACAGAAAATTGCATGATTTTTTTCATAATTGAGTATTAAGATTTGAATAATACTTAGCTCATTGCTAAAGTGCATGAGACAGATATATTAACCACTAAGGTAGAATCAAATTTTGGAGAAATTTAGCCGGTCTGACCTTAGCGGTCCCGTAAAGGGCGTGGGTTTATGGTAGATTCCAGGTATGTTTTTCCGACTGAACGAATTTTGCCCAGCTATATAAAGCATCATAAAGTTTCATGCCGATTTGAAGCAGCTCGTCATCATCTTTGTAGTTATAGGAGAGCCCGGCAGAAATTGCCCATAAGCCGGCAGACTGCATGGCCAGATCGAACCGGTCTGTATCGGCGCCGCGAACGATCACCGCTAATTGCAGAATGGCAGGGTCAGTCAAGTTGTGTCTTTTTACGATGTAATCAAAGGTGCATTCTTCGCCGTAATGTGAATATTCGGCGCCTGGTATATCATACGGGATCGCACTCATCTCTTTCGCTTTATCGAACACTTCGACTTTCGGAACATAAATGAATTGAGCATCCGCGTCCACAAAATTTTTGATAAGCCAGGGACAGGCAATGCGGTCGATCTTGGGGTGTTCCCGGGTGATCCACTTCATAATACCAGTTTTAAGATTAGACCGATAGCAGCAGCTATCAAAATAATGAATGGTTCCTGTAGCTTTTTGAAATAAACGAGTACCAATAAGGCGGCGATAGCAATAAGGGCTGTTGGAATATCTTTAATACTCCGCATGGCAATTACAATAACGGCCCCCACCAGCGTACCCATCACAGCCGCCGTAATGCCATCTACAAAGGCTTTTATGGAAGTGTTTTTAGCAATTTTCTTAAAATAGGGGGCGGGCAGTATGGTAAATAAATAACAGGGTAAAAAAGTAGCCAGGCTGGCCACGGCCGCGCCGGGAAAACCTCCTATCAGGTAACCGATAAAACCAACGGTAATTACAACAGGGCCGGGCGTTATCATCGCTACGGCTACCGCATCCACAAACTGCTCTTCGGTTAGCCAATGATATTCAGTAACTACACCACCATGCAGGAAGGGGACGATAGCCAGGCCGCTACCGAAGACAAAAGCGCCTGCTTTCAAAAAAAAGAGGCCGATCTTGCTCAACATTCCCGGCTTATAGTCCCAAAATCCGGCCCCTGCAAGCAGGAATAGGGACATCGGTGATCTGGTGATCGTCATCCACCGGGGAGGAGCTTTGACGGCCATATATATCAGTCCTGCCAGGATGAATAGCAGCACCTGTTCCGATCGGGTCAGGACGGTCACCACCAACCCGGTCAGGTAGAAGACCCATAGCAGCCAATTAGCCCGAATAGCTTTACCCTTCAATTTACTGACCGATTTTACGGTCAGTTTATAAGAGCTCATAGCAATAATACCGATTACGGCCGCACCGACGCCATAAAAAACAGCTTGCATCCAGGGCAGACCGCCAAATAGCTTATATGCCATCCCTAAAACCACTACCATCATGAAGGAAGGCAATACGAAAGCAATCCCTGCCAGGGTAGCCCCTAAAATCCTATAGTGAACGAATCCCAAATAAATACCCAATTGCGCTGCTAAAGGGCCGGGTGCCAACTGCGCCAGGGCCAGCCCTTCTTTATATTCTTCTTCTGAGATCCATTTTCTTTTTTCCACCAGGTCACGGTGCATATACCCAACAAGGGCTACAGGTCCTCCGAAGCCGCTATACCCTAATTTAAAAAAATAGGCGATTAATTGCCGAAGCGTGTACTCAGGCCTCCGATTGCTAAGAATTTCTTCCATTTTGGCAAACGTACCTATTAGCTTTGCTCGCGAATAGAACAAAACTGACTATTTGTACAGGGATTACTTTTTTCGGGAAGTTTTTTTGTAGGCTGAAGGGTTTTTACCGGTATGTTTCTTGAAAATGCGGGTAAAATGGCTTTGATCCGAAAACCCCGTGAGGTAGGCGATCTCCGTCAGCGAGTAGTTAGACGATTGGATCAGTTCCCGGGCCTTCTCAATTCGCAGCTTCCGGATATAATCCCCGAAAGACAGGTCTTCAAAATATTTGGAAAATTTCCTGGATAAATAGGACGGATTAATCTCCAGGTCCTTCGACAGCTCTTTCAGGCTCAGGTTCGTGTCGATATGATCCTGGATAAACTCTTTCAGCTCCTGAGCCCAGGCCGGGATCTTTTTTTTAGAACCCGGCTTATTCTTCAGGAAGGTATTGAACACATTCAACAACAGGTTCTCCACCGGCTGCTGTGTATGCTTCACCTTTTGCAAATGCTTCGCCCAACTATACAAGGCATCGTAAAGGACCATGCCCTTTTCCAGCAATTCCCCGTCGTTTGAATAATTATGAGCCAGCCCCGCGGAAATAGCCCATAAGCCGGGAGCCTGCACCGCCAGGTCATGCCGGTCCGTATCCGCCCCCCGCACGATCACCGCCATCGTATGCACCGCCGGGTCCTTGATCTTATATTTCTTAATAAAGTAATCAAAGCTGCATTCATCCTTATAATGCGTGAACTCCACCCCCGGCACATCGAACGGGATAGCATCCAGTTGCTTCGCTTTTGTAGCCACTTCCTCAAACGGCACATAAATGATCTCCGCCTCTTTATCGATAAATCGTTTTATCAGCCAGGGACAGGCAATCCGGTCGATCTTCGGCCTTTCTCTCGTAATCCATTTCATGGACGGAAATTACGATATCTGCCTCATTTTTTTCCATGTTTTGAGGCCTGCATCCCTCCAGGCTGCCCGGAAGAATCACTCACCACGTATTAAGCTCAAAATCTCAAAATCACTTCGCAGGCAACAATTTCAGACACACCGGCGCAGGTACCTGCACCTGTTTGCCCGTAGGTTTTGGCAATCCCGTATTCGGGTCTATCGAAAAGATAACAATATTATTGCTGCCCTGGTTGGCTACGAGGAGCCATCGGCCCGAAGGGTCGACGATGAAATTACGCGGCGTCTTGCCTAGCGTGGATTGAAATCCTTTGATACTAAGTTTTCCGTTGGCCGGATCGATCGCATAGGTGGCGATAGAATTGGCATCCCCCCTGTTGGAAGCATAGAGGTATTTTTCGCCGGGGCCTACATGAATATCCGCGCTGCCGATCGACCCGGTATATCCTTCGGGATGCGAACTGATATGTTGCAGCGGTAGTAATTTCCCCTCACTGTAATGAAAGGCATCGACCGTGCCGCTCATTTCATTCAACAGGTAGACATAGGGCCTGCGCGGAGAAAAACTCGTGTGCCGGGGACCCGAGCCCGGGGTGATCGTCACGATAGAATCTGGCGAGGCGCTGAGCGGGAGGGTGGGCGCCTCCGTATTGAAATGATAGACCGAGAGCTGATCGAGACCCAGGTCGGCTACCACGAGAAATCGTTCGTCCGGCGATAAGATGGTGGAATGGACATGCGGCTTGTCCTGCCGTTGTGCATTGGGGCCCGTGCCCGTATGCTGGATGAATTGCGTGATGGCGCCGAGCGAACCGTCCGCCTTGATGGGCAGGGCGGCAAGACTTCCTCCGCTGTAATTGGCTACAAAAGCCCATTTCCGGTGGGCATCTACGGTAATATAACAGGGATCCGCACCCCCGCTTTTCTGTTTGTTGATGAATTTTAATTGCCCCGTTCCTTTATTAAAGGAAAAAGCGCTGACCCCTCCGCTATTGCCTTCATGGGTTTCATTCACCGAATAGAGATAACGTCCGCCCGGTGCAAGGGTCAGGTAGGAGGGGTCTTCCGCCGCTGCGGTGCTGACCAGGTCCATTTCTCCCGTGGCCGCATGGAAGCGGTATACATAGATCCCTTTACTGCCGGAATTACGGGCCGTATAGGTACCGACGAACAAATAATAATCCTGGGCGATGCTGAAGAGGCTTGAAAAAAGCAGGGCGACGAGCAGGGTGAGGCGCATAGAAAAAATGTTAGAGGACAAGATACAAAAAAAATAAGGGCCCCAAAGCCCTTATTTTTTTGTTGCAAAAAGACCGGATTTATCGGATCAATTTTACGTTTACAGCGTTCAGGCCTTTTTTCCCGTTCTGAAGATCAAACTCCACGTGATCATTCTCCTTAATCTGGTCGATAAGGCCGCTTGCATGTACAAAGGTTTCTTTGTTAGAATCATCATGCTTGATAAATCCAAACCCTTTGTCTGCATTGAAGAACTTTACGGTGCCTGTTGTTTTGTTGTCCATCATTAATTGTATTGGTAATAAAATAGTGGTGCAAAGTACGCTTTTTTTTAACAAATCGAGGGAAAACCTTTCCCGCAGGCGGGGAATAGGGGTTTGTGCGTACCGGCCCGTCCTCCTAAACAGGACGGGCCTTATATTTGTAAAAAATCAGTTATTTATGGGTCAGGAAGGGAACTTCAACAGCGAGCAGGCGAACAGGCTTTTCAGATCGAGAAGGAGTATATTTCCCGACCAGTTTGAAAAAGGAAAGGTCGTTCCGGAAGAGATCATCCTCGAGCTCCTGGAGAACGCCAATTGGGCTCCGAATCATAAGAATACGGAACCTTGGCGATTTACCATATTCACGGGAAAGGGATTGAAAAAATTAGCGGATTTTCAGGCAGAGAGATATAAGGCGAATGCCGGTGAAAAATTCAGACAGGATAAGTATGAAAAATTATTGAGCACCCCGCCTGCCTGCTCACATGTCCTTGCCATCATCCTCCGGCGCAGTACGGAAATTGCGATCCCCGAGATGGAAGAAATAGCCGCGGTGGCCTGCTCGGTGCAAAATATCTATTTGTCTGTCTCCGCTTACGGTTTGGGGGGCTATTGGAGCACGGGCGGCATCACCTACGATCCTGCGGCAAAACCCTTTCTGGGACTGCAGGGAGACGACCGGCTCATGGGCTTTTTCTACCTCGGTTATGTTAAGATCCCTTCCGTAGCCGGAAAAAGACGACCCGTGGCTGAGAAAACAAATTGGGTGAGAGAATAGAATTGATGCTTATTGCCTAATTTTAGTTCTTCATTTAAATAAATCAAACCACATCATGCGCACTATTCATTTTCTTCCCGCCTTCCTGCTGTTCGGATTAACGGCTTGTAACAACGCAGGCGATCACCTGGGATCCGCTGCCACCTCGACGGACAGCCCCAAAACGGCGATGAGCCATGACAGTATGAACATGACTCCGGATTCTTCCAAAATGGCGATGGCCCTACCGGAAGTTCCCGCCGGCGCTAAAGTCTTTTTTAAGAATCTTAAGGACGGACAGACCGTCACTTCCCCCTTCAAGGTGGAAATGGGCATCAGTGGGCTGAAACTGGACACGGCAGGCGCTATCGTAGCCGGCTCCGGGCATCACCACCTGTTGATCGATGCCGGGGACTCCGTCGCTTCCGGGCTGGCAGTGCCAAAAGATGAGCATCATCTGCATTTCGGCAAGGCCCAGGCCAGCACCGATGTGACCCTTCCCGCCGGGAAACACACGCTGACCCTTCAGTTCGCAGACGGCATTCATCGCTCCTATGGGGCCAAACTGGCCGCTACGATCTCCGTAACCGTAAAATAGAAGGGCTTATTCTATTCATTTACAAGTAATAAGGGCGCCTTTGGCGCCCTTATTATTAAAATTAAGCCTCCGGACAACTCAAGCAACGAAAAGACCGTAGTTGTTGTCAGGATCATAGTAGATTAAAAAAAATGGAAACCATGAGTAAAAGAGCGCATCAGAGTATTATTTTCAGGATCACACTGGCCGCCCTGGTCATAGGGGGATTGGCTGGCTGTATAAAATCAGGAGCCAACAGCAATACCAACACCGCAACCGCCGTAACCTATGTTTCGGTCATGAACCTCGCGCCTTATTCCCCCTCGACGGAAGTGTACCTCAATGGCGCGAAACAAACGGTAGCCATTCCCCCCGGTAATTATTCCACGGCTTATGCCCATTTACCCCCCGGCGCTTATGACGTTAAGTTCAAAGTGGCTGGCGGAGATAGTGTCCTGGCCGCAATCGGCGCCTCCTCCTACGATTCGATCGGGTTCTATACCCTCATTTTGTATAACACGGCAGTCAACGGACCGGCTCAGGCCATCCGCGTATATGACGATTTCCAGAACGTATCGGTCAGCAACGGCTTCTACCGGTTTTTCAATATGTGCCCCGAATTACCCTCGGTAGATCTTTACCTGAATGGTACCAAGACGGAAGTGGGCAGGACGCCCGCGGATATCGTCGGCAGCAGCGTCAACACGAGCTTCCGCATGGTCGACCCCGTTACCTATTCTGTAGTGGTCAAAAAGGCCGGAACGGATTCCGTAGTGGCCAATCTTTCCAATATTTCACTCGCAGCCGGCAATGCCTATACGATCTTTTTAGGAGGTAGTTCCACCAATGCTACCGACCCGATCAGCCTGAGCGTATTGAGAGCCGCTTATTAAGAAATTTTCCTGGGACGGTGAGACATAGAAAAAGGGATGGCCAACTACCATCCCTTTTCATTTTGCCCAGTGCTCAATAGGCTGAGTCTTCAATATGCTTATTCTGATCTGAAGGTATGCTCATCCTGACCTGGATGTTCCCGTTCTTAATTCGCAAGAACTTCTTCCGCGTAGGAACTCACCGGCTCGCAGGTGCAGATCAGGTTCCTGTCCCCGTAGGTATTGTTCACCCGGGCAATGCTGGGCCAGAACTTATTCTCTTTTACATAAGGCAGGGGGAAGGCTGCCTGTGAACGCGGGTACGCATGACTCCATGTATCCGCACAGATCACATGCTGGGTATGAGGGGCGTTCTTCAGCGCATTATCCGTCTTATCCGCACGGCCGTCCTCAATGGCTTTGATCTCCTGGTAGATCTGGATCATCGCCAGGCAGAATCGGTCCAGTTCGGCCTTGTCCTCGCTCTCGGTGGGTTCGATCATGATCGTGCCCGGTACGGGGAAACTAAGGGTGGGGGCGTGGAAGCCGTAATCCATCAGCCGCTTGGCGACATCTTCCGCCTCGATCCCCGCACTTGCCTTGAAAGGACGCAGGTCGACGATGAATTCATGGGCGCAGGTACCATTGCTGCCGCTGTACAGGATCTTGAAATATTTCTCCAGCTTAGCCTTCATATAATTCGCATTCAGGATCGCGTAACGGGTGGCGTTCACCAGCCCTTCGGCGCCGAGCATTTTTATATAAGCATAGCTGATGAGCAGGATGCTGGCGGATCCGAACGGTGCGGCCGAAACGGCATGTTGCGTGGTAAGTTTGCCGCTGACCACGGACAGGTCCTTGCTGACGGAGATATGACCGGGGAGATAGGGTTTCAATTTCTTATTTACACAAATCGGACCCATGCCGGGACCGCCGCCGCCATGCGGAATGGCAAAGGTCTTGTGCAGGTTGAGATGACATACATCCGCGCCGATCAGCCCCGGGCTCGTCAATCCTACCTGGGCATTCATATTGGCGCCATCCATATACACCAGCCCGCCATTATCGTGAATGGTCTGGCAGATATCTTTTATACTTTCTTCAAATACGCCGTGTGTGGAAGGATAGGTCACCATCAGCCCCGCGAGTTGTCCCTTGTACTGTTCGGCTTTTGCTTTCAGATCGGCCGTATCGATATGCCCGTCCTCATCGCTCTTCACCACGACGACCTTCATACCGGCCATCACGGCGCTGGCGGGGTTGGTGCCATGCGCGGAAATAGGGATCAGTATCACGTCGCGGTGTGCTTCGTTCCGGTCTGCATGATAGGCCCGGATCGTCAGGAGACCCGCATATTCCCCTTGTGCGCCGCTATTGGGTTGCAGGGAAGTAGCGTCGAAGCCCGTGATCGCACTCAGCCAGTTCTCCAGTTCCGTGATGATCTGGCGATAGCCCTTCCACTGGTCGGCCGGGGCAAAAGGATGCAGGCCGCCGAATTCCGGCCAGCTCACGGGGATCAGTTCCGTTGCCGCGTTCAGCTTCATCGTACAGGACCCGAGGGAGATCATGGACGTATTCAGGGAAAGGTCTTTATTCTCCAGGCTGCGGAGATAACGCATCATCTCCGTTTCGCTATGATGGGTATTGAATACAGGATGGGTCAGGAATTCCGAACTGCGGGTAAGCGCAGCCGGGACACTCAGGGAAAGTTCTTCCAGGTCGAACGTCGCTTCTACGAGGTCGGCTCCCGCCGCATCCGCGAAAACAGTGAGGATATTCAGAATGTCTTGCTGGTTGGTCGTTTCATCCGGCGTGATGGTAACGATGTTCTCTCCGGGATAATGGAAGTTGAGTCCCCTGGCTTCCGCAAACTCGCGGATCTTCGCGGCATCGGCCACCTTCAGCCGGATCGTATCGAAATAAAATTCGTTGAGATTGTTATGGCCCAGCGCTTCCAGCTCGTAGGACAGGGTCTGCGTCAGCAGGGTGATCCTTCTGGCGATCCGGGTCAGGCCTTCCGGACCGTGATACACGGCATACATAGCCGCCATATTCGCCAGCAATGCCTGCGCCGTACAGATATTGGATGTTGCTTTTTCTCTTTTGATATGTTGTTCCCGGGTCTGCAAGGCCATCCGCAGCGCACGGTTGCCCTGTGCATCGATGCTGACCCCGATGATCCGACCGGGGATAGCCCTTTTGAACTCGTCCTTGGCCGCGAAAAAGGCGGCATGGGGTCCGCCGAATCCCATCGGTACGCCAAAGCGCTGCGAAGAGCCGACGGCGGCATCCGCACCCAGTTCACCGGGAGGCGTTAACAGCGTAAGAGCCAGCAGGTCCGTCGCCATCACGACATAACCGCCTGCCGCATGCACTTTTTGAATGAACGGGCGATAATCGGGGATAGCTCCCCCGTTACCGGGATATTGCAGGATAGCTCCAAAATAGGACTCATCGATCACGGCGTTCTGATAATCCCCGTACACGAGCTCGATACCGATGGGCAGGGCCCTGGTCAGCAGGATATCCCGGGTCTGTCCGAACAACTGTTTGTCCACAAAGAACTTAGGGACGGTGATGTGGTCGTGATCTTTATTCTTCAGGTTAAAGAACATGGTCATCGCTTCCGCGGCGGCCGTGCCTTCGTCCAGCAGGGAGGCGTTCGCCAGCGGGAGGGCCGTCAGGTCCGTCACCATCGTCTGGAAATTCAACAGGCTTTCAAGCCTGCCCTGGGAGATCTCGGCCTGGTAGGGGGTATATTGGGTATACCAGCCCGGGTTTTCAAAGACATTCCGGAGGATGACGCTGGGGACGATCACATCGTAATACCCCTGTCCGATATAGGATTTATTGACTTTATTCCTGGCCGCTACCTGTTTGAGCTCGGCCAGGTACTGGTATTCGCTCACGGGTCCGGGGATGGCCAGGGATCCTTTGCTCCGGATAGAGGCAGGGATCGTTCGGTCGATCAGTTCATCCAGCGAGGATGCACCGATGGCTTTCAGCATTTGTGCCGTTTCCTGTTCATTGGGTCCTATATGACGCCCTGCAAACTCACTGGACTGTTGTTCAAATAAATTCATGAAGTATAGAGGTTGACCGGTTAAAAAGATGCGCAAAGTTACGGGGATGCAAGCAAAAAAAAAGCTGCCCCAGACTTTTGATTTTCTGAGGCAGCTTTTAAACCCCTAAACCCTAACTTGATGCAAAAAAACGTTGTGGGAATACCAAACAAACTATATGTGCGTAATCATGAACTCTCTCAGGACAAAAGTAACCCCCGGAGGTCGGAATTTCCCCCAAAACATATTAAAATTAAATTAAAATCGATTGCTGCTGGCGGGTCTTAGCTGGCGATGGCTTCCGGGTCCCGTTGGTTTCCATGTTCGATGGACAGGCCTCCTGAGGCAAGGGATTCGGCTTCCCGCATCTGTTCGCTGGTGAGCCGGCTGCCGTCATGGCTCCACCCGGGTGGGCCGAACACATAATTCCACTTTTCTTTCCAGCCAATGTCCTTGCGGGACAGGTCTTTACGAATGGAAGCCCATTCATGGAAAATGGTGCTGACAAGGCCCTTATCCTCGGGGGATTTGGTGAGCCCGTATTTCCGGGGCTGGTATTCCTCGTCCGTCAATTCAGGCTGAAAAGTGCCGAAAAGCTGGTCCCAGATGATCAGGAACATCCCCATATTCTTATCCAGGTATTTGGGATTGGAGGCGTGGTGTACCCGGTGGTGGGAGGGGGTCACCAGGATATATTCGAGCCAGCCCATCTTATCGATCAGTTCTGTATGCACGAAAATGCCCCAGATCTGCGTGGCGGAATAGACAAAAATGATATCCAGGGGCCGGAAGCCGAGCAGCGCCAGCGGGATAAAATAAACGAACCGGTACAGGGGCTGAAAAACGGAAGAGCGGAATCCTACCGTAAAATTCATCTGTTCCGAACTGTGATGCGTCACATGTACCGCCCAGAACAGGCGGATCTCATGATCGAATCGATGCAGCCAGTAATACAGGAAGTCCTCTGCCAGCAGTAAAAGGAACCAGTAGGAGAACACGCTGGTGATGGACATCCAGTGATGCCGGTAACAGGCATTCAGGATAAAGAGATAGGACACCCGGAACAAAAGATCGATCCCGCTATTTAGTAACATCAGCCAGAGACTGGTAAAACTGTCCTTCCAATTGTATAATTTCCGGTGCTGGTAATTGCTCAATAAGACCTCCATGCCGATGATGATTAAATACAGCGGCGTACTGACAAGAATGAGTATTTGTTCTCTGAGGTTTTCCACGAGGTCCAAAAGTAATTGAATTCCTCAAAAGATCATAACCGCCGGTCATAGAATCTGACCAATGACATCTTATTAACATCTGTTTTTTTTAGGTTATATTTGCCCCGATCATGAATCAATCACCTTCTTTGGACAACTGGGAAAAGAGCTCTGCCGAGCATCAGAAACAATATACACGTTATTTACAAAATGCGGGTAAGAACAAAGTGCTGCGGCAATTGCCCGACCTGAACGAAGAAGCCTTTGAAAAGATCGATTGCCTGAAATGCGCTAATTGCTGTAAGAACTACTCTCCCCGGTTCAAGGGCCCCGATATCAAGCGCATTTCGAAATACCTGGGCATGAAGGAAGGCGATTTTATCGGTAAATACCTGGTCCACGATGACGAAGGGGATTATGTGGTGACAACCAAGCCCTGTCCTTTTTTAGGCAGCGATAATGCTTGCAGCATCTACGAAGTGCGTCCTTCCGATTGCGTGCGTTTCCCTTATACGGATGAGGATGTACTGCTGAAAAGGCCCAAGAACACCCTGAAGAATTCCACCTTTTGCCCGATCGTTTATTATGTGCTGGAAAAATTACTGGTAGCCGGCGAATGATTACCCCTTACATCATCCCCGCATTGACCTCTTCAAAAGCCGCCTGCAATCCCCGTTCAATGCCGTCCCCCTGGTAATCGGTAACGCCCGGAATAGCTTTCTCTTTGATGAACTCATCCTTGGTCTTTCCTGATTTTATCGCAGCCGTGGCGAAATCCAGCAGCTTGCTGAGATAATTTTGCATGGCCTTCAGATCCTCTTTGCTGCCGGTGACCTTTTCGGGGTCGAATGCATGACCGAATACGAAGAGGGTATGGTTATCGAAGGTGCTGAGGCTTTTATCCAGTACGGTGATCCAGTTCTTTACGCTGGCCCCCGCGCTCCGGTCGATAAAGGCCCATCGGCGATTGAATACGAGGTCACCCATATGCGCGATATTGGCGTGCTGAAAATGGATGATGCTATCCCCGTTCGTATGACCGGGTCCAAAGTAGTGCGTCATAATATGTTCATGCCCGATCTTATAGTCCCAGGTATCCCCGTAGGTCGTGTCGGGATACAATTGTTTGTCCTCTGTTTTTTGCGCGATGGCCACTCTTTGCTGGTTGGCCAGGGAATTGGTATGCGCCGCGACATTTTTTACGAGGCCTTTGAACGCGATATTGCCGGAGCTGTGATCTCCGTGGTGGTGCGTATTGATCAGCAGTTCGAAAGGCTTGTCGGATTGTTTCTTCAATTCACCGATGAGGTGGCCCGCTTGTTCGGGGAATTCCGCATCCACGACGACGATGCCTTTCTTCGTGGTGAGATAGGCGATGGTGCCTCCCTTTTCTGTAAAAATGCCGACGTCTTTGCGAAGCACCTTCATTTTCCAGGGGTCGGGCGCGGACAGGGCGAATAGGTTTTGGCGGGTAAGGGTGAGGGCTCCCATGGCAAGGGAAGCGTTTCGTATAAAGTTTCTGCGTTGCATATGGTTGGTTTGTCAACCTAAGATACAAATCTTCGAGAGTACGGGCCAAATCATTGTTGAGACATTATTTAATACTCCATTTTCCGGAGACTGGGCGCCTTCCACCAGGTGGCGAGGACCACGGCAAGGGTCATGCAGCCGCCGAATACCACGGAGGGAACGACGCCTAAGAGCTTGGCCATGACGCCGCTTTCGAACTGCCCCAGCTCATTGCTGGAATTGATGAACATCGAATTGACGGATGACACCCGCCCGCGCATGATATCCGGCGTTTTCAATTGGAGGATCGTGCCGCGGATCACGACGCTGATGCCGTCCAGCAACCCGGCGCATAGCAGAGCAAAAAAGGAGAGGAGGTACCATTGTGACAATCCGAACAGGATGATGCAAAGCCCGAATCCCCCCACCGCAAAGAAAAGGATCAGCCCCTGCTTCCGTCGCAAGGGGCTCAGGGTTAGGGCCATGATCGTGGTAAAGGCGCCGACATCGTCCGCCGCATTCAGCCAGCCAAACCCGACCGGCCCCACATGCAGGATATCCCGGGCAAAGACGGGGATCAACGCCACCGCACCGCCAAAAAGAACGGCAAACAGGTCGAGGGCCATCGCCCCCAGCACTTCCTTGGTCGTGAAGACGAAGCGGAGCCCTTCCTTGATGCTTTCCCAGGGTTTCTGTCCGTTGCCGGCCAGCAGGATCTCCTTGGGTGACAGCCTGTACAGCAAACCCCAGGCGATGATGGCGCAAAGGGCTACGATGCTGAAAGCGAAGATATAGGTCGTATGCGCGATCAGGAATCCTGCCGTCGCATGTCCCATCACCGAGGCCGTTAGGAAAGCGGTGGAGTTCACGGTAACGGCCGCCGGTAGCTTCTCCCTCGGTACGATCTGGGCGACGATGCTGCTCATGGCCGGACCCGCAAAAGCGCGGATCACCCCCGTGAGGAAGATAAGGGTATAGATCAGCCATTGCAACCAATGCACCCCCAATACACGGATCACGGGCCCCAGGGCCAGCGTAATTAGCCCCGCCACGCAGGCGAGATAACAAATGGTAGTGGTCAGCAGCAGGGACCGCTTGTCGCTCTTGTCGACGATATGGCCCGCATACAGCGCCAGGCAAAAAGCATGGAAGAATTCAGAGAGGCCGATCAGACCGATCGCTAAGGGATTATGCGTGATCTCATAGATCCGCCATCCGATGATGGTGGTCACCATCCGCATGGCCATGACGTAGAAGAACCGGGCCGTGACAAAACTCCGGTATTCCCGTATCCTTAATAGCTCCAATGGACGACTCCGGTCAGGATTCATGTTGATGGGTTCTATGGCAGCGTGAAATAATGCTGTCCCCCGTCATAATCTTTTTCCAATGCGTCCAGCACCACCCGGAGATGTTTTTCATTCCCCAGGAAGTCCGCATTGGTGACATCTATAAAAATGGTCTTGATATTATGCTGACGGATATAATTGGTATAGGTCTCCTGGATATTGAACAGGTAGTCATCCTGGATGGATTGTTCGTAGGGTCGGTTCCTTTTCTTTATATTCTTTTGCAGCTTGCTGACGGACGCATGCAGATAGATCAGGATATCCGGCTGCACCAGTTGCTGATGGATGATGTCGAATAGTTTCTGGTAAAGCCTGAACTCCTCTTCCGGCAGATTGACCTTGGCGAACAGCAGGCATTTGGTGAACAGGTAATCCGATATCGTAATGCTTTGGAACATATCGCTGGTATGCACGAGTTCCTTCATTTGCTTATACCGTTCGGCCATAAAGAAAAGTTCCAGGGGGAAGGCATACTGCTTGGGGTTCTCATAGAACTTGGGCAAAAAAGGGTTGTCTGCGAACTGCTCCACGATCAACCGGGCATTGAAATGTTTGGCCAGGATATGCGCGAGGGTTGTCTTGCCGGCCCCGATATTGCCCTCTATGGTGATGAAGTGATGGTTCATGAGAACTGCAAAGAAATAGTAAAGGATCAAATAATGGCCGATATTTTTTTCACATCCCCCTGATCGGGGCATTCGGCCAGCAACTCGCGGATGGATTTGCGGATGACCGGGTGAATGAACTCCCCGGCGATCTCTTCCATAGGCGCCAGGACGAAGCGCCGGCGCTGTATTTCAGGATGGGGCACCGTCAACTGCGGCAAGGCTATTATTTCTTCGTTAAAAAAAAGGATATCGATATCGATGATCCGGGAACCATACTTTTCCACCCGCCGCCGCCCCATTTGTTCTTCTATTTCCAGCAGTACGGTCATTAAGGCCGGGGCCTCCAGGGAAGTCTCTATCAGTAAAGCCTGGTTTAGAAAATCGGCCTGGTCCGTCTTGCCCCAGGGAGCGGTCCGGTAGATCGCGGAGGAGCGCAGGATCCGGCCGGCCATTCTTTCGATGACGCACCTTGCCTTGGAGAGCCAGGAGAGTGAGTCTCCCTCATTGCCACCTATCAGTAAATAAGATGTATTCATAGATTCGTTACTTTCGGGGGCCCAAATATCTTTATTTTTGGCCTGAGCTTACAAAATTACCTATACATGGGAGGCTTTTTTAAAACTTTTTTAGCGGCATTCGTAGCACTCGTCGTTTTTACATTTATTGCCGTCCTGATCTTATTGGGCATCGTCGGCGGTCTGACCTCTTCCTCCAAGCCGGAGATCGGTGGAAAAGCCGTCCTGCTCCTCGACCTGGGACAGTCTTTCCGCGAACAAATACAGGCCAATCCCCTGGCCGAACTGGGGGCCAGCGACCAATACGATGAACCCGGGGTCTATGACCTGGTACGACTGGTGCGCTACGCAAAGGAAGATACTGCAATTAAAGGGATCTACCTGAAATGTAATAACAATGCCAACGGGTTTGCCACGAGCGAGGAGATCCGCACCGCCCTGGTCGACTTTAAAAGGAGCGGGAAATTCATATACGCCTATGGCGATGTCATTCCGCAGAAAGCCTATTATATCGCCAATATGGCCGATAAGATCTATTGCAATCCCAAAGGAGGCGTGGAATGGAAAGGATATGCGGCGGAAATGACCTTCCTGAAAGGCGCCCTCGATAAGCTCGAGATCGAACCTCAGATCTTTTATGCGGGTAAGTTCAAGAGCGCTACGGAACCCCTGCGGGAGACAAAAATGACCGAGGCCAACCGGCTACAGCTCACCGAACTGCTGAACGACCTGTTCGATCGCCTGCTGGCGAATACGGCCCTGAGCCGCAACCTGGATTCGGCGCAGCTACGTACCTGCGTCAACGAACACCTCATCCAATACCCGAACGATGCCCTCCGGTACCGACTGGTGGATGGACTTCGCTATGACGATGAGATCCGCGAAGAGATCCGGGAGCGACTGAAAGGGGACAAGCATGGCTCTATCAATTTTATCTCTACCGGCAAATATGCCAAGGCCGTGGATTATAAAGCTTCCGGCAAGAGCCGCATCGCCCTTATCTATGCAGAAGGCGATATCGTGGATGGAAAGGGCGACCGGGATCAGATCGGCTCGGATACCTATCGAACGCTGATCCGCAAGGCCCGGCTCGATACCACTATCAAGGCCATCGTCATCCGTATTAATTCCGGCGGCGGCAGCTCACTGGCCAGCGAGAATATCTGGAGGGAACTCACCCTTGCTAAAAAGGAAAAGCCCGTCGTCGTCAGCTTTGGCGATGTCGCCGCATCGGGCGGCTATTACCTTTCCTGCAATGCGGATAGCATTTTTGCCCAGCCCAATACGATCACGGGTTCTATCGGGGTCTTCAGCGTCGTCCCGAATATGCAGAACTTCTTTAAGAATAAGCTGGGCATTACCTTCGACGGAGTGAAGACGGCGCCGCAGGCGGATGCATTGACGGCCACCAGGCCGCTCACCCCTCTTCAAAAGAACTATTTACAGAGTGAAATAGACAGCATTTATCATGATTTCAAATCCAGGGTAGCCGAAGGGAGGAAACGTTCGATCGGCTATGTGGACAGCATCGCGCAGGGGAGGGTATGGAGTGGGGAACGGGCTTTGAAATTGGGATTGGTAGACAGGCTGGGTAGTACACAGGATGCCGTCAATTGTGCGGCCCGGATGGCAAAGATCCGGGATTATCGCCTCAAAGAATATCCCGAACCCAGGAATTTCATCGAAATGCTATTGGGCGACTACAAAAAATCGGCCCGCATCCAGGCGGTGAAAGAAGAACTGGGGGAAGAGGGGTTTAAGACCTACCTTACGATCAAGAAAGTAAAAGCAATGGTGGGCGTTACCCAGGCCCGGCTGCCATTCGATCTCTCCGTAGAATAGAAAGTGCCTATGCCACAAAGTTATAATCAGTTCAGGGCCATGATGGCCATTACGAAAGGAAGTTTGAAGGCTATTTTCAGAAGCCCCTCGTCGGTGGTGTTCAGCTTTGGATTCCCGTTGGTGTTCATCCTCGTATTCGGATTTATCGGCGGCAGTGGGCCCACAGTATACATTTCCCTGGTCAATAAGGCCGATTCGGCCAATTATGTGATCAAAGGATTGCTGCAGGCGCCGATGATAAGACTGGCGCATGAAAAGGATTCGGCAGAGGCAAGACACGATCTCGAAAGAGGACGCATCGCGGCCATCCTGTCCCTGGACTCCGGCAAGTCGGCAATGGGGTTTACACAGGTTACGATCCATATGCTCACCTCCTCCGCAGGCGGCGATAAATACCCCATCGTAAAAATGGCCCTGTCGCAGACGGTCCAGCGCATCGAGGAAAAAGCGATCCCCGCCCAGTATAGATTGATCAGCGTGGATGAGTTGCCGCAGATGAAGGGAAGGGCGTATTCGATGATCGACTTTATCCTGCCCGGTATGCTGGGGTTTTCCTTGCTCAGCGCGGCGGTCTTCGGCGTTGCCTTCTTATTTTTCAACCTGCGGCAGCAACTGGTGCTCAAACGCTTCTATGCGACTCCCATCACCCGCAAATATATCATTATCGGGGAAGGGTTGTCCAGGGTACTTTTTCAATTGATCACGGCCGTGGTGATCATCGTCATCGGGAAACTCGCTTTTAATTTTACGCTGATCCATGGTTGGATCACTTTACTGGAGATGCTTTTCCTGAGCTTCTTCGGGCTGGTGGTGTTCATGGGTTTTGGATTTATCATCAGCAGCGTAGCGAAGAATGAAAGCACGATCCCCCCCTTTGCCAACTTATTTACGATGCCCCAGTTCTTATTGGGAGGCACTTTTTTTTCCACGCAGGCCTTCCCCGCATGGATGCAGAAGATCTGTGAGATCCTGCCTTTAAAACAACTCAACGACGCCATGCGGAATGTGGCCTTTGAAGGAGCCTCCATCCTGGACTGCGGGAAGCAATTGGGGATCCTCGCCCTCTGGGGCATTGTGGTGTATGCCGTCGCTATAAAAGTATTCAAGTGGGAATAAAAGCTAACCACCAACCACAAAAGCCAGCCATGAACAAAGCTATCCATCACTAAGGCCACTCACAACTCACAACTCACCCCACCACCATGCGGTTCATAAAATTAGGATTGTTCAGCATTTTTTTCTTTTTCCTGGCGATCACGGCGATTTCTCTCTTGTTCCCCGCCCATATGCGGATCTCCCGGGCCGTCAATATCGCCGCTCCCCATGACAGGATCTATAAGACCATCGGTGAATTAAAGACCTGGGATCAATGGAACCGGTTTATCGACAGCACCCCCCTGACGGGGAAGTCCTTTTCTTCGCCCTCCGCGGGAAAAGGCGCTTTTTTCCGGTCCGATCAGTTGAAGATAACGCTCACGGACTGCCAGCGGGATTCTATAAAGATGCATTGGGACCAGACGAATGGCCGGAGTTTCGACGGCGGGTTCAATCTGCTGCAATTATACCCGGATAGCCTGACGGTGCAATGGTATTTTGATTTTCATTTTAAGTGGTACCCCTGGGAGAAATTCGGCGGATTGGTCTATGATAAAAAATTGGGCACGGTTATGGAAGAATCTTTGAATGGTCTCAAACGTTTTGTCGAAAACTCTCCCTAACTTTAGCATCGTCTAACCATTTAAAAATAAAATCTATATGAAGCATCTTCTGTTATTGACCTCTGTTTTGTTTTTTGGACTGATCGCCAGTGCCCAGCCCAATCACGCAAAGAGCCCGCACGATACCGTGCGTACGAAGGACATCACCGTGACCTACGGAAGACCCTATAAGAAGGGCCGGGAAATTTTCGGCAAGCTGGAACCATTCGGGAAGGTCTATCGCGTAGGGGCCGATGAAGCCACCACCATCACCTTTGCCAAGGACGGCAGCTTCGGCGGCAAGCCCGTTAAGGCCGGTACCTACACCCTGTTTGCAACGCCCAATGAAAAGACCTGGACGATCATCCTGAACAGCCAGCTCGGTCAGTGGGGCGCTTTCAAGTACGACCAGTACAAGGACAAGGACGTTCTGCATGTAGACGTGCCTGTTACCAATCCCGGAACTCCCGTGGAGCAGTTGACGATCGCCGTGAGCAGCAACGATCTTACGATCGCATGGGACAATGCGAAAGTAGCCGTCCCCGTTAAATTCTAAGCGTACAGCATCAGCTTTTTTCCAGATAATGGAGCAGGAACGTATATACCTGCTCCATTTCTTTTTCCGTAATACAATACGGCGGCAGGATATAGACGGTATTGCCTAAGGGGCGGAGATAGATCCCCGCTTCCAGTGCAGCCCTGGTAAGCTCCAGGCTGATGGGGTTCACATACCCATCCTCACCCGTGCTCATCTCGAATGCGAGGACCGTGCCCAGGGTCCGCACATTTTTTACAAGCGGGTTCTTTCGGATCTTTTTCGAAAATAAGAGGTGCGAGCCCGTTATACGCTGGATCGCTTCCATGCAGGCGGGGTCTTCGAGCAGGTCGAGACTGGCCAGTGCCGCCGAACAGGCGATAGGATTGGCGGTAAAGGAATGTCCGTGAAAAAGGGTCTTTGTGCGGTCGTCACTGAGAAAAGCCCCGAAGACCCGTTCCTGGACGGCGGTGACGCCCAGGGCCATGGCGCCGCCTGTCAGCCCCTTGCTCAGGCAGATGATATCCGCCCTTTGCGAAAGTTTTTCCCCGGCGAAGAAGGTACCGGTCCTCCCAAAGCCCGTGAGTACTTCGTCCGCGATACAAAGGATGCCCCCGGCTTTCGCGGCGTCCAGTAAAAGATCGAGGTGGGCCGCTTCATACATGCGCATGCCGCCGGCTCCCTGCAAAAGAGGTTCATAGATAAAACAGGCGATCTCCCCGGCCCGTTCCGAAAGGAAGGATTGCAGCTCCCCGATATTATCCTTCGTGGGGGTATCGATAAAGACGGGTTCGAACAGGTAATCCCCAAAAGCAGCCGTGAAGACACTCCGCTCGCTGACACTCATCGCCCCAAACGTATCCCCGTGATAGGAGTTCTTAAAGGCCAGGATCTTATTTCTGCGCCCCTCGGTCGCCGGAGCCTCCGGCGAAGGAGACCCCAAATCCCCAGATCCCGAAATCTCAAAATCCCCAAATTTCCCGCCGCCGCCGTTTCTCCAATATTGCAGCCCCATTTTCAGCGCGACCTCCACGGCCGTGGACCCGTTGTCGGAATAGAAGACCCTGGTAAAAGGGCCCGGCAACAGCGGCAGCAGCCTTTCGGCCAGCCGGACGGCCGGCTCGTGGGTAAACCCGGTAAAAATGACCTGTTCCAGCTTTTTAGCCTGTTCGTAGATCTTTTCGGCGATATAGGGATGGCCATGGCCATGGATATTGACCCACCAGCTACTCATGGCATCGATATAAGACTTGCCATTCTCATCGAACAACAAAGTACCTTTGCCCTGTACAACGGGAATGGGTGGGAGGTTGTTCTTATGTTGGGTATAAGGATGCCAGATCACCTTTTGGTCCCTTTCACTCAATGAATTCATAGGGGGCAAAGGTAAGGGTCGGCCCCGAAATGAAAAGGGTGGGGGGATGCAACGCCCGGACCCGTTCGATTGTCAACACTATCAACAAATGAAGGAATGGATTATCACCAGTTGGTAAAAGACTGTCTGAGAGAGGATGCCGCTGCCCAAAAGCAGTTGTATGAGCATTTCGCCGGGACAATGCTGGGGATATGCTATCGCTATACCAAATCCATGATCGATGCGGAAGATGTCTTGCAAGAGGGTTTTATAATGGTTTTCAAGAACTTGCATCAATTCAGGTTTTCAGGGGAATTCGGTGGCTGGATCCGCCGGATCATGGTGAATACGGCGATCAATTACCTCAAGAAGAATAGCCGGTATCAGACAGACCTGCTGTTCACGGATACGATGCTCCACCCCGTATCGAATGAGGATCCGGAAGTAGCCTTGAATACAAAAGACCTGGCGGAATTGATCCGCCAGCTGCCGCCGGGTTACCAGGCCATTTTTAACCTGCACGCGGTGGAAGGATATAGTCATGTGGAGATCGGAAAGATCATGGGCATCAATGAAGGAACATCCCGATCGCAATATGCGCGGGCCAGAGCGTTGCTGATAAGCTGGATAAAAAAATTTTCAGCAGTAAATAAAACCGAGACGTATGCACGACCCTAAATTCGAAAAAGAGGTGCAGCAAAAGATGGAGGAGCTGCTGTTCACTCCCTCCGAGGGCGTATGGTCCAGGGTAGAGAGCAAGATCAGGAAGAAAAGAGAACGCCGCCTGGCCCCCGTCTTCTGGATGTTTTTGACAGGAGCCCTGGTGGTAGGGGCGGCCGGAATTTATTTCCTGCATACTCCCGCAAAGCCATCGCCGGCTGCGATCCCAACGATCGGAGGCACGCTGAAGGACCATCACGCCGCTACGACAACCCCTGCCCGCCAATTACCTCCGCTGACCACCATCGGGTCTTCCAATAAACCCGGCGCATCAGAACCTGCCGGATCAACGCCTGGCGCCGGACAAACGCATAACACCGCACAAATACCCAGCACCGGACAAACAAATAGCACCCTGCAATCCCAAAATCGCGCAATTCCCAATTCTCAAAATCTCAAAATCCCCAAATCCCACAGTGACGGGGCTCTCATTGAGACCACTGGAAAGAAATTAGACCTAAATAATACAGAAATCTCTCAATCCCAAGATCCCGAAATCTCAAAATCTCAAAATCCCTTCCCGGATCTGTCTGCCTGGAAACTGACCGGAGCCACCCTGGCGCTGGTGGACAAGGGTTCTGTCCCTGATCTTACAGCCGGAGTCAAAATGCCCGATGCAGCCAGGATGACCGCAGGAATTCCCGGACCGGGCGCCAATAAAACAGCAAAAAAGACCATCCTCTATAAAAAATCCGTTTGGGAAGCCGGGTTTACCGCCGGTGCAGGGATCTCCTCCGCCAAACAGGGACTGGTAGGATCAAAGAGCATGATGCTCGATGCTCCCTCCTATGCGAGCCCTGCCGCCAACGCCGTACCATTGGCAGCCAGACCACAGACCTATACATCCAACACCGCTCCGGGCTTTTCTTTTTTTGCAGGCATCTTTGCCATGAGACCCGTTTCCAAACGCATATCCCTGACCGCGGGGCTCAACCTGCACTATTATTCTACGAAAGTGGAGATCGTTCAGAAGACCCTGATCCTGCCCGCTACGGGGGCTAATTCATTATTCAGCCCCCAATTCAGTCCCCAGGCCTCGGCTTCAAGTTCCCAGTTCCAGGGCAGCGCCGCGTCTTTTAACGACCGGCATGTATCTTTGAATCAATATTATTTCCTGGAACTTCCCGTATCCATGCAGGTCCAATTGAATCACAGTTCCCGGATACCTATCTTCTGGGAGGCCGGTCTATCCCTCTCCCGAATGATGAGTGCGGATGTATTGTATTATGATTCGAATTCGGGGGTATACTATAAAGATGGCAGGAGCGTATCCAATGCTACCCAACTGAACGCTGCCACGGCGCTGATGATCGGTTTGTCTTTCCGCGGTGTCCGGATGCAACTGGGACCTCAACTGCAGTATGGTCTTACAAGCCTGGCCAATGAAAATGCATCGGGCGCGGCAAAACACATGTACTACGGAGGCATTAAATTCACGATCATACCCGGGAAGAGAAAATAGGTCAAAGTCCATCAGATCAGGGTTCATCAAAAAATCAAGGTCCCTCCACATCAGGGCTAATCAGGAAATCAGGGTCCCTCCACATCAGGGCTAATCAGGAAATCAGGGTCCCTCACGGGGAGAACTATCCGCAGGAGCGATAAAACGCAGGTTGCGCTGGATGCCGGGGAACTTACTACGCTTCAATGCCGAGTCACGAAAGATCTTCTTAAAACTTTCTTCCGTCAGGTCCTCCCAGTCTGCCGTGCTGAAATCCAGGATGGCGGGAATAGGGGAGAAGGCTTCTTCCGTGGAAGGTTTGGCAAACCGGTTCCAGGGACAGACGTCCTGGCAGACATCGCAGCCGAACAACCAATCTCCGAACTGTCCCTTCATCTTATCCGGGATCAGCAGGTCTTTCAGCTCGATCGTAAAATAAGAAATGCATTTACTCCCATCGACCACTTTTTCGTCCAGGATGGCTTCCGTAGGACAGGCGTCGATGCATTTCCGGCAGGTGCCGCAATAATCCCCGGAGAAAGGATCGTCATATTCCAGTTCCAGGTCGACGATCAGCGTGGCGATAAAGAAAAAGGAACCGGCCCCTTTATTCAAAAGATTACCATTCTTTCCGATCCAGCCAAGTCCGCTCCGCGCGGCCCAGCTCCTTTCCAGCACGGGAGCGCTGTCCACAAAACCGCGCCCGTTCACTTCCCCGATCTCTTCCCTGATCTTTTGCAGGAGTTGATGCAGCTTGGGACGGATCACCGTATGATAGTCCTGTCCATAAGCGTATTTGGCTACTTGTGGTGCATCGGGCGCCTGTTGATGGGCGGGGAAATAATTCAGGAGCAGCGTGATAATGGATTTGGCGCCGGGTAGCAGCTTGCCTGGGTCTACCCGCATGTCAAAATGATTCTCCATATACTGCATGGACCCGTTCATGCCTTTATTCAGCCAGCGCTCGAGCCGGCGCGCATCTTCATCCAGCGGCTGGGATCGGGCGATCCCGCAATAGTCGAATCCCAATTCCCGGGTGAATTGTTTTATAAGCCGTGTATGATCGTTTTTTATCAAATGATCGAATTATTACCTTCGGGGAGTATTGAAAAGTTCCGCAAATTATCTATTTTGATATCGTTTTCTAGCCCTAACCACTATTAGCATATGATCTTCAACAGATTGCGTGTTTTACCTTTATTCCTATGCCTCTATTTCCTCCAAAGTTATCTCTATGCGCAGGAGAAATCAAAAGTTCAATTCGGAAAAGTAAGCCCGGAGGATTTCAACCTGCCGGCATCCCCTGCCATTGACAGTAATACCAATGCCGTCATCATCTCCGACCATGGCGAAACGCATTTTATCGGCAATGCCAAAGGCTGGTTCTCTTATGTCTTTAAAAGGCAGACCCGGATAAAAATAATCAATAAAAAAGCATTCGAGCTCGCTACGGTAAAGATCAACCTCTATTTCAAGGATGACGATGCCGAAAAAACGGACAAGATCGAAGGTTCGACCTATAATCTCGAAAATGGAAGCGTAGTCGAGACCAAACTGGATAAAAAGGACATTTTCGGGGACAAGCTGGATAAGAACCACCTGGAAAAGAAATTCACCATGCCGGCTGTAAAAGAAGGTTCCATTATCGAATATACGTATACAAAGATCTCCAACTACGAGTTCAATATCCCCTCCTGGGAGTTTCAATCCATCAGCGATCCTGTCCTGTGGAGTGAATACGAGGTCGCCATCCCTCAAACCTTGACTTATGTCCAGGTCAGGCGGGGCATCCATTCTTATTATATCGATAAGGGCGAACTGGGGAATGGATCTTATAGGATCGGGGAAAAGATCGAAGCGGGGATGGCATCCGGACCTGAAAGGGAATTCACGGTAAGCGCAACCACGATCAAGCATCGCTGGGTCATTAAGGATGTACCTGCCCTTAATATAGAGAATTATCTTTCCTCACCTGCTAATTACATCGACAGGATAGAATTTCAATTGGCTAAGACCAGTAACGGGGAGACCGAGACGGATGTGATGAATAGCTGGAAAAAGGCCAATGAAGACCTCTTAAAACAGCCGGATTTCGGAGGAGCCCTGCGGAATGAAAATTATTGGCTGAACAATCTGGTAAATAAGATCACCGAAAATATCACCGATCCGAAGGAACAGGCCCGGGCGATCTATTACTATGTGAACAGTCATTTTACTTGCACCAACCATAATGACCCTTATATAAGGACGAAATTGGAAGATATCCTGAAAACACGCAATGGTACGGTGGGGGAGATCAATCTGCTATTGATCGCGATGCTTCGCAAAATGTCCTTCACGGCCGATCCCGTATTGCTCAGTACCCGTGCTCATGGGTTCAATACCCCTAATTATTTCATGTGGGGGATGCTCAACTATGTAATTGTCAGGCTTCCGCTCTCCGGCAAGATCTATTATCTCGATGCGGCCCGGCCCAAACTGGGTTTTGGCCAGTTATCTCCATCCTGTTATAATGGTCATGCGCGCATCATCAGCGAAAGAGATTCAGGTTCTGTCTATTTCTATGCCGATTCTCTCAGGGAGAGAAAAATGACCATGGTGCTGCTTACGATCGGTGAAAAAGGGAAAATAGAAGGCTCGTATCAATCCACCAGCGAGTTCCCGGGATCTTATAATATCCGGGAAAGGGTGCACGAGATCGGGCAAAAGGAATATTTTAAAAGTATACAGACCTCCTACGGAGGAGAAGTGGAAATAAGCAACACCGGTATCGACTCCCTGGATATGCCGGAGATGCCTCTCAAAGTCTCCTATGACCTTGCCTTCAAACAAGCCATCGGAGAAGATTTTATTTATATCAATCCTATTTTTGCCGATCCCATGCGCGAGAACCCCTTTAAAGCCCTGGACAGGAAATATCCCGTAGAAATGAATTCCGTCATGGATCAGACCTATGTCTTTAGTATGGAAATACCCAATGGCTACAAGGTCGATGAAGTACCCAAGTCCGCCAGGGTAGCCCTCAACGGGAATGAGGGCAGCTATGAATACCTGATCGCCGCCGACGCGAATGGGATCCAGTTACGGACGCACATCAAGCTCAACCGGGCGGATTTTACGGCAGACGATTACAAGACCCTGCGGGATTTTTTCGGATTTATCGTAAAGAAGGAGAGCGAACAGATCGTTCTTAAAAAGAAATAGTAAACAGTACCCCCTAACCAGCATCACCTAACCAAGATCATTTGTATGCAGCTATTAAAGCCATTATGCCCATTCCTGTTCATGCTGTCCTGTTTCTTCGCCGTGCCGGGGACCAGCTATGCACAGGAAAAAAGTCCCGCTAAATTCGGAAAGATAAGCCCCGCGGATTTCAACCTTCCCGCGGGAAAGGTCGATTCGGGTGCCGAGGCCGTCGTGATCGCCGATATCGGTAGCTCCGAGATCTTAGGGAATACCAAAGGATGGTTCTCCATCGAATTCAGGCATTTCAGGCGTATGAAGATCCTCAACAAGAAAGGATTCGACGCAGCCACGGTCGTGATCCCTTTATACCTGAGCGGCGATGCCGTGGAAAAGGTCGAATCGTTGAAAGCCGTTACCTACAACCTGGAGAACGGGAAAGTGGTAGAGACCAAACTGGATGATAAATCCATTTTCACGGATAAGGTAAGCAAACATCTGATCCACAAAAAATTCACCTTTCCTGCCTTGAAGGAAGGCTCCATCATCGAATACAGTTTTACCCAATCCTCCGATTTCCTGCAGAACCTGCAGCCCTGGGAATTTCAGGGCCCTTATCCCTGCCTGTGGAGCGAGTACGAGGTGCAGCTCCCGAATTTCTTTCGGTATGTGACGCTCAACCAGGGGTTCCTTCCATTTGCAAGGACTACCGACGAAAGGATGATGACCTTCCATGTACTGATCCCCGGCGGGCAGGACAGGGATGAACACGCGAATTTCGATGATCAGGTCCATAGCCAGCGTTGGGTCATGAAAGATATTCCGGCATTGAAAGAAGAAGGGTTTACCACCACCATCGACAATTATATCTCTAAGATCGAATTCCAACTGGCCAGTTATAATTTCCCTAATTCGATCCCGAAAGATGTCATGGGGAACTGGGTTACTGTCAGCACCAGCCTGATGAAAAGCGAAAACTTCGGCGCCGACCTCGACCGGAACAATGGCTGGCTGGACGCGGATCTGAAGAGCATTACCCAGGGCGCGGCCGGCAATCGTCAAAAAGCGGAAAAGATCTATGCCTATGTCAGAGATCAGTTCACCTGCACGGGTCACAGCAGCTTATACGCCAACGACCCGCTGAAGACGGTCTTTAAGAACAAGAATGGGAGCGAGGCCGATCTCAACCTGCTCCTCACAGCCATGCTCAACCACGAACATATCGCATCCGACCCCGTTATTCTCAGCACCCGTTCCAATGGGTTCACCCACGAGTTGTATCCTTTGCTGAGCCGTTTTAATTATGTGATCTGCCGGTCCCTGATCGATTCGGCATACTATTATCTGGACGCCAGCGAGAATATGCTGGGATTCGGCTTCCTGCCCACCCGCTGTTATAACGGTCATGCGCGGGTCATCACGAAAGAGCTGGCTTCTCCGGTCTACCTGGATGCCGATTCGATATCGGAAGAGAAAAGGACCCTGGTGATCCTGACCAGGGACGAAAAGGGAGGCCTCGCCGGCAAATTCCAGTTGGCGCCCGGCTATTTTGAGTCCTTCGGCATTCGGCAAAAAGTGCATGAAAAAGGCGAGAAGGAATTCTTCAAAGCCATTCAGACTTCCTATACCGGGGACATGGAGATCTCCAATACGACCATCGATTCACTCAAAACCCTGGAACTTCCGGTCGAGGTATCCTATGACTTTAAATGGAAGCCGGATGGGAAGGAGGCGATCCTCTATTTCAACCCCATGCTGGGAGAGGGATACAGGGAGAACCCGTTCAAGGCGGCCGAAAGGAAGTATCCGGTGGAGATGGCCCATGCCTTCGATGAAAGCTATAGCCTCACCATGGAAATACCGGAAGGCTATGAAGTGGAAGAACTTCCCAAACAGGCAAAAGTGTTGTTCAACGAGGATGAAGGCCTTTTCGAATACCTGATACAGAAAGGTGCGGATCAGATCCAGTTCCGTTGCCGTGTCAAAATGAACAAGGCTAATTACAAACCGGAGGATTACAACTCCCTGCGGGATTTTTTTGGGTTTGTCGTGAAGAAACAAAGCGAACAGATCGTATTTAAAAAGAAAAAAGTATGAGGATGAATCAATCGTTTCTCCTGCCCGCGCTTTTTTGCCTGGCAACTCTTCCTTCATTGGCCGGGGATAAGATCAACGGGGAGAAGATCAATTACCCGATTAGCGATATTCCCGCGCCCCTGTTGATGAATGCCAATGTAGTGGAACGGATGGAGGATATCCGGTTTGAAATACTGGGTACGGGTAAAGCCAGGGAGATCAAAAAGATCGCGCTGACCATCCTGAATGAGAATGGCAACCGGTATGCGGAACTGGTAGAAGGGTACGACAAGCTGCATTCGATCGAATCCATCGAAGGGAATTTATATGATGCGGCCGGTAGGAAGATCAAGGGCTTGAAGAAATCGGATGTACAGGATTACAGCGGGACAGGCAGCAACCTGATGGCAGACGACCGGATCAAATTCCATAATTTTTATTATAAAGTATATCCCTACACGGTGGAGTATGAAGTGGAGATAAAATATAATTATACGTTGTTCTATCCCCGCTGGGTACCCCAGAAGAACGAGTATTTTTCTGTGCAGCAGAGCAGGATGACGATGGTGTGCCCGGCCGATCATAAATTCAGGTACAAGACCTTTCACTATTCCGGAGAGCCTGTCGTGCAGAAAGAGAAGTCGAATACGGTCACGACCTGGGAGGTCAGCAATCTGCCAGCGATCGAAGGGGAATATGCTTCTCCGATGTGGTCGGAGATCACACCGGCCGTATATATGGGGCCAGAGGAGTTCGAAGTCGA